>Ga0187809_10000895_pt1 | contig 14727 bp, 12 predicted proteins | sample NC_wetland_sal_i_8_FD_132415 | JGI IMG/M metagenome (GOLD analysis project Ga0187809, IMG submission 132415) | Wetland sediment microbial communities from Neuse River Estuary, North Carolina, USA - ASW_4 | ecosystem: Environmental > Aquatic > Freshwater > Wetlands > Sediment | place: USA: North... | reverse complement strand
CATATATTCGAGTGTATAAGCCAGGATAAGCGTCCGCCTTGTCGCTCCGAGCGTCTTCAGCACCACCGCGTCATGGATACGGGCGCGATTTCCGGCCGCAAGCGCCCCTGCAAGGACCAACACCGAGGCGGCGAGCGCGACGACCGCCGCGGCGCGGATGGCGGCCGCAAGCTTCGCCACGAGATCGTTGACGACATCGAGCGCGTCCTTCACGCGCACTGTCGTGATGGCCGGGTATCGGCGCGTGACCGCGTTCAGGATACGGCCTTCCTCCGCCGAGGTCGCGTTCGGCATGGTGAGCGTGGCGATCCACGCATGGGGAGCGCCGGCAAGAGTGTTCGGCGAGAACACCATGACGAAATTAATGCCAAGCGTCTCCCACTCGACCTTACGCAGATTGGCGACCTTGGTGACGATGTTGCGCCCAAGCACGTTGATCGTAATCGTATCGCCGACCTTCAGCCCGAGGTCATGCGCCTCGTCCTGCGAAAACGAGACGAGAGGCGGTCCCGAATAGTCCTTCGGCCACCATTTCCCGGCTGTTAGCGTGGCATTGTCCGGCTTCGTCTCGGCATAGGTCAGACCACGGTCGCCGCGCAGCACCCAGGCGCCTTCCGGCTTTACCTTCAGATCCTTCGACGGCACGCCGTTCACCGCCATGATGCGGCCGCGCAGCATCGGCACCTTCTCAAATTTCGCCTTAGGCGCTTCCTGCTGGATGAGAGCGGAGAAGGGGTCGATATCAGCGCCCTGAATGTCGACGAAGAAGAAATTCGGCGCCTTTTTCGGGATATTGACCCCGACCTGCTGCCTGAGATTGCCGTCGATCAGCGCCAGCGTCGAAAGGAGCGTGAGCCCCAGCCCCAATGCGAGCACGACCGAGGGGGTCAGCGCCCCCGGCCTGTGAATGTTCCCAATGGCCAGCCGGAGCGCGGTGGAGTGGACGCGGGGACTCCTGCGCGCGAGGAACTGCACCATTATTCCGACGCCACGCAGGACGAGGAAGGAAAAGGCCGAAGCCGCCACAAAGACCAGCGCCAGCCGGCGCTGGTCGGCGAAAAGCACCGAAAGCGCCGCCAGAAGCGCGGTAATGAGGACAGCGGCCACGACATAGCGCAAGCGCGGCCAGCCGCGCGCCTCGAAGCCCATTTCGCGGAAAAGCGTCGTCGCCGGCACGTCGCGCGCCCTGCCGAGCGGCAAGACCGCGAAGGCAAGCGTCACGAGAACGCCAAAGAGCGCCGCCATAGCGAGCGGGCCGGGATAAAGCCCGAGTTGCGCCGGCACCGGAATCTCGGATGCTAAGGCCGCGCTCGCCGCATAAGGCATCGCCGCCGCGATGCCGAGGCCGACGAGAATGCCGAGACAGGCAATGATGAGAATCTGCGTCAGATAGACGGTGAAGACGAAGCGGCCCGAGGCGCCGAGGCTCTTGAAAATGGCGATGACCCCGCGCTTGCCGTCGAGATAGGCCCGCACGGCATTGGCGACCCCGACGCCACCGACCAGCAGGGCCGAAAGGCCTACCAGCGTGAGGAATTGCGAGAATTGCTCGATATTCGCCGAAAGCGCCGGCGCGGCGTTGAGGCGCGAGCGGACATTCCAGCCCGCGGCGGGGAACTTTTTCGCCGTTTGCTGCTGGATCGCCTTCAGCTGCTTCTCGCTCGATCCATGAGGAAGCCGGATTTTATAGACATGCTTGACCAGGCTGCCGGGCTGGACGAGGCTCGATGCTTTCAGCGCTTCTAGCGAAATCAGCAGGCGCGGCGCGAAGGCAAAGCCTTCGGAAACCGCGTCGGGCTCGCTGAGCAGCCGTGCGCGAAGTTCGATCGTCGCCTTGCCCAGCGTGATATGATCGCCAATCTTGAGATGCAGCCTGTCGAAAAGCAGGTCGGGCGCGGCCGCTCCGTAAACGCCGTTTCTTTCGCCGAAAAGCGCATTGCGACCAAGCTCGGGCGCCGTTTCGAGCTTCCCATAAAGCGGATAGGCCTGATCGACCGCCTTCGCATCCACCAGCGCCTGGTCCGAACCGTCCGGCAGGCGCGCCATGGAGCGCATGATCGCGCTTTCCGAGAGCGTCCCGAGGCTGGCGAGATAGTTGCGTTCGGCGGAATCTGCCGCGCGCTGGATGAGTTCGAAGCGCAGATCGCCGCCGAGCAGGACCTGCCCCTGATCGGCAACGCCTGCCGTGATCGCCTCCGCGACCGAATTGACGCCGCCGATGGCGCCGACGCCGAGCGCTATACAGGCCAGGAAAACGGCGAAGCCCCTCAATCCGCCGCGCATCTCCCTCAGCGAAAAGCGAAAGGCAAGCGAGAGCGTCCGAAGGAAGCCTGTTCCGGGCCGCTTTTCGGCGGTTCCGCTTGCCCCCAAAGCATCCGCTCCGGACGCCACTTCGCTCATTGCGCGGCCGCCAGGGCCGCTTCTACCGCTTCGATACGGCCGGACCGCATCCTGACCTGGCGCCGGCAGCGCAAGGCGAGCGCCGGATCATGCGTCACCAGAACCAGCGTCGTGCCACGCTCCTCTGCCGTGCGGAAAATGAGATCGGCGATCTGGCGGCCCGTCGCCTGGTCGAGATTGCCTGTCGGTTCGTCGGCGATGAGGATGCTCGGCGCAGGCGCGAGCGCGCGGGCGATGGCGACGCGCTGCTGTTCGCCGCCCGAAAGCTCGCCGGGATAGTGGCTGAGGCGTTCCTTAAGACCGACGGCGGCAAGTTCCTGCTCCGCGGTCCGGAAAGCGTCCGGCCTACCCGCCAGTTCGAGCGGCACCGCGACGTTCTCAAGCGCCGTCATATTGGGAATGAGGTGAAAGGACTGGAAGACGATCCCGATCGCGCGGCCGCGGAAGGCCGCAACCTGGTCCTCGCTTTTTCCCGTCAGCCGTTCGCCCGCTACTGTCACCGTGCCGGCATCGACGCGCTCCAGCCCGGCGATGACCATCAGAAGCGTCGATTTGCCCGATCCAGAGGGGCCGACAATGCCGGTTGTTTCCTGCCGCATCACCTCGAGGCTGACATTCCCCAGGACATGCACCGTCGATGCGCCCTGCCCGAGCGTCAGGGAGACATCCTTCAAGGCTATGACCGCATCCGTCACGTTTCGGCCCTATATGGGAAGAGAAATTCGCCAGTCGTTTTCGTCATATGGGTTTCCGTCCATGGCTTTCAAACGCTTTGTCGCAGCCATCCTTGTCGGGATTGCGACGTTTTTTCCCGCCGCGTCCTCATGGGCGAAGACGTTCAGGATCGTCGGATTCGGCGACAGCCTGATGGCCGGTTATCAGCTCGGGCCTGGCCAATCCTTCACGGATCAGTTGCAGGCGGCGCTGAGGAAGGACGGCTTCGACGCGACCGTCGCCAATGCCGGCGTGTCGGGCGATACCACAAGCGACGGCCTGGCCCGGCTTGCCTGGTCTGTTCCGGACGGCACCGACATGGTGCTGCTCGAACTCGGCGCGAACGACATGCTGCGCGGCATCAAGCCTACGATCACGAAGAAGAACCTGGACGAGATGATCCGAAAGCTGCAAGCGCGCAAGATCGGCATCGTTTTGATGGGAATGCTGGCTGTACCCAATCTCGGCAGCGTCTACACATCGGCCTTCAACGCCATCTATCCCGATCTCGCCAGACAATACGGCCTGCCGTTCTATCCGTTTTTCCTCAACGGCGTAGCGGGTGATCCCGATCTGCAGCTTTCCGACGGTATGCACCCTACCGCCAAAGGCGTCGCGGTAATGGTCAAAGGTGCGCTTCCCGTCATCGAAAAGGCGATAAGAATCCGGGAAAAGCAATCCTGAATCGCCTGAGCGCGATCTTTTTCGAGAACCGGATCGCATCCAAGGAGTTCTGGAAGATAGAACAAACCACTTGCCCTGCTTGCGAATCGATGATTCGCTGCAATCAGGGATATCGATTCGAGGAGGGCTCCAGAATGCCGCGACTCTTCACCGCCCTCGAGATTCCGCGTGACGCCACGCTTTCCCTCTCCCTTTTGCGTGGCGGCCTTCCAGGCGCACGCTGGGTCGATGTCGAGAATTACCATCTCACCTTGCGCTTCATCGGCGATGTCGAGGGCCATGTGGCGGACGAGATCGCCAATGCGCTCGATCGCGTCCGGCGGCCTGCCTTCCCGCTGACATTGTCGGGCGTCGGTACGTTTGGATCGAAAAAGCCGCACGCCCTTTGGGCAGGGTGTATCGCCTCGCCCGATCTCATGGCGCTGCAGTCCGAGATCGAGCGGATCTGCCAGCGCATCGGCGTGCCGTCGGACCCACGCAAATTCATGCCGCACGTGACCCTGGCGCGCTTGAAGAACGCCAATCCGCTGGAAGTCGCGGCCTATCTGTCCTCGCGCGGCAATTTCCGCGCCGCTCCCTTCCGCGTCAGTCGCTTTGTCCTGATGTCGTCGCGGGAATCCGTCGGCGGCGGCCCCTATGTCATCGAAGAAGCCTGGCCGCTTCAGGGAGCGGAAAGCGTCAGGCTGTCGGGAGCGACATCCTCCTTGCAGGACGTTTCCGGCTACATGCGCTGACACCCGGCCGAGAGAGCAAGGGTGAGACGCACTTGCGCTTGCTTTGTCTGCTCTCCACATCTCGGCTATGAAAAAGGCGACGATCGACGAAATTCTTTCTCCCGCCGGCGCCCGCTCTTCGGAAGAGCGGGCACGCCGCGTCCGCGACAAGTTCTGGCGAACGCTGAAACGCGCCGCGCGGCAGATTCCCTTCGTGGAGGATGTCGTCGCGGCCTATTACTGCGCGCTCGATACACAGACCCCGACCAGGGTGCGCGGCATTTTGCTGGCCGCGCTTGCCTATTTCGTCCTGCCGGTGGATGTCATTCCCGATTTCATCGCCGGTTTCGGCTTCACCGACGACGTCGCGGTGCTGTCGGCGGCGATTACGGCTGTCCGCACCCATATCACGCCCGCCCATTACGCCGCCGCCCGCGCCTCGCTCGCCGGGGAGGATTGATTCCGCGAAGGGCCGGCTCTGGGCATGAATCGGGCGTATTCTCATTCCACCGCAGTCAAACTCTTGCCGTTTTCCTAGCCTTGAACGGATGCGGGTCGGGAGACCGGCGACAGCCGGGTCCGGGGCGCGTTGGCTTTTTTTGCGGAATTTCGCGGGAATCGTGTCCTTTCTTCCGGATTTGCGCGGACGTCTGCCACGGATTCTCCGAATCGGGCCGGATGCACGCGTGGATGAGGCGGCGGGCTATCGGGGTTTCTTGCGGCATTCTTGCCGAAGTTCATCCTTTGATAACCGCAATCAAATCAAAATGAATGAATTCGGACCCGTTGGAGAACTGAGCCCGATCACCGTTACACGATTGCAGACAGGGATAACGGAGAAGATGAACTCTGCGAGACTTTCGATCATTTCAGCCCTCATATTGCTCGCCCTTGCCGTTCCGGCGGCCGCTCAATCCGCCACCAAGATTGGGCAACACAATGCGTGGGGCACCTATTCCTACCAGTCCAAGACCGGTAAGGTCTGTTACGTCCTGACCGTCCCGACGCAGAAGGAACCCGCCAATCTCGATCACGGCGACATTTTCTTCTTCGTCAGCCAGAAGCCGGGACAGAACATTTCTTATGAGCCACAATTCATCGCCGGCTACGACCTCCAGGCCAATTCGAAAGTGACCGTTACGGTTGGCAAGAACAGCTATTCCATGTTCACGCGCGGCAAGTCGGCCTGGATGGAGAATGCGGCACAGGAGCCCCAGCTGATCGCCGACATGAAGGGCGGCAGCGACATGAAGGTTGCCGCCAAGTCGAGTCGCGGGAACCCGACATCCTACGTCTTTTCGCTGAAAGGCATCACCGCCGCGCTCGATTCGATCAAGAACTGCAAATAGCAGCTTGCGATCGCGCCAGTGGGCAAGACAATCCGAATGGGCGCTTGTGTGCGCCCATTTTCGCTTTCGCTATTTTTTGCAAGGGAGCGGAATTTTCGGCTGTTGTGCCGAAAGGTGACGCACCCCATCTGACTGTGCTATCAGCGCGGCGAAAATAGCGGGGGCTGCAGCCCGTCCCGCACGGCGATACGCTCAAAGCCCGACACCAACAGACCGATGACAGTTTCGCTTGACCTTGCTTCCAATGATGTCCGCGCCGCGCTTGCGGCGCAGGCGCGCGCACGTTTTGCGGAAAAGCCGTCGCTGGTCGGCCTTTCCCGCGCCGAGCTTGGCGCGGCCCTCGTCGCGGCTGGCGTCCCGGAACGCCAGGCAAAGATGCGCACCGAGCAGCTCTGGCATTGGCTCTATGTGCGCGGCGCCTCCGATTTCGGCGGCATGTTCAACATTTCCAAGGATCTGCGCGCCCTACTGTCGGAGCGTTTCTCCATTTCCCGGCCGGAAATCGTCGAGGAGCAGATCTCGAACGACGGCACGCGCAAATGGCTCTTCCGCTTTCCCGCGCGCGGCGCCGGCAAACCGGTCGAGATCGAGACCGTCTATATCCCCGAGGAAGGCCGTGGTACGCTTTGTATTTCGAGCCAGGTCGGCTGCTCGCTGACTTGTTCCTTCTGCCATACCGGCACGCAGACGCTCGTGCGCAATTTGACGGCGGAAGAAATTCTCGGCCAGCTTCTCGCCGCGCGCGACCGTCTCGGCGATTTTCCCGACCGTGACACGCCGGCCGGCGCCATAGTGCCCGCGGAAGGGCGTAAGGTGTCCAACATCGTCATGATGGGCATGGGCGAGCCGCTTTACAATTTCGACAACGTCAAGCAGGCGCTGCTGATCGCGGCCGACGGCGACGGCCTTTCTCTGTCCAAGCGCCGCATCACGCTTTCGACCTCCGGCGTCGTGCCCGGCATCGCCCGCACCGGCGCGGAAATAGGCGTCATGCTGGCGATCTCGCTTCACGCGGTGCGCGATGACCTTCGCGACATGCTGGTGCCAATCAATAAGAAATATCCCCTGAAGGAACTCCTCGACGCCTGCCGCGCCTATCCCGGGCTTTCCAACGCCAAGCGCATCACCTTCGAATATGTGATGCTGAAGGACGTGAATGACAGTCTCGCCGACGCCAAGGAACTGGTGCGTCTGCTGAAAGGCATTCCGGCGAAGATCAACCTCATCCCCTTCAATCCTTGGCCGGGAACGAACTACCAGTGTTCCGACTGGAAGACGATCGAGACATTCGCCGATTACATCAATTCGGCCGGCTATGCTTCGCCCATCCGCACCCCGCGCGGCCGCGACATCCTCGCCGCCTGCGGGCAGCTGAAATCGGAATCGGAACGGCTGAAGAAGACGGAACGGCTGGCGCTCGAGGCGATGATGATCGCCGGACATGGCGAGGCGTGAGCGATATCTTCCAGCTTATCGGCCGTCTCTTCACCATCCTGGGCGGCTATGTCGCGGCGGCTCTGGCCGCGAGCGCTATGCTGCATGTGCTGCTTCTTCCCGCTCTCGGCTTCACGCCTGACGAAGTAGGTTTCATCCTCGCCGGGAGCGCCGTGGTGTCGATCCCCTTTGTCGCCATCCTTGTCGCCTGGTTCGCCTTTTTCCCGTTTTTGGCCGTTATCCTCGTGGCCGAATTCCTCCACGCCGGAAGCTGGCTTTACTACGCGCTGGCGGGAGGCTTGGCCGGCCTCGTTGTCGATGGATTTGCCTGGCGAAGCGCCGACCCCGTTGCGACACTGGCGACAGAGCCGCGTTTTATCGCCGTTCTCGTGGCGGCGGGCATTGTCGGCGGCAGCGCCTATTGGCTGGTGGCGGGCAGGCCCGCTATATCATCCTGACGCAGTCTGGTGGTTCGTGCCGTCGCCAACGGCGTCAAGCCGTCGGCGGATCGGCGACGATCACGTCGACCCAATAATTCGACTCGTCGAACGTGTTGGTCGGGAAGCCGCTGGCCCCATAAAGGTAAACCCCGTTGCCGCCGGAGCCCGCGCTGGCCGGCGCCTGCAATATCCCACTCGAATGGGCCGTGGCGAAATAGGCCGAATCGGCGGAATAGTTGCCGGTATCGGTATGATACGAGGCGACGTAGACCGTGTTCGCCGTGATCGATATCGGGCTGCCGAAGCTGACCGTCTGCCAGCCGCTCGCCGTTTCGCCGCTGAAGGTGACGGCGCCGAGCAGGGATCCGGCAGCGTCCCATATATGGCCGGTATGGGTTCCGGTGTTCTGCGGTCCCTTGTAGAAACGCATCCCCAAGATCTGCGTGTTGGTGGAGCTTTGGAACTTGACTCCCAGTTCCACCGCCTGAGGATCATTCACCGTCACGGTAGAGGGCACGTCCGAGAGGCTGAAGAGGGTTGTGGTCGTGGGCTGGCTCGTCGCTTCAAAGATTACGTCCACCCAATAATTCGTGGCATTGAAGCTCCTGGTTGGGAAGCCGCCTGCTCCATAGGCATAGAGGCCGTTGCCGCCGACTGGACCGGTCGCCGGGGCGGTCAGAACGCCGCTTGTGTGGCTGGTGGCGAAATAGTTCTCGTCGGCGGAATAGAATCCCGTCGGCGTGTGATAGGAAGCGACATAGGTCGTACCCGCACCGATCGCGACCGCTTGGCTGAAAGTCGCCAACTGCCAGCCGCTCGACGTCTCGTTGGTGAAGGAGGCGCTGGCCAGCAATGTCCCGGAGGCGTTCCACAGATTGGCGATATGGGCGCCGGTGTTCTGCGACCCCTTGTAGAAGAGAACGCCGTTCACCAGCCCGTCGACCGACGATCGGAACTGCACGCCCAACTCCACTGCGGCGTTGTCGTTTACTGTCACCACCGCAGGCGTGTCGGAGCGGGAGAACAGGCTGACCGCTGTCTGGCCGCTCGGAAAGACGGTCAGCTCGGCGTTGGCCGATGCTGAACCGCCATGACCGTTGGTCAGAGAATAGACGAAGGCGGCATCGCCGGTGTAATCCGTGGCGGGCGTGAATGTCGCCGTCAACGTTCCCGCATCGTAGCTGACGGCGCCGTGCGTCGGACTGCTGACGCCGCTGACCGACAGCGTGTAGCCGTTCGGATCGGTGCCGCCGGCCACCAGAGCCGATGCGGGAATCGCAAGCGGCGTGTTCTCGTTGGTCTCGAACCCGCTGATGTCGTGTGCGGAAGGGGGAAGGTTTCCCGCTCCGCCCGCCCTGTTGAACACCGCGTCGACCCAATAATTGGTGTTAAGGAATGCGCTGGTCGGAAACGCGCCCGACGCACCATAGGTGAACACCCCATTGCCCGCACTCGGGCCGGATGGAGCGACGAGCGACCCTATGCTGCGCTGGCCATAGAAATAATTGCTGTCCGCCGAGTAAAAGCCGTTGGTGGAATAGGACACGACGTAGCTTTGGCCCGCTGTCAACGTGACGGGCGTCGCCAGGCCGGCCTGCTGCCAGCCGCTTGCGGTTTCGCCGCTGAAGCTTGCTGTGGCCAGAAGGCTTCCCGCCGCGCTCCACAGATGGCCGACATGAGCGCCGACATCGAATGGATTCTTGTAGAAACGGATCGCGCTTACCGTTCCGCCGGTCGTCGCCTCGAAGCGGAGGCCGACCTCGATGGCGTTCGCATCATCGCTGGAAAGCGTGAAGGGCGCGTCGCGCAGCGTGAAGAGCCCCACAGTGGCGGCCGGCGTGACAGTGACGGCGACGCCAGGCCCGGCCGTCTCGACATTCATGCTGTCATCGACGGCACGGGCAAGGATGGTGTAGTCGCCGGGAAGCAGGGGCTGCCAGACGAAGGACCAGCTCGTCGTGCCGGTCGCCGGATGCCAGCTTGCGCCGCCGTCGGTCGACAGCTCGACGAGGGCGACAAGTCCCGCGGCGTCCGCGGCCGTTCCGGTCACCGTCACCTGCTGTTGTTGGACGAGGCTCGCGCCCCCTGAAGGTGAGGAAATGATCGTCGTCGGAGGCGTCAAATCCGTCGGCGCGGAAGCCGCCGCGAGATTGCTCTGCAGCGTCTGCGGTTGCACGCCCATATCCGCGTAGAGATTGACCATGAATTGCTGCACGTTCGGGTCTTCCGGCGTTGGCACGACGGGTCCGTCATTGGCGTAGTCATGCGTCGTGTCGAGGCCGAAGGACCAGAACACCGTGCCCGCGCCGAAGACGAGAGCGCCGCTCGGCGCACGGTAGAGGGCGAGCTTGTGAGTAGCGGCGGCCGACTTGACTGTGTTGCCGTAGTCAATGAGGTAAGTATCCACCTGAAGCGTGGTTTGCGACAGGTTGACCAGGCTCTCCGGCCGGAAGCCGTTGTCGGGCGATTCGTCCCATTCATATCCCAGCATGCCGGCGGCGAGCGACGCTGTCTGCCCCGACTGGATGGCGGCGACGGTGGTGTTGCGCCAGGGCCTGAAACGGGATGGGCCGTAGGGAATAGTGATCGTGTCCGCCCGGAAGGAATCGACCTGGAATATCGTGCCGGTCAGCGCGTTTTCAGGCCGCCCGCCATCCGAGGGCGGGCTGAAGCCGGGATCGCGCCACGTTCCCGTCCATTGGCTGGAGGGATCGATTTTGGCTTCGGCGTGGGTCTCCTTGTAAGTGACCAGCGTCCTGTTCGGAACGCCGGCGGCGTCCGCTTCCCAACGCGTTTTCCAATAGACCTCGTTTCCGCTGATGAAGATGAGATGCACGCCCGCATCCCGCGCCGCTTCCACATGGGCGCGCTGGTCCCCCGACCAGTATTCGTCATGGCCGACGGACATAAAGACTTTGTAGTCGGTCAGTTTCGCGCCGCCGGGGCCGGTGTCGACACCGGCGATATAGGCGACATCGTAGCCGTTGCGTTCGAGCCAGCGGATCGCGGCATATTCCGCGCTGAACACGAAATCCTGCGGACCGGCGAAGGTGCCGATGCCGTCCCGTGTCGCGAAGGGCCTGTTGTAGCTGACCTTGTAGGCGCGGCCATCCGGACTGGCCGTCGCGTTTCCGCCGTAGAGATTGGCGCCGCCCCAGCCATTATAGGCATGCCAGGTGGTATCGGAGGTCTGGAAGACGATGTCGCGCGCAACGCCGTCGCCGCGAACGATGAACGGGATGTGGCTGGCACCCGCGGTGGCGTCCTGCCGCACCAGCTTGGCGATATAGACGCCGGAAACCGCGTCGGCCGGCACCCCCCATGTGGTCGTGACCGACCAGTTGCTGGCGTCATAAAGGCCGATCGAGGCGTCCCCGCCGGGCGAAGGCTGGACGGAGGCGACGTTCTGCTGGAGTGTCGCCACCTTCCGGGCGCCCAGTCCCGAATAATAGCCGAGGCGGTAGATATCGATCCTGTAATTGGCGGAATCGGTATTGATCTTGAACGATACAGTCTGGCCCTGGTTGACGCTGATGCTCGTCGCGAAGCCTTCGATATTGCTGGCGGAGGGCCCGTCGAGATCCCACTCGCTTTGCGGGTTTCCCGTTTTCTGGTTCTCGACCACGATCGGATTCATGCCCGCCATCGCTGCAGACTCCTTTGGGGCCACGGCACGACGAATTCGGTAAGGGCAGCAATAATCGAAGAAGGTTGCAGGCTAGCATGGAGGCCGCCGGTTCAAAAGGCGAACCTTCCGACATGGTAAAGCCCGGCTGGAATTCCTGCGGACCGCGTTAACCAAGAAGCGCCAGCTGAGGGCTATGGCGCGCCGCGCCCTGCCCCTCGCCGCTTTCGGATCATGTTATCGCGAATGAGCGCTTAGGATCTTGAGTGCGAAGGCGGAAAAGACGCCGGCGAAGAGATAATCCACGATCCGCGTCACGCGCGGGCTCTTCTTCATCAACCCCGCGAACCGGTCCGCCGCCAGCACCATCGGTATCGTCAGCGGCAGTGACAGTGGAATGAAGGACAGGCCGAGAAAGAAGAGCTTGCCTGGCGCATGCGGATCGTGCGCCGAGACGAATTGCGGCAGGAACGTCATGAAGAACAGGATGATCTTCGGATTGAGCAAATTGATGCCGATCCCTGTCGCCCAATTGCGGAAGAAGGAATGGCTTGGCCCCGCATTCCTGACAGGCTTGAATGCCGAACCATGGCGAATGGCGTGGTAGGCAAGCCAGACAAGATAGCCGGCGCCGCCGACCTTGAGCGCCGTGAAGGCGACCGGTGAGGCGATGATCAAAGCGGAGAGCCCGAGTGCAACGAGCGACGTATGGATGACGCAGCCGGTCATCGCGCCGGCCATACAGGCGAAGCCGGCCGACCGGCCCTCCGAAAGCGCGCGGCCGACGAACAGCGTCATGTCAGGCCCCGGCGTGATGGCAATGATGAAGGTCGCGATCGCGAACTGGAGAAGCGTAGAAAAATCGGGAACGAAGCTCATCGAGGGACTCTTGCCGGCGGAATGCTCCTGCGTAACGCAACATTGGCTTTGTTGCCAGAGCGAAGAGAAGATAGAACATCCAAAGGCGATTGCCGTTCGAGCAGCCGATCCCGAAAGGAAAGAGACAGATGGCCGACGACGGACTTAAGATCGAGCGCGAGGATGCTGGCTCCAAGGGCCGTTATGTTTATCGTGCCGGCGGCAACGAAGCTGAAATGACGTTCAGCAAGGCTGGCGGCCACCAGATCATCATCGATCACACGGAGGTTCCGGACGCCTTCCGTGGACAGGGAATCGGCTTACAGTTGGTGGAACGCGCTGTTGCCGATGCGCGTTCGGAAGGGAAAACGATCATTCCGCTTTGCCCCTTCGCGGCGGCGCAGTTCCGCCGCCATCCCGAATGGGCCGACGTCTTGAAGAAGTGAGGCCGCGATGGTCGTCAGTAAGGCCGATATCAAATTCGAGGAGAAGGACGGTCGCGGCCGCTATTCCATCCTCATGCCGAATGGCGAGGAATCGCGGCTGACCTACGCGACGCGTGCTCCGGGACACATCGTCGCCGACCATACCTTCGTGCCGGTGCCCTATCGAGGCGACGGCGTCGCCGAGATGCTGGTCGAAAGGCTGTTTGCCGACGCAAGGGCAAAAGGCGTTAAGATCACGCCGGCCTGCTGGTTCGTTGCCGACGAATTCGCCCGCCACAGCCCCGCCTGGGACGACGTGCGGGAAACGTAGCCACAGGCAGGGCCGTCAACTGGCAAAGATATCGCGATAGCGTTCCCTCAGGATATTCTTCTGCACCTTGCCCATGGTGTTGCGCGGCAATTCGTCGAGGATGAAAACGCGCTTCGGCTGCTTGAACCGCGCAAGCTTGCCGGCAAGCGCGGCAATCACCTTCTCTTCGGAAGGCGCCGCGCGCGGCTTTGCCACGATCGCGGCGACGACGCCCTCGCCGAAATCCGGATGCCTGACGCCGAAGACGGCCGATTCGATCACGCCCGGCATTTCGTCGATCAGAAGCTCGATCTCTTTCGGATAGATATTGTAGCCGCCCGAGATGATGAGATCCTTTGCGCGGCCGACGATGGAGACATAGCCGTCAGCATCGATCGTCGCCACGTCGCCGGTGATGAAGAAGCCATCCGGCCGGAATTCCGCCGCCGTTTTCTCCGGCATCTTCCAATAGCCCTTGAAGACATTGCGACCCTTCACCTCGATGATCCCTATACCGCCTTGAGGCACGATTTCGCCGCTCTCCGCGTCCGCGATCCGCAATTCGACGCCTGGCAGCGGAAAGCCGACCGTGCCGGCGCGCCGCTCCCCATCATAGGGATTGGAGGTGTTCATGTTGGTTTCGGTCATGCCATAGCGCTCGAGAATGCGATGACCGGTCCTGTCCTCGAATTCGCGATGCGTCTCGGCAAGGAGCGGCGCGCTTCCGGACACGAAGAGCCGCATATGACCGACGAGATCGCGCGTGAAGCGGCGCTCGGCGAGAAGCCTCGTATAGTAGGTCGGCACGCCCATCATCGTCGTCGCGCGTGGCAAGGCCGCGATGATGTCGTCCATGACGACGCCCGGCAGGAGGATCATCGAGCCGCCGGCAAGCAGGATCACATTCGTGGCGACGAAAAGCCCATGCGTGTGGAAGATCGGCAGGGCATGCAGCAGCACGTCGCCATCGGTAAAGCGCCAGTAATCGACCAGAGCTTCGGCGTTCGACAGCAGATTGTCCTGGGTGAGCATCGCCCCTTTCGAGCGGCCGGTCGTGCCGGAAGTATAGAGAAAGGCGGCAAGATCGCCCGACGTGCGCGCCGCGGCTTCGCCTTGGGACGGCATCTGGGCAGCCTTGTCCATCAGGCTGCCGGCGCCGTCGCCATTGAGCGTCATGATCGCCGCATCGGCGGTCTCCGCCACCGGTTCGAGCGCCGGCCGGTTGCCCTCGTCGCAGACGAGAAGGCGCGCCCCGGCATCGGTGACGAAATATTCGACCTCAGGCGCGGTATAGGCTGTGTTGAGTGGCAGGAAGACCAGTCCGGCCTTGACGCAGGCGGCGTAGAGCGCCAGCGCCTCCGGCGATTTCTTCACCTGCGCCGCGACCCGGTCGCCTGCCCTCAGGCCCTTTTCCGTGAGCGCATGCGCCATCCGCGCCGCTAGGGCAAGAAAGGCGCGATAGCTGATTTCCCGGCCATCGCTGAGGATCAGGAAAGGTCTGTCGCTTGTCTCATGCCGGAGAAAGAGGGCGTCATAGAGCGTATTGGACATCATCAGGGCTCGCGCGGCTTCTGCATCAATTTCTATGCAGCACAAGACGCCCCGCCTGCAAGTGCGGCCGTCCCGTCGCCATTTGCCCCGCCGGTCCTAGCTGTTTGGTCCCGGCATTTGCTGGAGCGGATTGACGATGAACCGTTCGGGTTGTGAGGTCCATGCCTTGCAGATGAACTCGTAGGGCGTGAGGCCCTTCAGGGTTTTGAGCCTGCGGGCGAAGT
>Ga0187809_10000894_pt1 | contig 14741 bp, 11 predicted proteins | sample NC_wetland_sal_i_8_FD_132415 | JGI IMG/M metagenome (GOLD analysis project Ga0187809, IMG submission 132415) | Wetland sediment microbial communities from Neuse River Estuary, North Carolina, USA - ASW_4 | ecosystem: Environmental > Aquatic > Freshwater > Wetlands > Sediment | place: USA: North... | reverse complement strand
GCCGCTTCCCCTTACCGGTCAGGAAGACGCCGTTCGGCGATTGCCTCGACAGGCGATCCTGGCAATTCTGCCCGCATTTCGCGCATCAGGCACCGACAAGTTCGTGCGCGTTCGTGGCAGTACTATCCGCCCTTGCGTCGATCAATGTCTGATTGAGCAACTCGATCGCGTCGGCTTTTGCGATCTGTTGGACCGCCGCGAATTCGCCAGCAAGACGCTCCAGCGCAAGCTCGAACAGTCCGCGCTGGCTGAAACTGCTGCCGGAACCATCGCTGGCCGATTGCAGATCGCGAACCACTTCAGCAAGCGCATCGACGGCACCTGTGTTGATCTTCGCCAGATATTGCTGGGAGCGCTTGGACCACATGAGTCGGTTTGCCCGGCGCCGGCCCTTCAACGTAGCGAGCGCCGCGGCCAGAGCTTCCTGGCTGGCCAGCTTGCGCAGCCCCGCGGTGCGCGCCTGGGCGACAGGAACGCGGAGCGTCATATGACTGCCCGCGAACGAAATGTGGATCAGGTGTAGCCGATGTCCGGCAATCTCCTCATAACCCACGCGTTCGATCCGTCCGACGCCATGTGCCGGATAAACCACAGCATCGCCGGTACGGAACAAGTTCGCGTCCGTTGACCTGGTGGCGGCCGTCGCCTCCAGGGCGGCTGTCACCATCGCCGCGGTGACCGATGTTGATTCTCTGCTCATTCTGAACTGACTGATCATGGCATTGATATGAGGCGTTGCCCTGCCGATTGATAGAGGCAAGAGCCGATGTCATCTGCTTGTGTCCGATTCAGCGGACAACGCTTTGCTATCAGTGTTTTGCGATTCAGCGTGATCACCTGCCGCAAGAACTCCTGCCGCGGTTGCGCAGGACTGCCCGGCCACACCGGGCTCGCAGGAAACATGCCCAGTATGGCGTGCAAGCGGTGCTCCTCGCTCGGGGGCAGGTTCGATGGCCTCTGCGGCGCGGCCAACCGCATTCGTCAGGCGTCGAACAGGCTCGCCTGCTTCGGCCGCTGGCGCAGCACATTCCGCCGGTGGATGCTCTTCACCGCCGAATGGTCCGCCACCCCCCGATGCGGCGGTTCGGCTTCGCCCGTCGCTTCGGCGATGATCGCCTCCGCCTCGGCCAGCAGCTTCTCCTCGTCGTCCGCGGTGCGCACGCTTTCGCGGCCGATCTCCAGCAGAACCGGCACCGCCAGCGGCGACACGCGCGACAGCACCATGTGCACGATGCGTCCCTTCACCCGCGCCAGCATCCCCGCCACGCGACCCACGTCGATCAGCCCGCCTGCGGCATCGGCTCGCGCGGCGCGCAGCAGAATATGGTCCGGCTGGTGCTTGCGCAGCACGTCGTAGATCAGGTCGCTGTTCACCGTCACCTGCTTGCGGCTTTTCTCGGCGCCGGGATGGTGGCGCTCGATCAGCCCGGCGATCACCGCCACATTGCGAAACGTGCGTTTCAGCATGGAGCTTTCCGCCAGCCAGCTCTCCAGATCGTCGCCGAGCATGTCCTGGTCGAACAGCGCGGCGATATTCTGCGGGCGGTTGGCCGACCAGATGCCCAGCACGTAGTCGGTGGCGACGAAGCCGAGCGGCGCCATGCCGGCGCGCTCCATGCGGCGGGTCAGCAGCATGCCCAGCGTCTGGTGCGCGTTGCGGCCCTCGAAGCAGTAGGCCACGAGGTACCATCGGTCGCCGCGGGGAAACGTCTCCACCAGCAGGTCGCTGCGGCCCGGCAGGCGTGACGCCTTGCGTTGCAGCTGCAACCATTCCTGCACCTGCTCGGGGAAGAGATCCCAGCGATCCGGCGTTTGCAGCAGCGCGCGAACGCGGTCGGCCAGGTTGGTGGTCAGCGGCAGGCGGCCGCCTTCATAGGCGGGGACCATCGGCTCGCCGGTGCCGCCCTCGGCCGCTTCCACCGCCATCTCGTGCAGCCGGACGAAGCGCAGCAGGCGGCCGGCGAACATGAAGGTGTCGCCGGGGCGCAGCAGGTTGACGAAATACTCCTCGATTTCCCCCAGCACCGGCCCGAAGCGGCGCTTGCCGCTGACCAGGCGCACCTTCAGCAGCGGCGCCTCGACGATGGTGCCGATGTTCATGCGATGCTGCGCGGCGATGCGGGCGGAGCGGACATGCACCCTGCCCTCGCTGTCGCGGAACAGTTTCCGCCAGCGCTCATAGGCGGCCAGCGCATAGCCGCCGTCCTCCACGAAGCGCAGCACGGCGTCAAACGTCTCGCGTGGCAGATCCGCATAGGGCGCCGCGCGGCGGATTTCGGCGAAAATCTCATCCGGCAGGAACGGCGCGCTGCACGCCAGGCCGAGCAGGTGCTGCGCCAGTACGTCCAGCCCGCCGGGCCGGGGCGGATCGCCGTCCAGCTCGCGCGCGGCGACGCCAAGCATGGCGGCCTCGCACTCCAGCACCTCGAAGCGGTTGGCGGGCACCAGCACCGCACGCGACGGCTCGTCCATGCGATGATTGGCGCGGCCGACGCGCTGCAGCAGGCGAGAGATCCCCTTCGGCGCGCCGACCTGGATCACCTGGTCCACGCCGCCCCAGTCGATGCCCAGATCCAGCGACGACGTCGCCACCACCGCGCGCAGCTTGCCCGCCGCCATCGCCGCTTCCACCTTGCGCCGCTGCTCCACCTCCAGCGAGCCGTGGTGCAGGGCGATCGGCAGCGTCGGCTCGTTCAGCTTCCACAGCGCCTGGAACAGCAGCTCGGCCTGGGCGCGGGTGTTGACGAACACGATGGTCATGCCGGCGGAGCGGATGCGGTGCATCACCTGCGGCGCCGCCTCCAGGCCCATATGGCCGGACCAGGACAGCCGGCCCTCCGGCAGCATCATGGACAGCTCCGGCGGCGCGCCGTCGGCGACGCTGATCAGGCGGGAGGCGCCGACATAGGCCTGGATCGCCGCCGGATGCGCCACGGTGGCGGACAGCCCGACGCGCCGCAGTCCCGGCGCCAGCGTGCCCAGGCGAGCAACGCACAGGGCCAACTGGTCGCCACGCTTTGTCCCGGCCAGGGCGTGCACCTCGTCCAGCACCACGGTGGACAGGCCGGCGAACATCGTGGGGGAATCCGGCAGCGACAGCAGCACCGCCAGGCTTTCCGGCGTGGTCAGCAGCAGATGCGGCGGCGCCGCGCGCTGGCGGGCGCGGCGGTTGGCGGGCGTGTCGCCGGTGCGGGTCTCGATCTGGATCGGCAGGCCCATCTCCTGCACCGGGCGCAGCAGGTTGCGGGCGATGTCGGTCGCCAGCGCCTTCAGCGGGCTGATGTAGAGCGTGTGCAGGCCCTGCCGGGGCGCCTCCGCCAATTCCACGAGGCTCGGCAGGAAGCCGGCCAGCGTCTTGCCGCCGCCGGTGGGGGCGACCAGCAGCACGCTGTCCCCGGCGTGCGCCGCCTCCAGCATGGCGAGCTGGTGCGGCCGGGGCGACCAGCCCTGGCGGGCGAACCAGCCGGCAAATGGTTCCGCTAATGTTCCCTGCATGCGGCAAGATAAGCACAGCGCGGGCGATCCGCGCCAGCGTGCCGCCTGGCCGCACCGGGCGTGATCCGCCCGTCACCGGCCCGTCGGGATCAAGCGTATGCGATTTGCGCTCGCTTGCAGGGGCACATTACACATTCATGGCCGTCCAATGAATGGTTAGCTCCCTGAGGCAATCAAACTGCAAATGATTCAGCATCTTGATCTTTTGCTGTTCCACCTTGTGAACAGCTGGTGCGGTCACTGGGCGCTGGACCGGATCGTTGGCTATGAGGAGCGGAACCAGCTGCTCAAAGGTGGCCTGATGCTGACCGCTTATTGGTGGTTCTGGTTCGCCGGCTCCGGGCCTCGCCGGGACGCCAACCGCCAGCGCATCGTGGAGGCGCTGGCCGGCGTGTTCGTCGCGCTGGTGCTGGCGCGCACCCTGGCGGCGGTGCTGCCCTTCCGCGTGCGGCCGATGTATGTCCCCGGCATCGGCTATCATGCGCCGTCCATGCCGCTGGACATGAACCTGGAGAACTGGAGTTCCTTCCCCAGCGACATGGCGGCGCTGTTCTTCGCCCTGTCCTTCGGGCTGTTCCGCCTGTCGCGGCCCGTGGGCGCCGTGCTGATGCTGTGGAGCGCCGTGTGGGCGTGCCTGCCGCGGCTGTACCTGGGCATCCACTATCCCTCCGACCTGGTCGCCGGCGCCGCCCTCGGCGTGGCCACGGTGTGGGCGACCACAGGCGTGCTGCGGGCGCGCGGCGCGGCGCTGGGCCGCTGGATCATGGCCCGGATCGGCAGTGCCGAAAAGCGCTGGCCGCAGGTGTTCTATGCCGCCGCGTTCGCGCTGTCCTTCGAGATCACCATGATCTTCAACGACCTGCGCAACCTGGTCCGGGGGGTGCTGCACGCCCTGCGCTCCGGCGGCTTCGGCGCAATGAATGAGGCCGGCGCGCTGTTCGTCACCTTCGGCGCGATCCTGCTGCTGGCCGGCATACTGGGGGGCACGCTGTGGGTGCTGGTGCGCCGGCGCGCGGGGCGGCGGCCTGAACTGCCGCGCGCCTCCGGTCCGATGCCGCAACGCTGACCGGTTAGCCCGCGCGCTCCAGCGCCACTCCGTGGCGGTCCCCAAGCTCGGCCAGTTCCTCGAACACGCCGCGGCCGACCGGAATGCCCCACCGCCGCCGTTCGGCGAGCAGCAGGCGTTCCCGCTCTCCCGGCAGATAGATCCGTTCGACGCCGGCACGCGGACGCACGCCACGCACGTCGCGGATTGCCTTGTCCATGCGCGCGCGGTAGGTCTCCGGTTGCTCGAACAGATGCACCGGCAGCACGCCGAACAGATGGCCGATATTCTGCGGATGCTCCAGGTCGTCGTACATGTGGGTGACCTCGCTGCCGAAGAAGGCGCCGGACAGCATCGTGCTGAGCAGTCCGACCACCAGCGTCAGCGCGTAACCCTTCGGGCCGCCGACCGGCTGCACGAAGCCCTTGAGTGCCTCAACCGCGTCGGTGGTCGGCTCGCCATCCGGCCCGACGGCCCAGTCCGAGGGAATCGGCCGACCCTCCTTCGCCGCCACGATGATCTTGCCGCGCGCCGCCACGCTGCAGGCCATGTCGAGCGTCACCGGCATCTCGTCGCCGGCCGGCAGTGCAACGGCAAACGGGTTGTTCCCCAGCATCGCTTCCGTGCCGTTCCACGGCACCATGTGGTTGATGCCGCCGATGGTGAAGCTGAGGCCGATCATCCCGTGCGGCACCGCCATCTCGGCATAGTGCGACGCCGCGCCATAATGGTTGCTGTTGCGCACCGCCGCGAACACGCAGCCGCCGCCGTTCGGCCGCGCCTTTTCGATCACCATCGCCATAGCGCGCATGCCGACGATCTGGCCCATGCCGTTGTCGCCATCGATCACCAGCGCGGTTGGCGTGTCGCGCAGCACGCGGAATTGCGGACGCGGATTGATCACCCCCGCCGCGAGGCGTTCGGCATAGATCGGCAGCCGCACAACCCCGTGCGATTCCACCCCGCGAAGATCGGCTTCCACCAGATTGTCCACGATCGCGATGGCGTCGTCCCGCGGCACGTCGAGCCGCTCCAGCACGCCGGCGCAGAACCGCTTCAACGCGGCTTCGGTGATCAGCACGGTGTCTTCGGCCATGGCGGAAGCTCCAGCGAAACGGGAATTGGTTGAGCGCAGGCTTGCCGGAGCAGGTCAGTGCAGCAGCGCCGGCACGATGGTGGAAATCCGCGGCAGCAGGGTCACCAGCGCCAGGTCGACCAGCAGCGCGAGCAGGAACGGCAGTGCCGCGCGAGCGACCGTTTCGACGCGCAGTCCGGTGATCGGCGCCGCGACGTACAACACGAGGCCGAGCGGCGGGGTCAGTAGGCCGAGGGCGGAGTTGACCAGGAAGATGATGCCAAGGTGGATGGGATCGACGCCCACCTGGGTCAGGATCGGCAGCACCAGGGGCACCACCAGGATCAGCGTCGCCGAGGTTTCCATCACCCCGTGGATCAGCACCAGCGCGACGTTGAGCAGCAGCAGCAGCACGATCGGATGGTGCGAAATCCCCAGCATCGCCGTGGACAGGCTTTGCGGCACCTGGAGCATGATCAGCTCCCAGCCGAGCAGCACCGCCGCGGCCAGCACGAACATCACCCGCGCGGTGCTCATCACGGCAATCGCCAGGCTTTGCTGCAGGTTGCGCAGGCTCATCGTGCGGTACACGCCGGCGGATGCGGCGAGTGCGTACAGCGCGGCCAGCACGCCCGCCTCGGTGGGAGTCACAGCGCCGGTCAGGATGCCGGCCAGGATCAGCAGCGGCGTCAGCAGCGCCCAGAACGTTCCCCGGAACGCACGCACGATCTCCCGCGCGCTGCTCGGGGCCTCGCGCGGATAGTTGCGCCGGCGCGCGACGACGTAGGCGATGACGGCGAAGGACAGGATCACCAGGAAGGCCGGCAGGAAGCTGGCCAGGAACATCTGCGCGACGGAGACGTTCGCCACCCAGGCGTAGATGATGGTGGCGATGCTGGGCGGGAACAGCACGCCCAGCGTTCCGGCCGCGGCCTGCAACGCGGTGGAGAAGGCGGGGTCATAGCCTCGCCGCACCATGCCGGGCAGCATCACGCTGCCGATCGCGGCGGTGTCGGACACGGCCGATCCGGACATGTCGGCGAACACCGCGCTGGCGACGATGTCGGTGTACAGCAGCCCGCCGCGGAACCGTCCCACCAGGCTGGCGGCAAAGCCGACCAGCCGCTCCGCCATGCCGCCCACTTCCATCACCGCGCCGGTGAACATGAAGAACGGAATGGCCGTCAGGATGAAATTGCTGGCGGCGTTGAACATGGTTTCAGGGATGATCAGCAGCGGCTGCTGCTGGTTCAGCAGGACGATCACCACGCCGAGGGTCAGCACCAGCGCCACCGGCAGGCCGATCAGGAAGCCCAGCGCGATGGCGAGCAGCAGCACCGTCACCGGCCAGTCCTGCGTCAGCCAGGCCTGCGGCAGCAGCAGCGCCAGCGCCACCACCGCCGCGGCAAGCACCACGCATGCCACGCCGCCCGGGCCGCGCCCCATCCGCTCCGCCACCCGCGCGAGGTAGTGCAGGGTGAATCCGACCGCGGCGATCGGCAGCACCAGGCACGGATAGCCCATGGGTATTTGCAGCCCGGGCGATAGTTGCTGCATCAGCCCTGCGCAGGCCCTGATGCCGGCGACCAGCAGCACGACGCTGATCGCCAGTGCCAGCAGTTCGGCGAAGGCGCGCACGAAGGCCCCGGCCGGCGTCGGCAGCAGATCGACGAATACGGTCAGCGCCGGAGCGTTGTCATGCCGGATGCTGACCGTGGCGCCGAGGAAGATCAGCCACGCGAACAGGAACGTGGCGAGTTCCTCCGACCAGGCGAGCGGCTCGTTCAGCAGGTAGCGGAACGCCACCTGCGTGGCGACGAGCAGGATCATCGCCGCGAGCAGCAGCATTGCCGCGGGCAGTGCCAGTGCGTCGTAGCCGCGGCTGGCCGCGGCGATCCACTGCACCGGCCCGTTCAGGCCCGAGGTCACGGTCGAGGGGCGGTTGGCAACCGAAACCATCGAGAACTCTCCCTGAGGCTGGCGACCCATGGCCCCGGCCGGCGCTACCGCCCGGGGTTGGCGGATCGGCGCTGCCCGGCCGGCGCTGTCCGATCCGTGCTCTCCGATCAGCGGATCAGTGCTGCCGGATCGGCGTTGCCCGTTCAGCGTTGGCCGGTCCGCGTTGGCCGGTCAGCGTAGCCCGTTCAGCGTTGCCCGTTCAGCGCTGGTCGGCGAGGATCTGGTCGTAGAGATCGCCCCAGACGTTCTTCATGCGCGGGTCCAGCTTGCGCGCATTGGCGATGAAGGCGGCGAGATCGATGTCGCTCAGCACCTTGGTGCCTTGCATGCCCCGCAGCTTGTTCATGTCGTCGGCTTCGGCCTGCAACGCCAGGTCGGTTTCATAGGCGCCGGCCTGGTCCACCGCGGTCTGCACCGCCTTCTGCTGGTCCGGGCTGAGTTGCCGCCAGAATGCGAGGTTCATCGTGACGACCTGCGACTGCTGGATGTGGTGCGTCATCATGATGTATTTCTGCACCTCGTACAGCTTGCCGCTGAGAATGGTCGGCAGCGGGTTTTCCTCGCAGTCGATGGTGCCGGTCTTCAGCGCCAGGTACACCTGCGGGAAATCCATCGGCGTGCCCTTGCCCCCGAGCACTTCGGCCGACAGCAGGTTCACCGGCGCGGGTGGGGTGCGGATTTTCAGGCCCTCGGCGTCGGCCGGTTTGTTGATCGGCTTGTTGCAGGTCAGGTTGCGGCGTCCGTAGAACCAGGTGGCGCTGAGCAGCTGCAATCCCTTGGCTTCCAGTTCCTTCTGGAAGTGCTGGAACACCGGGCCGGACAGCACCTTCTTCTCGGTCGCCCAATCCTCCCAGATATAGGGCGCGTCCAGGACGCTGATGTCCGGCACCAAATTGCCCAGCGTGCCGGCGGCGGTGGCGGCCATCTGGATCGAGCCCTGCCTCTCCTGTGCCAGCACCTGGTTTTCGCCGCCAAGCTGGTTGTTGGGGAAGATCGCCACTTTGACGGTGCCGTGGCTCAGCTTGCCCACGGTCTCGCTGAAGCGTTCGGCGCCGCGTCCGATCGGATCGGTGGCGGGCAGCGTATGCGCCATGCGGATGGTCACGGTGCGGTCGGCGGCCTGCGCCGCGGGCAGCGTGCTCCAGCCCAGCGCGAGCGCTGCCGCGCCGGCGATGGCAAATCCAAGCCTGTCAATACGCATGCGGGTTTCCTCCTGTTGTCAGCGGGGGTTTTGCGGCGTGGCGCGCACCAGCGCGCGGTCCGGGGTTAGGCGCGGACGCTGCGGTGGCGGGGACGGCCAGCACGGCTGCGGACGCTTCGGTGGCGGGACGGCCGGCACGGCTTCAGTGGAACATGGCGGCGGCGTCGCGTACGCGGCTGCGCCGGCCTGCGGGGAGATGCCGGGCTGCGCGAAAATGCCAGGCGGATGATACCGGCCGCGGTGCCGCTCGTTGCATTTCCGTTTTCCCCCGGTTGGCATCCGTTTGTGGTATGGCTATCATCCTATCATACCAGTCCGGCGGCAAGGGGGGCACATGCCAAAGGCTCGAACGGGCCACGACCACCGCACACGTACCTGCAGGGCGGCCGCCCTGCAGGCCAAACCTGTTGCGCGGCGCCTGCGATGAGTCAGACTGCGCTGCGCCCGGAGCCGATCCGCCGCCGCAAGCTCTACGAGGACATCATCGTGCGGATCGAGGCGATGATCCACGACGGCACCTACGCAGCCGGCGATCAGCTGCCATCCGAACGGGAGATCATGGAGACTTTCGGCGTCGGCCGCACCTCGGTGCGCGAGGCGCTGTTCGCGCTGCAGAAGATGGGGCTGATCACCATCAACAGCGGCGAACGCGCCCGCGTCACCGAACCCTCGGTGCAGACGCTAGTGGGCGAATTGTCAGGCGCGGTGCGGCACTTCCTGTCCCGGCCCCAGGGCGTGCGCCAGCTGCAGCAGGCGCGGGTGATGTTCGAGGCGATGCTGGCGCGCGATGCGGCCCGCCTCGCCACGCCGGAGCAGGTTCGCCGGCTGGAGGCGCTGCTGGAGGCCAACAAGGCGGCCATCGGCCAGGAGCGCGCCTTCGAGCAGAGCGACGTCGCGTTCCACTACGGTCTGGCGGAGATCCCCGGCAACCCGATCTTCACCGCGCTGCACGCGGCGCTGGCCGACTGGCTGGTGGAGCAGCGCACGATTTCCGTGCGGGCGCGCGGTTCCGACAAGGCGGCGTACCGCGCGCACAAGCGGATTTACGAATGCGTTGCCGAGCATGACGTGGACGGCGCGGAGGCGGCAATGCGGGCGCATTTGGCGCAGGTGGAGAAGTTCTACTGGCAGGTGCGCCAGCGCGACGCGGCCGATCGAGCCTGACCAGCGGCATCACGGCCCGCGGCGCCACGCCAGCGGCATCACGGCCAGCGGCGTCGCGGCCAGCGGCTCCACGCCCAGCGTCCTCATGGCCAGCGGCGCCACACCAGCGGGTGTCACGGCAAGCGGCGCCACGGCTTGGCAGCGCGCCCGTGCCGCCCGACATTGGGCGGGTGAAGCATCCTCAGACCTGGCTGAAACCGCTGCCGCAGGGGCTGTATTGCGAGCCCGGCGGCTTCTTCGTCGACCCGACGCGTCCGGTGGACCGCGCGGTCGTCACGCACGCCCATTCCGACCACGCCCGCCCCGGCCACCGCGCCGTGCTCGCCAGCGCCGACACGCTCGCGCTGATGCGCGTCCGGCTCGGCGAGGACCGGGCCGGGCTGGAGCAGCAGGCGCTGGACTGGGGCGAAACGCTGCGCATCGGCGACGTCGATGTCTGCCTGCAACCGGCCGGCCACGTACTCGGCAGCGCCCAGGTGGTGATGACCCATGGCGGCGCCCGCGTGGTGGTGAGCGGCGACTACAAGCGCGTGGCGGACCCGACCTGCGCCGGCTTCGTGCCGGTGGGGTGCGACGTGTTCGTCACCGAGGCCACCTTCGCCCTGCCGGTGTTCTGCCATCCGCCGCCCGGGGAGGAAATCCGCCGGCTGCTGGACAGCGTGGCGCTGTTCCCCGATCGCACCCACGTCGTCGGCTGCTACGCGCTGGGCAAGTGCCAGCGGCTGATCGCGCTGCTGCGCCAGGCGGGGTGGGATCGCCCGATCTGGCTGCACGGTGCGCTGGCCTCGATGTGCGCCGCCTACGAAGCACGGGGCGTGGCGCTGGGCGAGTTGCGGCCGGCGACCGCGGCGGCCAAGGCCGACCTGGTGGGCGCCATCGTGCTGGCGCCGCCAGGCGCGGTGACCGACCGTTGGGCGCGCCGGCTGGCCGATCCGGTGGTGGCGCTCGCCTCCGGCTGGATGCGGGTGCGCCAGCGGGCCCGGTCGCGCGGGGTCGAACTGCCGCTGGTGATCTCCGACCACGCCGATTGGGGCGAACTGAACGCCACGCTGGACGAGGTCGGCGCGCCGGAAGTCTGGGTGACGCACGGCCGCGAGGAGGCGCTGATCCACGCCGCCGAACAGCGCGGCATTCGCGGCCGGGCGCTGCGGCTGATCGGCTACGGCGAGGAGGACGAGGGGGAGGATGCCGCCGAACCGCCCGCCCCGGCGGAACCGGCCTGACCGCCGCCGCCGGCAAGCAGCGGTCGCCTTCCACCCGCGCAGATATCGCGCACAGATATCCTGATGGAGCGCAGCATGGACTGGGACACACAACAAGGCGTCTTCGCACTCGGCGACCTGCCGTTGCACGATGGCGGGACGCTGCGCGGCGCGAAGCTCAGCTGGAAGGCGCACGGCACGCTGTCGCCCTCCCGTGACAACGTCATCGTCTATCCGACCAGCTACTCGGCGCAGCATCCGGAGCTGGAATGGCTGATCGGGCCGGACGGCATCCTGGACCCGACGCGCTGGTTCATCCTGCAGCCGGACATGTTCGGCAACGGGCTGTCGTCCAGCCCATCCAACAGCCCGGATTATCCGGAGCTGGTCACCAGCTGGGACAACGTGGCGGCGCAGCGCCGGCTGCTGGCCGAACAGTTCGGCGTGCAGCGGGTGGCCTGCGTGTATGGCTGGTCGATGGGCGCGCAGCAGGCGTACCACTGGGCTGCGGCGTTTCCGGACGCGGTGGAGCGCATCGTCGCGGTGTGCGGCAGCGCACGGACCGCGGTGCACAACCAGGTATTCCTGCGCAGCCTGCTGGCGGTGCTGGAAGCGGCGCCGGAATACCTCGGCGGCGGCCGGTTCTCGGCCGAACCGCGTGCCACTATGCGCGCCTTCGCCCGGATCTATGCGAGCTGGGCATTGAGCCAGGATTTCTACCGCGCCGGCCTGCATCTTTCGGCTGAACCGGACCTGGAGAGCTTCCTGGTGCATCAGTGGGAGGAGCGCTGGGCGTTGCGCAGTGCCGCCAATCTGTACGCCCAGGCGCGCACCTGGGATGCCGGCGACATCGCCGCCGATCCGCGCTACGGCGGCGACCTTGCGCGCGCACTCGGCGCCATCGAGGCACGGGTGCTGCTGATGCCGGGCGCGACCGACCTGTATTTCCGCGTCGCCGACAGCGAGGCCGAGTTGCCGCATCTGCGGGCGGCGAAGCTGCTGCCGATCCCCAGCATCTGGGGCCATCGCGCCGGCAATCCGGTGGGCAACGCCGCCGATACCGCGTTCCTGCGCGACGCGGTGCGTGCCTGGCTGGGGTGATACCGGCAGGCGTGCGGAGTGCCACATGGAGGCGGCATTCTACGCCATGGCGGACCCAGACCCCATCGGCGCTAAACCAGCGCGCGCGGGCTCCGCTCTCGGATGTCGTGGCCGGACTGACCCGGTCAAGCCCGGCCATGACCGTGTACGTCGGCCATGACGATGAACGTCAATAACCGGCTGCGCGGTCAACCACGTGCAACAGCTTCTTGCCGTCCAGGAACCGCGCCAGGTTGTCCACGAACAGCCCGGCCACGATGCGGTCGCGCGTCGGATGGCCGCCGCCGATATGCGGCAGCACCAGGATGCCCTCGGTCGCCCAGAACGGATGGTCGGCCGGCAGCGGCTCCTGGCGGAACACGTCCAGCACCGCGCCGGCAATGCGCTTGCTGGCGACCGCATCGATCAGGTCGGAATCGGCGATCAAATGACCGCGGCCGAAATTCAGCAGATGCGCGGAGGGCTTCATGCGCGACAGCCGGTCGGCGTTGATGAAGTTCTCCGTCTCCGGCGTGGCCGGCAGCAGCAGCAGGACGAAGTCGGACTGCGTCAGCACCGCGTCCGTGGCGTCCGGGGCATGGACCTCGGCGACATGCGGCAGCGGTTCCGGGCGGCGCTTGGTGCCGATGACGCGCATGCCAAGAGCGTCGGCCAGGCGGGCGACCTGCTGGCCGATCTCGCCCAGGCCGAGGATGCCCAGCGTCTGGCCGTTCAGCGGCGTGGCGACGCGGCGCACCCAGCGGTGCTGCTTCTGGTCCTGCTCCGCCACCGCGTAAGGCTTGGTCAGGTGGAACAGCGCCCCGAGAATGTTCTCCGGCATCGACTCCCGGTGGGTGCCGCGGGCGCAGGTCAGCGTCAGGCCGGCAGGCAAATCCGGCAGCGCCAGCCAGGATTCCACCCCGGTGGTCAGCGCCTGCACCCAGCGCAGCTTCGGCATGCGCGGCAGCAGGCCGGCCGGAGCGCCCCAGGCGAGCATCGCCTCGGTCTGCTGGAGCTGCTGCGGGGTGGGTTGCTCTGCGCGCTTCAGGGCGATGGTCTCCACCCGCCCGGAGAGGCCGGCGGCGGCGATCGCCTCCTGATAGGGGCCTGGGGCGTCGGTCCAGAGCAGAACATGGGGCATGGATGCGGCTTCCTGGATTGCGCGGGGCCTGTCCGCCGCCGGCCAGACAAAGGTGGTCTGGTGCGGCGCGCGTCCGGCGGGATGCGGCAAGTGGACGCGAAACGGCGCACCACCGCAACCGGCACGGCAACCGGCGCGCCAACCGTCGCAACCTGCGGGTTTGCACGCGGGGGCGCATGGGCTATCTGTTCCGGCCCAAACCGGCCCAGAGAGAATGTCCAGCCCCGCTCCAACCACCGCCGCTCCGCCGCCTTCGGCTGCCAACGACGAGCCGCCACCGGTTCCGGATGGCTGGCCTGGCGGCCTGCCCGCCTTGCGTGCCGAACTGGACCGGATCGACAGCGACCTGCAGGACCTGCTGGTCCAGCGCGCCCGGGTGGTGGAGGCGGTGGCCCGCTCGGGCAAGCGCGCCGCCTGGCGCCCGGGCCGCGAGGCCGAGATCATCCGCCGGCTGCTCGCCCGCCATTCCGGCCACCTGCCGCCGCAGACGCTGTACCGAATCTGGCGGGAGCTGCTGGCCGGCACCACCGCCATGCAGGGCGGCTTCCGCGTCGCGGTGTGCGAGCGCGACCCGGCCACCGGCTTCGTCCAGCTCGCCCGCGAGCATTTCGGCGCGCTGACCCCGCTGCGCACGCATGGCGGGCCGGCCCAGGCGATCGGCGAGGTCGGCGCCGGCATCGCCGCCATCGCCGTGCTGCCGATGCCGTCCGAGACGGAAAGCTGGTGGGCCACGCTGCTGCACCGCGAGGACCCGCGCATCCACATCGCCGCCCGCCTGCCCTTCTGGGCCACCCGGCCGGAGGGCGCGCCAAGCGTGCAGGCGCTGGTGGTCAGCCCCGCCGCGCCCGATCCGTCTCAGCAGGACCGCAGCCTGGTCGGGCTGGAGCTGGAACAGGACATCAGCCGCGACCGGCTCGCCGCGGTGTTTGCCACCGCGGGCCTCGGCCAGGTGGCGGTATGGGCGCTGCGCCGGGAGCCGGGCGGGCCGCTGGCCCAGGCGCTGGTGGAACTGGATGGCCATGTCACCGAGGACGATCCCCGGCTGGACAGGCTGACCGGCCTCGCCCGCCGTCCGGCCGTGCTTGGTGGCTACGCGATGCCCCTGGGGGGGCCGGAGGCATGAGCGGCCCGCAGCCGCGCCCGGAAATCCTGACGATCAGCCCCTATGTCGGGGGCGAGTCGGAACTGCCGGGCCGCAACCGGACCATCAAGCTGTCCTCCAACGAGGGCGCGTTCGGCGTGCCTCCCGGCGCACAGGCGGCGATCAAGGCAGCGGCAGAGCAGGTGTTCCGCTACCCGGACGGCGGCGCGGATGCGCTGCGGGCGGCGATCGGCAAGCGCTGGGGGCTGGACCCGGCGCGCATCGTCTGCGGCGCGGG
>Ga0187809_10000893_pt1 | contig 14751 bp, 14 predicted proteins | sample NC_wetland_sal_i_8_FD_132415 | JGI IMG/M metagenome (GOLD analysis project Ga0187809, IMG submission 132415) | Wetland sediment microbial communities from Neuse River Estuary, North Carolina, USA - ASW_4 | ecosystem: Environmental > Aquatic > Freshwater > Wetlands > Sediment | place: USA: North... | reverse complement strand
TCATGCACTGCATCGGCATGTCGATCCACCGGCACGGGCACGAGGACTTCAGCCTCTTCCTCGCCGAGCCGAAGATGCGGGAGCTGCTCACGGGCATCTACGAGGAGCCCGAGCGGACGGTGGTCATCTCCGACGCCCTCCAGGCGATCATCAGCCACCGCGCCGACGGCGAGCCGTTGACGGTGGACGCGGGCATCGTCCGCGTCGCCGACGCCCTCGACATGGCGAAGGGCCGTTCGCGCATCGGCTTCGAGCGGGGCCGCGTCTCGATGCACTCCCTCTCGGCGGCCGCGATCGAGGACGTCACCATCACCGACGGCGAGGACCGGCCCATCCTCATCGAGATCCGCATGAACAACTCGTCGGGCCTCTTCCAGGTGGACGGGCTGCTGCGGGCAAAGCTGCGCGGCTCGGGCCTCGAGCCGTACGTCGAGGTCGTCGCGCACATCGACACCGAAACCGAGCAGCGGCTCGTGCCGATGTACCGCCTCGAGGTGTAGCGGGGGTACACTGGCCGCCGACCCGATGCGGGGTCGTCTAACGGTAGGACGCCTGACTCTGGATCAGGAAGTTGGGGTTCGAATCCCTGCCCCGCAGCTACCGAAACGCCGTGCCCCGGACTGTCCTGCACGGAGACCCACTGGGGCAACTCGGAGGGCAGCGGAGCCACAGATTGCGAGCGATGCGCGTTCTTGCGGGACGCAGACCGCGGCGGACGGTTTCTCGGTTTCGCCGAATCACTTCTTAATACGCCGCGGGCGAGAAGACGCTGGCGCAAGTGAGTGGCACCGCCGCGGAGGCCGGCCGTGACCGACCCACGCGACGTACTCCGATTCTTACGGCTGCCAGGTCTCGTGAACCGGGAACTCCTTTACATCGGGAGGCCCCTGCATTTCCACGCCCGCTGCTTTCACGGCTTCCTGGACACGACTTCCGAAGAACGTGTCGAACTCGCCACGTGATCCCCAGAAGTCGATGACGCCCCATCCCTCATCAATGGGGCCAGACGAGTGAAACAGAAGCCCCTCCGGCGTACCGCCTGAAGCCTTGACGTGTTTGTCCACCTCGTCGAACTGCTCTTGCGTAACGCCAGCCAGCTTGATCCGAATCCCAACAGCCATCGAACCTCCTTCGCTTGTTGAACGCATAGCGACCCTACAGCACGTGACCTCTATCGCCTTAGCTACCGCCCGCAACTGCCCCCGGTCGGAGCGGGCGCCCGCTGCGATCCCGGGGGCCGTGCCAACTCGTGTTAGCCGTGGTGGTGCTGTTGGGGATGATCGCGATCGATCTGTTCCCGCGCTTCACCGATCTTCTCCACGACGATGAACTCGGGCTCACTCTCCACGATCCGTTCGATCTGCGGCTGCTCATGGCCGGGGAGCACGACGAAGCGATACCGCTCGCGCACGATCGCCGCGTATCGCGCCGGCGGAATCTCGATCGTCTCAACGCACGAGGCCCGACCGCACTCGCAATGGAACGGCAGCGGACTCGAAACAGCGTGCTGCTCGGCGCCCTCCTCGATCTGCTCATTCACGCCACGGAAGATCTCCTCGTTGCGGGCCGCCCGCTCAGCGAAGTCCACTAGCGATCACCTCCCGCAGTTCGTTCACCCCGCCGGCCAATCAGACGACTGCGCGCCTTCTGCAGAAGAGTGGCGCCCGCCTCCCCATCAGCCCTGCGTCTGACGACCTGTCGCCGCTCTCCGCCGGAGCGGCGCTCGCTCGTGACCCGCACCGAAGTCTTGCGTCGGTCAATCCCGCTGCGCCGATCAGGAAGAAGTCGACGCTCCTCGTTGCGGCGACGCGAACCGAGCGCGACCGCCAAAAGCACATCCCGACGCGAGGACTCGCAACCCATTCTCATTCAACTACCCCGGAGCCGATGCGGGTTCGGTCTGCAGAGAGGCGACGCCGCTTGCTTCGGTGCTCGACATGGCGACGCGCCTCTTCCAGCAGCGCCACCACATGCTCGTCGTAGAGCGCATTACCCCCGCTTGCGGCCCGTCGAGCAGGCAGCCCACGATCTGCACCCGGCTCGGCGTCGACAGCGCGAACATCGTGTCCGCCAAGCGCTCCGCCAACCTCCCGTCAACGCGCGGTGAACGTGGCCGCACCATCGCCGGATCCTAAGCCTGGCCGGGCTGCGCTCTAGCCTTCCCCACTGACGGCGATGACCCGCGACCCACTACGCGAGGAGGAGATCGAGTCCCGCTGGGAGGCGGCGCCCGCGGTCGCCGTCGTGATCGCGATGCAACTCCTGCTCGCCGGGGTCAGCCGCGACCAGCATTGGAAACTCTGGTCTTTCCCTTGGTGGGTCTGGCTGATCCCCGCCGCGCCGGAGGCGCTCCTTCTGGTGCCTCTTGCCTGGCATCGGCCACGCCGCCGGCTCGAGCAGCTCGGCCATCGTCGCACCGTCGCCCTCGCCCTGCTCGCGGTCGTCAGCCTCGCCAATGCCGTACTCGTACTCGCCGTCATCGCCTCCCTCGTCCGTGGCGAGGAGAAGAGCGGCGCCCAGCTCCTCCTCAAAGCCATCACCGTCTGGACGACCAACACGATCGCCTTCGGCCTCTGGTACTGGGCCTTCGACCGCGGCGGCCCCGTCCGCCGCATACGACTCGACCAGCCGCCGCCGGACTTCCAGTTCCCGCAGATGGAAAACCCGCAGCTCGCCGCGCCCGGCTGGCATCCCGAGTTCATCGACTACCTCTACGTCTCCTTCACCAACTCGATCGCCTTCAGCCCCACCGACGCAATGCCCCTCAGCCGCTGGGCGAAGTTGCTCATGCTCAGCGAGTCGGCGATTTCCTCGCTCACAGTCCTGCTCGTCGCGGCGCGTGCCGTGAACATCTTCAAGTAGCTTCGCCTGCCCCGGCTTCCCGATTGTCGTACGCGCGTCAACGCGTTGGGCACTAGGGCCGAGCGACGCCGAATGACTCATCGCCGAACTCGTACGCGATGCCCCTCCTCTGCTACCGATAGGTGCCCGGCGTCGCCACTCCGGCGTAGTAGAGAAAGTGGGCGTGCGTGTACGTGCGGTTGCCGGTGATGTTCGGGTTCGGGCTGGCGCCGAGCTTGAGGTCGGCGCCGAGGAAAGGCTGGAACTTGGGAAAGACGTGGAGGTAGCTCGTCGGGTCGGCTCGGAGGAGACCGACGAGCGTTTCCGTGACGATCCGTGCTCCGACCGGACCGAGGTTCAGTCCACCCGCTGCGATCTTCGCCTCGGCGAGGCAGTAGTACCAAAGGGGTGTGCTAATGGCGAAGGGCTTGTAGACACCGCCGATGTCTGCGAGGTCGGCACTCGTCAGGGAGTCGACGCCCATCGCGGCCGCAACGGCCTGTCCCGACGGCAGCGACCAAGTGAGCTGACGCAGCAGGTTTCGCTGCGGCAGGACCGTGGGGCTGGTCTGGGTGCCGGGCGCGATCGCGGGCAGAGGCAAGGTGAACAACACGCTCGAGATGGTCGTGTCGATCTTCTTGTTGTTCTTCACCTGGCCGTCGCCGAAGTCGAAGAACGTCTGCCAGCCGATGTAGCGACGCGGAGCGGGGTAACCACCGAGCAGATCGTCACGGTCATAGCTGACCGGTGAGGCGAAGTCGGGTTCAGTCGCATCGAAGACGAGCCCGAAGAACGGCGCCTTCGCCGGGTCCGCGCTGTCGCCCGTGCCGCTGGCAAAGTTCGCGCGGTAGGACGGTCTTACCATGCTGTGCCCGAAGCGGTAAGCGGCGGCGCCGAACTCGATTGGCATGAACGCGCCCCCCGGCGCCGGCTGATAGAAGCGGTTGCCCCTCGTGAGCACGTCGTTGACCACCGCCTGTCCGGCGATCTGCGGCAGGTGCTCGTTCACCACCAACCACTGGTAATGCCAGAGCGTCACCTGGCGCGCGATGAGGAACTGCACGTAGGCATTGCGCCGATCGGACGCGTGCGCGGCCGGGAATGCGTTCAGATCGATCTCGGCCAGCTCGCCCAACACGCGGTTGTAAAAGAGGATGTGTGCGCAGTGAAGTCCCGCAATGATGACGGTCTCGTCGTTACGGGGGTCGCCGAGCAGCGCGCGGTACGTGCCGTCGCCGTTGGCGAGGCGCGGAACGTCTTCGTGGACGCCGCCGGAGCCGATCTTCAGCTTCGGCCCCACCGACCCGTCCGGGTTCGGTTCGTAGAGATCGGGTCGCTTCCCCGGACCGCCCCCGAACACGGAGTCGAGATCGAGCGCCGGTGTGCGCGTGTTGGGAGAGGTGAGCGGATTCTGCGTTACTCCCAGCTTCGAGGTCTGGTCGAACGTGATGTCGTGGTCGATGAACTGCCCCACGAAGGTCGAACCCGCCGTCATGGTCGGGTTGTCGGGATTGGTCCCGTACGGGTTTGAGGCCGTCGGGTTCCCGTTCACGCCCGGCGTGAGGATCAGGGCGGTCGGTCCCGCCGACAGCTGATCGCGCGCGTCCAGGATTCCGCCCTGCATCCCGACCTCGAGCAACGCGTTCGTCACCGCGGAATTGTTCGCGTCGGCAAACGGCGGCAGCTTCGGGAAGATGCGGCCGAAGTCGGAAGAGCTCGCAGGTGCGCCAACTGCGCTGCGCGAGGCCGCAGCCGGCGAAGCAGCTCCTTCTGCTGCCTTGGCGAGTGCCGTTCCGGCACCCGTCGAGCCGGCGGCCAAACCGGCACCGGCGACGCCGGCGCGCTTCAGAAACTCCCGCCGCGACGAGCCCGCGTGGGGGCCGTGCTCACCCACGGCGACCTCCTTGGTCGTGCTCGCTGAGAAGCCAAGCCGTTCTCATCGGTCGTCCTCCCGACCGAGGCATGTCCGCACTCGCGCGACCGCGAGGCCCGCCGTTTCGGCCGCTCTGCGGACGGCGGCGGCACTGGGCCCCTGGTAGAGGAAGAGGCAGACGTCGTGCTCGGGGACGAAGATCGCACGCAGGTAGCGGACGGACGAGCCTTCGAGGCTGGGCGCGTCGGCCGCGCTCCGCGCCTGGGCGCTCAGCTGCTCGACGCGGGTCCAGCCGTGCGCCGGGCGGGCGAGTTGGACGGTGTAGTAGCCGTCGCTCTGAAGGCTGTCGGTGTTGATGCTGCGACGCTAGGAATCCGTCATCAGGCCTTCAAGTGTGGGAAACCGCACACTTTCAGCCGCCCCGTCTGCGGGCGTGAATCCAGCCGTCGACCGTACTGCGAGCTCGGTTCGCGAACGGATCCCGAGCTTCGCGTAGACCTTCGAGAGGCTGGCCTCGACGGTGCGCAGGCTGACGAACAACCGCGCGGCGACCTCCTTGTTCGTGAGCCCGCCGGCGACCAGCTCGGCGACCTCGCGCTCTCGCGCGCTCAGCAAGTGCGCGTTCTCCGGTCGTCGGCCGGGAAGCCGAGCGAGGTCGGCCGTCACCCGATCCGCCCAGCGTGCCGCGCCGAGCAGATCGAATCGCTCGAGCGCCTCGGTCAGGGCACGCCTCGCTGCTCCCCAGTTCCGTGCAGCGTGCTCGACGCGGCCGGCCAGATGGACCGTACGGGCGTGCTCGAACGGTTCGGCAAGGTCGGCGTGCGCCTCGAGTGCCGCGGCGAGCATGCTCCGGGCGGCGTCGTGCTCGCCGCGCGCCGAGAGGACGAGCGCCTCGCACCGGCTCGCCATCGCCCTGCACCAAGCCCGCTCGCCCACCGGGCAGGCGCGAAGCGCGGCGGCCACGCCGAGCGCCTCCTCGAGCCGGCCGGTTCCAACGAGCGCCTCTGCCAGCACGTGACCGACCGGGAAGAGGGACAGATCCCCCAAGCCGCGCTCGAGCATCAGCCTCCAGGCGGGCTCGAGGACCTCCACTGATGCGGCCGTGTCGCCCTCGGTCAGCGCGAGGAGCCCCAGCACCGCACGAGCCCAGGTCGTCCACCAGAAATCCCCGGAGGCCTCCGCCTCCGCCAGCACCGCGACCGCGAGCGTCCGCGCCTCGTCGTGGTGTCCGACGGCCGCGTCGGTCGTCGCCACCACGCAGGTCAGCGCCGTGACGATCTGCGGCTCTGCGGCCTGGCGTGCGTGCTCGAGAGCGAGGCGCGCATTCGCGGACGCCTCGGACCACCGGCCCGCTCGCAGTTGCGTCTCCGCCAGGTGGGCGCGGGCCACCACCTCGATCGGCTCCAGGCCCAGATCGCACGCCACCTCGAGCTCCTCGACGAAGAGCATCTCCGCCTCGGCAAACTCGCCGGCGGCGAGGCATACACACGCGAGTTCCATACGCGGCGACGCCGGCATCATCATCGTCGTGTGGTCCCAGCGTGCGAACGCCTCTCGGGACGACTCCGGCACACCGCCGTAGACCATGCTCTCCGCAAATCCCCGCATCGCGAGGGCACCAACGACAATCTCCTCGGCCCCCGATCGCTCCGCCAGGCTGATCGCCGCACCAGCATGCTCCACCGCAGCCGAGAGCCGACCGCAGAGGCAGGCCAGCTCGCTGAGGAAGAGGTGCAACTCCGCAAGCAACCGCTCGTCGCCATCGGCCTCCTCGAGCGCCGACTCGAGCTCGCCGATAAGCACGGGAAACGAGGCGGTCGGCCCGGCGGTGAGCGAGGCTAGACGCAGGCGAGCCCGCGCCCACGCAGGTCCGGGCGGAAGCCGCTCGAGCAGGCCGCTCGCCAGCTGGGTTCCCCCCTCGACGTCGCCCGCCAGCTCGAGCTCGGCCACCGCCCGCAGCCGACGCGAGACGGCGACGTCGGAAAAGGAGTCCCGCTCGAGCTCCGCTGCGCGAACCAGAAAAGCCGCGGCGCCGGCGTGGTCGCCGAGCCGAGCGGACTCATCGGCGGCACTTTCGACAGCTCGTGCAGCGCGCTCGTCCGGCCCGGTCACCGACCGGTCGAGGTGGTGGCCGCGCTCGACCGGATCGATGCTCGCGGCCGCCAGGCGCGCGTGCGCCTCGCGGCGCTCCTCCTCGAGCAACAACTCGTACGCTGCGCTCGCGAGCAGGGGGTGGACGAAACGCAGACGGTCGCCCTCGACCTCAACGATGCCCGTCCGGAGGACGGCTGTCAGCGCGGCCCGCGCGATGCCGGAGCGCGACAGCAGCGCAACTGTAGGCCGGAGCGCCGCCGCTGCGAGCGCCAACGTCGCACGCTGACTCGGCTCGAGCTCCAGCAAGCGCTCCGCAAGCGCCTGCGGCAGGTTCCGGATCGCCTTCCCGCCGGAGCGAACAAGCTCGAGCGCGAACATCGGATTCCCGCCTGAAGCTGCTTGCAGCTGCTCCGACTGCGGCCGTGTCATCTGCACCCCCAGATGACGCCGGACGAGAGCGCCGAGCTCGGTCGCCGACATCGGTCCGATCTCGAGCCGTCGTACGCCCTTCCACTGCCCCAGCCCGAACGGCAGCTCCGCCGTTCCCTCTTCCACGCGTGTCGCCGCAAGCAGTCGCAACGGCACGCCCTCGAGTCTCCGAACCGCGAACGTCAACACGGCCACGGTTGGCCGATCCAGCCACTGCACGTCGTCGACGACGACGAGGAGATCGCTCTCGACGGCCATCTGGCGAAGGAGCTCCAGAACACCGCGCGCGAGAGCGTGCTTGTCGATCACACCCCCAGGGCGGCGGCGCGCCAGAGCAGTCTCCAGAGCGACGCGCGGCGCATGCGCCAGGCCGCCCAGTTCCCGTGCGTCGACCGAGTCGAACAAGTCCCCCAGCCCTGCGTAGGGGAGATCGATCTCTGGCGCCGCCGGCCGGGCCACCAAGGCACGCAGAGAGAGCGCCGCCGCGGCGTCGAGGGCCGCTCCCACGATTGTCGTCTTGCCGATTCCGGCCTCCCCCATGACGACGAGACCGCGCGGCGCGTCGCCAGGCCCGAGCAACTCACGGAGCACAGCGAGCTCGGCCTCGCGGCCAACCAGCTGCCCCCCCGCCGGGACGGCCTGCCGCATCCTGCTAGCTAAGCAATTCGCCCGCGCAGATCCAAGTGCTTCACCAGCGCGCGGACACTCGGGAGACATCTGCGCCGCCCGAGGTCTCTCCCTGCCCCGCAGCTCACTCGACGTGCTCTCGGACCGCGGCGACGAGCTCGACGATGCCGACGGGTTTCGAGACGTAGCCGTCGAAGGCCGCGCCGAGCAACCGCTCGCGGTCGCCGTCCATCGCCTGCGCGGTCAGCGCGATTTCGACGTTCTCTGCTTTCCAGGCCCCGCAGTCAAGGGGGCCAACACGGCGATCGATCGAGAGGGGAGCCGCCCCCGCGCCCGCGGGGCCGCACCCTAGGACGCCTCGACGGCCCTCCCTAGCGTCGCGGGAGAGCTCCGAGCGAGGGCTCGGAGGAGCGAATGGGAGGTAAAGCGATGAAGCGGTTGATCGTCGCGCTGGTGCTCGGTGCCGGCGTCGTCTGGACCGCAGTCGCCCTGGCGACGCCGGGTCAGGGGCAGTCGAACAAGATCGTCTCCATCGGGACGTTGCAGGACAACATGGCCTTCAACACGGGCCTGAACGTCCCGGCGAGCGGTCTCTCGTGGGAGGGCCGAAAGTACACGGCGCAGCAGCTGCCGGAGTTCCTCACGATGCTGCGCACCGGCGGTGTGACCAACCTCGGCACGTGGCTGAACCTGCACCCGGCCGTGTCCGCACGGTTCGGGATGGTCCCGATCGAGCTCCTCAATCAGCCCGAGATCGTCACCCAGCAGGCGACGTTCGCGCCCGGTGCGACGTCGGGCTGGCACACGCACCCCGGTTTCCTGACCGCGACGGTGGTGTCCGGCCAGGTCGTCCGGTACGGCACGGATTGCAGCTCGCAGACGTTCGCAGCGGGCCAGTCGTTCTACGAGACCGACACGCACACGTTCGTCGTCAAAAACCAGGGCACCGTGCCGGCGGTCGTGATGGTGACCTTCGCAGTCCCCGGCGGCACGCCGTCGACCGGTCTGCGGATCGACGAGGCGCAGCCGTCGAGCTGCGCGCAATGAGCTCGGCCGGCAGGGCCGCGGGCGCCACACGGACGCTCGCGGCCCTCGCCGCCGCCGCGCTCGTGGCCGTCTCCGGCGTGCAGACGGCCCGGGCCGACGGAGACCCGGCGAGCGACTACCTCCTCCTGCAGAACGTGTACTTCTCGGTCGAGGGCGCCTCCCCCGGCGCCGAGACGTCGCTCGAGCACGCCGCCGACGCCGTCTACGGCCACGGCGACCGCGTCAAGGTCGCGCTCATCGACAACGTCGAGGATCTCGGCTCGGTCTCGGCGCTCTGGGGCAAGCCCGCGGATTACGCGCAGTTCCTCGGCATCGAGCTCGGCAACTGGTACGTCGGCCCCCTCCTCGTGGTGATGCCCAGCGGATACGGGATCTACGACGGCGGCCGTCCGACAGCAGCCGAGCAGCACATCCTCCAGGATCTGCCGCTCGCCGCCGGGAACGCCGACCAGCTCACCCTCAGCGCTGCCACGGCGGTCGAACGACTGGAGACTGCGGGTGCCCTTCGCTCGCCCGACGTGCGCTCCCCGCTCGTGACGACGTATCCGGCGAGCGCGACGCGAGGGAGGCCGGCCACGCTGCGCTTCGACGTGTTCGACGACAGCGGTCGAACGAAGGCGACCGTGCGCGTGTACGAGAGCGGCACGCCGGTGGCGACGCTGAGCACGCCCATGACGTTCGCCATCGGCACGCGCCACGCACGCGTCAGCTGGCAGGTGCCGGCAAAGCTTCACAGCCGTCAGCTCCGCTTCTGCGTCGTGGCCGAAGACCCCTCCGGCAACCGCAGCGCGCGCTCGTGCGCGCCGTTCCTCCGCGTGACCTAGCGGCTCACGCGGCCTTCCGCGCCGCCCGCGCCGACGCCACGAGCTCCTCGAGCACGGCGTCCGCTTCGCCGACGTCGCGGTCGCGGATGACGGCGTGCACGCTCCGCCCGGCCGTATCCACGTGAACGCTCGCGAGCCGCAGCCGCCGCTGCACCGGCCCTTCGACACGGCGCAGGCTCTGCACCTTCTCGAGCGGCACCCAGTTGGTCGCGCGGCGCAGACGTCCGCTCCGCGTGACGACGCACGTCGGCGTCCGCCCCCAACCGAGCAGCGGGTAGCGCAGGGGGCTCTTCCAGCGCACGCGTCGCGGCGGCGGCGACAGCTCTCGCGGCCGCTCGGGCAGCAGATGGTCGAGCAGCTCGTCCGCCAGCGCCGGGGTGCCGACCGGGAGAATCGTCCGCAGCGCGCGGCGTTGCGCCTGCCCCTCCCCTTCCGAGCGTTGCCTCCCCGCGATGTCGACCTCGAGGCGGCACCAGCCGAGCAGCCGCCACGCCATCGGCTCGACGAGGCGAACGGCCTGCACCCGCCCGGGGCGGATCGTCTCCGACGTGAGCGCGACGAGGCCGCCGCGGAGCAGGAGGCCGTCGGGCACCTCCGCGACGCTGAGGCGGTACTCCTGGTTGAACCGTCGCCACACGAGCTGGAAGACGGAGAGGATCCAGACCGCGCCGCCGCTCGCGATCCCCGCTGCCGCCGACGGCGCGTACACGATTCCGAGCACGAGCCCGAGCAGGACGAGCTCTGCGGCGATCCCGACGTCGCTGACGAGGATCGACGCGACGAGTCGGCTCGTCGGAACGGTCGCGAGCAGATGGTGCTCGACGACGGGCGGCGAGGCCTCGCCGACGGGCGCGCCGCGCGCGAGCGCGAGCAGGCGGTCGCGCAGCGGCTCCACCTCGCGCTCGTGCAGATAGGCGAGGCGGGCGCTCTTGCCGCTCGCGCCGCCCATGCGCAGCCGGAGCTCGGCGACGCGGAACAACCGGGCGAGGCCCGGCCGAACGACATCGATCGCCTGCACCTGCGAGAGCGGAAAGCGGAGCGACTGCCTGCGCAGCACTCCCGTCTCGATCTGCAGGTCGTCGCCGTTCACGCGCCAGCGCGTGACGATCCACGAGACGAATCCGAGCGCGACCAGCACCGCGACGACGACGAGGTCGACGAGCGTTCGCATCTGGTCCCGGCCGCCGCCGAACACGGTCGGCAAGAACAGGATCGCGATCGCGATCGTCGCGCGGCCGCCGCGGACGACCGGCGAGAGCGGGTGCAGTCGATTCCAGCCGTCGGCGTCGCTCATATCCCGGCTGCCTGCGCCTCCCCCAGCTCGGCGAGGCGATCGCGGAGCCGCGACGCCTCCTCGTGCGGAAGGCCCGGGATGCGCGCGTCGCTCGCCGCCGCCGCCGTGTGCATACGAACGGTCGCGAGTCCGAACGACCGCTCGAACGGCCCCGCCGTGACGTCGATGAACTGCATCCGTCCGTATGGGACGACCGAGAGGCGCGAGAACATCACGCCGCGGCGGACGAGCAGGTCGTCGTCGCGCTCGGCGTACCCCCAGGCGAGGAAGCGGCGGCGCTGGAAATACGTCGTCGCTCCGCCGGCCACGAGCGCGACGCCGCCGAGGGTGAGCCCGAGCGCCGACGCGCCGGTGGCGGCGACAGCTGCGACGACGGCCGCCACCGTCGCGATCGCCACCTGCAGCCGGCGGAGCGCGAGCAGGCGCGCCGACGGCCGGTGCCACTGCACCTCCACGTCTCGCAGTCTGTCAGGATCACGCGCATGGCCGACCCGGTGTCCTGGCTGATGATCCGTCCCGGTTGGAAGGTGTACGCAGCCGACGGCAGTGAGGTCGGCTCGGTCGACGAGATCGCCGGCGACGACACGGTCGACATCTTCGACGGCCTCGCGGTGGCGACGAGCGCGTTCGGCAAGCCGCGCTACGTCCCCGCCGAGCAAGTCGCGCAGATCGTCGAAGGCGAGGTGCACCTCTCGATCACGAGCGCCCAGGCGGAGTCGCTCGGCGAGTACGAGGAGCCGGCGACCTCTGCGGAGATCGAGGCCGACTCGAAGGGCGGGATCGGCGAGGCGATCGCGGCCGACGTGCGCGAGGTCGAGGCGAAGGCGTTCGCGCCGATCGAGACGCACGAGCACGAGATGAACGTCTGGCGGAGGATCGCCTTCTTCTTCCGCCGCCTCTGGAGGTAGCCGCTACTTCTCGAGCTTCGCGGCGAGCGTCGCGAACGCGTGCCGCTCGATCTGCCGTACGCGTTCCGGCGCCAGGTGAAGGTCGCCGGCGATCTCCTCGAGCGTGTGCGATTCGCCGTCGAGCCCGAAGTGGCTGCTGATGATGTCGCGCTCGCGCTCGCGTAGGTGGGCCACCTCGGCGCGCACCGATTCTGCCTGCGCCGCCTTCTCCAGCTCCTCCTCGGGATCCCGGGCCGCCGCATCGGCGACGATGTCGATCAGCTGACCCGGCCCTTCGGCGCCGCGCACCGCCTCGTTCAGCGACGCAGTCGCGAGAGGCGCGTGCTCCGCGAGCTCGATCGCGTCGGCGTCGATCCCGGTGGCAGCGGCGATCTCGGCCACGGTCGGCGCTCGTCCGAGCGTCGCCTCGAGCCGCGCCGCGGCGCGCCGTGCCGCAAGCTGCTTCGTCACGAGTCGGCTCGGCAGCCGGATCGTGCGCGAGTCGTTCGTCAGCGCGCGGCGGATCGACTGCCGAATCCACCACGCGGCATAGGTCGAGAAGCGCCGCCCGCGGCGCCAGTCGAAGCGATCGACCGCCTGGATGAGCCCCACCGTCCCCTCCTGCACGAGATCGGGGAACGCAAGGCCGAGCCCCTGGTAGCGGCGGGCCATCGAGACGACGAGACGGAGGTTGGACTCGATCAGCCGGGTGCGTGCTCGGCGGTCCCCGGCCGAGGCGCGACGCGCAAGCTCTCGCTCCTCGTCGGGTCGCAGCAGACGCTGCTCTCGCACCATCGAACCTCCTCGAATGCATGGTGCGGGTGCGGCCGCGGCGTGACATCCGCGCCGCTGCCGAGCCGCCCTGCGGCCATCTACTGACAAACTCCGGCGGGTGAGCTCGCGCCGCGTGCTGCCGCTCGTCCTCGCCGTCTCCGCCTTGCTCGCCGTCACCGCGCTCGCCGCGCACGGGCGCCCGATCGGGCACTCGCAGGGGACGGGGCCCACATCGGAGTTCTTCGACTACGTCTTCACAACCGCCGCCCTCGTCGCAGGGGCGGTCGCGCTCGTCTTCGTCTGGAGCCTCGCCGGTGCGAAATGGTCGAAGCCCGGCCCCCAGCGCAGCCGCATGAACCTGATGCAGCTCATCGCGGCGTTCGGTGCGAGCCTGCTCATCGGCTGGTTCCTCGCGCACGCACACTTCCACTTCAAGCCGAAGGCGAAGCAGAGCGTCGCCACGCAAAGAGCTTCGACCACGCGCGAAGGGGAGCGGCAGCCGATCGCCGCGAACCGCCGCAACGCACGGTTGCGCTGGGACGAGATCGCGATCGTCGCCGCGCTTCTCGCGGCGGCCGGCGTCGCGATGTTCGCGACGCGGAAGTCGCGGCCGGCGAAGGAATGGCGGTACCGCACGCACGAAGACCTCGCCGTCGCGCTCGACGAGTCGCTCGACGACCTCCACACCGAGCCGGACGTGCGGCGTGCGATCATCGCCGCGTACGCCCGCATGGAGCGGGCCCTCGGCGCGGCCGGCGTCCCGCGCCGACCCTCGGAGGCGCCGCTCGAGTACCTCGCTCGTGCGCTGCACTCGCTGGACGCGAGCGCACCGGCGGTGACCAGGCTCACGGACCTCTTCGAGCGCGCGAAGTTCAGCCGGCACGAGCCGGACGACTCCATGCGCACCGAGGCGATCGACGCGCTCGTCGCCGTCCGCGACGAGCTGCGCGCACCGGTGAAGGCGGCGGCGTGAGGCGGCGCATCCGGCCTCCCTACGGCACGCTCGCGGCGCTCACGATCGGCCTTGCGGTCGCGCTTGGCCTCCGCCCGATCTCGGTGCGCGAGATCGTGGCCGCCTACGTGCTCGCACTCACGGCCGTTGCACTCCTCGTCCTCGCGCGAACGGCGCGCACGGAGGAAGAGTGGGAACGGGCGGCGTCGGAGCTGGCGCGCGCGCTCGCGCCGAGGGCCGAGACACGGCGACGGCCGCCGGAGCTCGTCGTCGTCGAGCGCGATGCGAGGCTCGCGGCTGCGAGCGCCGGCGACTTCCATTCCCGCCTGCGGCCGCTGCTCTGGAGCATCGTCGAGGCGCGCACGCGAGCCCCTCGCGAGGCGCTCGACGACGACACGTGGGAGCTGCTGCGCCCGGACCGCCCCGTTCCCGCCGACCTATCGGCCCCCGGCGTACCGCTCCGCCGGCTCGCGCAGGTCGTCGACGAGCTGGAGCAGTTGTGATGGAGCTCGGCGAGCTGCGGTCCCGCGCCGCCGCCATCCTCGACCAGGTCGAGCGCGCGGTCGTAGGCAAGCGCGGCGCGATCGAGCTCATCCTCCTCGCCGTCCTCGGCGAAGGACACGTCCTGCTCGAGGACTATCCCGGCCTCGCCAAGACGCTGATCGCCCGCTCCTTCGCGCGCGCGACGTCGCTCCGGTTCGCCCGCATCCAGTTCACGCCCGACCTGATGCCCTCCGACGTGACGGGCTCGTCCGTGTTCGACCAGCGCCGCTCGGAGTTCGAGTTCCGCCCCGGCCCGATCTTCACGAATCTCCTCCTCGCCGACGAGATCAACCGCGCTCCGCCGAAGACCCAGGCGGCCCTGCTCGAGGCGATGCAGGAGCGGCAGGTGACGAGCGAAGGAGAGACCCGCGTCCTCGAGGCGCCGTTTCTCGTGCTCGCGACGCAGAACCCGATCGAGTACGAGGGCACGTATCCGCTGCCCGAGGCGCAGCTGGACCGCTTCCTGCTCAAGACCGTGATCGGATATCCGGCCAAAGACGCGGAGTTGGAAATGTTGGCCCATCACGAGGCCGGCTTCGATCCGGAGCGCGCCGATCTGTCGATCG
>Ga0187809_10000892_pt1 | contig 14767 bp, 12 predicted proteins | sample NC_wetland_sal_i_8_FD_132415 | JGI IMG/M metagenome (GOLD analysis project Ga0187809, IMG submission 132415) | Wetland sediment microbial communities from Neuse River Estuary, North Carolina, USA - ASW_4 | ecosystem: Environmental > Aquatic > Freshwater > Wetlands > Sediment | place: USA: North... | reverse complement strand
GGCGTGGGTGGCGGGCCTGCGCCCGCCACGACGTTCTGATCGTCAATTCCGAATCGCAGTACTGGTACCGCGTTCGCGAATTGGCGACTCGAACGCCTGGCACGTCTTGGCGGGCAAAGGCCCGCCATCCACGCCTTGTTGGTGGGCGCTCGAGGCGGCAGCCGCTTGCGGATTCGGAATCTCCTCCAGCCAGGCGTGGGTGGCGGGCCTGCGCCCGCCACGACGTTCTGATCGCCAATTCCGAATCGCAGTACTAGCCCGACTTCGCCTTCGGCGGCAGCTCGATCCGCAGGTGCAGTTCCTTCAGCCTAGCGGCGGAGATTTCGGCGGGGGCGCCCATCATCAGGTCCTCGCCGCCCTGGTTCAGCGGGAACAGGATCACCTCGCGGATGTTCGGCTCCTCCGCCAGCAGCATGACGATGCGGTCGATGCCCGGCGCCGAACCGCCATGCGGCGGCGCGCCGTAGCGGAACGCGTTCAGCATGCCGCCGAACCGCCGCTCCACCTCGTCGGCGCTGTAGCCGGCGATCTCGAAGGCGCGGATCATGATGTCGGGCCGGTGGTTGCGGATCGCGCCGGAGGACAGCTCCACGCCGTTGCACACGATGTCGTACTGGAACGCCTTGATGGTCAGCGGATCCTGGCCGTTGAGCGCTTCCATGCCGCCCTGCGGCATGCTGAACGGGTTGTGGCTGAAGTCGATTTCTCCCGACTCCTCGTTCAGCTCGTACATCGGGAAATCGGTGATCCAGCAGAAGCGGAACGCGTTCTTTTCGCTCAGGCCGAGCTCATCGGCGATGCGCGTGCGCACCGTGCCGGAAAATTTTTCCGTGACGTCCTTCTTGCCGGCGGCGAAGAACACCGCATCGCCGGCGCTCAGGCCGCAGGCGGCGCGGATCGCCTCCGCCCGGTCGGCTTCCAGATTGCGCGCGATCGGCCCCTTCGGCCCCTCGGCATCGAACACGATGTAGCCCAGGCCGCCGGCGCCTTCCGCGCGTGCCCATTCGTTCAGCTTGTCGAAGAAGCTGCGCGGCTGCGATGCGGCGCCCGGCGCCGGGATCGCGCGCACCACGCCGCCGCTCGCCGCGATGCGCGCGAACAGGCCGAAGCCCGACCCGGCGAACTGCGCGGTGACGTCGGTGATCTTCAGCGGGTTGCGCAAATCCGGCTTGTCGGTGCCGTATTCCAGCATCGCCGTGTCGTACGGGATGCGCAGGAAGGGCGGCTTGCTCACCGTGCGGCCTTCGGCGAACTCCTCGAACACGCCGGCGATCACCGGCTCGATCGTGTTGAACACGTCCTCCTGGGTGACGTAGCTCATTTCGAAATCGAGCTGGTAGAATTCCCCGGGCGATCGGTCCGCGCGCGACGCTTCATCGCGGAAGCACGGCGCGATCTGGAAGTAGCGGTCGAACCCGGCGACCATCAGCAGCTGCTTGAATTGCTGCGGCGCCTGCGGCAGCGCGTAGAATTTGCCGGGATGCAGGCGCGCGGGCACCAGGAAGTCGCGCGCGCCTTCCGGGCTGGACGCGGTCAGGATCGGCGTCTGGAACTCGGTGAAGCCGGCATCGATCATCCGCCGGCGGATCGAGGTGATCACCCCCGACCGCAGCATGATGTTGCGATGGATCCTGTCGCGCCGCAGATCGACGAAGCGGTATTTCAGGCGGATGTCCTCGGGGTATTTCTCCTCGCCGGCCACCTGCATCGGCAGCACCTCGGCGGCGGACTGCACCACCAGTTCGTTGACCCGCAGCTCGATCTCGCCGGTCGGCAGCTTCGGGTTCACCGTGCCGGCCTCGCGCGGCACCACCTCGCCGGTGACGGTGATCACGCTCTCCGGCCGCACCGCGTCGGCGGCGGCGAAGGCGGGGGAGCCGGCGGGGAACACGCATTGCGTCAGGCCGTAATGGTCGCGCAGGTCGATGAACAGCAGGCCGCCGTGATCGCGCTTGGAATGGACCCAGCCGGACAGGCGGGCCGGCTTGCCGGCGTCGGCGGCGCGCAGGGCGCCGCAGGTATGGGTGCGATAGGCGTGCATCATCTTGTTCCCGGGCAGAGGGCCGGCAGACAAGCCCCGGGTTTTTGGGCGAGTCAAGGTGGGCGGCACAGCTGCTTCGTGGCACGCATTGACGGCGGCGCGAGAACGCCGGTTCCGCGCGAGGCGCTCGTATGCTCAGGCAAGCGGCGGTGCGTGCCGCGGCCTGGGCATCCGCTCCGCTTGCTGTGCTGCGGTTTGCGCCGCGGCCTGGGCATCCGCTCCGCTTGCTGTGCTGCGGTTTGCGCCGCGGCCTGGGCATTCCCTCCTCGGCTGCGAGCCGCCGCCCGCGCCGCACCCTGTGCAATGACGCTGCGCACCCACCGCCACCGGGGAGGCGGCGCGGCGGCGATGGCCCAGTCCGATTGCGGCTTCTTGGCTCTGTCGGGCCAGGCCGCCGAACGGCAGCATTCGACCGGCCGATGCAAGGAGGATCACATGAGCCACACGCCCCGCCTGAACGCCGCCGAGGCCGCGCCCGGCGCCTATGCCGCACTCAGCGGCGTGGAGCGCTACCTGCGCGGCTGCGGCCTGGAGCAGTCGCTGTTCGAGCTGGTGAAGATGCGCGCCTCGCAGATCAACGGCTGCGCCTACTGCCTCGACATGCACAGCAAGGACGCGCGCCGAGCCGGCGAGACGGAACAGCGGCTGTACCTGCTGAACGCCTGGCGCGAATCGCCGCTTTACACGCCGCGCGAGCGCGCCGCGCTGGCCTGGACGGAATGCCTGACGCGCGTGGCGGAGACCGGCGCGCCGGATGCGGAGTACGACGCCCTGCTGCCGCATTTCACCCCGGCGGAGATCGCCAACCTGACCACGCTGATCGGCATGATCAACCTGTGGAACCGGCTGGCGATCGGCACCCGCGCGGTGCACCCGGTGCAGGAACGGGCCGCATGAACGCAGAACTGCGGCACGCGGAGAGCGATGCGGAGATCGCCGCCTGCTTCCCGGTGATGCGCCAGCTGCGCCCGCATCTGTCCGGGCCGGCCGAACTGGTCGAGCGTGTGCGGCGGCAGCAGCGGGACGGCTACCGGCTGCTCGCCGCATGGCAGGACGAGACGCCGGTCGGCCTGGCCGGCTGGCGGGTGCAGGAGAACCTGATCCGCGGACGCTTCTGTTACGTGGACGATCTGGTGGTGACGGAGGCCGCCCGCCGCGGCGGCCTCGGCGCCCGGCTGCTGGACGCGGTGGCGGCGGAAGCACGGGCGCTCGGCCTGGACCGGCTGGTGCTGGACACCGGCTTGGACAATCTGCTCGGGCAACGGTTCTATTTCCGCTATGGCATGCTGCCGGCGGCGCTGCGTTTTGCCATGCCGGTGGAATGAGGCGCGGGAACTTGCGCCATCGCCGGGTGCCGCGCGGTGGCAAGGGACAGCGGGTGACAGGTTCTCGACGCTGTTCTTGCAGCGGTCCACGAGGTCGACGTTCAGGTTCAGGTTGACGGGGCGTTGTGGCGCGGCGTGATCATGGCCCATGGCGGCGCTCCTTGCGCATGATTGCGCAAAGTCGGGCGTGCGGGTCGGGTGGTCGACGCTGGAAGGGACGGCGGCAGGGCAATGGCGTTTGGCGGCGGCGCGAGAACAATCCCGTCAATTCGGCGCGCATCGCGGCTAAGCAAGGCGAAGCTTTCAACACGGAGGAAGAACGACGGCCATGGAGGGCCACAAAAGTCGGTGATTCCGCCATGACCGTCGCGCCATCACCGACTCTTGTGGCCTTCCGAGTTAAAAAATCTTGCTTCGCTGCGGTTCGCGCCACACCATGGGCGTTCTCGCCTCGGCTGCCGGCCGCCCGTGCCGGGCCCGATGCGTCGCAGCCGAGCCGGTTGGCCTCGATGAGCTTGGTGTTCGCCGCCCATGAAAGGGTCGGCCACAGTTTTGCCGGCGAAGTCGTGCGGCGGTAGTAGGTGACGGCGAGCGGGGCGTCGGCGAATTCGGCGAGCGCGAGGCTGCGGAAATGGTAGGCACTCTCTGGAATCAGCCCTGAGTCGAAGCGAGTACGATTCGCGTCTGGTCATTTGGCTTGCGGCCCCCGCTTCCCCACGTGTTTTCAATCTTATGCTCGCGGGCGAGTTCGATGCACACGTCCTTTATGTTTGCCTCGCGCAGCATGAATGCCTGGAGGCATGCGTCGACAATATCGGTGAAGGGCACGGACCGATCCTCCTGAAGCATTTTCAGCAGGCGCTCCGCGGCGAGTTCCTTCTGCTGGGCAACAAGCTCGTCGACTGACGCCTCTTGGTGGTCGGCATCGGAGTCGGCGAACATGTCCACCATTCGGTTCCTGCTTTCGCGCTTGCGCGTGATAGCGGCCGCGCGAGCCCGCGCGTGGCTGCGCAAGGCAACATACTCGATTTCTCGAAATGCTTTCAGGCCAGCACGGTCCTTCGTAGCGTAGGCGATGAAAAAATGAGGACGGTCCTCCGTGCCTTTATCGATCTTTGTTGAGACCACGTATGCGAATTTGCCTACGGCCTGTAGTGTCTCGCGAAAGAGCTTTTCGACAGCGGGTCCGCGCCTCATCGTTGGGTCGAGCCGGGCCTGCCAGCCTGGCCCGCCCAGAATTGGATTCAACGATGCGATGATCTTCTCGTCCGGGTGAGTGACGAAGCGGCTGATATGTCCGTACATGAAATTGATCAGAACTTCGCATCTGCGTGGAAGGAAAAGGGGGGCGATCCTGGCGAACGGGTATTCGGTCCAGCCAGTCGGATCTATGAATATAAGTGGAAGGCAGCGGCCGACGAATTGCTGGATTTCCTGGACCGATTCCACGAACTCGCCGTGAAAGGTCTTGATCTCGAAGCCTTCATCTGGACGATTGAATGGTGCGACGGCATCGACCATCTGCCGGTAGGCGTCGGCGTCCTTTTCCGAAAAGAAGCACTTTATTTTTCGGTGGACACCTGTCTGGGCGGCGACTTTCTCCTGTGCATCCATGAGGACGCTTATGGCAATCATGAACGATGTGTCGGAAAAATCGTCTGTCTTCGACTCCCATGGCCCCGAGAAGCCATCGACGTAGGCGAGATCCCAAGCACGAAGCACCTTGAAGGCTAGCTCCTGCAAATAACGAGCCTGTCCGGAATTTTGTGTGCGAGGCATAATCAACGCCAGGGAGGCGTATTATGCCGAACCGAGCCAAAAAGCTGGACCGCAGCGTAGCCAAGCTGCCATCGATCCCGAAGGATCTGGTCGAGCGGTTCCTGACGGGTCCGATGACCCAGGAATCGATCAACGCGGCGGGGCTCGCCTTCAAGCAGGCGCTGATCGAGGCGTCGCTGAATGCCGAACTGACGCACCATCTCGGCTATCCCCCCGGCGCGGAGAAGCCGGAAGGGGTCAGCAACCACCGTAACGGCGGCACCTCGAAGACGGTGCTGACCGGCGATGGCAAGCTGCGGATCGCGACGCCGCGTGACCGCGACGGCAGCTTCGCGCCGGTGCTGCTGCCCAGGCACGCGCGCCGGTTCACCGCTTTCGACGACAGCATTGTCGCCTTGTATGCGCGCGGCATGACGGTGCGGGAGATCCAGGGCTACCTGGCCGAAGCCTACGGCACCGAAGTCGGGCATGATCTGATCAGCACGGTGACCGACGGCGTGCTGGCGGAAGTGACGGCCTGGCAGAGCCGCCCGCTGGAGCCGGTCTATCCGGTGGTCTTCTTCGATGCCCTGCGGGTAAAGACGCGGGAGGACAACGTGGTGCGCAACAAGGCCGTGTATCTGGCGCTTGGGGTGCGGCGCGACGGCACGCGCGAGATGCTCGGCCTGTGGGTCGAGACGACCGAGGGTGCCCGGTTCTGGATGAAGGTGTTCAATGACCTGAAGACCCGCGGGGTGAACGATATCCTGATCGCGGTTACCGACGGGCTGACCGGGATGGCGGCAGCGCTGGAAGCGGTGTTCCCACGGACGACGCTGCAAACCTGCATTGTCCACCTGATCCGCAACAGCCTCGATTACGCCAGCTGGAAGGAGCGCAAGATGCTGGCCAAGGCCTTGCGTCCGATCTACGCCGCGGCCAGCGCCGAGGCGGCGGAAGCGGCGTTGGATGCGTTCGCGGACGGCGAATGGGGCCGCAAGTTCCCCACCGTGGTCGCCGCGTGGCGGCGGGCCTGGGCGCAGGTGATCCCGTTCTTCGCGTTCCCGCCCGAGATCCGGCGGGTGATCTACACCACCAATGCGATCGAGAGCGTGAACGCGCAGCTGCGCAAGATCATCAAGACACGCGGCCACTTCCCGACCGACGAGGCGGCGAACAAGCTGATCTGGCTGGCGCTGCGCAACATCACCGCCGACTGGGCCAAGGCGGCGCATCACTGGAAGGAGGCGATGAACCAGTTCGCGATCCTCTACGACGACCGCTTCAACGCGGCCGGCTGATCCCTTGGTTCAGCGTTACGTAACGGAGGACATCCATGCCCAGAGGCCGCGAACCTGAAGGCAGCACCGCGCTGAGCAACGCCGAACGCCAGGCCCGCTACCGCGCGCGGCGACAGGCGCAGCACCCACCCGTCGTCATCACACCGCCTCGGCCGCCGCGGCGGAGCCGGACAAAGCGCTGGAACGACGCATTGGCCGAAATGTTTGCGGTTCAGGCCGAGTGTGTCGCGTGGTTCGAAGCGCTGCCCGAAAGCCTGCGCGACAGTGCCACGGCGGCGGCACTGCAGGAGATGCTCGACCTCGATCTGGATGCCATTGCCGCGGTGCAGCCACCGCTCGGCTACGGCCGTGACTGATTGGCGCGCCACGACATGCTGGCCGAAGCATGGCACCGTGCTCAGCCGTGACAAATCGTGGGTCCTCGCCATGCTCGCCGCCAAGCGGCGGCTGCGCGTGGCTCCGGTCCCGCCGCAAGCGGCGGATTTGACACGCCCTGCGCGCGGTGCCGGGACAATGCCAGGTCGGGACGAAGGAACAGGCGCTGCAATCGAACCAAGGAACAACCACGACCGGGCCGTTACCGCCTTGCCGTCACGATCACCCGTCATCTACAGTCCTTTGCCCAACCGTGGGTGAGACTGAACCACGCCTCACACACAGAAATCCGGATACTCCCCAAATAACCGCGCAGAATAAAATGTTTGGCTTTGGTCTGTTCTCGATCGATATATGCGCTCATGGGGTCGGTCAGCGACCTATGCTGCGATGCGGACACACGCGTCCGCGGCCTTAGGATACTCGTTCCACTCGCGACCCTTTAGCAACCGTCCGCCTGATTTGGGCCGCGCACCGCCCCACTGCTTGAAGAAAAACGCCACCTTGTCTCGCGTGCATTGATCGCGGATTTCCAACGCCCATTCTTCTGCCATTGCGCGGGCGCGCGGTCCGCTCTCTCCTCCTACGATCGCCCAATCGATCCCTTCCAGATCTATCGGCCCCACCGAGCCAATCAGCGGTTCGAACGAGACGAATTTCACCGACGCCCGCGCCGCCTTTAGCTGCCTTAGCCGCACGGTGTTGTGGCCGTCCTCGATGGACACGCCGATCCAGATGTGCGCCGGCGCCCATCCGTCCCCGTAGCGGCGACGCAAATAGCGCACCATGAGCGAGCTGCGTTTTGTCAGCACCTGATAAGTATGCCAATTCGCATTTTCCATCGTGTCGAACACCGAATCGATGAACGCTGAGGGCACCCCCTTGTGGAATAGGTCGCTCATTGAATTGACAAAGACCCGCCGTGGCTGTCGCCATTGTAGCGGTTGCTTCAGGCGTGCAGGTCGAAGCGTGAGATCGAACCCGCTCTCGAATGGATGGCCATCCACCCCTCGAAAGCGCTCGGAGAAACGCTCTGCGTAACAAAAATCACAGCCGGCCGTAATTTTGGAACAGCCGGTGACTGGGTTCCAGGTCGCGTCAGTCCATTCAATGCGGGTGGAATCGGCCATTTCTAATCTCTAGAACATAGGGAGAACTTTAGCAACTGAAATTCTTCGCCAATGCCCATTCTCTCCCACCTCCCCGAAGCCCACCGGCGCTACCCGCCGCCGCGACGCCGCCTCGTACGAAGAGGCAATCTCCAGCAGCACATCCTCCCGCCCCGGCTCCCCCCGGAACACCAGCGAGAACGGTAGCCCCGGCGCATCCAGCTCCGTGACCACCTCCGAGTGCATCGTCTCATACCGCGTCCCGTCGGCACTCAGCCGGAACACCGGATCGTACGCCTGCCGCACATACCCCGCCGGGATCAGCATCTCGGTCAGCCCGGCATTCGGGCCGTACAGCGTCTCCGGCAGCAGGTTCCCCGGATAGCCCGGCTCACACGCGCCGCCGATTTTGCCCGGCACCAGAGGCGTATGCAGCCGCACCAGCGCGTCCAGCCGGTTCTCCAGCAGCACCATCATGTCCACCCGCCGCAGCAATTCGCGCAGCATGATGCGCTCGTTCACACCCTGCCGAGCGCCCAGCCGGTTGCGCGGATCGGCCACTTCCTCCCAGTTGCGGAACGCCGCGCGCCCGTCGTCGCCCCAGAATTTGCTCCGCGCGTTCAACGCGGCAAAATCCGTCAGCGTCTCGGTGAAGCCCAGCGCCGCCCAGTCCGCCGCGCGCCGCGCCAGGTATTGCGGGATGTGGAAGCGGAAGGTCGGCGCCAGCGCCTGCTCCTGCACCACGCCGATATCCAGCCTGGCCGGCGGCGCGATGCGGCCCTCCGCCATGGCGACGCAGTAGTCGATCGGCGCCATCCCGCCGGAGCCGAACACCTTCCCCGGCGCGAACTCGCAAGGCTGGATCGCCGCGGCGAAGTCGGGGAACAGCGGCGCGCCGTCGGCGTCCAGCCGGAACAGCAGGTCCGGCATGAACACCGGCACCAGCCGCGCCAGCGCGGTGCGGAAATCGGTGCCCATCGGTTCCAGCTCCGGATCGGGCGTCCATAGCGGATCGCGCGATTCCACCAGCGTGGCGCCCAGATGCCCGCCCAGCACGGTCTTGATCTCCGCCACCGCCGCCGGAACAATCGGCAGGCGGGAGGTGTGGCCCGGCGGCACCACCATGGATTCGCGGATCACCCCGATGCGCCGCCCGCGCAACGCCCCTGCGGCGCCGGAGCCGCGCGCATACGCCGCATAGGGCGCCGGCAGCGGGGCAGGGCGGGGCTCCGCGGTATAGACGTCGCGCGGATCGTAGCTGCCCTCCGGGTCCGCCAGCAGCGCGTCCAGCACCTTGGCGCAATCCACGATAGACCGCGCGTGGATGCCGCTGCGGTCGCAATAGATGTCCGCGCCGATCGCCCCGCCGTCGAATCCCAGCACGCCCTTGCGCATCAGAATCAGCGCCACCGCATTGTGGTTGGACGGGCCGCGGCAGGACGCGCGGGTCTCCTCGCCGAGCGCGCACATCACCAAATTGGTGCTGACCGCGACGGCCGACCCGGAACTGGAGCCGAGAGAGGCGGCGCGCGTGGTGTCGTACGGGTTGGCGGGATTGCCGCCCCAACTGCTGCGCTGATACCCCAGCGTGGATGGCAGCACCTGTTCCGGCGCGTGCCGTCCCCCCGGATTGCCCGCTCGGCCGTTATATTCGGTGCACACCGACTTGGCGAAGATGATCGCGCCGGCCGCGCGCAGCTGCGCCACCAGCTTGTGGTCGCGCGCCGGCACGTCGAAGTCGTACGCCGCGTCGCCACCGCCTGTGCTGCGCATGTCGCGCGTGTCGAACGGGTCCTTGAACGCGAACACCACGCCGTACAGCGGCATCTTCTCCAGGTCCGGGGCGCGGCCGTATTGCGCGTCCAGCTCCGCCGCGCGCTCCAGCGCGTCCGGCTGCCGGCGGAACATCTCGCACAGCGGCGGCGCACCGGGCGGCAGCGGACCGGCCGAGGGATGAAGGTCGAACTCACCGCGGCAGGTGACCGAGCGTTCGCCGCGGATGTTCAGTGTAGCCAGCGCGTTCACCTGGCCGGCGTGCGGCATGCCGACGATCATTCCGTATTGCTGCTGCACGGAAGGATCCGACGCGGTCGGCTCCATGCGGCCGAATTCCAGTGGCGGACCCCGATAGCGATCCAGTTCCGGCAGCACGTCGGATGCCGGCACGGTCTGCGTGGGGAAGCGCAGCGGCGCCATGCCGCGCACCGCGCCGCGCGCTTCGGGCACCGCTGCGCCGTCGCGCGTGACCAGCAGGCTGGCGACGCCGTTATAGGCACGCACCCGCTCGATATAGCCGCGCACCACTTCCTCGCAGGTGGTGCGGCCGTCGCGGATCGCCTGGTGCAGGTCGTCGATCATCGCTTCTTCCAGCTGGAACCGCGCTCCATCCGGCTGCGTCATTGCGTGGCCTCCCCGATGCCCATGCGAGGCTAACCGTTTCCACCCGCCCGTCCAGGCTTCGAACCGTGTCGCGGGCGGGTCGGCGGCGATGAGCCGGGTGCCGCATCGATGAATGGGTTCGCCACGACGTATTACCGGCGCCGCCCCATCCTACCTGGCAATTTGCGGAGTTCTTCATAAGCCTGCGCCCGGACACCGCAGCGGAACTGTCGACCGGGGCCGGCGCGCAGCTGGTTGTTCTGTCCGATAGAATTATTAACGAACTCCCGTTCGTGTGCATTCCTGAGCTTGGCGTCAGGGCGCGTTTCGACCGGGCTGGATTGCCTCGTAGAGCATTTCAAGCAAGCGGGTAACGCAGATAAACGCAAACAGGCAGGAATGAACACGAATAGGGCGAAGCGGTTGGCGGCTGCGGAGCGTCCCTCGGCCGACCGGTTGGTCACGGTCAACCCGTCGGCTGGTCGTCCTGCCCGATAGCGCCTCGGCCACCGGCGCATTCGTGTTCATCCCTGCCTTTTTGCGTTCATCTGCGTTAGATTCTTGCTTCCTTCGCTGCCGTCCCCCCGCGTCACGGCACCGCGCGATGCGTCGCACCGCATGCACCGGATCGTTGCTCTTTGCAGCGATAATGCCGGGCCGCCCGTGCGGCACCGCGCAAGGAACCCCGTGTCAGCCGCGACGCCACCCGGGCTCATGCCGCCGGCTCATCGTCCGCAGGCGCCCGCTACACCAGTGCGACCGGGCGCACCGGCGCGCCGGTCGCGCCGCGGAATTTCGTCGCCAGCAGGATGAAGCACGCGGCAAAAACCCGGTCGCGCACCAGCTCGTCCAGCGCCAGGTTCTCGATCAAGTACACGCCGCACTCCGCCAGCGCGAACTGGTGCACCGGCATGGAGATGCCCTTGTCCGGGTTAGGCAGCACCTCCACTGCCATGTTGTCGCAGCCAATGGCGACGATGCCCTGTTCGATCAGCCAGCGCGCCGCCGGCACGTCGATGCCCGGCTCGCCTTGCAGGTAGCGGGCATTGTCCACCTCGAAATAGCGCCCCCACCCGGTGCGGATCAGCGCGATGTCGCCGGCCTGCACCGCAAACCCGCCGGCATCCGCCGCGCGCTTCAGGTCGTCCGGCGTTACCGTGCGGCCGGGCTGCAGATGCGGGCCGCCATCCGCGCCGGCCACGTCGAACACCACCGCGCGGGTGATCATCGGCGGCGCGTGCTCGATCCCCAGGTCGGCGAGGCCCCAATCGGTCACCGTCTCCGCCGCGGACAGGCCGTTGTACAGCCGGTCGCCGCTGGAGAAATGCCCCAGCGCGTCGATATGCGTGCCGACATGCGCGGTCATCTCGATGCGCTCGACATTGGAGCCGGCGTCATTGGTCCAGCCGAATTTGCGCCGGCGCTTGATGCTGTCGCGCCATGACGCCCAGATCGACAGCAGGAACGGCGTCTGGTTCGGCGCCATGTAGGGCGCGCCGGCGCTGATCTCGTGGCTGACGTCGTACATGCGGCCCTCACGCACCGAGCGCAGCGCCTCCAGGCGCTTCTCCACCGTCAGCAGGTTGGCGGCCCCGATGCGGTCGGCTGCGCCCCAGCGCGAATGGTCGTGCACGAGCCCGGTCATGTCTGTCTCCTCCGTTGTTGTCGCCGCGGCAACCGGTGTGGCCGGCAGCGTGTCAGGCGCCGCGCCTCGCCGCCGCAGCTGCGCCTGGCGCTGCCGTATCGCCCTGGCGCGCAGCCGTTGTTCGCAGGGCCGATGCAACCGATCCCGCCTGGGCAGCATTGTGTACCGCATGACTTGCCCGTGTCACATGCGGCCTCCGACGCCATGGTGAGCGCCGGCAACCCGGCGGATTCGGTTCCCGGCTTTGCCGGGGACGGTCCCGCCACCGCCGACACGGTGTCGGCCGGGGCCATGCATCTGGCCGGAGGCATACACGCCGAACTGTCCGCGCCGTCCGGCATGCTGTTCGCCGGCGGCGGCACGGGCGGACTGGATGTACAGTTCGTCGATCTCACCGCGGCATCCGGCCGGCAGGTCGGGAGTGCGGGCGGTTCCACCGTCGTCGGCGCGGCGCCTGACCAGCAGGTCGCCGGCACGCCGGTCGCCAACGCGCCCCTCGCCGCCGCGCTGGACACCACTGCGCTGGACACCACCGCACTGGAAACGGCGCATCCCGCTCTGCCGGGCGCCTTCTGCACGGGGCCAAGCAGCGGGGTGCCCGGCGGGGCGATGCGGCCGGACGCGGTCGGTCGGGGGGGCAGCGCCGCATTGTTTGGCGCGCCGAGGCCGCCGCTGGGCGTGCCGGCCAAAGTCTGGGATTAAGGATCAAGCGCCAAAATCCTGGCGTCAGCAGAAAATCGGAACCACGGATAAACCCGGGTAAGCACGGATGATCCGCCGCGGCGGCAGCGCGATCGCGCGCGTCCGATCAGCCGGCAACACAAAACCCCTCCGTTCACCCCGGAAACATGACGATCAGAACCTGCTCGCGCCCGGAATCCGACGGCCGAGGCACCCCGCGGCGCCATCCGTGTCCATCCGTGTTCATCCGCGGCTCCAATTTCCTGCTGCCTGCACAACCCGCCGCCGGCTGGGTTTGCCGCCTGAACCGACCCACCGCGGCAGCGCCCTCACCCGGCCAGCTCCAGGACCGTATCCAGCAGCACCTGCGCGCCGCGCGCGACCTGCTCCGGCGTCGAGTACTCCTTCGGATTATGCGTGATCCCGCCGATGCTCGGCACGAACAGCATCGCGCTGGGGCACAGCGGCGCGGTCAGCACGGAATCATGCCCCGCCGCCGCGATCATGTCGCGCGTGCTCAGCTGCCGGTCCTCCGCCTTGCCGCGCAGCACGTTGCACAGCATCTGGTCGAATTCGACCGGTCCGAACGTCGCGTACGGATCGACCGCGACCTGCACCTGCCGCCGCCGCGCGATCGCTTCGATCGCCTGCCGCAACGCCGCCTCCATCGCGATGGCGCGCTGCGCGTGCTCGTGGCGCACGTCGCAGTGCAGCCGGGTCACGTTGGCGACATTGCCGCGCGCATTCGGATAGTTGTCGATCCAGGTAGCCGACGCCCGCCCCAGCGGTTCGGCGTCCAGGGCGACGCGCTCCACCGCCAGGATGATCTCCGCCGCCGCCGCCAGGCTGTCGCGCCGCCGGTCCATCGTGGTCGGCCCGACATGGCTTGGCTCGCCGGTCACGGTCAGCTGGAAGTAGCGCGCATGCATCGTGCCGGTGACGATGCCGATATCGGTGCCGCCCGCCTCCAGCACCGGCCCCTGCTCGATATGCCCCTCCAGCCAGCACGCCCAGCCGCGCGGCGAGGGCGGCAACGGTCCGGCCTGGCCGCTGTCCCGCAGCGCCTGCGCCACGCTGATCCCCGCATCGTCGGTGATCGCCAGCGCCGCTTCCAGCGTCATATCGCCGGCATGCACGCGGCTGCCCATCATCGCCGGGCGGAACCGGCTGCCTTCCTCGTTGGTCCAGTTCACCAGCTCCAGCGGGGTGCGCGTGCGCAGCCCCGCATCATCGAGCGCCCGCATGATCTCCAATCCCGCGAGCACGCCGAACGGGCCGTCGAACCGCCCGCCGGTCGGCACGGTGTCCAGGTGGCTGCCGAAGGCGATGGCGCCGGCGGTGGGCTGCCTTCCCTCGCGCCGCAGGAACATGTTGCCGATGGCGTCCTGTTCGTGGTGCAGGCCGAGTTCCCGGCACCAGCGCAGGAACAGGGCGCGCGCGGCGGCGTCCTCGGCCGACAAGGCGAGGCGGCAGTTGCCGCCCTCCGGCGTGGCGCCGATCCGCGCCATCTCCATCAACGACTGCCAGAGCCGGTCGGCATTGATCGTCGGGGTCATCGGTCCTCCGGGGCAAGCGGCATGGAAATAGGCCAGGAAGCAGCCGGCCCCGCAACCGGCATCCGCCGTGGCAGTTGAGGGCTGCACATGCAGCGGAGCATTTTCGATGGCAATGAAGAAGGACGCAGAACAGGCAGCCGGTGGCGAAGGGGTGTTGCAGCTGCCGGCGGACGGCTATCCGATCTCGGAGGACGCGGTGTCGCATTGGTTCGAGCACACCTATCACCGGCGGCCGACCGACCTGGAGCTGGGCGCGATCATCGACGCGATGGCGCAGCGGGAAGCCACCCCGCCGCATGTCGGCCCGAATGCGTCGGCGCAGGGATGGAAGGTCGGGCCGTCCGCGCCGCCGGCCGACCGGCGTTGAGGGGGACCGGCGAAGAAAGACTTGACGCAAAGAACGCAAATGGCCGCAGACGAACGCGAATAGACCAGTACATCCCGCCGGAAGTGCCGACGCGTTTCGAGCATACTCCGTCGTGGCGGGCGCAGGCCCCATAGGCGTTAAAATAGCGATTGACACGGCTCGAATCGGTACGATTCTGGGGGCAGATGCACACCGAAGCATCTCCCCTCCCGGCCGATCAGTTCGCTGAG
>Ga0187809_10000890_pt1 | contig 14780 bp, 10 predicted proteins | sample NC_wetland_sal_i_8_FD_132415 | JGI IMG/M metagenome (GOLD analysis project Ga0187809, IMG submission 132415) | Wetland sediment microbial communities from Neuse River Estuary, North Carolina, USA - ASW_4 | ecosystem: Environmental > Aquatic > Freshwater > Wetlands > Sediment | place: USA: North... | reverse complement strand
GGGGTCGGCGTGGGCGTGGGTGTCGGGGACGCACCACAGCTGGCCAGCCCGATCGGGCAGTTGTTGAACGTGTAGTGCGGGTCTTCGGCGGGAATCAGCTGGCCGAGGGCGGCCGCCGCCTTGGTGGTGTCACCCGCCACGCTGCCGGTGAAGGTGGCACTGCCTCCCTGCCCATACACCAGCAGCCCGCCGACCTGCATCGTGCCGGTGGCCGAACCGCTGCCGGTGAACAGCACGAACTGCATGCCGGACGCGTTCAGATTGGCAAAGCTGGCGGTGCCGCCGGTCTCGGGCAGCACCACGAACATCTCCGGCGCGGAACCGAACGCGGGCAGCGTGACCGGCAGGGTCCCGGCGTTCGGGATGGGCAAGGCAAGCGGCGCGATGCCGCCATCCGTCACCGTCGCGGTGCCGGTCTGCACGAAGTGTCCCGTGCCGGACTCGTCGGCGTCCACCGCCAGCAGGACTTCCGGCGAGGTGATGTTGCCGGCCAGCGTCATCTGCCCGGGCGCCTCGACGAACACCGCCGGGGCGGTCAGCGGCCCGGCGATGGTCAGTGGTTCGGCGTTGGTCAGCAGGATGGCATTGCCGGCGGTGAACCGGCCAAGCGTGGCGATGCCGTTGGCCCCATCGGCAAGGCCGAGGTAGCTGGCCTGTCCGGACAGCGTGCCGATGGAAGTCAGCGGAACGCTTTGCGACACCGGGCCGGTGGCATCCAGCTCCAGGTTGGCGCCGTTCAGCCCGCTCGCGTAGCGCGGGTCGAACTGCGGGTCGTACAACGAACCATCGATGGCCATGTCGCCGGCGGCGACGGTGACCGCCCCGGTGACCGGATCGGTGGTGGCGCCCAGGCGCAGGTTCGGCGTGGCGAACCCGTTCGCGGTCACCACCGGCAGCGGCGGCAGGTCGAATTCGCCGCTGCTGTCGCCGCCGGCAACCAGCTTCAGGCCGCTGGTGTAGGGGGCGGCCTCCACCGTGCCGCCCGCCACGTCCAGCGAGCCGCCATCGAAGCCGAGGGAGTCGCTGCGGATCGAGATCAGCTTGCCGGTGACGCCGGAACTCCGCCCGAGGCTGTCGGCCACCACCTGGTTGAAGATGCCCACGCCCGTGGGGGCGATCAGGAACACCGAGCCATACTGGGACACCACAGCGCCGGACAGATAGAGATTGCCGCTGCCCGACGTGCCGGCCTGCAGCACCACGTCGCCGCTGGCGCCAAGCATCGGCGAAATCGGCGCGGCACCCGGCAGCGGCGTCGCCAGGGCGACCTGAGGGTTGTCGTAGACGGTCAGGTCGCGTCCCGCGCGCAAGGTCAGCGACTGGCCGGTGTTGGAACCGAAGCCGATCAGCAGCGGCGTTTCCACCGTCAGGTCGCGGGTCGTCTGCAGCTCGACATTGCCGGTCAGCTTCTGCAGCTGGGCGGGGGAAATCCAGGAACTGGTGGATGCGTCGGGGAAGCCGCCGGCGGTCACGTTGGGCGCGCTGGGGGCGGGAGTGATGGCCGCATAGCCCTGCGGCGCGGTGTCGGAGATCACCAGGTCCAGCGGGTCGAACAGGATCGTGCCGAGATTGCCGGCCGGCGCCGAGACGTCGGCGCTGCCGGTGAAGGACAGGACGCCGCTGCTGGAGACTTCCACCCTACCGCCATCGCCGGACGCCGAACCGCCACGGGCCGTGATGCTGCCGGCCATGCCGGTGGCGGCCTCGGACAGGATCGTGACGCGGCCGCCCTTGCCGGCATCGGTGGCATCGGCCGCCAGGGTGGCGCCCGCATCGATGCGGACCCGGCGGGCGGTGAGGGCGGACGCGGTCCCCGGCCCCGACTGCGCACGCGCGAGCGTCGTGCCGATGGCGACCACCCCGCCGCCACCGCGGCCGGAGGCGTCGATACGTGCACCGCTGCGCATCACCACGTCGCCATTGCCATCGGCCACGATCCGGCCGCCGGTGCTGCCTGGCGCTCGGCCACGGGCGGTGACCAGTCCGGCGACGGTGACCGAGCCGCCGAGGCCGGAGAAAGCCACCGTCCCGGTACGGCGGCCCACGCTGTCGGCCTGGACGCGTCCGCCGGCATTCACCAGGGCCTGCACGACGCCATCCGCCGCCTGGGCGGTCAGCTGCACCGTGCCGCCATTGGCGCGGATCAGGCCGGTGTTGGTGACCAGCGCGGTTACCGGCCTGCCGTCCGGGCCGGCCGGCACCTGCGCCACCTGGCGCGTGACGTCGATGGCGACGAGGCCGTCGCCGTACATGTCCAGCGTAACGGCCTGCGCCCCAGCCAGCACGACGTGCCCCAGCCTGGCATCGATCACGCCGGAGTTGGCCACCTGCGGCGCCACCAGGGCGGCGAGGCCGGCCTGGCGAATGGTGATGTCGCCGCGGTTCTCCACCCTGGCATTGGGCTGCGGCGGCTGGTCGAACACCATGCGGCCGGCCATGAAGTTCTGGTTGCTGATGCCCGCCGCGGTGACCAGCAGGCCGTTGGCGTTGACCTGGGCGCCTTTGTAGAACACCACGCCTGCCGGGTTCACCAGCACGAGCTGGCCGTTCGCGGTGATCCTGCCGGCGATCTGCGACGGATCTGGACCGGTGACGCGATTCAGCGTCACGGCGCCGGACGAGGGCTGGGCGAAGCTCACGCCCTGATGGCTGCCGACGTCGAAGCTCTGCCACTCGATGGCGGCGCGCTGGGTGGTCTGGGTGATGCTGGTCAGGGTCGGGGAGCGGGCGATCGCGGCGTTGCCGGCAACCACGGTGCCGCCGGCCGGCCGAGCATCGGGCGCGGGCTGTGCCCCGGCCGGCAGCGCGGTCAGGGTGATCGGAACGAGCAACAGGGCTACAGCGCGTGGCACGGTTTCAATTTTCGCAACGAATAATCGCCGGGTGAGACTAGCTCGATCGTGTTTCGGCTGGCCGTTCAAATTAGCGGGAGCAGGCTTTCCTTTGCCGCTGTGCCGAGACTCGGAAGGAGCCGGGGTGAAGTTGGGGCGCGAACGGACGCCAAGGGCCATACCGAATTTGCAATTGCCTGGCGGGCGGCCCCTTCGCGCGGTTCCTCTGCATGCTATAAGCCGCCCCGATGAACCCGATTCTCAGACCCGCCCCCCCTGCCCTGCGCCGTTTCAGCCTGGCCGCCGTGGCATTGCTGCCGCTGCTGGCCGGCTGCGGCTCGAAGGACAAGGAGGCGGATACCAACGCTCCCCCGCCGACGGTGGAAACGTTGTACAACAACGGCATCGATGCGCTGAACGGCGAGCGCTACGACACCGCCGGCGACCAGTTCAAGACGCTGGAGCAGAACTATCCCTACTCGCCCTGGGCGGTGAAGGCCCAGCTGATGCAGGGCTACACGCAATACAAGCAAAGCCACTACACCGATGCGATCGGCACGCTGGACCGCTTCATCCAGCTGCACCCTGCCGGCCAGGAGGTCGCCTACGCCTATTACCTGCGCGCCCTGTGCTACTATGAGCAGATCTCCGATATCCAGCGCGACCAGGAGGATACGCGGCAGGCCATGGCCGCGCTGCAGGAGGTCATCAACCGCTTCCCCGGCACGGCCTATGCCCGCGACGCGCAGCTGAAGATCGACCTTGGCCGCGACCATCTGGCCGGCAAGGAAATGGCGATCGGCCGCTGGTACCAGGAACAGCATCTGTATGAGGCGGCGATCGGCCGCTTCCAGGTGGTGGTGAACGACTACCAGACCACCAACCACGTCGCCGAAGCGCTCGCCCGCCTCACCGAGATCTACCTGGTGCTCGGCCTGCCCGACGAGGCCAGGAAAAGCGCCGCGGTGCTTGGCTACAACTACCCCGGCAGCGTCTGGTACCAGGACACCTACAACCAGCTCGCGCGTGACCATCTGCTGGCCGCGGGTGCGCCGGTGCCGACCGGCGGCGGGCGCGGCTTCTTCTCCCGCGCCTGGGACTCCATTTTCTGATCCGGAGTGCGCGGGCCGCATGCTCACCGCGCTGTCAATCCGGGACGTGGTGCTGATCGAGCGGCTGGACCTGCTGTTCGGCAGCGGCCTGACCGTGCTGACCGGCGAGACCGGCGCGGGAAAGTCCATCCTGCTGGACAGCCTCGGCCTGGCACTCGGCGCCCGCGCCGAAACCGGGCTGGTGCGCCCGGGCGCCGAACAGGCCAGCGTCACCGCCTGCTTCGCCCCGCCCGCCGGCCATCCGGTGCTGGCGCTGCTCGCCGAACAGGGGCTGGAGGCGGAGGACGAGATCGTGCTGCGCCGGGTCGTGGCGAAGGACGGCCGGTCGCGCGCCTTCCTCAACGACCAGCCGGTGGGCGTGGCGCTGCTGCGGCGCGCCGGGGCGCTGCTGGTCGAGGTGCAGGGCCAGCACGAGCAGATGGGGCTGGCCGATCCCGCCGCGCATGCCGCTTTGCTGGACGCATTCGGCGTCGCCGGCGAACTGCGCCAGGCGGTGGCGGCGGCGTGGCGCGACTGGCGGGCGGCGGTGGCGGCGCTGGAAGCGGCGCGCGAAGCGATCGCCACCGCGCAGCGGGATGAGGAATGGCTGCGCCACGCGGTGCACGAACTGGCCGCGCTGGCGCCGCGGCAGGACGAGGAAGAGCAACTGGCGGCGGAGCGCCAGCGACTGCAGCAGGGCGAGCGGCGGGCCGAGGCGATCGCCGCCGCACTCGGCGAGCTGACGCCGCGCGACCGGCGCAGCCCGGGACCGGCGGCGGCGCTGCGGGCGGCCTCGCGCGCGCTGCAGCGGCTGATCCCGCCCAACCAGCCGGACGCGGTCAACCCGGCATCGGGCGCCCTGGCCGCGCTGGAGCGGGCGGAGGAGTCGCTGGCCGAGGCGGAAACCCTGCTGACCCGGCTGGCCGCCGAAGCAGACGCCGATCCACGCCTGCTGGAACAGGCCGAGGAGCGGCTGTTCACCCTGCGCGGCGCGGCACGCAAGCACGGCATCGCGGTGGCGGAGCTGCCCGGGCTGCTGGACTCTCTCTCCGCTCGGCTGGCGGCGCTGGAAACCGGCGAGGCGGAGATTTCCGCGCTGGAACAGGCTGCGGCGCAGGCACGCACCGAATACACCGCTGCGGCGGCTGCGCTGTCGGCGGCGCGCCGCAACGCCGCGGGACGGATGGAACGCGCGGTGGCAAAGGAACTGCCGCCCCTGCGGCTGGACAAGGCGCGCTTCCATGCCGAGGTGTCGGCGCGGGCCGAGCATGATTGGGGGCCTGGCGGGACGGACGCGGTGCGCTTCCTGATCGCCACCAATCCGGGGCAGGAGCCGGGACCGCTGGCACGCATCGCCTCGGGCGGCGAGCTGTCGCGGCTGATGCTGGCGCTGAAGGTGGTGCTGTCGTCCGGCTCCTCTGTGCCGACGCTGGTGTTCGACGAGGTGGATTCCGGTGTCGGCGGCGCCACCGCCGCGGCGGTGGGCGAGCGGCTGGCGCGGGTGGCGGAGCGGCTGCAGGTGCTGGTGGTGACGCACAGCCCGCAGGTGGCGGCGCGCGGCGCGGCGCACCTGCTGGTGGCGAAGAACGCAGCCCGCGGCCGGGCGTCCACCCGGGTGGACGCGCTGGACGCGCCGGCGCGGCGGGAGGAGATCGCGCGCATGCTGGCGGGCGAGACGGTGACCGAGGCGGCGCGCGCGGCGGCCGACGACCTGCTGGGGGCGACGGCGTGACAGGCACGCGAGCGCGTGGTTCTCAGGCCAGGCGGCCCACAGTTCTGACCCATTGGTACCATGACCTGGCCCGGCCACCCACGTCTTTACCGGTCCAGCACCGCAGCACGCGAGCAGTACCAGCTTGATACCCGTTGGGCATTGCCGTGAAACCTCCGCTGCGATCCCGTTCGTGCCGGGGCCATCGGAGCGTTGCGACCTGCCCGGATGCTGCCTACCGTGCCTGCGCCCACAACGCGCCAACGAGCCCCACCCGGCGGATCTCCGAATGCCCAGTCTTGCCGAACCACCTGACGCGCCCGCCCCCAGCAAAGTGCCGCATTCCGCCGTGGCCCACCGATGAGCAAGGCTGGTGACGCGGCGCATGCCGAACCGCTCGAGGCGCTGACCGAACCCGAAGCCGCGGCGGAACTCGCCCGCCTGGCGCGGGAGATCGCCCACCACGACCGCGCGTATTACCAGAGCGACGCGCCGGAGATTTCCGACGCCGAGTACGACGCCCTGCGCCGCCGCAACGCCGCGATCGAGGCACGCTACCCGCATCTGATCCGCTCGGACTCCCCGTCGCATCGCGTGGGCGCCGCGCCGGAGACCGGGTTCGCCAAGCTGCGCCACCGCGTGCCGATGCTGTCGCTCGACAACGCGATGGACGCCGAGGAATTCGCCGAGTTCTGCGCCCGCGCCCGCCGCTTCCTCGGCCTTCCCGCCGACGCCGAACTGCGCTTCGTCGGCGAGCCGAAGATCGACGGCCTGTCGATCAACCTGACCTACGAACACGGCCGCTTCACCCATGGCGCGACGCGCGGCGACGGCACGGAAGGCGAGGACGTCACCGTTAACCTGCGCACGCTGAAGTCGCTGCCGCTGCGGCTGAAGGGCCACGCGCCGGCGCTGATCGAAATCCGCGGCGAAGTGTTCATGTCCAAGGCCGACTTCCTGGCGATGAATGCCGCGCAGGCCGAAGCGGGGGAAAAGGTGTTCGCCAACCCGCGCAACGCCGCCGCCGGCAGCCTGCGCCAGCTCGACCCGAAGATCACCGCCGGAAGGCCGCTGTCGCTGTTCGCCTATGCCATGGGCGAGGCCAGTGAAGCCGTCGCCGATACCCATTGGGACTACCTGGACCGGCTGCGGGCCTGGGGCTTTACGGTGAACCCGCTGTCCCGCCTGCTGCCGACCCAGCAGGACGCCGCCGCGTTCCAGGCGGACATCGCCGCTCGGCGCGCCGGTCTGGAATACGACATCGACGGCGTGGTGTACAAGATCGACGACCTGGCCCTGCAGCGCCGGCTGGGCTTCGTCGGACGCGCGCCGCGCTGGGCGATCGCCTGGAAGTTCCCGGCGGAGCAGGCGACCACGGTGCTGAAGGACATCCGCATCCAGGTCGGCCGCACCGGCGCGCTGACGCCAGTGGCGCGGCTGGAGCCGGTGAATGTCGGCGGCGTGCTGGTGCAGAACGCCAGCCTGCACAACGAGGACGAGATCGCCCGCAAGGATTTGCGCATCGGCGACACCGTGATCCTGCAGCGTGCCGGCGACGTGATCCCGCAGATCCTCGGCAGCGTGCCGGAGAAGCGGCCGAAGGGTTCTCAGCCCTTTGTCTATCCCGAGGTTTGTCCCGCCTGCGGCAGCCACGCGGTGCGCCCACCCGGCGAAGTGGTGCGCCGCTGCACCGGCGGCCTGATCTGTCCGGCGCAGCGCGTCGAGCGCCTCATCCACTTCGTCTCCCGCCCCGCCTTCGACATCGACGGGCTCGGCGAGAAGACGGTGCAGGAGTTCTATGACGAAGGCTGGCTCAACAGCCCCGCCGACCTGTTCCGCCTGCCCGCCCGGGTGGAGGAAATCGCGCAGCGGGAAGGCTGGGGCGCGGTGTCGGCGCGCAACCTGGCGCGGGCGATCGAGGCCCGCCGCCACATCCCGCTGGACCGCTTCATCTATGCACTCGGCATCCGCCGCATTGGCGCGACCAATGCCCGCCTGCTGGCGCGCCATTACGGCAGCTTCGAAAACTGGCGGGCGCAGATGCTGGCCGCGACGACGATCGGCTCCGAGGCGCGCGAGGCACTCGGCAGCATCGTCGGCATCGGCCCGACGATCGCCGGCGAACTGGCCGACTTCTTCGGCGAACCGCGCAACGTGGCGACGCTGGACGAGCTGGCGGGCGAGCTGACGATCGAGCCGGTGCAGCAGGCTGCCGCGGCGGACAGCGCGGTGGCCGGCAAGACGGTGGTGTTCACCGGCACGCTGGAGACCATGACCCGCCCGGAGGCGAAGGCACGCGCCGAGGCGCTAGGGGCGAAGGTGACCGACAGCGTGTCGAAGAAGACCGACCTGGTGGTGGTCGGCGCGGATGCCGGCTCCAAGGCGCGCAAGGCAGCGGAGCTCGGGGTGCGAACGCTGACGGAGGCGGAGTGGCGGGAGCTGGCGGGGCTGGGCTAGGGCCGCCGAGCGTCTCACCGGCGTCTCGATGCCCGCTGGTCGGGATTTTGTTCTATGGGGTGAGACGTTGCCGCTGGCTGGAGTGCTGGGCGTAGCAAGCAAGGCGGAACGCAAAAAACGCAAATGGCCGCAAAGGAACGCAAATCTCCGAGTCAGTCGTTCTCATGAGGGATTGCGACATCCGTTTGAGCGGGACGCGAAATACTCCGTCGTGGCGGGCGCGGGCCGTCGCCCGTGACTGGCCGCTTGTGACTTGAGGCTACACGCCAATGCGACACGCAAAGTCTTCCACGGCCAGTCGCGGGTTGCGGGCCTGCGCCCGCCACGACGAGTACGCTCGAAACGCGTCGCCACTTCCGGCGGGATGTACTCGTGCTGCGATTGGGAATTGCCGATGGGAACAATGGAGGGGGAGAGCGACGGCGCGGGTACCCGTCGTGGCGGGCGAAGGCCCGCCACCCACGGCTTGCTGCGGGGAAATGCCTATGTGCGGGCGACGTCTTGCTCCGAGTTTCCTCCAGCCAGTCGTGGGTGGCGGGCCTTCGCCGGCCACGACGGGGTACGCATTCGAGTCGCCCATTTGCGAAGGCTGGACTAGCCATCCAGCGCCAGCAGTTCCGGCGTGGTGCCGCGCACGACGGCCATTACCAGCTCCGGTTCCGGCGGGCCGAAATCGCACTGCTCCGGCAGCCCGCCCAGGCGGCGGATCAGGCGAGCACGCTGCGGGTAGTGGATGGCGTAGCGCTCCGCCAGCGCCGGCCAGCCGGGCGCCTCGCGGTCCTCGTCATCCTTGTCGTCGTCCTGCGGGCGGCGGCGGTTGGCGGCCGGCGCGGGGAAATGGCGGACCGGCGGCGGCGGCAACGTCGGTGCGGCGTTGCGGCGAGCCGGTCCGGCCGCCACGGCGGTCTCCGGTTCGGGCCGCGGCTCCGGCTCGTCCGGCGGTTCGGCAGCGGCGTCGCGCGGGGCGTCCGCCGGCGAGGCCTCCAGCAGCAGCTCGGCGCGGTTGGGCTGCGGCGTTGCTTCCGCCGCCGCCGGCGACGCGCGGCGCGGCGGGTCGGCCAGCGCCCGCAGCATCAGGTTGCCGGCATACTCCTCCAGCACGTCGGCGCGGTAGGCGCCGGTTTCGGTTGCCTCGCGCTTGACCCGCAGCGCCTGCACCCTCTGCAGGCTGGCGAGATAGCCGCGCGATTCGCGGCCCATGCGGGCGGCCTGGGCGATCAGTTCGTGGTGCCGCGACGGGTTGCGCTGGGCGAGCCGGCGCGCCTCGCGCAGGCAGCCGAATTCGAATTCCCCGGCGGCGACGGATTTGGCGGCGAGTTCGGCTTCGATGGCGCTGGCCGGCACCAGCTGCTTGATCTGGTTGAGCACGGCGCGGTCGCGGCGGGCATAGGCTTCCGCGGTTTCCTCCAGCGGCGGCGGGAGGGTGTCGCGGAGCTTGTAGAAGGCTTCGTAGTAGCTGTCGTAGGGGAGGTTTTCGAGGATTTCGGCCGGGGATTGCGAGTGCATGGCGGGGCTGCGTGTTGTTAGTAACGTGAGTGTAGGTATAGTTAGTATATATGTCAAGGCGGCGTGGGGAAAAAATCGTGGCCGGCGGAACGCCGCGCAGGCTTTGGCGGCTTGCCTCGCGTCAGATGAGCTAACCTCGCAAGGTAGAGGCAGCGGGGGGCTGCGGTAATTTCTTGCCGCGGAGTCGGCGAACGGCCGGAAGCCGCATCTCAGGGCAATCGCGGGTGGGCCGCTCCGACAGACTGGAAGGCGGCGGCGACCGGATGTCGCGAACGAGCCGGCTCTAACCGCGGCGTTCCGTGCCGAGGCGGGCAGGTTTCGCCGGGTGCGAGCGGGGAAGCGAAGCTGGGGCAGGCGAGGGACAGGTCGCGGCCTGGGTGTTAGCTGGCCCGTTCGCTGAAAGCATCCGCCGCGGATGCACGCCGATGGAGCCTGATTTTTGCGGAATTATCTAGCAACCGCCAGCACGGCGGAATGGTCCGGATCGGCCATAATCGCCGCCTACCAGCGCGGATGGGCGCGCCTCTCTTCCGGCCATCCACCACGCACGAAGGAGGATTAATGAGGGGTAGGTGAGATGCGGCACACTCTTATCTGGGCCATAGCCTCATGCTTAATCGGCCTTATTCCCAACCGTGCAAAAACTCAGATGCGCGGGATCGGTTTGTTTGGCATTATAAAAAATACAAAATGAGCTATGGTGCGTAACGTTGAGAGATCGATAAATGCTACATACTATGACCGCTAGGTAACCGCTCCCATCAATGATACCTTCTGTTGCCTTAACGCGCTGGAATGGCGCGAGCGATTCGGAATTAGTATTGAGGTGGGTTATGTATTGGGCAGAAGGGAAGAGAGATTGGGCGGTTGGCAGCGTATCAGGCAGGAAGAAACACTGACTTGCTACAGTGTTGATTGTTTGAGCGGCGATTCCATCGTCCCAGTCATTTTTAGAAAAAACGCCGTTCTTATACGTAAGGATAACTCCCGTCGCTGGCTCTTTCCCGGTATTAATATAATCAAGTTTCATTTTCACGCCATGCCCTTCCCGAATAGGGGCCTCTATGGCCGCGCCGGTTACTCCTACCCAAGCGCGTTTTTCGTTCTGCATCTCGCGCAGTTGGCCGTAGAATATCCAGTTAGAAACTATGGCAGCAGAAGCGGCTAGGAGCGCGAACGCGCCCGTCAACGACAGTACTATGACATTTACATTATCGCGCTGAGCTTGAGATTCCTCATAGGTGTCTCGCTTTTTGTGATAGGCGTTTATTGCATCTGCTACAGCGTCACCGGCCCCGCGTGCGGTAGCGCCCTGTTCAGTGGCGCCCTGCCGCTCATAATCAGGATTGCCCTGCTTCTGTGCTTCGGCGGTTCGCTTATAGAGTTTTAGTTGCTGTATAGCTGAAGACGCAAAGCTCAAAACAATTATCAAACTTCCAGCGCCGAGTAGGGACAGGACAAAAACAGCGAGCGGTAGCACGTTGCCCCCTACAAATCTTCCAGCCGCACCCCTTCCTTCTCCAAGGCCGCGAGGCAGGCGAGAAAGAATGTAGCCGCGAACGTTCCGCGTGCCAACTTACTCGTGATGGACGCCTCGGTCTCCTTCAGTTCGTGGCCTTCCAGCCGCTTCGCCAGCTCGGCATAAGCGACGCCCCGCCGCTCGGCCGCCTCAATTTCGCCGGCCGTGCGGGCGCGCTTCTTGATGAGGCCACTCAGAACGTATGACTTTGCCATACGACATATGGTGGCCGACACCTGGGCCGAGGTCATTCCGCTTGCGGTGGCCGTTGCTACATAATACCGCGAATATCTTACCATCACACCGGACCATCTGCGTCCATCCGCGTCCATCTGCGGCTAAATACCTTGCTTTTTTCTCTAACGAGCAGCCCCCTGCGGCTCGCCCGCCTGGAATACCCCGCTTCGTATCATCCGGCGCCCATCGCCATCGCGGCAGTGCCCGCGCTTCCCATCTGCGGCGGGGAGGAAGGCCCGGCGGCGATGGTGCGCGCCGTGCTCGCGGGCATCGAATCTCGTTTGGCATGCGACTGCTTTCCGTTTCGGAAGCCTTGGTCGGGGGCAATTGTGCCGCCGCCAAGGAGAACTGAGCGATGAACGGCAAGACCCACTTTTCTTGGGAAGTTCTGAGTTCCCATCAGCAGGTTTATCAAATTGCGTGGTGGGGTCCCGAAGGGGACCTGGTTGCCCTTGAGGTAGTCGAAGCACCTACTCTCGGCGAGGCCGTGGCGCGGACCGCGACCGTCATGGTTTCCGAGGTGATTCGTCGTCAGCAGTGAGGTGAGGTGGGCGCTGCCGCGCAGCGGCCCGGCGTGCGGCGGGTGGCGCCTCGCCCTGGGCAGGCCGGGAGCGCGCGGCAGCAACCCAGCATAGACGAGAATCCGGAGGATTCGCCCCGACGAGGCAGGCTGCCACCGTGCTCCCGCCAGGCAAGGCCAAGCCGCTTCGCGGTGCTGCGCAGCCTTGCCAGCCGGTCCGCGCGGCGGCCGCGGGGCAGCGTCGGGACGGGAAGCGCTTCAAGGGGTTCACCGCCCGCGGGCGTCGAACAGGAAGCTGCCGGGGTGAGTGACCTTGTTACTGCAAGCCGGGCGTGGAACTTGGTGAATCCGAGCACGTGATGTGACCGACCGGGTAGCTCTGCACGTGTCTGTCCTCCGAGAGGAGCGCGGCACCTTCTGCCCTCGCTTGAGCTATCAGCAGGTGGTCGAACGGGTCCCGGTGAGGCATCGGCAGGGTGACCAACTCCAACAGGTGCGCGATGCCGATGTCGATCACGGTGAAGCCTGCTTCGAGGATGGCCTCCCAGACCTCCCCAACATCCGCCTGCAGCTTACCTACGCGCATCTTCACCACGATTTCCCAGAGGGACACCACGCTGACGAGGACCTCCGTATCAGGATCCTCGATCAGCTTCCGCGCTCCGGGGCCAAGCTGGTCGTCATCCGCCAGCCACCAAAGCACGGCGTGGGTGTCGAGGAGAAGCTTCACTCCCCTCGGCCCTCCATCGCATCACGCTCCTCGGGCGGCAGTTCATCGAAATCCCGGGCCATCTGGATGCGGCCCCGAAGTGCACCAGGGCGGCGGCGAGCAATGCCGGTCACGGCATTGAAGTCGACCCGGCGCTTAGCCACACCCTGAACCGAGATACCCATCTCTCGAGCGATGACGGAGTCGGTTTCGCCAGCCTCGAACCGACGCCGGATCTCCGCAATCCCTTCCGGCGAGAGCGGGCCACCAGGGTTCACCCGGTAACGGGCCTGCAGCGTCCGGTAGTCGTCCGCCGAGGCGGACGGCGGCTGGGCCACCAGCAGCCGGTCACAGCGAGCGATCGCCGCCTGCAACTGTTGGCGGATGGACAACAACTCCGCGACGAAAGAAGCCGCGAGCTGGGGTGCCCGGTCCGGCTCGGAGGAAGAACTGGATTCGTTTTGCATCGGTCAACCTCCACAGAATTTGGTTTATGGTTGACAACTAGGGTGCTCAATTTAGGTTGTCAACCATAAACCTGTTGGCCGGGGTGACCGGAAAACTCTAGTCCGGACACCACGACATCCTTGCGATCCAACCCCTTGATTCGTCCCGCTGGATTCGTCCGGAAAACACGGACGGAAACAGGAGGCGTCGATGCGACCCGAGCAGACCCCGGAAGAAGAGATGGCTCAGGAGGCGCGCGAGGATCGCCTCGTCCTGGTCGCTCGCCCGACCTTCGGTACCCCGGATCGTCGATGTTCGCCATCCTGGCTGACCTTAGGTGGGTGACGCCGCTCCACCGCGGATCGTCAGCAGCTCCATGCCCGCCGAAGCGGCCTGCCTGTTCCGCCGCTTTGGATTACATCCGGATGGCTGCGCGCATTGCTCATGGCTAAGCTATGATCGGGATCGTAACCAGGGGGAGGCACGTCATGTCCGGACGTAGTGCGCGTTTGCTGCTGGCGTTGCTGGTCACCGTATCCGGCTGCGCGCATCCGCCATCGCCCGCCGCCAATTCCGTTGCCGGCACGACGGTGGCGGCGCCGCTGCCGCCCGATCTGCGTGCCGAACTGTATCCGCAGTGGATCACGCTGCAGCCGCAGATCAAATGGCCGCCGAACGACGGCTGCGCCGCGGCGCCGGTGGCGGCGACCCTGCCGGCCGGCACGCTGATCGACCGCTTCGGCAGCGAAACCGGCCGCTATTTCAGCCCGCGCGGCGAGAGTTTCGCCTCCCGCGCGCTGCCCTATGTGTGCAGCCGGATGACCTACACCGTGTATCGCGTGCAGAAGCCGCTGAAGGTGATGGCGTGCAAGGCGGCCGCCTGGTTCGATGAGCCGGGCGGCGCGGAGCAGTTCCAAACCGCGGACGCCGCATCCACGCTGCGCCAGGGCGGCGTCATCGCCGTTGTGGCGGAGCCCAACGCTGGTTCGGCTGTTGCCAGCGCGCCATGCGGCGGTCACTGATCGCTTCCGGTCAGCAGGCCCGCGGGCCGGCCAGGGCAATCGGGTGAACCTGGGGCAAAGCGGAGCGCGGCAGCAGCAAGCAAGATTTTTCTGCCGCAGATGGACGCGGATGCACGCAGATGCTCCGAGCGGCTCGAAAATCGTGGGAAACTCGATGCATTGCGCTGTTTGCTCGGGTCCTGACGACCCTCGATGACACTGCTACCTTCGACCACCGCCGAGGGATTCAACACGCGCAGCCGATCAACGCGCTCCGGCCGTTGGTTGGTCCGGATCTCATCTGCATTGCACCCGCGTGCATCTGCGGCAAAAAATATTGCTTTGCGGTGCCGCCAGTGTCCCGGGACCGAGCGGTGCAGACGCCGGCATCAATCGGACACGCGGCAACGCCGATAGCGACGTGTTGCTCCGAGTTTCCTCCAGCCAGTCGTGGGTGGCGGGCCTTCGCCCGCCACGACGTTCTGATCGCCAATTTGCGAACGCTGTACTGGTACTGCGATTCGGAATTGCCGATCGGAACAGTGGAGGGGGGAGCGGCGGTGCTGGTACCCCGTCGTGGCGGGCGCAGGCCCGCCACCCACGGCTTGCTGCGGGGGAATCCCTGTGTGCGGGCGATGTGTTGCCAGGAGTTTCCTCCAGCCAGTCGTGATAGGGGTAGGGAGAGACGGTTGTGCCGCCTCCCCCTCCCTCCGAACCGGACTGGCAGATCTCCCGCATCCGGCTCTCCGGT
>Ga0187809_10000889_pt1 | contig 14786 bp, 11 predicted proteins | sample NC_wetland_sal_i_8_FD_132415 | JGI IMG/M metagenome (GOLD analysis project Ga0187809, IMG submission 132415) | Wetland sediment microbial communities from Neuse River Estuary, North Carolina, USA - ASW_4 | ecosystem: Environmental > Aquatic > Freshwater > Wetlands > Sediment | place: USA: North... | reverse complement strand
GATTTCGGCCGCCAACTCCACGGCCTGCTCCGCGTCGAACTGCGCCTCCAGGTCGTCGAACAACGCCTCCCACCGCACGACGGGCTCCTTTCCGCACCGGTCCGCGAAGGATAACGCCGCCGAGGGCCAACTGTGGCCAACGGCATTGACAGGCCGCTGTCCGACGTGTACGAAAGCAAACACAGGCAAACAGAGGTATCGGAGGTCTGATGACAGGGTCGGTGGGTCGCAGTATCGGCCGCGCAGTGGTCATCTTCGGTGGCCTTGGCGGCTTGCTGTGGTGGGCCGTTGGATCACCGCCCGCGTCGATATTCGGGATGTTGAGCACGCGACCCGGTGAGTTCGACGGGTTGCTAGTCGCCGTGTCCGGCGCCGTCGCATGGCTGTGCCTGAGCTGGTTCGGCCTCGTCGTGTCGTTGCAGTTGCTCGCGCTCGGCTCCGGCGCGATCGCCGGAGCAAGCCGGCGAGCGGCGCGGCGTCTGACGCCGCGCTTCATGCTCTGCGGCGCCCGCTGGCTGGTCGGTGTCACGCTGCTCGCCGGGCCGCTCAACTCAGGCATGGCTAGCGCGGTCCCCGCCGGCGGTGGGTCGGCGTCGCCGACGCCGGCCACCGTCTTGAGTCTCGAACGGCCCGCCTTGCCGAATCTCGATCGACCGGTCGCGCTGCCGAGCCCGGCGCCGCCCGCGCCGGCCGCGTCGTCGCCTGCCCGACCGGCCGCCCCGACGTCATCGGCGACGCGGCCGACGCGGCCGACGCTGACCCGACCGGCGGCATCTGCGCCGATCCTCACCGGAACCCCGCACCGCGAGACTCCCGGCGCGCGCGTCGATTCGCCGCAGGTCGATTCGGCGCAGGTCGATTCGCCGCAGGTCGATTCGGCGCAGGTCGATTCGGCGTACGTCGATTCGGCGTACGTCGTCCGGCGCGGCGACAACCTTTGGGACATCGCCGCTCGCCACCTCGGTCCGAACGCGACCACCGCCGAGATCGCGCGTGCTTGGCCGCGTTGGTACGCCGCCAACCGGGCGGCGATTGGCGCGAATCCGCAGCTGATTCATCCAGGGCTGGTCTTGCACGCCCCTCGCTCCTGACCCCGCTCCTCGCCCGTTCGCCGTCCGCGTCCCCGACAAGCAGAAGGAATCTGATGGCAGCCACCGCCTCCGCCCCAGCCCTGCCTGCCCACCAGCCACTCACCGACATGTCGCCGACGGGAGCTGGCTGCACAGCCACGCCGGACGAGTTGCGACAAGCGCCGGTCCCGCTGTGTGAGCCAGCGTTCGACGACGAGTCCGCCGACGTCGCCGACAGCCCAATCCGAACAGCACAAGGCACGCTTGCGTTGGCGTTCGCGTTACCCAGCGGGTTGCCGGCGTCGCCCGACGACCCAGCAGAGTTGTCAGGCCGCGCCCAACGTCGGCTGCAACTGGTTCCCCCACTCGATCGCGCGCCCGCGAAACAGCCCAACCGGCGAAAGCACCGCACCGCCGCCGATGACTTCGGCCCACGACACACGCCGCGCGCCGACCTGCCCGAACCCCGGCCGTGGGCGGGGCGTCTCGTGCAGGCGATCGTCGAGGTGTCGTCCGGCGTGCGACCGGTGTCGCAACTCGTGCGCTGGACCACGACGGACGTCTACGCCACGATGCAGCGGCGGATCGCACGCAGCGAGCTGTTAAGTCAGCACAGTCCGGGCGGCCGTCGGGTCGGCGCGATCGTGCGGTCGATTCGCGTTGACGAACCTGCCGACGGTGTCGCCGAGGTGTGCGCCGTCGTTCAGCACGGCGCGCGATGCCGTGCGATCGCGCTGCGACTCGAGGGATTCGACGGTCGCTGGCAGTGCACTGCGCTGCAGGTCGGCTGAACCCGCCGTGACCGGCCGCCGTCTTCGGGCACCCTCACGAACGGCCGGCCGGTCCGGCTTTACGTGACGGCGCGACGATCAGGCGACGTTGTGCGGGTCGCCGTGGCAGCGCTTGTAGGCCTTGCCGGATCCGCACGGGCACTTGGCGTTGCGCGGCGTTCCCTCGTACATCAACGACGGCTCGCTGTCGCCGGTGGTCGCCGCCGCGGCCTGGCCTGATCCAGCGTCGCCGTCGATCGTCGGCGCCGAGTACTCCAACCGAGCCGGACGACGTGGCGCTTGCAAACCTGGCGCCACAAGCCGGGCAATGGCGGCCGCTTTGGCTTGCGCGTCAGCCACCGACTCGTCGGCGACGCCACCCGCGGGCGCGGGCGCCAGCGCCGGCTCTTCGACGTCCGCGACCGCTTGCGCTGGCGCGCCCGTCTCGACTTCGGCCGCGCCCTCCGCGGCCTCCCCGGTCGGCTCGACGGTGACCTGCACCTCGAGGTTGAACAGGAACGCGACGGATTCTTCCTTGATGGCGTCCATCATCGTCGTGAACATGGTGAAGCCCTCGCGCTGATACTCGACCAGCGGATCGCGCTGGCCGTACGAGCGCAGCTGGATGCCCTCTTGTAGGTAGTCCATCTCGTACAGGTGCTCTCGCCACTTGCGGTCGAGCACCGACAACACCACCCGGCGCTCAAGCTCACGCAGCACCGGCTCGCCGTCCGGCTTGACGCCGAGCGACTCCTCTCGCCGCTCGTACGCCGCTTGCGCGTCGGCGGTGATCTCCTCGATCAGGAACTCGGTGGTGAGGCCGGCGCGGTCGCCGCCGCTCGCCGTCTCGAGGTCGTCGATCGACAGGCTCACCGGGTAAAGCGCCTTCAGCGCCTTCCACAATTCCTCGAGGTCCCAGTCTTCGGCGTAGCCCTCGGCGGTGGCCGCGGTGATGTAGCCGCTGATGACGTCGTCGATCATGTGCACGACCTGGTCGTGCAGGTCGTCGCCGTGCAAGACCCGGCGGCGCTCGGCGTAGATGACGGTGCGCTGCTTGTTGAGGACCTCGTCGTACTTCAAGACGTTCTTGCGGATCTCGAAGTTTTGCTGCTCCACCTGGGTTTGCGCGGAGCGAATCGCGCGGGTGACCATCTTCGACTCGATGGGCACCTCGTCAGGGATGTTGAGGGTGTCCATGATGCGCTCGACGGCTGCGCCGTTGAAGAGCCGCATCAAGTCGTCGCCAAGGGAGAGGTAGAACCGCGACTCGCCGGGGTCGCCTTGCCGGCCCGAGCGACCGCGCAACTGGTTGTCGATGCGCCGCGAGTCGTGCCGCTCGGTGCCCAACACATACAGGCCGCCGAGCTCGACGACCTCGTCGTGCTCTGCGGCGACGGACGACTTCCACTTCTCAAGGGCCTCGGGCCAGGCGGCCTCGTACTCCTCGGGGCTGTCGACCGGCGACAAGCCCTTCTCCGAAAGCTCAAGCTGCGCAAGGAATTCCGGGTTGCCGCCGAGCATGATGTCGGTGCCACGACCGGCCATGTTCGTCGCGACCGTGACCGCGCCCTTGCGGCCGGCCTGCGCGACAATCGCGGCTTCCTTCTCGTGGTACTTCGCGTTGAGCACCTCGTGCGGAATGCCGCGACGCAGCAGCATGCTCGACAGCAGCTCTGACTTCTCGACGCTCACCGTGCCGACCAGCACCGGTTGGCCCTTCTCGTGCCGCTCGGCGATGTCGTCGACGACCGCTTCGAACTTCGCCTTCTCCGACTTGAAGACGACGTCGCTTTGGTCCATGCGCTGCATGGGGCGGTTGGTCGGGATCGGCACCACGCCGAGCTTGTAGGTCTGGTCGAATTCGGCCGCCTCGGTGTAGGCGGTGCCCGTCATGCCGCCAAGCTTGTCGTAGAGCCGGAAGTAGTTTTGCAGCGTGATCGTGGCAAGAGTCTGGTTCTCCTGCTTGATCTCGACGCCTTCCTTGGCCTCGATCGCCTGGTGCATGCCCTCGTTGTACCGACGGCCGTACAAGATGCGGCCGGTGAACTCGTCGACGATCAGCACCTCGCCGTCGATGATCACGTAATCCTTGTCGCGCTTGAACAACTCCTTGGCCTTCAAGGCGTTGTTCAGGTAGCCGACGAGCGCCGTGTGAGTGGCTTCGTAAAGGTTGTCGATGCCGAGCCAGTCTTCGACCCGTTGCACGCCTTGCTCGGTGACCGCGACGGTGCGCTTCTTCTCGTCGACCTCGTAGTCGCCCTCGCCCTCCTCGCCGCGGCGCAGCCGGCTGACCAGCGCGGCGAAGTCGGTGTACCACTTCAGGTTGAGCTCGACCGGACCGCTGATGATGAGCGGCGTGCGCGCCTCGTCGATCAGGATCGAGTCGACCTCGTCGACGACGGCGAAGAAGTGGCCGCGCTGCACGAGCTCTTCCGAACTCCAGGCCATGTTGTCGCGCAGGTAGTCGAAGCCGAACTCGTTGTTCGTGCCGTAGGTGATGTCGGCCGCGTACGCCACGCGCCGCTGCTCCGACGGCATCTGGGCGAGGATCACGCCGACGTCGAGCCCGAGGAAGCGGTGCACTCGGCCCATCCACTCGGAGTCGCGGCGGGCGAGGTAGTCGTTGACCGTCACCAGGTGGACGCCCTTGCCGGCCAGCGCGTTGAGGTAGACCGGCAAGGTCGAGACCAGGGTCTTGCCCTCGCCGGTGCGCATCTCGGCGATGTTGCCGAGGTGCAGCGCCGCGCCGCCCATCAACTGGACGTCGAAGTGGCGCTGCCCGAGTGTGCGCCGGGCCGCCTCGCGCACGGTGGCGAACGCCTCCGGCAGCAGGTCGTCGAGGGACTCGCCGTCGGCGTACCGCTCCCTGAACTCGTCGGTCTGCTCGCGCAGCTCGGCGTCGGAGAGAGCGACGAAGTCCTCCTCGATGCTGTTGACCTGGTCGGCCAACTGCTTGAGGCGGCGCAGCGTCTTGCCTTCGCCCGCCCGCAGGACTTTGTCTAGAAGCGCTGGCACGTGGATTGGCTCCTCGTAGGTTCGAGATCCTGGCGGCACGCCAAAGTCGGACGACGCCCGTCCAGAGTGCCGTCGCAGCCATCGTAGGCGAGCGAGCGCCCGATTTGACGGCGGCCAAGCCTACGATCACCCGTCATGACCGCCCTTCAGCTGTCGGCTGACGACGCCCGCCGGGTGGCGCTGCGCGCCCAGCTGCTGCTCGGAGCGCCGAATCGGCGAGCCGGCGTGCCTGGCCTGCTGCGCGCGCTGGGCGCCGTCCAGCTCGACACGATCTCGGTGCTCGCCCGCTCCCACGAGCTGGTGCCCTACGCGCGGCTCGGCGCGATCGGCCGCGCGAAAGTCGAGCGCGCGTACTGGGGCGCCGGCGACGCCTTCGAGTACTGGGGGCACGCGGCGAGCGTGCTGCCTCTGACGGAGTGGCCGTTGTTCGCCTTCCGCCGACGGCGCTATCGCGAGCGGCAGGCCGTGTGGCGCGAGCGGGTCACGTCGTCCGTCGACGAGGTGCTGCAGCGCGTCAAGCTCGAGGGTCCGCTGACCGCCACCCAGCTAGGCGGGGCGAAGAAGGAGTCGACCTGGTGGGGCTGGTCTGACATCAAGCACGCCGCCGAATACCTGCTCGCCGCCGGCGAGTTGATCTGCGCCACCCGCACCGGGTGGCGCCGGGTGTACGACCTGCCGGAGCGGGTGGTCCCGGCCGACGCGCTGCACGACGACCTCGACGACGACCACTGCAAGCGCGAGCTGATCCGCACGTCGGCGCGCGCGCTGGGGGTGGCGACGGCGGCCGACCTGGCCGACTACTTCAGATTGCAGAACCGCGACGTCGTCCGGCTGCTCCCCGAGACCGACCTCGTGCCGGTGACCGTGGGCGGCTGGACGTCGCCGGCCTGGGCCGACCCCGCGGCGCTCGACGCGGCAGCGGCGCGAGGTCGGCATCGCACCACGCTGCTGTCGCCGTTCGACTCGCTGGTGTGGGATCGCAAGCGCGCCGCGCGGCTGTTTGGGTTCGACCACCGGCTGGAGGCCTACGTGCCGAAAGACAAGCGCCAGCACGGCTACTTCACCATGCCGGTGCTGGCCGGCGGGTCGTTGATCGGCCGGGTCGATCCGGCGCGGGAGAACGGCGCGCTGGTCGCCCGCCAGGTCACCGTCGAGCCTCAGTTCGCCACGCCCGCGCGGATCGACGCGACGGCCGCGTCGATCGGCCACGCCTTGAGCGAGGCGGCGCGCTGGGTGGGCTGCGACCGCGTCGCGCTCGAGCGGACGGCGCCCGCGAAGGCCGCGGCGCCGCTGCGGGCCTCGCTTTCCGTGTGAAGCAGCTCACACCAATCGGGTCGGAGACTCTTAAGGCCGCCCCGAACCTGCCGATCAATGGTCAATCGTGAGGACCCGCGGCTCAGGGTCCGTTGGCAGGGCAGGAGTCGTCCATGCTGGACGTCACACATTTGAAGCGCATCCTGGCCGCCGTGGCCGCGTCGTCCTTGACCGTCGCCGGGCTGGCCAGCGTCACGACGGGATGCACCGCGGCCGACGCGTCCGTCAGCGTCCATGGCAGCCGGGTCGACCTCACCGTGCGCGATTTCAAGATCGACAGCCCGCAGACCGTGCCGTCCGGCACGGTCACGTTCGTGGTTCATGGCGCGGGCCCGATGATGCACGAGCTCAATGTCGCTTGGACCGATCTGGCCGCGAAGGACCTCCCGCTGACCAGCGGCGATCTCGTGGCCGACACCAAAGACACATCGCACTTCGTCCACGTCGGCGAGGTCGAGGGCATCGAGATGGGGAAGACCAAGTCGCTCACGGTGCAGCTGGAGTCGGGCAAGACATACGTCCTCTACTGCAACATGGAGGGCCACTACATGGCTGGCATGACGACGATCGTCACCGCGGCATGAACGTCCGCCCGGCCGCTGGCGAGGCCACCCCCAGACTCGAGCGCTACAGCATCCGCGCGCGACTCGCCGCGCTCGTCTGCTTCTTCGTCGTCGTGCTCGGCGCGCTCGTCGTGTTTAGCCAAAGCTCCTCGTCGACCAACCGCGCTAACGCACTTGTCGACAACGTGATGGGCCGTCAACCGATGCTCGTCGAGCGCTACTTAAAAGAAGTGCTGCTCGTGAGCAATGGCTACACCGCGGATCCCGACGCCACTCGCGACCAGCTTGAGTCGACCGCGCAAGCGTTACTGAACGGCGGAACGGTGGTCGCCGTCCAGGGAAATGACAACGAGGTCAAGATCCCCGCGGCGAAAGACCGCATCGTGCGGGCGAAACTGCTGGAAGAGCAAAAGGTCATTCACGACTTCGTCGTGGTGTGCCAGCAGATCCAAGCCAGCAAGCCCGGCGACCCGGGTTACGCCGCTCTCGTGACCAAGGCTGAGTCGATGAGCCACCTGGTGGCCAACGTCGGGCATGACACGGTGGGCAAGGCGACCGCCGACGCTCAGGCATCGGCGAGCGCGGCTGCCCGTCGAGTCGGGTTGCTGGCGCTTGTCGGCGCGCTCGGCGGCTCGCTCATCGGGTGGCTGCTGGTTCGCTCCATCCTGCGCATGGTGCGCCGCATGGCGCCGGCCTACCGCAAGCTGGCCGACGGTGACTTGACGGTGTCGGTTCCGGCGGAAGGCGGCAGCGAGTTGTCGGCGCTCGGCGCCGACTTGAACCGGATGGTCGAAAAGTTACGAGACACGGTTTCGACGATCGATCAGGCCGCGTTGACGCTGACGACGTCCTCGACGAGTTTGGCCCGGACGAGCGCCGATTCGCAGCGAAGCGCGGAGGAGAACCTCGCCGGCGCGAACCGGGCAGCGGACTCTTTGCAGGTGGCGCGCGCGACTGCGTCTCGGGTGGCGCAGCAAGTCGGTGACGTCCGCAACGCCACCAAAGACATCGCCTCGAACGCCGCGACCGCGAACCGGGTTGCGGACGACGCGACGACGGCGGCCGCCTCGATCACCGAGACCGTCGAGCGCCTAGGGCACTCCAGCGGGCAGATCGGCGACGTCGTGTCGGTCATCTCCTCGGTGGCCAAGCAGACCAACCTGCTCGCCCTCAACGCGACCATCGAAGCCGCCCGGGCCGGCGAAACCGGAAAGGGCTTCGCCGTCGTGGCCGAGGAAGTGAAGACGTTGGCGGCGCAAACCGCCGCGGCGACGGCCGACATCAGCGACCGCATCGCGGCAATCCAGAGCGACATCGACGACACCGCCTCCGTGTCGCAGCGCATCGTGGCCGTCATCAGCGAGATTCGCGACTGCCAGCAAGCCATCGCCAGGGCGGTCGAGTCGCAGATCGCGTCGGCGAGCGGGATCGACAACGAGGCTCAACAACTGGTCACGCAAAGCGAAGCCATCGCCGAAGAAGTCCGTGCGATGACCAGGGTGGCGCAGTCCAACGCCGACCTAGCCGCCAAGAGCGGCCACTCCGCCGCCGAGCTCGCGCAGATGGCCGGGACGCTGCAGGAGGCAGTCGGTGCCTTCCGCTACGACCAGTAGCGCGAACTTGCTCGGGGCGGCCGAGCGGGTGCGGCCGATCACCAGCGCCGCCGTCGGCCGCCAAGGGTGGCGGCTGACGAGGCGGCGGTTGCGAGCCGCGCTCGGCGTGCTGTGGATCGCCGCGGGCGCGCTGCAACTGCAACCGTTCATGTTCAGCAAAGGCCTCGCGCTTGACGTCGTCGCGCCCCAGGCGGCTGGCCAGCCACCGTTCGTCGCCGGCCCGGTGCGCGTCTTCGTCCAGGTGGTGTCGACGCACCCCGCGATTTTCAACTGGCTGTTCGCTCCCCTTGAGCTGGCCGTCGGCGTGGGTTTGGTGTCACTCGCTCGGCCTCGGGCCGCCCGGTGGGTCTCAGGGATAGCGGTCGCGCTCGCGTTGGGCATCTGGTGGCTCGGCGAGGGAATGGGTGGTGTGTTGAGCGGCGCCACTGCCGCCTCGATGGGGGCGCCCGGCGCCGCGCTGCTTTACGCCGTGCTCGGTGTCGCCGCCTGGCCGACGACGAGCGGCGCCGACCGGCCGGCGCGTTGGCTTCGCGGGGCGTGGTTGGCCGTGTGGGGGTGCTGCGCCGCGCTGTCGGCGCTGCCCGCGCAGGCGTCTCCTTACGGGCTGGCGGACCAGCTCGCCATGGGCTCGATGATGTCGCCCGGCATCCTCGCCAGGCCGGAGCTGGCACTTGCAGAACGAGTCAGCCAGCTGTCGACCCTGGCTGCCGCGGGCATCGCCGGCGGCGTCGTCGCCGTCCAAGCCGTGATCGCGGTCGGAGGGCTGGCGAACGGCCGGACGCGCAACGTCGCCGTCGTGTTCGCGATGGCGTTCGCGGTCGCCACCTGGGTGCTCTGCCAGGGATTCGGCGGCATCACGACCGGCGAGGCGACCGATGTGGCGACGGCGCCGCTGCTCGCACTTTTCACCGTGGCGTTGCTGTCGACGGAGCAGCGGCCGCTAGCCCGTGGTCAGGTGATCTCGAGCAGCTTCTCGCGGACGGCGTAGACGACGGCCTCCATCCGGGAGTGCAGCTGCAGCTTCTCCAAGATGTTCCGCACGTGGTTCTTCACCGTGTTCTCGCTGATAAACAGCTCCTTGGCGATGTCGCGGTTGTTCAGCCCTTTGGCGACCAGCCGCAGCACCTCCATCTCGCGGTCGGTGAGCTTCGGCGCGGGCACCTGCTGCCGAGAGTCGCCCTTCTTGATCATGGAGGCGAACTCGCTGAGCAACTTCGACGCCATCGACGGGCTGATCAGCGACTGGCCGCCGTGCACGGCTCGAATCGCAGCCGCCACCTCGTCGATCGAGATCTCCTTCAGCAGGTAGCCCATCGCGCCGGCCTTGATCGCGTCGTAGAGGTCGGCCTCTTCGTCGCTGATCGTCAGCATGATGATTTTCGCGGACGGCGCGATGTCCTTGATCGCGGTGCACGCCTCGATGCCGCTGCGCTTGGGCATCCGGACGTCCATCAACACGATGTCGGGCAGCGTCTGCCCGGCTTTGGCGACCGCCTCCGAACCGTCGCTTGCCTCGCCGACCAAGTCGATGTCTGGCTCTTGGCTCAGCACCATCTCAAGGCCGCGGCGGAACAGCGCGTGGTCGTCGACGACCAGCACCCGGATCGGCTCGCCGTGCGCTGGGGCGCCGGTGGGCTCGCCGGCGGACGGGCCCGGCGCGTCGGCCGCAGCCGTGGGCCGGCCACCCAGCGGCGGCCGTGGGGGCTGCGGACGGCTGACCGGCTGGCCGGAGGACGAGGACGCTCCGGGCGCCGTCCCTGGAGCGAAGCCACCCCGTCGGCCGAGCCCGTTTCCCGGCTCTCGATGCCCTTCGCTCACGACGCCTCCCACTCCCTCTTCGCCTACCCAACTCGCCACGCCGCCGAACTCGCCACGTCACAGCCCACCGCGTCACCGCCCACCGCGTCGCCGAACTCGCCACGGCGCGCGACGGCCGGTGCGCCGGTCTCTTCGCGCTACCCGGCTAGGCCCGCGTCATGGTTCGAATCGGCTATCCCGGGGCCATCGTACGGATATCACGTGTCACATCGTGCTGCGAAGCGGGAGATCTTGCTCCGATTGTGTGCCGTTGACCACAGCCGGCTCGAAACTCTCCGTACCCCCGTCGTACGTCTCCAGTCGGATCACGCCGTAGTCGTAGCCGCGCCGCCGGTACACCACACTCGGCAGGCCGCTCTCCTTATCGCAGAACAAGAAGAAGTCGTGACCGACCAGCTCCATCTCGTACAACGCCTGGTCCAAGGTCATCGGCGTGGCTCGGTGCAGCTTCTCGCGCACCAGCATGGGGCCCTCGCCGGCCTCGCCCGCGAGGGCTTCCCGGTGGTTCGCCTTCGCCGCGTAGGGGTCGGGCTCGCCCGCGGCCGGGCCGGCCGTCGCCGGGGCCGGTTCCGCCGCCGGCGCCGCCGGGCTGGCGGCGGTCGCGACCGCGACCGACACCGGCGTGCGTGCGCCGCGATGCACCCGACGCCGGTCGGCTGACTTGCGCAGCCGCGCCTCGAGTTTGGCCCACGCCAGGTCGAAGGCGGCGGTCATCGTGTCGGCGCGCGCTTCGGCGCGGATCACCGGTCCCCGGGAAATGCAGGTGAGCTGCACGCGGTCGCAGATCTCCGACATCCGAGGATTGCGTTCTCGGGAAATCTCGACGTCGACGCGGATCGCCTTCGGGCTGAGCTTTTGCACCTTGGCGAGCTTCTCCTCCACGTGGGCCCGAACCCGCGCGGGTACGTCGATGTGCCTGCCCGTGACGACGATGTCCACCGTGAACTCCTCCTGTCGACTTGACTCGACTTCACCCAGCCACGCGACCTGGCCGGCTAACGCGCAGATCTCAAGCGTTCCCTCGAATCTCGGGCCGGACCCGCAGAAGTTGGTTGAGGTGTGGCGCCCACCCGGCCGACCTGGTCTTCGACCCCACATCCGCCTGCAGAGGTGCTCGCGGCGCGCGGGCGCGCTTTGATGCCACTACTGACCTTCTCCCGGAGCGCGGCCAGGCAATGCGCGTGAGGCGCTTGCGCGGCCGCCGCCGAGGCAGGACTTACTCCTAAGCCGCACCGTGCTCGAACGACGAGAAGTCGCCTTACGTGGACCGTTTTGCCTGCGACTGGCATCGGCTTGCCGGTGCGCTGGTGCGCACCGACGCAACCACGGACCCGGGCGGACGCCACGCCTTTAACCTAGCCCGAACGGGTAGGCATTGGCACCGTCCGAACGGCCCAGCGAGCCGCTCGTCGGAACGGTGTGAAGCTTCGGCGTTCCGGCGACCGCGACCACCGCGGTGACGAGCGCCCCCGACGCGGTCAACGCCCGGCACGCCTCGGCGGCGGTCGACCCGGTCGTGACGATGTCGTCGACCACGACGACCGCCCGGCCGTCGAGCCGACCGCGATAGGCGCGCGACACGTCGAGTGCGCCGCGCATGTTTTGTCGGCGCCTCGGGACGGACAGGCCCGCTTGGTCGGCCACCGGTCGGACGTGCCGCAACACCGGCGCGACCGACGCATCGACGCCGATCGCGCGCAGCTGGCGCGCCGACCTCCTCGCCAACAGCGACACCGCGTCGTATCCGCGCTCGCGCACCGCGTCGCGGTTTGACGGCACCGGCGCCAGCAGCGTGGACGACGCGAGCAGCCCGCCGCTCGCCGCGGTCACGGCCGCGCGGGTCAGCGCCGACGCGAGCTGCGCGCCGACGTCACGTCGTCCGCGCTCTTTGTAGGCGATCAGCGCCGCGCGCACGCAGCCGTCATACCGCGCGGCGGCAAACGCTGGCACGGCGCCCGCGGGCGTCTCGACCCATCGAGCCACCGGATCACCGTTGTGCAACTGCCGGGCGCACGCCTCGCACAGCGGGTTCGGCCCGTCGCGCCCGCAACCGGCGCAGCGGCCCGGCGCGACCAGGTCGAGAGCGGCGCGGGCCAACCCACACGCGAACGAGGTAAGGCTCACCCCGTCAATCGTGCCGATCACAAGCGGTGTCGCGGCCCACGTCGTCCGGGTTGTGGTGAGCGGTCTCGCGCGCTGTGCGAAACGGTCAGCCGGGGTAGCTCGGCATGCTGCCGGTGGCGACGACCTGCCACGCGTCGTTGACCGACACCTCGATCTGGCCGCTCTTGGTGCCGATGACGAGCGGCTGATCGGGCGCCTGCGCGATCGACACGATGTCGACGGCGGGGGTGGGCACTTGCTGCGCGTTCCAGCCGTCGACGTCGACCGACCAGATCGACGGGCTGCTCGCTCCGGACGCCGTCGCAAGCACCTCGAGCTTCGTCGACGACGCCCACACCACGCCGTCGGCCACCGGCACGAGCGACGGGGCGACCGGGTAAAAGCCGCTGATCGACTCGCCACCCTGGGTCTTCACGACATGGCCGACCAACAGCTGCGGCCCGGCGGCGGCGGACTTCGCGATCACCGCGACCCGCGTCCCGTCGCGCGAGACGCGCAGCGTCTCGATCAGCTGTGACGCCGCCAACTCCGGATCGCTGACGGTCATGAACTTCGTGGTGCCGGCTTGGGTCACCGGGCTGACCCGGACCTCCTGTGGGCCGCCCGGAGTCTCGGTGCGCACCGTCCAGACGTTGCCGAACATGTCCCATGACGGCGTGGTGAACGCCGCTCCGAAGTCGACCCGTTTCGGCTGGGCCATCGCGCCGACGTAGAGGTGCTGGGTCGACCCGTCGGAGTCGACACCGGCGATGAGGTCAGGCCCGGGGTTGTTCGCCGCCTTGGGCGCGACCGCCACGGAGAGGAACTTCACCGCCCCGCTGCCCGCGTCGCCGGGAATCGGCTCGCCGTTCGCGTTGCGGGTGCGATGATCGCCGCCGATGAAGTAGAACGGGCCGGCGTCGAGCGCGTCGGTGTTGTAGGCGCTCCACGTCTTCGTCGACTGCAGCGCCACGTGATGGCTGTTCTCGACCGGCTGCCCCGCCGCCTCGATTTTGAACTGGCCACCGCCATAACCCTGCAGGGTGTAGACGAGTTGGGCCGACGCCGCGTCGCGGTCGGACGCGCTGAGGCTTGCGATCTCCGGTGACAGGTTGACTGTCACCACGCCATCCGATCGCGATTGGGTGACGCTTTGCAGTTGGACGCCGCTCGGGATCGCGCTCGTGACACCGGCGTCTTGCAGCCACTTCGGCGGGCCGGCCAGCAGCTGCAACACCAACTCTCGGGCGGCGTCGGTGCCGGTGATCGGCAAGAACACCCGGATGGGCACCAGCACCTGGTCGTTGCGCGGGCTCAAAAAGTACAGGTAACCCGAGTTGAAGTTCGCGTTGATCCAACTCTGCGGCAGGGTCAGGAAGGGCGGTGGGTTGAGAATCCGCCATTGCCCTTTGGTCTTGGTGTCCTTCACCAGCTCGTAGGTGTAGTCGACCGTTTGGTTGCCGGACGTGGGTTGGTACGTGCCGTCGCCGGCGATCGTGCCGATCCAGTTGTCGACGTACCGCACGGTCGCGTGGTCGCCCTGCGGTGTGAACGTCGCCGGCCCACTCTGCTCGGCGATCACGCGAACACCCTGGTCGGGCTGCCAGGTCGGGTCGACAAGGAAGGAGCGGGAAATGCTGATGTCGGCGAAATCGGCGCTGGCGAAGCGGAATCCGTCGACAATGTCGGTCGGCGACGCACCTTCGACCGGCCCTTGCGGCTGCACCACCACGCGCGACGGCGGCTCATTCTCGTTCTTTTGCGCCCCCGCCGCGTGGACGCCCCCGCTGGTGGGGATCGCGGTGCAACCCGCCGCCAGAATTCCTGCGGCGACGAGGAAGAGCGCGGCGCGAAGCGGTGTCGGCTTGCCGCGAGCGGCCCGGCTCATGTCGCCCTCGGCCCGGTGATCGAGCTGATGTTCGTGAGCTCGGACGGCTTCGGGGGCGCCGGCTGCGGCGCGGCCGACGGCGGCGCGTCGTCGGTTGGCTCGAGCGGAATCGGCGAGGCGGTGAACAACGCCCCGACCCGCCGCGGCACGGTCAGCACGAATTGCGAGCCCCGGCCGCGCTCTCCCCACGCCTGGAGGCGCCCGCCGTGCAATCGGGCGTCTTCCGACGCGATCGACAGGCCAAGTCCGGTGCCGCCGGTGGTGCGGGCGCGCGCCGGGTCGGCGCGCCAGAACCGGTTGAACACCAGGGAGGCCTCCCCCGGTCGAAGCCCGATGCCGTGGTCGCGCACCCCGACCGCGACGGCGTCGTGGTTCGCCGCGACATAGACGTCGATCGGCTGGCCCTCGCCGTGCTCGGCGGCATTGACCAGCAGGTTGCGCAAGATGCGTTCGACCCGCCGGCCGTCGGCCTCGCACACGCACGGCTCCGCCGGAAGGTGCAGGTTGACCGCGCTCCCCCGGCGGGCGGCGAGCGGCTCCGTCGCGTCGACGACGTGTCGCACCAAATCGCGCAGGTCGATCGGGTCGGCCTCAAGTGACGCCGCGCCCGCGTCATGCCGGCTGATCTCAAG
>Ga0187809_10000888_pt1 | contig 14794 bp, 12 predicted proteins | sample NC_wetland_sal_i_8_FD_132415 | JGI IMG/M metagenome (GOLD analysis project Ga0187809, IMG submission 132415) | Wetland sediment microbial communities from Neuse River Estuary, North Carolina, USA - ASW_4 | ecosystem: Environmental > Aquatic > Freshwater > Wetlands > Sediment | place: USA: North... | reverse complement strand
GCCGCTGACGCGCATTTTCGCACGCGGCCGCGCGCAAGCGCGCAATCTCCACCGCTTCGATAGCGCGAAGCGAAGTCGGGAATGCCTCCGGTCGTCTGCGTCGTGTCGACATGCCTTTCCGGGGACCGCATTTCGCTTCTCCTTGAGCGCCATTCCCGAGCTGCGCGCATTGTCTCGGGTCGCCCGTTCGGACGAGAAGGGCGCTACCGGCCTCGTGGATATAATCATGGCAGGTCTAGCCTGCCCCGATCCCAGCGCCGCCATCGAATTCCGCGGTCGTCCGGCGCCATACTCCCGGACTCACCCCGACCGCCCGACGGAACGAGCGGTTCAGATGCGACTGATCGGCGAAGCCGCAGGCAAGCGCGATCTCCGTGAGCTGCCCGTCCGTCGAGATCATCATGACCTTGGCCCGCTCCACTCTACGCCTGGTAACATACGCCATCGGAGACAGACCCAGGCTTCGCTTGAAGGCGCGCGAAAAATGGCTCTTGCTGAAGGACACGAGCGCCGCAAGCTCGCAAATGGCGATCTTCGATCCGAGGTTCTCCTCTATGTAGGCGAGCGCCCGCCTCGCCTGCCAACGAGCAAGGCCTCCGGGGCGAAAGCCGCTCAGCACCTCAAACGGGCTCGAGCCGGTGTCCGGGCCACCCGCACCCAGCAACGCCGACACATCGCATAGGCACCGCAGCGCTGCCTGCCGATCACTCTCCAGGCACTTCATGGCCCTGCGCACCAGGAGAGCCACTTTGTCCGCGGCCAGTGCCACCGAACGCGCCGCACGATTCGTCTCGCGCGTAGCGACAAGGGCGCTCATCTCCCGAGGACCCACAAAGGGGTCCGAGTCCATCGACCGAACAGCGTTCGCCTCTCTCATTGCCCGTCTCCCGCGTGAACTGCCGACTGCCATGAGAGTGATTAGGCACGACGGCTGCGGCGCGCTCCATAGCGCCTTCCCATTAATGGGCTTTCGTTAAGGCTCTTCCATTAGTGATGCGCCCCACAAACAGGACTCCGCAGGTCCAGCTACTCTTCCACGACGGACATACCCACCCGCTCATGCATCTGCCCCGGACGTCGGTCCCGCATCCCGGCCTCCCGGAAATGACTGAGCATAGGGACTCGATCCTTTGAATCATTCCGCCGGGGAATCGCGACTTGCACGGGCGGCTCGCGCGCCGGGCCAACGGCAGATCCACTGCCTGAATTGCGCTCGAGAAAGAAATCGATGAAGCTCCGGATCTTGGACGGTACATACCTGCGACTGACATGCACCATGTAGAGTCGCGGCTGTCGGAGTGGAAAGTCCGTGAGTACCGGCACCAGAACGTCTTTGAATGCCGGTTCTTCGAACAAGTTCGCCGGAAGAGACGCCACTCCCAGCCCGGCGGCGATCGCGGCCGGCACTCCCGCCATCGACCGGTATCGCAGTACGACCTTCGCCGGAATGGAGCTTTGCCCGTCGCCTTTACCGAAATCCCAGGCATGCATGGCGCCCGCCGCAACGCAATCATGCTCGGCAAGGTCGGCGGGGCACTGCGGTACGCCCCTGCGCCTCAGATACTCACGAGAGGCCCCGACCAGAAACGGAACCGGCCGTATGGCGCGAGCCACCACGCCCGCAGGAAGTGCCTCGGCACTTGGCGCATTTGAGGCCGTCACGCGCAAGGCGAGATCGCAGCCTTCCTCGACGAGGTCCACGAATCGGTCCTCGAATGAGACATCAAGGATCACTTGCGGAAATCGGTCGCGGTAGGCTGCGAAACAATCCGCCAAGCGCTCGCCCGCAAACCAGCTCGGGCACGTGAGCCGCAGGGTGCCGGACGGGTTCGCACCGAGCGACCCGAGCTCCGTCTCAGTCTCCTCGAGGTCGCGGAGGATGGCCTTGCACCGCTCGAAGTAGACCCTGCCGGGCTCCGTCAGACTCAATGAGCGGGTATTGCGGTTGAGGAGGCGGACGCCCAATCGGCGCTCCACGTGCATCACGTGCTTGCTTGCCATTGCGGTGGACATGTCCAACCGCTCCGCGGCTCCCACGAAACTGCGCAATTCGACGACTTGCCGGAACACATTGAGGCTTACGAGTGTATCCATGGACGTTACTCACGTATCTGCGCCGAAAACACTGTGCTGACACCACTAGGTGCGCATGCTACGAGACCCCGCGCCGCCCTGCTTGATCCGGTCAGCGATCCCTTGAAGGAAAGTACCGCGGATGCGTCATGACGTGGACGATCCGACGGGTAGCTCCGCGCCGGCTCTGCGTTATCTTCGTTAGGGATGAAAGTCAGCGATAGCGACAGGAGGACTGCCGGTGACCGCGCCGGTCATTTGCCGGTGCCTCTCAGGCAGCTAGCACGTCTACTCGCCGCCGGCTATCACCGAGCCCACCGCGGGCCTGCGGACCAGCCAGCAGGCACCGACCAGGATGAGCGTAGCCCAACCGGAGAAATAGAACAAATCGAGGCTCGACAGCAAAAACGCCTGATTTATGACCTGGTGCAGCACCGCGGCAGCCGCGCTGTGACCATTCAATCCGAGGTGCCGGAGAGCAGCCATGACCTGACGAAGCTTCGGATCAAATACGCTCAGCGACTCGACCAGCCGCGACTGATGAAATCTCTCGCGCCTGTCCCAGTATGTAGTGACGAGGGAGGTGGCAAAGCCCCCCGCCGTGATGCGCAGGAAATTGTTCAGTCCGGAGGCGGCGGGTACGCGCTCGGGCGGCAGTCGGTCCAGTGCAATGGTGAACAAGGCGACGAAGAAGATACCCATCGCCAAGCCCTGCACCAGCGCCGGCATGGCGAATACCCAGAAGCTCGCATCGGGCGGGTACGCGGCGCGCATGTAGTATGATGCTGCGAATACCACGAACGAGGCCGTGGCGAACCAGCGGGCATCGTAGCGGGTGATGTACTTGCCCACGAATGGCGCCACAATCAGGGCGGTGATGCCGCTCGGCGCGGTCGCAATGCCTGCCCAGGTTGCCGTGTAGCTCAGGTTGCTCTGCAGCCACAATGGCATGAGCACGAGATTTGCGAAGAATATACCGTAGACCAGGCAAAGCGTCAGCGTCCCGAGCGTAAAGCTGCGCGATTTGAACAACGTCAGATCGACGATTGGTGCGGGATCGGTTATCTCCCAGATGATCCAAGCCGCGAGACTCACGAGGCAGATGAGACAAAGCGTGATGATGGTGCTCGAATTGAACCAGTCGAGGTCCTTGCCCTGATCGAGCATGATTTGCAACGACCCCACCCACACAATGAGCAGCGCCAGTCCGACTCGGTCCATCCTGAGCACCTGTCGGGGACTTTCGCGCGACTTCAGGTAGCGCCACGACACCGCGGAACAGATCAGCCCGACCGGTACATTGATCAGGAAAATCCATCCCCAGGCATAGTTATCCGAGATGTAGCCGCCGAGGATCGGTCCGCAAATTGGCGCGATCAGAGTGGTCGCAGACCAGATTGCGAGCGCAGTGCCCTTCCGGTTTTCGGGAAAGAGCGTCAGCAGCAGTGCCTGCGATCCCGGAATCATCGGGCCCGAGACGGCGCCCTGCAGGACCCGAAACACGATCAGCTCGGTAATGCTTTGGGAGATGCCACACAGGAACGAGGCGATCGTGAAGAGGAGGATCGACAGCGAGAACGTCCGCACGATTCCGAAGCGGCGGGTCAGCCAGCCCGTGAGCGGCACGGATACGCCATTTGCGACGGCGAATGAGGTAATGATCCACGTGCCCTGGTCGGACGAAACCCCGAGATAGCCCGAGATGGTCGGGATCGAGACGTTCGCAATGGTCGTGTCCAGCACCTGCATGAACGTCGCCATGGCCAGCGCGATCAGCGTGGCGTTGCGGGCGATTCCGACCAAGGCGGGTGGCTGCGCTCCCGCTGAACCCCGGTTCTCCACGGCTAACGGCCTCGGTAGACCCAGTTGGCGCTCAACCGTTCGCCGCCATTCGCTTTACCTAGATTGTCGCGGATGATGCGGGCGATGCGCGCGTCCACTTGCGGGTCATCCGCAAGACTCGGCTGCGAGGGGATCGGCACGCGGCGCACCGAGCGGGACACCAGCGGACCCGAGGTATCGCGAATATCGACGCTAACGGTCACCGACTCGCCGATGCGCAGCGGGTGCGCCCGAAGTTCCCCCGGATCGAGTTGCACGCGCACCGGCAATCTCTGCACGATCTTGATCCAATTCCCGGAGGCGTTCTGCGCCGGCAATAGTGCGAAGGCCGAGCCGGTGCCTGCGGAAAGCCCGACGACTTTGCCCTTATATACGGCTGATCCTCCGTAGACGTCGGCGCGGAGCGTGACGGGCTGCCCAACCCGCATGTCCCGCAGCTGCACCTCTTTGAAGTTAGCGTCCACCCACAACGCATTGAGCGGCACGACACCCATGAGCGGCGTACCAGCGGCGACACGTTGCCCCACCTGGACCGAGCGGCGTGCGACGACGCCGCTCACCGGGGAAGCGATCCGCGTACGCCGCAGGGCCAGCCATGCATCCCGAACTCGCGCGGCGGCCGCAAGCACCTCGGGATTCGTTGCGATGCCCGTGCCGTCGATACGAGCCTCCGTCTCCTGCAGCTGCTCCCGAGCGGCCGCGAGCCTCGCGCTCAGCTCGGTCATCGCGTCCCGGGTATGCTGCAATTCCTCGCTGGAGACCGCGCCATCATGCAGAAGTCCCGTCCGCCGATCATAGTCCTGCCGTGCCCGGCGAAGCGCCACGTCCCTGTAGCGGATGTCATCCCGCAATTGAGCCGCCTGCGCGAATAGCGTGCGGACAGCGCGCACCGCGCGGCCAAGGTTGGCCTCGGCGACTCTCACGGCGACCTCGGCATCGGCGGGATCGAGCCTCAGGAGCGGCTGGCCCCTGGCGACGAATTGCGTGTCATCCGCATGCAGTCCGATCACGGTGCCTGGCACTTCGCTCGTGATCTGCACGACATCCCCATCCACATAGGCGTCGTCTGTGCTTTCGAAATGGCGCGCATAGAGAAACCAATAGCAACCGTATGCCGCCACGCAAAGTGCCACCACGAGCGCGAGGATCGTAAAGCTGCGGCGCCGGCTCGCCTGCATCGGACGTGCCGGCGAGCCTTCTGCTGCACGGTGGGTGGATGCGGCAGCGTGCGGGTCAGAAGGCGTGCGCGCCTCGGGGGTTGTGACGGAGTCGTTCATTCTGAATCTCCCGAAGAGGTCACCGATCAACGATTGGCGTTGCGAGCCACGGCCGGGGACCCGGGGTCGAAATCGCCGCCGACGTCGGTGAGCAGATTCACCCGAGCACTGGCGCGTTCCGACTCGAGGTTCACCTCTTGGCGCTCCGCATCGAAGACCTGGGTCTCGGTAGCGAGAACCGTCAGATAGGTCGTCAGGCCGGCCTTGTAGCGCTCGACGGCGAGCTTGAAGGCGCTATGTGCATCATCGAAGGACCGCTTCTCCTCGGTCACACTGACGTCCAGCGACTTGATGTCGCTGAGCTGATCCGCCGTTTGTTGCACGGCGGTGAGCACGGTCTGGTTGTAGGTCGTCACGGCGACGTCGATGTTCGCAACGTTGGCGCGATAGTTTGCTTTGAGCCGTCCTGCATCGAAGAGCGGCAGATCCAACGCGGGACCGACTCCATACGAGGCTGCCCGCCCCTGAAAGAGATTGGCGAATCTGCCCGCTGCAACAGTGCCACCGAAGGCGAGCAGATTGATGTTCGGATAGAATTCGGCCTTTGCTGCGGCCTGGCCCGCCCGCGCAGCACTGATCCGCGAGCGAGCGGCAAGCACATCGGGGCGCCGAGCGAGCAAGTCCATCGGCAGTGCGGCCGGTAACGCGAGCGCCGCATGCTCGTGCAGAGCGGGCCGGTGAATCAGGCCGTATTCTCCTGCACCCCGCCCCGCCAGAGCGGCGAGCAGGTGGACATCACGATCTATGGCAGCCTGGTCTGCGGACAGTTCCACTCTCGTCTGCGGTACCGCACCCGCGGCCTGCTTGAGCTCGACCCGTGTATCCAATCCAGCCGCTACCCGCCGCCGGGTAATCTCGAGTATTTGCTGGCGCTGCCGTTCCTCGCGTCGTGCAACGTCCGCCAAGTCGTAAGAGCGCTCGAGATCGATGTACGTCCGCACCAGGGAGTCAAGGATGGCGAGCCGGGCAGCCGCCCCATCCAGCGCCACAGCGGTGGCCCCTCTGCGAGCCTGCCGTAGGAGCGAGGCCTGCCGTCCCCAGAAGTCCAAGGCCCAGGAGAAGTTCACCAGCTCATCGCTCAGCCAGGCGGATGCCCCCTGATATTGCGGAGGGATCGCAGCCTTGCCGCTGATCCGTTCGCGCTGCGCCGAGACGCCATAGGAAATGGACGGCCACTGCCGCGCCCATGCAGCATCGGACACCGCCTGCGCCCTGCGCAGCCGTGCCAGCGCCTCTGCCAGCGTCGGGTTACCGGCGAGTGCCTCGCCGACGAGCCGATTCAGCTGTGGGTCCTGGTATGCCCTCCACCACCTATGCCGAGGAGGTTGCGGAGCCGCGACGAGCCCGAGGTCGCCCCCCTGACCCACAGGCTTGTCGGCCGGTGAGATCCTCGGCGGCGTGATGCAGGCCCCAAGGAGCAAGGCGGCGAAGAGGACCACCGTCCGGTGCACGAGGGTAGCGCCACGTGACCAGATCAGCGGCCCATCATGATAGACGGGGATGTGGGGCACGATGCGAGTCAAGCAAGCCATGTCCAAAAGCTAGCCGACGCGCTCTCTCTGCGATTGTCTCGTGTGCTCGCTGCCTGAACGATTGCGGCACGGAATCCCGTGCCGGTCGCTTTACCGGCCGGCATTTCAGCCCTCTCAGGAAGCGCCCCACATCGCCGGACAGCTCACTGATATCGGGCTCGATGCGAATGCGGGCATCCGCATCATCAACGGCTGGGACACGCTCCATTTCCTGTCCCTGCGTTGTCGCCCGAAGGTGATTAAGGCACAAGTAGGCTGAATGAGCCGCTTGGCGCGTACGTTCCTGCAGATCCTCCGAACGCTGCCACTGAGTCTGGCCGTTCCCGCCGCCTATTGCGTGCTGCTGGCGGCGTGCCAAGAGCGGGAGCGCCGTCGGTCGGCACACTCGCTCGCCGATGACAGGTGAGATCCATGCCTCACGATCATCCACAGCGCCCCCGTTGGCCGCCGCTCCCGCTTGCGCGACTCCTGATGACTCTGTATGCGCTCACGGTTGCGCCTGTCCCGCTTCTTGCCGCTCCCGCGCCCGGCGCGCCCGCCGTCACTCGCGTACAGGCGCTCTCGAGAGCCCTGCTCCGAGCCATGAAGGCAGGCCCCGCTACGCCCGCGACTGCACGCTACCGGCAGCTCGAGCCCGTGATCGAACGGGTTTTCGCGTTGCCTTTCATGACTCGCCTGTCCGTCGGGCCGGATTGGGCCACCTTCTCGCCGCAGCAGCGGAGCGCGGTGATCGCGGCGTTCAGCCGCTATACCATCGCGAATTACGCTCATAACTTTCGCAAGTTCAGCGGCCAGAGCTTCAAAGTCGGCGACAACGTGATCATCCGCGGCAAGGATGAGGTGATCCAGACGAGTCTCGCCTCTCCCGGTGCAACGCCCACCAGCCTGCTCTACCGGATGCGCGACATCGATGGAACATGGAAGATCGTCGACGTGTACTACAACGGCGTGAGCCAACTCACCTTGCACAGGGTGCAGTTCGCCTCGGCCATCGCGTCCGGAGGCGCTCCCGTGCTGGTCGCCTACCTCAATAGAACCAGCGACAACCTCATGAAATAGCGCCAGGGCCCGGCTTCCCGCGGCGCAGCAGGGCGATCAGCGCCGGCTGGAAGAGCAGCGCCGAGAGCAGCGTCCAGACCAGCGAAATCATCAGCAGCTTGCCCATGCTCGCGGTTCCCGGATCGGCCGAGGCCCAAAGGCTGCCGAAGCCGATACCGGTCGCCAGCGCGCTGAAGAATACCCCCCGGGCCAGAGTCGAGGTCAGCAGGTGCTTGCCACCTGAGCGCGAGGACATGACGAAGTAGATATGGAACGCCACGCCGATTCCAAGCAATAGCGGCAAGCCGATGATGTTGGCGAAGTTGAGCGGCTCGCCGATCAGCGCGCAGGTGCCGAGAGTCATGAGGCCGGTAAGCGCTATCGGAGCCATGGTGACTGCCACATCGCGCACAGTGCGTAGGACAATCAGGAGCAGAGCGGCAATCGCGAGGAAGGACAGGACGCCCGCCTCAACGAAGGCGCCGACTACGGCATGCGCGTAATCCTGAATGTAGATCGCCGTCCCGGTGGCGTCGGGCGCGATTCTGATTCCTGCTGCGACGAACCGTCGCAGCACCGCATCGTTGCTCGAATCGCCGTTGGGCACCACTGAAACCCGAGCGCGCCCGCCCGGCCTGAGCCAATCGCGTACGATCTCGGGAGGCAGCGTTCCGATTCCGATCGGCCTCGGCCGCAGCTCATCCCGCAATTGGCCCAGCGTCGCCGTGAAGCCTGGAAGGAGCATCCGGGCGGCGCCCGCGCGCATTGACCGGCCTCCCCGAGCGAGCTCGTCAAACGCATCAGCCAGCCTGCGCGCGTCTCCCCGAAGCGCCAGATCGCGAATCCGAGCCTGGCGAAGCTCCGTGGCGGCGCGCTCAAGGCTTATGATCACCTGCGAATCGGTCGGCGGCGGCGCTACGGTGATGGGGTTCAACGTGAGATCCAGCAGGCTGGCGGCGTCCGCAATGCTCGCGAGCTTCCCGGGCTGCCCGGCCGGTATGAAGCTCGAGAGCGTGCGGGCGCTGTAAACCATGCGGTCGCGACGAAATCGGGCGGCGAGGCGGTCAGCCGAGGCCAGCGTAGGCCGAACGACCTCCAACGTATTCGGTGACCATTGCGGATTCCTCATCAGGTCTTCGAGCGTGGCCACCGACTGGGCATGCGAGCTACGCAGGTGCATCGGGTTGAAGTCGAAGTGCAGCAACGGCAGCGCCGCGGCCGCGATGCCCGCCGCCCCTATTGCGAGCCCAACCACCAGCCCCCGACTGCGCAAAAGCGAACTCTCGATCCGAATCAACGGTGAGCTGGGCAGGCGGTGAGAGGCCGCCACCGGCCTGATGAGCAAGATCAGGGCCGGCAAGAGGGTGAGGTTCAGAGCGAGCGCGGTGAGCATGCCCACGCCGGCTATCACCCCGAGCTGCGAGACCCCGTAATACGACGTCGGCGCGAAGGCCAAAAAGCCGAGCCCGACAGCGGCGGCGGCCAAAACGAGCGAATTTCCCATGGCACGGCCGGTCGCCAGAAGAGCCGAGCCCACGTCTCGCCCGGCGCAATGTTCCGCACGAAAGCGCACGCTGAATTGAATCCCGAAATCCATGCCCATCCCTACGAACAGCGGGATGAACGCGACCGAAATGATGTTGAATCGGTGAAAGAGCGCCAGCCCCGCTCCCGTGGTGACCATCAGCCCCGCGACCGTGGTCACCAGGATCGACGCGATCAGCCAGGGTGAGCCCACCGCGAGCCAGAGCATGAGCACTATTGCGCAGCCTGCGAGAAGTGCGATGAGGCGAGCCCGCTGCGTGAGGGTCGCAAACTGATCATCCTGCAAGGGCAGCGGACCCGTTAGCCGCACGCGTACACCGTGCGCCAAGTCGAGGTGCAGCCGTTTTGCCGCGGCGCTGATCGCCTCGGTCGGCAGCTCTCCGGGCTCGAGTTGTGTGAAATCGAGCACCGGATCGACCAGGATGATGTGCCGCAGCTCTCGCCGCTGCGAGTCACGCCCCATCATCAGATCTCGCCACGAGAAGAAGTGCCGTTTGCCGCGGATCAGATCCCGGAGAGCATCCGCCAGATTGCGCATCGGCACGCGCAGAGCCGCAAGAGAGGCCTGATCCGAGCCCGCTCCCCTGGCGATGAGCGACATCGTATTGGCGAAGCCGCGCAAGGATGGGTCGGACGCCATGGATCCTAGAAACGGCTGCGCCTGCAGGAGATGACCGAGGAGCCGCTTCAGATCACCTGGCGACTCGAAGAGCAGTCCTTCGTGCGCCCAGAACGGTCCGCTGTCCGGTCTCTGGACGGAATGGAACAGGCCCGGCTGTCCCCTGAGACTTGCGGCGAGTCGCGCGGCGGCGCTGGCGCTCAGTTCCGGGGTGCGCCCGTCAACGACCACGACGATGCCGGCATCACCTACCGGAAATGCTTTGTTGAACGCCTCCTGCCGCATCCGCCACGGGAGACGCGAGGACAGAAGCGCATACGTGTCCGTCGTCATCGCGAAATGGCTCTGCACGTACCACGTGGCCACTGCACAAAGAACCGCCACTCCGGCCACCACGATCCACGCTCGCCCGGCACTCGAGCCGACGAGGCGGACCACCAGGGAGTCCCGATTCACCGCCGCGGATGAGGCGCTCAACCGGTCTTCGGGGAGACGGGATGCCGAGCTATTCACTTGCGCGGCTCCATATCGAGCGGAGGGAGCTCAGGGATGTAGTTCTTCCGATCGCCGTGGACCTTGTAGCTGCGCATCTGCAACCAGGCGCTGCGCACGAACGCATACGGATCGTAGGCGGTGTCGATCATGCTGTCGGCGGGCAATACCTCCGCTCGGGCGTCGACGGCACGAGCCGCGAACAGACTGACGTTCAGATCCGTATCATCAATATGACCATCGACGGTCATGAGCCGATCCGGCAGCAAGCCGATCGCATCGCGAACGTCCGAAGGGCCGAGCAGTGGCAGTACGAGATACGGGCCGGCGGGCACGCCCCACTTCCCCAGCGTCTGCCCGAAATCTCTCCGGTTCCGGACGAGGCCGAGCGTGGTCGCAGGATCGAACAGGCCTCCTATTCCGACGGTCGTGTTGACCATCAGGCGGGCAGCATCTCGTAGAAAATCGCGAAAACGACCCTGGAGGATGTCATTGCCGATCGTGCTCGTGTAGCCAATATTGCTCAGGAAGTTGGAGATCCCGCGGCGCACGGGCGCCGGCGTGACCTTGAGGTAACGGCGTGCCACGGGCCGAAGGACGGCATGATCAAGTGCGGTATCGAATTTGAACATTGCCCGATTGAAGCGCTCGAAGTGATCACGTGGATCCCGTACCCTGCCGGGCGGCAGGCTCGCACAACCGTTCGAGCTACACAGCAAGGCCACCGCGACCGCGAAGAAGACAAGGCGGCACTCCCTCAAAGACTTGATCCCCGAAGCTGCATGTCTGACTCCGCTCTCGCGACGCAATGCGCGCGGGAACAGGTACCCGACCGCGCCCAACCCGAATCAATCTAGGAGATGGGGAAGCCGAGAACAATCGGGCTACCGGATATGGAGCGTTTCGCGTGCGTAAACGCTCCATATCCATTCGGCGGATTGCTCCGCCCAAGGAGCGCATCTAATGTGGACCGCGGCCGCGCCCCGGGCTAAAGGCTTGACCGGCAGCTGCTCCCTCCGGAGGAACGCATGTCTGACAGGAACTCTGATGATGATCAGTGCGCCCCGATCGCCTTTCTGGATGGTTCTGCCTCGCTGCAGCCGGCGAAGGAAACGATCCCTGGACGGCGTCACAAGGCGCAGGGTCCGAGGACTATTGCACTGACGGAGCCGGCCGAGAGCGTGATGACCCACTTCACCTGGAATGCTCCCATCACCGTAACGGCGGATTGCTTCATCGCTGGCGCGTTGCACCGGATGATCGCCGCGGGTGTCCGGGCACTCCTCGTCATGCGCGGCCAGATTGTCGTGGGCCTGATCACCTCGTATGACATACAGGGCGACCGTCCCCAGCAGTTCCAGAACGGCTCCGGACTTGCCTGCTACGAGGACATCGAGGTCGGCCAGATCATGACTTCCTGGGAAGCGGTACCGACCCTCGATGTGCCCTGGGTGCCGTTGGCGACGGTGGGCGATGTGCTGGAGCGCTTCCGGCGCCGGGGACATACGCATTTCCTGGTTGTCGAGTATCTGGAACAGGGTGGCGCCTCCGTGCGCGGCATGTTCTCCCGCACGGAGCTGCAACGCCGCCTGGGGACGACCATCTGAGCGCCTCCTGGATCGAGACAGCCCGAATGCGGCGTAAGCTATGAGCATGGATACCTTGACGGGTATCAAGGCATTTCTGCAGGTCGTGGAATCCGGCAGCTTCGTGGCCGCCGCCGACCGGCTGGACGTGTCCACCGCGATGGTGAGCAAGCACGTGATGAACGTCGAGCAGCGGCTGGGCGTTCGCCTTCTCAACCGCAACAGCCGGACGCTGAGCCTCACCGAGCCCGGTCGCATCTACTTCGAGCGCTGCAAGGTCATTCTCGATGACCTCGAGGAAGCCGAGCTGGAGCTAGGCTCCCTGGGATCGGCGCCTCGCGGCACGCTGCGGGTTACCTGTCCGAGCTGGTTTGCCAGCCAGAGATTCGCGAGCATGCTCGCGCAGTACCGGGCGCGCTTTCCCGAGATCGTCGTCGACGTTGCCTTCGACGATCGGTTCGTCGATCTGGTGGAGGACGGCTATGATCTTGCCCTGCGAGTGACGCCGGGGCTCGAAACACTGCCTGCCGGACTGATCGCTCGTCCCGTGCGCTCGCTGCCCTTCCTGGTCGCCGCGTCTCGCGCCTACATCAAGCGAAACGGAATCCCCGAATCACCGCAAGACCTCGCCAAACACGACTGCATCGCGGTGGGAAGCGCGGAATCCTGGGTCTTTCTGGGTCCGCAAGGCAGAACGGAGGTGCCTGCGCGTATCGTGCAGCGATTCCGCTCCATGGCGGGCGTGCCGCATGCGGTGGCTGCGGGCACCGGCCTTGCGCCGTTGCCCCAGACCTTGTTCGAGGAGCCTGCATTCAAGAGCGTTCTGCTGCCGGTGCTCGCGGACTGCCCGCTCTGGCAGGCGACGCTATACCTGGTCTACATCGGCCGCAGGTACGTGCCCCTCAAGCTCCGCAGCTTCATCGATTTCGTGCTCCAGTACGTTGCCGTCTGGGAGGACGAGCGGCGCGCGAGTGCTCTCCGAGCCCCCGTCCGCTGATCCGCCTCGCGCCGAGAGCCGCGCGACAACCTCCACTGCCGTGGAACGACCCATCCATCTCCCAGACATCATCACAGTGCCGGCCGATTGTTTCCGCGCTCGAAACGCTGCATCCCCTCGGCAAGCGTTGCTCACGCCTGCTGTCGCACCTAGTCTGGCCTCCATGGGCTCCGGCTACGCCGACTCGCATCAAGCAAAGGGAGCATCTCCGTGCGCGTGATAATTGTGACCGCGATCTCCTTACTGATCGCTGCATTCTTCTGCCTTGCCTACCTGACTGCGCTCGCGATGGAGACCGTGCGCGACGAAGCCCTCATTCATCGTGGAGCGCGCCACGCTTCGCATCAGGGGGATACCTGGACCAGCCTGGCGCGGACGGCAGCATGAGCGTGTCGGTAAACGAGGCATTCGGCGCCCCAGGGATCACACCCACCTGGTCGTCGAGCGACAAGGATTTCGTGACCGCGGCGCTCGATGGCTCGCGGCTCTGGGCGACCGTAGGCCACGGCATCATCAACGAGGTCTACTGGCCTTCCACCGGTCAGCCGCAGATCCGGGATCTCGGCTTCTACCTGGTGGGCAAGGGGCACTGGATCGACTTGAAGCGCGCCCGCCGCTATCACCTCCTGACTCCGGGTCCCGCCCTGCCGGCCCTCAACATCGTGCACGACGGGGATGACTATCAGTTGACTCTCGAGATTCTGCCCGACCCCTTGCGCGACGTACTGCTTGTCCGCTTCGCGCTGGTCGGCGACTACCGTCTCGTGTTCCTCCTGGCGCCGCATCTGGGGAGCACCGGGCACGACAACAGCGCGTGGCTCGATGACGGCGCGGCCTATGCGCAAGGAGGCGGTTTCGCGCTTTGCCTGGCGGCAAGCTCACCCGTGGAGAATCTGAGCTGCGGGTTCGTCGGCGCCTCGGATGGCTGGCAGGACCTCAGCCGGCACGGCGAGCTGACCTATCAATTTCAGTCGGCCAGCCACGGGACGGTCGCGATCACAGGCCAGGCGAGCCGGCATCACGGCGTGCTGGCGCTCGGCTTCGCCTACAGTGCGGCCGGCGCGCACACGCGCGCCCGGACGGCACTTGCCGCGGACTTCGATGCGCTGCGTAGCTCCTTCATCGACGCGTGGAGCGCGTGGGGTGCCAGTCTGACTCTGCCCCGTCCCGATGAGACATTGGGGGATGCGGCGGAGCTGTCGGCGTCGGTACTCAAGATCCACGAGGATCGCGCCTATCCAGGTGCGGTCGTGGCCAGCTTGTCCGTGCCGTGGGGCAACAGCACCGAATCGCTCGGTGGCTACCACCTCGTGTGGCCGCGCGATACCAGTCTCACGGCGTTCGCTCTGCTCGCCGCCAATCAGCGGCTCGACGCCAGGCACATTCTCTCCCATCTGATCGCTGCGCAACGTCGCGACGGCCACTGGCCGCAGAACTACTTCCCGAGCGGCGAGCCGTACTGGGACGGCATTCAGCTCGACGAAGTGGCGCTGCCCGTGTTGCTCGCCGCCAAGCTGGCTGAATTGCGCGAGCCTGAGCTCCCGGGCACTCGGGCGATGGTGCGAGCCGCAGTGGGGTTTCTCGCCCGCACGGGTCCGAGCAGCTCGCAGGACCGCTGGGAGGAGAACCCGGGGTTCAATCCCTTCACGCTGGCGGTGGCGATCAGCGCGCTGATCGCGGCCGCTGCCTGGCTCACGCCGGCTGAACGCATCGCCGCCGAGGAGCTGGCCGATGATTGGAACGAGCGGCTGGAGTCCTGGTGCTATGTGCGCGGCACGCCCCTGGCACAGGCG
>Ga0187809_10000887_pt1 | contig 14795 bp, 13 predicted proteins | sample NC_wetland_sal_i_8_FD_132415 | JGI IMG/M metagenome (GOLD analysis project Ga0187809, IMG submission 132415) | Wetland sediment microbial communities from Neuse River Estuary, North Carolina, USA - ASW_4 | ecosystem: Environmental > Aquatic > Freshwater > Wetlands > Sediment | place: USA: North... | reverse complement strand
TGTATTCGTGTTTCAGGAATTCGATCAACTCCTCCCCTGGAAAACCGTCAAGGAGAATATTGTTTTTGCATTGACGGCCAGCGGCAAGATGCCGCGAAAGCAGGCCGAAGAGCGGGCGCTGCACAACATTCAGAAAGTGAAGCTGACCGAGTTTTCCGCCAGCTACCCGCACACGCTGTCGGGCGGAATGAAAGAGCGAGCCGCGATCGCGCGAGCGCTGGCGATGGAGCCGCGAATTCTGCTGATGGACGAGCCGTTCGCCGCCCTCGACGCGCTCACCCGCGACGACATGCAGCGGCTGCTCGCCGACGTCTGGCGCGAGACGCGCAAGACGGTGATCTACGTGACGCACAACGTCAGCGAGGCGGTCTATCTCGCCGACCGCGTCATCGTCATGTCGGCGCATCCCGGCACGGTGAAGGCCGACATCCGCATTCCGCTGGAGCGGCCGCGCGACCCGCTCAGCGCCGAATTCCTCGAATGGCAGAAGAACCTGCTGCGTCACCTCGGTCACGACACCGGCGGCAACGACGCGGGTCAAAAAAGCAACGGCAAGGCACACACCCAGGGAGGATGACAATGACGAACAAGGGCATGACCCGCCGGCAGACGCTGGCGGTAGCCGGCGCGGGCGCACTCGCCGCCGGTTTCGGACTGCGGCCGGCGATGGCGGAGACCACCGTGCGGCAGGGCTACCAGACCAACATGTGGGGCATGCCGACCTATTACCTGCTCCACTCCGGCCATCTGGAAAAGCACGGCATCAAGGCCGAGGAGTTCGCGGTCCCGTCGGGCAACCTGACCATGCAGCAGCAGGTAGCCCGCCAGGTCGACCTCGGCACCTACGCCGGCCCGTCGCTGCTGATCGGCCATGACAAAGGCGGGCTGATCGCCATCGCCAAGATCGAATACGTCGGCAAGACCGCGCGCGTGATGGGCCGCAAGGACCTCAACATGAAGACGGTCGCCGACCTGCGCGGCAAGAAGGTCGCCAACCAGACCGGCTCGTCGACCGGCAACATCTTCGTCGACGAGATCGCCCCGAAGTACAAGCTGAAGAAGGGCGATTACCAGGAAGTCCGCATGAACGTGAACGACATGGTCGCGGCCATGGCGGCCAAGACGGTCGACGCCATGGTCAATGTCGAGCCCTACAATGCGATCGCCGAGGCGAACGGGCTGGCCAACTCGCTCGAGGACTTTTACTCGTTCGACAAGCTGCCGGTGTTCATGGCGGCGACGCCGGAGTTCGTGCAGAAGAACCCGGACGGCATCGTCAATTACATCAAGGCCTGGCTCGACGTCGCCAAGGACTTCAAGAACGAGCCGGACAAGGTCGCCGACAAGATCTATTCGTTCTACACGTCCAAGGGCTACAAGATGTCCAAGGACACCTTCGCCAAGGCGCTGTCGCGCGTCGAGGTCGGCATCGACTGGCCGGACGACCTCGACGCCTACATGAAACACCATGCCGAGGTGCTGATCGCCGCCAAGAAGATCAAGGCGGTGCCGGACTGGAGCAAGGTCTTCCGCAAGGACTTCGTGAAAAAGGCGATGGGCTGATTTGCACCCTGCGAAAGCCGCTCCAGCGGCGTCGCGGCAGCCTTGCGCGACGGGTGGGATGACGGCCCCGCCCGCGTGCGCTACAAATCCCGCGCCGGCGCCTTCCGCGCCGGCGTTCCTTTGATGTCCATCCCCTGACCCCGGAGACGTGAATGTCGGCCGCCAACAGCCCGCTCAACACAAGCAGCGAGCCAGTGACCTGGAATTTCAAGCTGCTGTCGCAGAACGACCTCGGCGGCTTCGGCGGCATGGGCGAAGGCATGGCGGTGCAGATCGCCAAGGACGGCCGCCGCATCATGTGGCTGGCGCACGAAAGCGCGCCGAAGAACTTCACCGGCGTCGACGTCACCGACCCGCGCAATCCGAAGGTGGTCGTTCAGACGGACCTGCCGCACGCGCAGGTGCGCTCGAATTCGCTCGAAATGTCCGGCGACATCCTCGCGGTCGCCTATCAGACGCAGAAGAAGGGCATGCAGCCCGCGGGCTTCGAGCTGTTCGACGTGTCGGTCCCGGAAAACCCGCGCTCGATCTCGTTCTTCGACTGCTCCGGCGCGACCTCGCGCGGCGTGCACCAGCTCTGGTTCTGCGACGGCGAGTATGTGCACATGGCCGCCGGCAGCCCGGACTTCGAGGCGGCCGATCCGAACGACGACCAGTTCTATCGCTGCATCGACGTGCGCAATCCGTCGAAGCCGGTCGAGGTCGGACGCTGGTGGCTGAGCGGCACGCGCAAGGGCGACAACGTCGCGCCGCCGCCGCGCCACACGCTCGACAAGGGCTACCGCGCGCACAACTGCAACGTCTACCCGCAGCGGCCCGACCGCATGTACCTCTGCTACCTCGACGGCGGCATGTACATCATGGACATCGCCGACAAGTCGCAGCCGAAGGTCATCTCGCACTGGACCAATTCGCCGCCCTACACCGGCTTCACCCACACCGCGGTGCCGCTTTTCGACCGCGGCCTGATCCTGGTCACCGAGGAATCGACCGAAAACAACGCCAAGGACTGGCCGAAGCTGATCTGGCTGCTCGACGCCCGCGACGAAACCCATCCGGTGTCGTTCTCGACGCTGCCGATGCCGCCGGTCGACGCCTACAAGAACCGCGGCGGCCGTTTCGGCTCGCACAACATCCACGAGAACGTGCCAGTGCCGACCTCCTTCCAGTCGGACCAGCTCGTGTTCGGCACGTTCTTCAACGGCGGCATGCGCTGCTTCGACATCTCGAACGCCTACCAGCCGAAGGAAGTCGCGGCCTTCGTGCCGCCGGCGCCGAACGGCTCGAAGCTCGGCGCGATCCAGCTCAACGACGTGTTCGTCGACGAGCGGCAGGTCGTCTACACGGTCGACCGCCTCTCGGGCGGGCTCTACATCCTCGAGATGGATTTCTGAGGTCTCCTCCAGTCGTCATGCCCGGCCTTGTGCCGGGCATCCACGTCTTTAGATTCGCCGTAGGCAAGTCGTGGATGGCCGGGACAAGCCCGGCCATGACGAGGCAAACATGACCTCCCCCTACCCCTCGCCGGCCGCCGGCCTGTTCGGCCGCCGGCAGAAGCGCGAACGCGGCGCGCGCGTGCCGGTGACCGTGCTCACCGGGTTCCTCGGCGCCGGCAAGACCACCTTGCTCAAGCGCTTTCTCGCGACCCCGGAAGGCGCCGGCACCGCGGTCGTGGTCAACGAATTCGGCGCCGCCGGCATCGACGACGCGCTGATCCGCGAAAGCGCCGACGAGACCGTGCTGCTCGGCAACGGATGCCTGTGCTGCATCACGCGCACCGACCTGCAGGACGCGCTGCGGCGCATCGTGATCGAGCGCGAGCGCGGGCAGATCCCGGACTTCAAGCGCATCGTAATCGAGACCAGCGGGCTCGCCGACCCGAGCCCGATCCTGCAGACCTTCGCGACCGACCGCGCCCTCGGCGAGGTGTTCCATATCGACGTGGTGCTGACCGTCGTCGACGCGGTGAACGGGCTCGATACGCTCGCGCGCGCTGCGGAGGCGCGCAAGCAGGCGATCCTGGCCGACCGGCTGGTGGTGACCAAATCCGACATCGCCGAGCCGAAGGACGTCGCGGCGCTGACCGCACAGCTGCGCGCGCTCAACGCGCAGGCGGAGATCATCGTCGCCGTCAACGGCGCGCTCGAGCCGACGCGAATGACCGAGCCGGCGGTCGCGGAGCGCAATCCTTTCCTCGCCGAGGCCGCGCACAGCGACGGCATCGTCAGCTTCGTGCTCACCGAGAGCGAGCCGATGCCATGGACCGTGTTCTCGCGCGCGATGGAGACGCTGCTGACGATGCGCGGCAACGACGTGCTGCGCGCCAAGGGCTTCCTCAACGTCGAAGGCTGCCGCGGCCCGGTCGTGGTGCAGTTCGTGCAGCACCTGGCGCCGCCGCCGGTCGAACTGCAGGCCTGGCCCGACGGCGACCGGCGGAGCCGCGTCGTGTTCATCACGCGCAGCATCCCGGAAGCGCAGGTCCGCGACCTGTTCGCGGCGGTGCGGGCGCTCGCCGGCTGAACGAAACGGCGGCAGCGGGCAGCCCGCCGCCGCGGCTCTCGTCTACTCGCGGTCGCGGCCGGTGATTTCCGCCTGCCAGGGCGCGACCTTGTGCTCGACCCAGCCGATGAAGCTGTTGAGCCCGATCGCCATCACCATCAGGATGATGATCGGCACGAACATCGTCGCGGTGTCGAAGTTGTTGGCCGAGTTGATGATGACTGCGCCGAGACCGGAGATCGTAGTGAAGAACTCGGCGACCACCATCGCCACCACCGCGCGGCCGACGGCGAGACGGACGCCGGCCATGATGTAGGGCAGCGTCGCCGGCAGCACGATGCGGCGCAGGATCACCATGTCGGACGCGACGAAGGACTTGCCGACCTCGATCAGCGTCTTCGGCACGGCGATGACGCCGAGCCAGGTGTTGATGCAGATCGGGAAGACGGCCATCAGGAACACGACCGAGGCCTTCACGGCGAAGCCGAGGCCGAGCCACAAAACGAGCAGCGGCACCAGCGCCACCAACGGCATGGCGTAGCCGGCGGTGATGTAGATGCCGAACGCCGCTTCCGCCCAGCGGAAACGGCCGATGACGAGACCGATCGGCACGCCGCAGACGATGGCGAGGAAATAGCCGATCAGGAACGGTTGCAGGCTCTGCACCAGCGCCTTGCCGAGGTCGCCGCTGATCAAGAGCTCCCAGAACGCGACCGCAATGGCGCTCGGATAGGAGCCGAACACCGGATTCACCTGACGGCCGAATATCTCCCACAGCGCCAGCGCGCAGCAGATCGAGATCAGGGTGATGACCCAGCGCGGCAGCGGCCGGCGCGGCGCGGCGTCCACCGGCGCCGCCGTCTTGCCTTCGGTATCCGCGATGTCGACCATCAGTGCACCGTCTCGTCTTCGTGCAGCGCACGCCACACCTTGTAGCGTGTTTCCGCGAACTCCGGCATGCCGCGCACGACGCCGAGGTCCGGGCGCGGACGCCCGAGCGGCACGCTCATGATCTCGCTGACGCGGCCGCGCTTCATGACCACGATGCGGTCGGCGATCAGCACGGCTTCGTCGAGGTCGTGGGTGACGAAGATCACCGTCTTTTTGGTGCGGGCATGGACCTCGAGCAACTCGGCCTGCAGCGTCTCGCGCGTCTGCGCGTCGAGCGCGCCGAACGGCTCGTCCATCAGGAGCACCTTCGGGTCGATGGCGAGCGCGCGGGCGATGCCGACGCGCTGCTTCATGCCGCCGGACAGCTGGTGCGGCCGCCGGTTCTGCGAGTCCTTGAGGCCGACGAGGTCGAGATATTTTTCGGCGGTGTTGCGCAGCTCGGCGCCGCGCATGCCTTTCATCTCCAGCCCGAACATGACGTTCTGCAGGGCCGACAGCCAGGGCAGCAATTCGGCGTGCTGGAACACCATGCCGCGATCGTAACCGCAGCCGCTCACGATCTTGCCGTCGACGGTGACGCGCCCCGACGTCGAGGCGTCGAGCCCCATCGCGACGCGCAGTGCCGTCGTCTTGCCGCAGCCGGACGGCCCGATCAGCGCGACGATCTCGCCGTCGTTGACCGTGAAGTTGACGCGGTCGAGCGCCTGAACCGTGTGCAGCTCCTTATCGACGCGCAAGGTGAAGCGCTTGGACACGTCGACGAAACTTACCTCACCCATTCACTACTCCGATCGAGAGCGTCGCTCCGGGCGCTCGCGGCGGCCCGGAGAGAACCCGTGTGGTCGCCTGGAAACCGGGTTCCGCCGCCGCGGGCGGTCCCGGGACGGCTTATGAATGCCCGGCCAGCTTCAGCGCCTTCTCGCGATACTCCGGCGCGATGACGCTGTCGATGGGCAGCGGCGCCTTGAGCTTGCCGGCCTTCACCAGTTGGCCCTGCACCCAGTCGAGCTTGTCCTTCGGCAGCGGCAGCGTCGGGTCGACCTCGTGATGCGCGACGGCGTCATCGTAGACGAACGCGGCGCGTGGGTCGTCCGGCTTGGCGTGCGTGATCTTCTTGGTCAGCGCCACCGTCTCCGCCTTGTGCGTCAGCGCATAGTGCAGCGCGTCCATTTCCGTTGCGAGGAAGTCGACGGCCTCGGGACCGCGCTTCTTCAGGTTGCTTTCGGTCGAGGAGATGCAGACGCGCAGGAAGTTCGGCAGGGCTTCGCGGCCGGCGAGCAGAAGATGGACGCTCTTCGGCGCGATCGGCTGATACTCGTTCGAGACGACGGCGGCCTGCACGACGCCGCCGATCAGCGCCTGGTAACGTTCACGGTCGCCGCCGACCGCCGCGAGCTTCACCGAGCTGACCGGCACGCCGTATTTCTCCAGCGCGGCGCGCGCGAGCAGATCGGGCATCGAGTTCGGCGCCGAGACGGCGATGCTCTTGCCCTCGAGGTCTTTCACGCTCTTGATCGAGTCGTCGGCGTAGATGCCGTGCGGCACCACCACCCAGTGGCAGCCGATGATCTTGACGTCGGCGCCGCGCGCGTCGGCGGCGAACACGCCCTGCGGGCCGCCCTCGAAGCTGTCGATCTGACCGGCGATCAGCGCCTTCAGCGCGAGCTGGTCGTCCTTGAATTGCGAGACTTCGAGCTTGAGCCCGTGCTTCTTGGCGAAGTCACGGGTCGACATCATCATGAAAATGCCGGCGTCCGACTTGGCGTTGATCAGGCCATGACGCCAGACCTTCTCCTGCGCGTGCGCCGGGACGGCGAGCGCGGCGACGGCCGCCGCCGCCACTGCAGCGCGGATGCTGGTCCGAATCCGGTTGTGCATTCTTGTCCTCCCCTGGTCTCTTCACGGCCGCCTTGTGACGGCCTTTGCGCGCAAACGTAGCATTATTTTCGCCGCCGGACGACAGCGCGCCAGGGCCCCTAACCGGCCCGCAAACGCGGCATTGTGGCGCGCGCCTCGGCGATCACCTCCGGGACGGCGGCGTCGTTGTTGGGGGCCATGATGTGGCAGCCGGCCACCGCCGGGAGATCCGCGAGTTCGGCGATGACGTCGAGGCAAATGCGGCGGCCTTCGGCGAGCGGGTCGGCGGCCTGTTCCAGGCGCGTGACGAAGGCGTCCGGGATGACGGTGCCGTAGAGCTTCTCCTTCATCCAGCGTGCCGACTGTGCCGAGCGCAACGGCGCGACCCCGATGAGGAAGGACAGCTTGCCGCCGAGGCCGCAGTCCTCGAGCCGCGCCAGATAGCGACGCACGACCGCGGCATCCATGCAGAACTGCGTCTGCACGAACTGCGCGCCGGCCGCGATCTTGGCGACGAGCCCTTTCGGCTGCCAGCCTTGCGGCGGATCGATCGGGCTGTCGGCGGCGCCTAGAAAGAAGTGCGCCCGACCGCCGACCTTGCGGCCGGTGGGCAGTTCGCCGGCATCGCGGAGGCGGCGCGCCGTGTCGAGCAGTTGCCGCGCATCGAGATCGAACACGGCCTTGCTGTCTGGCTGGTCGCCGGCGGACGGATCGTCGCCGCGCAGCGCCAAAAGATTGCGTACGCCGAGCGCGGCGGCGGCGAGCAGGTCGCTCTGCAGCGCGATGCGATTACGGTCACGGCAGGTGAGTTGCAGGATCGGCTCGATGCCGGCCTGCTGCAGCAGGCCGGCTGCGGTGACCGCGGACAGGTGGGCACGCGCCCCCGCGCCGTCGGTGACGTTGACGGCGTCGGCGAGGCCCTTGAGCGGCAGCGCCTTGGCCAAAAGATCGCCGCCGTCGGCGCTGACGGGCGGCGTCACTTCCGCCGTGAGGACGAACCGGCCGGCGCGCAATTTCTCTTCGAGCGTCGTCATGCGGCGATCCAACTCGCAAAATCCAGTGGACCTGGCAAGCCGGGCAATGACAGATTGCGCCCGGCGGCGGAACGGCCGCACCGCAATCCGGGGCACGCGCCATGGCGCAGATCACCTCGCTCGACGAGGCACTGGCTCTCATCACCGACGGCACGCTGCTGGTCGTACCGCGCGAGGTGGCCGGCGTGCCGATGGCGGCGACGCGGGCGCTGATCCGACGCGGCGTGAAGAACCTGCATCTGGTGGCGCTGCCGACGTCGAGCCTGCAGGCCGATCTGTTGGTCGGCGCCGGCTGCGTCGCGACGCTGGAGACGAGCGCCGTCAGCCTCGGCGAGTTCGGCCCGGCGCCGCGCTTCACCGCCGCCGTCACTGGCGGCACGATCACAATGAAGGACGCGACCTGTCCCGCGTTGCACGCGGCGCTGCAAGCGGCGGAGAAAGGCGTGCCGTTCATGCCGCTGCGCGGGCTCATCGATTCCGACGTGCTGAAATATCGCGACGACTGGAAGGTGATCGACAATCCGCTCGGCAACAACGATCCGATCGTGCTGCTGCCGGCGATCAAGCCGGACGTGGCACTGCTGCACGCGCCGATGGCCGACCGCTTCGGCAACGTCTGGATCGGACGCCAGCGCGAACTGGCGACGATGGCGCATGCGGCGGTGAGGACGGTCGCCACTGTCGAGAAGATCGTCGACGACGATCTGCTGGCGGATCCGCTGACCGCGGCGGGCACGCTGCCGGGATTTTATATCGAGCATGTCGCCGTCGCCGAACGCGGCGCCTGGCCACTGCCGCTGCCCGACCGTTACAAGAGCGACATCGAGCATCTGGCGCTGTACGCGAAGATGGCGGCGACGGCGGACGGTTTTGCGGAGTATCTCGACAGGTATGTGTATGAACGCCGCGCCGCATAGCTTTCTGTCGTCCCGGGCGAGCGTCAGCGAGGCCCGGGACCCATACGCCGCAGCCGATCGAGACGGCACGGCGTATGGGTCCCCGCCTTGGCGGGGACGACAGACGGTCGGAGGCCAATGCAAGTGACCATCCGCCCTGAAGAACTCCTCGCCTCGGTGATCGCCGACCTGATCGGCGACGTGCGGCATGTCGCCGTCGGCAACGCCTCGCCGATCCCCGCGACCGCCGCGCTGCTCGCGCGCGAGCGCGGCAACGGCCGCCCGTATGTCTCGCTGCTGGGCAGCGCGGCGCACACGTTCTGGACCGAAGGCGGCCGCGAGCTGTTCGACTGTGCGGGCCAGGGCCGCATCGACGTCTTCTTCCTGTCAGGCGGCCAGATCGACGGGCACGGCAACATCAACCTTGTCGAGATCGGCGAGCACGGCCATCCGAAGGTGCGCTTCCCCGGCTCGTTCGGCTCGGCCTACCTCTATTACGTCGTGCCGAAGGTCATTCTGTTCCGCACCGAACATTCGCGCCGCACGCTCGTGCCGGACGTCGACTTCATCAGCGCGCCGGGCTCGAACGCACCGAACGTCTTCCGCACCGGCGGACCGATCGCGCTGGTCACCAACCGCTGCCTGTTCTCCTTCGCGAACGGCCGCTTCCGCCTCGAGAGCGTTCACCCGGGCCACACGATCGACGAGGTGGTCGAGAACACCGGCTTCGCCTTCGACCGGCCGGCCGAGGTGCCGGAAACACCTGCACCGTCATCCGGGACACTGGGGCTGCTGCGCGAGGTCGTGGCGCCGCAGCTCGCCGACGTCTACCCGCAATTCGCCCGCCAGGTGTTCGGCGGGCCTGTCCCCTCCCCCTGAAAGGGGGAGGGTCAGGGGAGGGGGTCATCAATATGGTGAAAAGACCCCCACCCGGCGCGCTCTGCGCGCCGACCTCCCCCCTTTCAGGGGGAGGTAAAGAGAGGTTAGTGTCCCGCCCGAAAAAACGACAAGAGGAAACGAGAAAGTGCAAACGGTTGAAGCTGCGGTCATTGGCGTCGGCTGGGTCGGCGGCACGCGCGCCGAAACGCTGGCGCGCACGGCGCTCGTCGACAAGCTGCATCTCTGCGAGATCCGCCCGGACCGCCTCGCCGAAGTGAAGGCGCTGTACAAGCCCGCCACCGCGACGGCGAACTACCAGGACATCATCGACAACCCGAACATCTCGGTCGTCTATATCTCGACGACGCCGGAGTCGAACCACTATCCGATCTGCCGCGACTGCCTGAAGAACGGCAAGAACGTGATGCTGGAAAAGCCGATCGCGCTGGAACTGTGGGAGGCGGACGAGCTCATCCATCTCGCCAAGCGCAACAATCTCAAGTTCACCATCGGCTATTCGCAGCGCTTCAACCCGAAGATCGCCTACGCCAAGAAGAAGATCACCGACGGTACGCTCGGCAACGTCGTCTCGGTGCTGGTCAGCCGCCATCTGTCGCGCTCGCTCGGCAAGAAGATCGCCAGCCGCGTGCGGCTGTCGCCGGTCGTAATGGAATCGACGCACGATCTCGACTTCGTCATGTGGCTGCTGGAGCCGGCCAAGCCGGTGCGCGTCTACTCGCAGGGCGCCTACGGCTACATGAAGCCGGTCAACGGCTCGCACGACGTCATGTTCACCACCGTCACCATGGACAACGGCGTCGTGGTGATGATCGGCGGCGGCTGGAACCTGCCGCCGAGCTATCCGAACTACTGCGCCACCTGGATCGAGATCACCGGCACCGAAGGCGCGCTGATCCTCGACGACACGCAGCGCGACAACTGGCTCAACACGGTGCAGCGCGGTCAGGAATTCCCGATGTCGACGATGCCGGGCGAATGGGTGAACGACGTGTTCGCCGGCGGCATGGGGCCGGAGACGATCCACTTCCTCGAGGCCTGCATCCGCAACACGCCGGTGATGGTGACGCCGGAATCGGCGCGGCGCGTGATGGAGACCTACAGCGCCGCCGACCTGTCGGCCGACCGCAACGAGCCGGTCGACCTGCCGCTGTCGAACGAGACCATCTCGGCGATCGCCGAGTTCAAGCAGAAGATCCGCGCGGGCGTGAATGATTGAGCGACAGCGCCGCCAGTGCGGGCGCCCGTCGCTGCGCCCTCTCCGCTTGAGGGAGAGGGCATCGCTTGCAGGTCAACGAATTCAGATGGGAGAGGGGTCACGATATTTGCAATTCTGGTACCCCTCTCCCATTCTTTTCCGTTGCCGATGCTGCGGATGCCCTCTCCCTCAAGGGGAGAGGGCACATCGATAAGCGCCGCTCTCACAGGAATTTCGAGGACGTAAAATGAAAAAATCAGCCAAGGGCCTCGGGCTCGCGATCATCGGCGGCGGCCGCGTCGGCCTGTTCCGCGGCGAAGTGGCGGCGCGCCATCCGGCGGTCGAGTGGATCGGGCTCGCCGAGAAGAACCCGAACCGCGCGGGCGAGGTCGGCCCGAAGATCTCCGCCGACTTCGTCACGCAGAGCCATGTCGAGCTGATCAAACGGCCGGAAGTCACCTGCGCCATCATCGCCACCGACGAACACCTGCACGTCGATCCGATCATGGCCTGCATCGAGCGCGGCATTCCGATGCTGATCGAGAAGCCGCTGGCGACGCGGCTCGACGAGTCCGCGCGCGTCCTGAAGCTCATCAAGGACGCCGGCCTCGACACGGTCGTCGGCTACACGCAGCGTTTCCGCCGCCGCTGGCTGGCGGCCAAGGAGAAGTGCCGTACCGGCGCGCTCGGCGACGTTACGCTGGTGACGTCGCGCGCCTTCATGAACCGGCTGGTGGCCATCGACAACTACAAGCGCACCGACGATCCCTCGACGATCTCCCCGATGGTGATCTCCGGCACGCACGCGCTCGACATCTGCATGTGGTGTCTCGAAGGCAAGAAGCCGGTCGAGGTGTTCGCGCGCTCGATCGACAAGGTGATGGGCCCGCTCTACCAGGGCATCGACGCCACCGCCGGCATGATCATGTTCGACGACGGCACGGTCTATCATCTGAGCATGTCGTGGGCGATGCCGGTGACCTGGCCGGCGGCGGTCTATTCGCTCGAGGTCGGCATTTCGGGCACCACCGGCGTGCTCACGATCGACGACACGCATCGCGACATCGTGCTCGCCGTTTCGAAGGCGCAGTCGGAAGGCTACAACCCGGACGCGACGCGTCTGGTCGACTTCATGGGCAGCTATCCACCCGGCGACATGGCGCTCGGCGAACTGCGCGGCCCGATGGCCGACGAGACGGTGAGCTGGCTCAACCGCGTTTCGCTCGGCCTGCCGACAGCGGCCGCGACGGTCGAGGAGGCGCATCGTAACCTGATGCTGACCAAGGCGCTCGACCTGTCGGCGAAGCGCAAGCAGTCGGTGAAGCTGCCGCTCGATTCCGACGATATGAAAGCGGTCGTCTAATCGCAGCGACCCGGCTGGCGGCGCGCGCAACACATGGCTACTGTCGGCACCCATAAAAACCAAAACGGTGCCATCAGGAGGAAACCATGGAGATCGTGGCCGCACGGCTGCGCGCGTGCATCGCGCTGCTGTTTCTGCTGACATGCTTTGCTGCGACGAGACCAGCCGCAGCCGCCGACGCCTATCCGAGCCGGCCGATCCACATCGTCGTGCCGTTCGCGCCGGGCGGCGCCTCGGACCTCGCGATCCGCCTGCTGCAGCCGGGTCTTGAAAAGGCGCTCAACGCAACGCTCGTGATCGACAACAAGTCCGGCGCCGCCGGCAATATCGGCATGGAAGTCGCCGCGCACTCCGCGCCCGACGGCTATACCTTGTTCTTCGGCAATGTCGGCACCATCGCCATCAATCCGAATTTCTATGCCGACCTGCGCGTGAAGCCGGCGCACGATTTCGCGCCGGTCTCCATGGTGTCGGAGACGCCGGGCATCTTCATTACGCGGCCGGACTTCAAGTCCAATTCGCTGAAGGAGATGGTCACCTACGTGAAGGCGAATCCCGACAAGGTGACCTACGCCGCGGCCGGGATCAGCACGCTGAATACGCTGGAGATGGAGCAGTTCGAGCACATCGCCGGACTGAAGATGATCCAGGTGCCGTACAAGGGCGGCGCCGGTCCGGCCGTGGTCGATCTGATGGGCGGCCACGTCGACGTGATGTGCGTCACCTTCTCGTCGGCGCTGCCGCACGTGAAGGCGGGCAAACTCAAGGGCCTGGCGGTCACGACGGAGAAGCGGCTGCCCGATCTCCCGGACGTCCCGACCGTGGTCGAGCTCGGCTATCCGGAGAGCGTCAGCTCCTCGTGGCAGGGCCTGTTCGCGGTCGCCGGCACGCCGCAGCCGATCATCGCCAAATTGCACGACGCGGTCGTGAAGGCGCTCGCCGACCCGACCGTGCGCGCGCACATGGCGACGGCCGGCATGCTGCCGAGCCCGAGCAAGTCGCCCGCCGAGTTCAAATCCTACATCGCCGCCGAGTCGACGAAGTGGGCGAAGGTCGTCAAGGAGATCGGCGTCAAGCCGCAATAGCGGCTAGCGCCCTCCCAGCGGCGTGATCGCGAGCTCGGCGGCCAGACCGTCGAGCTGCAGCGAGGTTCAAGGCCTAAGGCAATTATTGTCGTCACCGGGCTTGTCCCGGTGACCCCGCTTGGGAGGGCACTGCACTCCTAAGCGGGATGGCCGGGACAAGCCCGGCCATGACAGCGGAGTGGCTTTAACGCCCTCCCAGCGGCGTGATGGCGAGCTCGGCGGCCAGGCCGTCGAGCTGCTTCAGCAGCTCCGGCGGCAAAGCGAGACCATTCGCGAGCCGGTCGGCGCGGCGCCTGGCGCGCGCGTCGCCCGGCAGCCGCACGCTTTCGCCCGGCAGCGCTTTCGAATCGCGCAAGCTGCGGACGTGGCGGTCGACCTCGGCCTTGAAGTGCTCGAGCTTCTGGAAGCGCGACGGATCGAGCGCCACCACGAACTGGCCGGTGTTGGTGACGCGGTCCGGCTCGGCGTTGAAGTCGACGCAATCGCGGCCGAACAGCGCGCCGTTGAGCGTGCCGGCCAAGAGCCCGAGCATCAGCGCCAGCCCGGCGCCCTTGTAGCCCGCCATCGGTAGCAAGAGCGCGTGCGCGCTCTTCTGCGGATCGGTGATGGCCTCGCCGGTCTTCGGATCGACCATCCAGTCGTCGTGCAGCGGGATGTTCTGCAGGCGATGGTTCTTGATGGTACCGTAGGAGACGATCGACGTGGCGATGTCGAGCACCACCGGCGGCTCCTCGCCCGCCGGAATGGCGATGGCGAAAGGATTGGTCCCGAGCAGCGGCTCGGCGCCGCCGGCGAGCGGCATGTGATTGGCGTTGGCCACCGCCGAATACATGCCGATCATGTCGGCCTGCAGCGGCAGCGCGGCGTAGACGCCGGCGGCGCCGGCATGGCCGGACATGACGCAGCCGACCCAGGCGACGCCGCATTCGCGCGCCAGCTCGACCGCGGTCTCGGCCGCACGCGAGACGACGAGATGGCCCATGCCGTTGTCGCCGTGCACCAAAGCCGTCGCCGGCGCCGAGCGCTCGACCTTGATGGCCGGGCGCGGGTTGGTGGAGCCGAGCTTCAGCCGCTGCACGTATTGCGGCAGGCGGAACACGCCGTGCGCGTCGGCGCCGATGAGGTCTGCCTCGAGCATCAGCTCGGCGATCTTCGCCGCATCCGCGTCCGGCACGCCGGCCTTGCGCATGGCGTCTTCGCACAGGCCGCGGACAGCGGCCGCGGGAATGCGCTGCGCTTTTACAGGGGCGTTCATTTCGCGATACCCGCCAGGATCTTCTCGAAGTTGCCTTGCAGGATCGCGGTCTTGTCGGCGTCGGAGATCGTCAGGCCGCGCACGTGGCTGACGCAGTCGAGCATCGCCATGTCGTACGGGTAATCGCTGCCGAGCATCACCTTGTCGACGCCGACGAGGCCGATCATCGCCTCGAGCGTCTTGTCCGAATGCAGGATGGTGTCGTAGATGAAGCGGCCGGCGATGTTCTTCGGCTGCGTCTTGATGTTCTTCTTGGC
>Ga0187809_10000886_pt1 | contig 14797 bp, 12 predicted proteins | sample NC_wetland_sal_i_8_FD_132415 | JGI IMG/M metagenome (GOLD analysis project Ga0187809, IMG submission 132415) | Wetland sediment microbial communities from Neuse River Estuary, North Carolina, USA - ASW_4 | ecosystem: Environmental > Aquatic > Freshwater > Wetlands > Sediment | place: USA: North... | reverse complement strand
GGCGAGCGTCTCTTTGCGGGTCAGTTCGTCATCGTCGAGCAGGAGCAGGGAAACGGCGCCGCCGGTCGGGCCGGGAGCAGGCCGGACGGAAGGCTCGCCGGTGGCGAAAGGCAGCGTCAAATCGGCGGCGAAACATGATCCCGAGCCGGTTTCGCTCGAAACAGACAAGGCGCCGCCCATCCTCTCGACAAGGCGGCGCGATATAGAGAGCCCGAGCCCGGTGCCGCCAAACTGCCGCGTCGTACTTTGGTCGGCCTGGGAAAAACGTTCGAAGATCCGATCGATCTTGTCGGCCGGAATGCCGATCCCGGTATCGGCGACTTCGATCCTGAGCCTCTGGGCGTGAAAACCGGGATCGGTTTCAAGCGCGAGGACCCTTATGACCACGCCGCCTGCCTGGGTGAATTTCAGTGCGTTGTTCACCAGATTGGAGATCACCTGGCCAAGGCGGGTCGGATCGCCGATGAAGCGATCCGCCACGCCGCCGGCCACGCGCATGGTCAGCGCGAGGTTCTTTTCCCGCGCGCGGGCGGCGAAAAGCGCGACCGTGTCTTCCACCAGGCCATCGAGCGAGAAGGGAATCTCCTCGAGTTCCATGCGGCCGGCTTCGATCTTGGAAAAATCGAGGATGTCGTTGAGGATGCTGAGCAGCGACTTGCCGGAACGCGAGATGATTTCAGCGTAGCGCAGATGCTTGGCCGAGAGCGGCGCCGCGGCCAGCAGATCCGCCATGACGAGCATGCCGTTCATCGGCGTGCGGATTTCATGGCTCATCGTTGCAAGGAAGTTCGACTTCGCCGCATTGGCCTGTTCGGCTTCGCCCAGCGCCACCTGGAGTTCCGCGGTCCGTATCGCAACCGTTTGCTCAAGCGTATCGCGATGTTCCCTGAGCGCCCGATCGCGCGCCTCGATCTTCGCAAACGCATCATTGAGCGCCCCGGCCAAGACGCCAATCTCGTCGTCGTCCTTTGACGCGAAGCGGTGCTCGAGCGCGAGACTCTCCCCCATCCTGACGATCTCGCCGGCCATATTGCGCAAGGGATTGGTCAGGCGCCGGATGACGAGATTGGCGATGACGACGGTTGAGAACGCCGCGGCGAAGCCCACGAGCAATGTGCGCAGCAGGTTTCCGAGAACCTGACGGCGCAACCAGGAAATGTCGGTGTCGAGCTTCAGAACGCCGATTTGACGGCCACCGGACCGGATCGGCGCATTCGTCGCCATCAGATCGGCGTTAAGGGCGGACCAGACGCCGTCGTTGGCGGCGTTGCCATCCCGTCCGGCAAGGGCGACGGAACTGCCGAGTTCGGCGAACAGCCTGCCGTCATTTTGTACGACGGCGATATGGCGGGCATCCTTCAGCGCCCGGATTCCGCGCAACGCTTCAAGAACGGCGCGCCTGTCGGATCTCGACAGCCCGTCGGCCGCGGCGGCGGAAAAGGCAGCCGCTATTCCCTGCAGGCGCTCGCGTTCGGTTGCGATCTCGTGGCGGATATCGCGGCTGAGGGACAGGGCTTCCAGTATCGCGAAGCTCAAGAGGACGACGATCGCGACCGAGGCGGAAAGCCGGAACGCCAGATTTTGTCGCTTCCAAAGTGCCACCGCGAGCCCACGCCATTTACCGCGTCGGTCAACTTCTTAGTGACCATTCGTTAAATATTGCTCCATCCTTCGGCTGCGGACCATTGTTTGTAACTGTTTTTTTCCCTTCGGGCCGTACATTTGCCGGAGAAGGAGACGAGAGCGTGCGTGTCTTCGTCCTTGATGATGATCCTATTTTCCTGACCGTCATGGACGGGCTGCTCCGCACGTCCGGAGGCGCGGAGACGATCTGCGAGACGGACGCCGCCACAGCATTGAAACGCGTTTCGGAACTGGCCCCTACGCTCGACTTGTTGGTGACAGATTTGAACATGCCCGGCGTCGACGGGCTGGCGTTCCTGAGAGGCCTGTCCGACCTGAACTTCGGACGGCCGGTCCTGCTGGTGACGGGAGAAAGAGACAGGGTGCGCAACTCGGCGCAGCAACTCGCGGCAAATCTTGGCTTGAATATCGTCGGCTCGGTCAAGAAGCCCGTCGATGTCGCTTCCATCGGCAAGATTCTCGAATTGGCGAAGAAAAATGCCGTCAGGCCCGCGAGGAGCGCACCCGCCGAAGACACGGGACCTTTCGAGCCGCAGCTTTATTACCAGCCGCAGATAGACATCCGAACAGGGAAGATCGTTGCGGCGGAGGCGCTGGTGCGCGGCCAAACCCCGTCGGGCAGGGTGATCGGGGCGGGAGCCGTGCTTTCGGCACATAGCGGGAGGGAGGCGCGCTTCCTTCTCACGACGCAGCTGTTTGCGCTGCTTTGCCGGGATTGCACGCGGTTGCGCGATGCAGGCGCGAACCTCCATCTCTCCTTCAACATCGACACCCATATCCTGGAGCATCCGGATTTCTTCAAGATGATCGGGCGGACCGCCCGGGAAAACGGCGTGGACCCGCACACGATCACCATGGAACTGACGGAAAAGCAGCTCACCTCGGATGCCAACGGGCTGCTCGAGAAAATCGCGCGGCTTGGAATGGCCGGCTTCACCACGTCGCTCGACGATTTTGGTACGGGCGCGTCGAATTACGATCTTCTGCGTCAAGGCGCGTTCGACGAACTCAAGATAGATCATTCGATTGTCAATCGCGTCGACAGGGATCCCATGTCGCTCAGCTTCGTGGAGTTCGCCGTCGATCTCGCCCGCACCCTGGGCATGCGGCTCATTGCCGAAGGGGTCGAAGATCGGGATTGCGCCGTGTCTCTCAGCCGCCTCGGCATCCGCTGGATGCAGGGCTATCATTTTTCGCGGCCGCTGCAACTTCACCGGCTGATCCAGCGTCTCGACAGCGAAGGCGCCAGGAAGCTTGCGTAGATGAGTGCACTGGCCACGCAGTTGCGGCGCTTTTTCACGGAGCGTTCCGGAAATTACGCACTTGTGCTGGCCATCATCTGTCCGGTGCTGTTGACGGCCGCAGGCGGCTGCCTTGACGTCATCTCCTATGAACAGCACAAATCGGCGATGCAAGGCGCCGCGGACGCCGCGGCCCTGGGTTCGGTCAGGGAAGCTGCCCTGAAGAATTGGGACGAAGCGATCGCCAAGGCCGTCGCCAGCCGCATTGCCATCGCCAATTATCCGCAGCTCGAAGACACACGGAGCGATCATGTGATCGATACGGTCGTCGATCAGAACAGCCGCATCGTCACCGTTTCGCTGACGGAAGATCACCGGCCCTATTTTCTCGGCTTTGCTTTTCCGTCTCCGCAGATCAGGGTGACGGCGACGGCTCAGGCGTCCGGCTCCACCAATGTTTGTGTAATCGGCCTGGATCCGGCGCGCGCGGCGACGGTATCCTTGCATGGCAAGGCGCTGATGACGGCGCCCGATTGCGCCGTCTATTCCAATTCCGGGGACACGCGCGGCCTCGCCGCGGTCGACGAATCGAAGCTGGTCTCCCAACTCAGTTGCACGGCCGGCGGCTATCAGGGCGCGGGCAGCAATTTCAACAAGCTGCCGCTGACCGATTGCCCGGCCATGGCCGACCCGCTTGCCGACCGGCCCGCGCCAAGTTTCGGCAGCTGCACCGCGAGCCGATTGCAAATCAAGGGCGGGGCCACGCATGTGGCGCTTTCGCCCGGCGTCTATTGCGGCGGTCTCGCCATTGCCGCCAATGCAAGCGTGACGCTCGGACCCGGCGTCTACGTCATCAAGGACGGTCCTCTGATCCTCGGCTCCAACGCCGCCATGTTCGGGCGGGGCGTCGGCTTTTACTTTGTCGGAAACGGGGCGACGTTTTCGCTGGAGAGCGGGTCGAGCGTCGATCTCGAAGCGGCAACAAGCGGGGCGCTCGCCGGATTGCTCTTTTATCAGGCGCATGGATCGGAGGAAGGCCAGTTCCTCCTCCGCAGCAATACCGCCTCGAACATGCTGGGAACGATCTATCTGCCGAACGGAGATTTCGTGATCGATACGAATTCGAAGGTCGCGGACCAATCGGCCTATACCGTGATCGTGGCTCGAACCGTCGAGCTTTTGCGGCAGCCGGACGTCGTCCTGAACACGGATTACAATGCGACCGACATCCCGGTGCCGACGGGGCTCGGGCCGACCGGAGACAAGCCGCATCTCGTTCGCTAAAGCCTGCGATCGGACTGAATCGCATCAGGCTCTCATCTGCTTGGTCAAGCATGATTTTTTTAGAAAGCCATTGCCGGGCTACAGCATAGCAAGCGCGGTCTGCACCAAACCCGGCGCTCTGGTGCGTCTCCTGAACCACGCCCGCGAACACGTGATCCACGGATCCAGGGCTTGCAAGTCGAGACGGTCTGGGCGCTTACGAATGCGCCCCGGTTCCGGCGCCACTTACTTCAACAATACGGATTTGTTACAAAAATTTATAGTGAATCACGGTGTCTCTGTTCGCCTTTCTAGAAACATAATTCGGCGATTTCCGTTTTTTGCATGAAGGGACAGCAGAGGGAATTGAGTCATGAAATGCTATAGAAGCGTCCTTTTGGGCTCTGCGGCTTCTGCCGCTCTTGCGCTTGGTATCGTCTATTCAGCAAGCGCCGTCGCGTCCCCCCTCTCTCCCGCCAATTCCTATGCGGATTTGCTCGAGCCCGTGGAGAACGCTCAAGCGGTCCTTTTTGGCGACGACCTTGCCCGCATGCAACGGCCTGACGTTCAACTTGTGCAAGATGAAGGTGATTATCACCACCATCACCATCATCAGCGCCGCTACGACTATCACCATCACCATCACCACCATCATCACGGGTTTGGATTTGGCATGATGGTGGTGCCCGAGCGGCACTGCTACATTCAAAGGCGCGTCCACTACAATTACTACGGCGAGCGAATCGTGCGCCGCTACCGCGTCTGCGAGTAAGTCAGGCGCGCATTGTGCCTAGGACATGGGCGTGTCGGCATTCCGTGCATCGGAGCCGCACGCCTTCCTGTGAACGGGAAGGGCCGGATGCACGCCGTAAAGTTCCGATTGGCTAACCCCGATCTTCACCCTCGCCGCATCAAGCTTGAAATGCCCGGCTGGGGCGGGTCGCCGGACCCTCGAAGGGACGGATCGCATCAGCAGGTCTGGCATTGCATGCCCTTCACGGAGGGCGCGCAGTATGGGTTTGAGGTGCTCTATCCCTACGAAAATGAATTGCGCGTGACCAACAGGAACGGCCAGGTCCTTCTCGACGGCGATTTCGGCCCCTCTCCCGACGACGGTTTGATGTGGCCGCCGTTTCGGCCCTTCGGCGAGAATTACTACACCTATCAGCTACTGCTCGATCTGGACGCGGGACCCGGCTGGGCCGTGCGGGCCGAACCGCATCCTCGTTATTTCACCGATCCGGCCGACACCGTGCCGCTTGCCGTTCCCGCGCTTGTGCGCACCGCATGGTGGCCGATGATCTCCTTCATCGTCTTCAAGGCTCCGCCTGAAGGGAAGGTTCACATCTTCCGGCATGGAGAGCCGATGCTCCAATTCCTGATCGTGCCGGAAGAATCGGACTTTCAACTCGTAGAGATGACGCCCGAGGAAGAGGCGCAGCGCGAGGTGCGCTCACGGCGCATTCATGCAAGCCGCGACACGCTCGGCATCGAGAGCCGATGGGTGTCAAGCACGAAGACCGTCTTCGACGGAACCTATCGATTTCTTCTCAGAGCCGCTAAATCGAAGGCTCGAAATTCCTGATTCCGCGCTCCCGCCGGAGCGGCCGCGCCTGTCGCGGCAGCGATATTCCGGCAGCGAAATGCGCAATACTCCGTTTCGGGGGGCCAAGTGCTTCCCGCCGACCCGGGGCCGCCGACCCGGGCCAGTCAACCTGGCATGTACGATCAACGGCCGAGCGCAGGCGCCATTCGCTTCAACAGGCCGTCCTTAAGCACATAATGATGCAGGATCGCGAACAGCGCGTGTCCGAATGCAAGCACGATGATCGTCCAGCCGACGATATTGTGGAACTGGTCGACGACTTCATGCCCGGCCTTCGAAAAGGGAGCGAAAGGCGGCGGCAATTGGAGGCCGAAGAAACTCATCGCTTCGTTTCCGGACCATCTGAGGATGAATCCGAGAACGACCTGCATCGCGAGAAGCACGTAAAACGCGCGATGGACAAACTGCGCAGCCGCGCCCGCCAGTCCCGACGCCGCGCTTGGCATCTTTCGTCCATAGGCAACCCGCCACAGGATCCTGACGACGATGACCGTGCCGAGCAGAATTCCGAAAGACATGTGGGCGGTGATCATTTCATGGCGTGTGGGGCGGTTGAAGAAGTCCCAGAACTCCGCCAGGAGGAACTGTACGACGACCAACACAGCCGTCAGCCAGTGAAGGGCGATCGAAACGGAATCGTAGCTGCCGGCGGGACTCGTTCCCTTTGTATTCGTGAATTCTCCCGGCCTTGGTCTGTCCGTCTTGTTCATGGTCTCTTTCCAATTCAGCTCCCGACGTGGAGCAACCGTGTCCCTATATGCCGCAAGCTTGCGTGTGGCGTCGTGGCGCTTTGAAGGTTTCGATCCTTGAGACATCCGTGCGACAGTAAATCACCCAGCGCTCCGCTCACTTTGTAGAGATGGTAGCTTTCGATAAAATGATTGCCGGCGCTGCGCGCAACCACGCCGACGGGGGTGGCGACGCCGAAGCACGTCAGAACCCATCCATCCTTCTTGTCGTGGTCCCGCAATATCAGGAGCGCGGGCTTTTTTGAGAGCGACAGATTTGGCCTGTCGTAGCTGTAGCGTTCCCTATCGACGATTTCCTCTACCGGGCTGATTCCCCGAGAGTGATAATCCAGTTCGGCCGTCAAACCATAATCCGCCGTGGCGATCCAGCCGGCGTTCTCGCGCTCGCGGATAGCGTTGACCTCGTCGAAAAGCCCGCTCCAACCGAACAGGAGATCAGCCTGGCTGGGGAAAGGAGGCGGGTTGGCTCCTGTCAGCCCGAAATAGGCGAGGGCCAGCAAGGGCAGCCCGATCCCGACCGGAGCGGCAAGCGAAGCCATCCGCCGCAAATGGATGCCGAGATGCTTGCCATCGGCCATGGCGGCGAGCAGAGCGATCGTGGGATAGATAGGGCCGGGCCAATTCCCGTGCACGCGATCGTGAAGGGAATGAACAAGCATGTAGACGATCAGCGGGCCGGCGGTCGCCAGTAGAAACGCCGCCGGCGAGAATTGTCCTCCGCGCGGCGACCGCAGCGCGCGCCCGATCGCGGCAATGGCAAGGATGGCAATGAGCGGATTGAGAAGCGCGAATTGGACGGCCAGGAATTCGCCGAGATAACGCAGCGTCAAATGCCCGTCCTCGATGCGTCCGAATTGCTTGGCGAAGGACACCCAATGGTGACCGGCATTCCAGAGGATTACTGGCGCGAACACCGCGAGCGCGACGGCCCCTCCGATGTAGAGCCATGGGCTCGCAAGCCAGCGTCGAGCCTTCGGGTCGGCCAGCAGCCATGTGACCACGGCGGCCCCTAGGAACAGGTTCGTGTATTTCGAGACGCAACCGAGCCCCGCGATCGCACCGAACAAGATCCACAGATAGGCGTTCGGACGATTGCGGATACGCGCCAGGATCCAGACGCCGAGCGTCCAGAACAGGATCGAAGGAGCGTCGGGGGTGGCGAAGACCGCCCCGCCTCCGATCAGGAACATGGCGTTCACCCACAAGGCCGCGCGCGCCGCGTAAGCCTTGTCGGCAAGGAGTTCGCGCGCGGTCCCGTAGACCGCGACCGAGACGAGGAGAACGGAGAGGACCGGCAAAAAGCGGACGCCGAGCGACGTTGGGCCGAAGAAGCGCGTCGACAGCCAGATCCACCATGCGATCATCGGAGGGTGGTCATAGTAACCCCAGGAGGGGACACGCGACCAAAGCCAGTAATAGGTTTCATCCGGTATGAGGCCAAGATGCGCCGCCGCCCAGAAACGGAACGCAGTCAGCGCGACCAGGACGGCCGCAAGCGTACTCCAATTGGCCAGACGACCGGGATGCGCGCTTTCAGCGCTTGCGCCAGGTAATCGCGGAGTTTGTAACATAATTCCAGGCTGCTCCGATGATGGCGCCCGCAAGACCGGCCAGCCACCAGCGGGGTTCGCTTTCGTAGAACATCGCCGACACGCCGACGCCGGCGACCACGCCGAAACTGCAGAGAGCGGCGAACATGGCAAGGCCGGTGAAGAAACGCCAGCCCCGCCGCCGCATGTCGCGGTAGGTGAAGATGTTGTTCAGCGTGTAATTGAACGTCATCGCCGTCAGCATCGCCATCGTCTGCGAAATCGGAAACGACAATCCGTGCAGCAGGAAGGACCGCAAGACAGCGAGATGCACCGCCAAACCGGCCGCCCCGACGAGGCCGAATGACAGGAAGCGCAATGAAACCAGATCGCCCGATGCCTTGGCGACCACGAGGCCCAGATATTCCATGACGACGGACAGATCGAGCTTGCTTTCGCCATGAACGCGCGCGCGGAAAACAAACGGGACTTCCTCGACGCGGAGGCTCTCGCGCGACGATGCGAGCAGGTCGAGCAGGATCTTGAAACCCTGCTGTGAAAGCCTTGGCGCAACGGTATCGGCGATCTCACGGCGGAGCATGAAGAAGCCGCTCATGGGATCGGAAACCGTCACCTGCAAAACCCTTTGTGCGATCCCAATCGCGAAACGGCTTCCGAGGCTGCGGACCTGGCTTAATCCTTGCCGGTGCTGGCCGGTTTCGCCAAAGCGGCTTGCAACCACGATCTCCGCTTTGTCGTCACGGAGGATCTGCAGCATCGCAGGCAGGCACTTCTCGTCATGCTGCAGATCGCCGTCCATAACAGCGACAAAGCGGGCGGAGCTCGACAGGATTCCCTCCACGCAGGCGCCAGACAAGCCGCGCCGGCCGACACGCCGGATTCCCCTGACGCGACTGTCGGACGAGGCGATCCTGCGTACGAGCTCCATCGTGCCGTCGGTGGAATCATCGTCGACGAAGATGACCTCCCACTCGACGCCGATCAGAACCTGTCTCAATTTGTCGACCAGGAGGGCGACGTTCGGGCGTTCGTTGAATGTGGGTACGATGATGCTGAGTTCGGGCGCACGCGCGGGCGGAGCCGCCGGGAAGGCGGCGGCGGCGCCAAATTCCTGAGCGATATCGACGAACGAAGACACTTATCGGACGCTTTCTCTTACGGAACGTTCGTTCGGGGTCTGGAGCGATTGAGCCGGATATTGCTTGCGCGCGGCCGCGCGGCCGCCATCGCGCCGCGGGATTCGGAGCGATTTCTAAGGGGCTTACCTTGCCGGGAAATCGGCTGCTGCTTACAAATTCGTATGTTTGCGGAGTTTGCCGCGCCGCTCGAAAGGGTGGGAAACGGCAGAAAGGTTCGGCTATTCCGGCAAGTGCAGACTGTAGCCTATGTTGCGGACCGTATGGAGAAGAGGGCTGCTGAAGGATTTGTCGATCTTCGAGCGCAGCCTGCTGATATGAGTCTCCACTACGCTTGTCTGGGGATCGAAATGCAGGTCCCATACCTGCTCCAGGAGCATGGTGCGCGTGACGACGCGTCCTTCATTGCGCATCAGGACTTCCAGAAGGGCGAATTCGCGCGGTTGCAGCTCGATCTGTCGGCCGTTTCGCGTCACGCGGCGGCGGACAAGGTCGAGTTCCATGTCCGCCACCTTCAAAACCGTTTTCTCCGTCTGCAAGGGCGGCCGTCGCGACAGCGCGTTGACGCGGGCCAGCAATTCGGAAAACGCAAACGGCTTGACGAGGTAATCGTCCGCCCCCGCATCGAGACCTTCGACGCGATCATCGACGCCGCCAATCGCGGTAAGAATGATGATGGGAAGCTTGATGCCTGCCGCCCGGACCGCCTTGGTGGTTGAGAGCCCATCCAGTCCCGGCACCATGCGATCGGCTATGAGGAGATCGAAAGGCTCCTTGATCGCCAGAAACAGGGCATCGTGCCCGTTTGCGATCGAGTGGACCGTGTGGCCGGCTTCCTTCAGTCCTTTGACGATAAAGGCGGCCAGTTTCGCATCGTCTTCCAGCAGAAGTATCCGCATTCCAGTCCCTCCGGTACACGCCGAAACCCATATCCCTAATGAAGAAGGAATTAGTGTGGGAGCATGTTACCTTACAAATTTGTAAACTTGGCTTCATTTGCTTGCATAAGCGGCTCCGCCATGTTCGGCTGGATCGCTGTTCGGCGAGGCGGGCAAAGAAGAGAATGGTTTCAGCCTTTCGTCTGAAGCATATCCTTTGGGTAGCGCTTCTCACCTTAGGGCTCGTTGCCGCCTATTGCGGCGTCCTGCGCGCCACCGGCAATTTTCATGTCGTCGTAGCCGGCCAGCTTTACCGCTCGGCGCAGCCCACGCCAGGCGAACTTCGCCGCTATATCCGCGATTACGGGATAAAGACGGTCATCAATTTGCGCGGCTCAAACCCGGACAGGACGTGGTATCGCGAAGAAGTGGCCGCGACGAAGAAGATGGGGGTGGCGCATATCGACTTCCGGATGTCGGCCCGCCACATCCTGAGCCCAGCAAGAGCGGAAGAACTCGTCGCCATCATGCGCGCAGCGCAAAAGCCGATCCTCGTCCATTGCGAGGGCGGCGCCGACAGAACCGGTTTGATTTCCGCGATCTATGTCGGAGAGATCGCGCATGAGGGAGAACACGCAGCCGAGGGCCAATTGTCTCTCTTCTACGGGCACATAGGGATTCCCTATCTCGCAACCTATGCGATGGATGAAAGCTGGGAGAGGCTGGAGCCGATCTTCGGCTTCAAGGGGTCATAGCGGCTCCACAGGAGAAACCCGCTTCATTCTCGCAAAGAAAAGAAGATTACAAAAGTTTATAACGGAAGAGATAGTTCTACAAATTTTTGCCCGTATTGGCACCCGCATCCGTAGCTCCCTTTTGAAAAGGGCTTAGGAATTTTCGGGACTGGATAACCGACAGCGCAAGTCGCGCCAAAAACATCCGTTGAAAGTTCAAGCGTATGAGGGTGAATCATGGCCATTCATGGCTCATGGCACTGGTTTCCTGTCATTGCACTGTGCATCTTTTTCTTCGACCTGCGCCTCTTCTCATTGCGCGTGCGGGGGATCATCAAAAACGGAGGAAATGCAGCCAAACAGGCTCCCGCCTTTCACGAGCATGTCGGGCTGATCCATTTGCACTCCGAATATTCCGGCGATGCTCAGGGGAGCTACGAGGAACTGGCCCGGATCGCAGGCGAGCACAAGCTCGATTTCATGGTCATCACCGACCATAACAACGCCAAGGCGATCGAGGACGGGAAGGAAGGCGTCTATGACGGGACGATAGTCCTCACCGGGGTCGAGAGCACGAGGCAGGAAGGCTATCTGCTTGGTCTCGACATAAACCACTACCGGATCGCGCGCGCCGATCCGACCGAAACATTCCTTTCGCATATTGCCGATCAGGGAGGCTTCGTTGTGATGGCGCATGCGCGCAATTCGCATTGGCCGTGGAAAGGCGCGATCGACACGCGCATGGCCGGCATAGAGATCATCGACTTCGCGGACCAGATCTACGATGCGCCTCCGGCAAGCAAGATCATGGCCGCGCTGTCTTTCCCCCTGAATCGGCTTTACGCCTTTCTTTCGCTCTATCATCGCCCGAACGCCGCCATCGAGCTGTGGGACACGATATCGGCTCAAAGGCCGTTCGTCGGGATATTTGCTTCCGATATTCATCAGAACCTGAAAATCTTCAAAAAGCGCTACAAATTTCCAAAGGCGAAGGATTTGATGCCTTTCGCCCTTAATCATCTGATCGCCACGCGAGGGCTTTCGGGCGATTTCCAGGCCGACCGCGAAACCATCTACGCCGCCATCCGCTCCGGCCATCTGTTCATGGCCGTCGATCTCCTCGGAGACGCCGGGGGCTTCATGTTCTCCGCCCGGCAGGGCAGCCGCGAGGGAATTATGGGGGATGTCCTGAAAGCCGGCGAGGAAACGCTCTTCACGGTTGCCCTTCCGGACATTTCGAGCCGACGAAAGCTATATGTGAACGTCTATCGCAATGGCATGAGAATTCTTACGAAACCTGCGCGTTCCTTTCAGTTCCAGGCCGACTCGCCCGGCGCCTACCGGGTGGAGGTTGTGGTCAGCCTGCCGAATTTCTGGGGGCCGGGGCGCGAAGTGACCTGGATCTATTCCAACCCCATCCATCTCTTTTGAGGCTGGTCAATCCGCGCGTCTTCCTACAGCGGCCAGCCCTCTTTCATTCTCATCGTTTCTCCACCTCCACAATGAAAAGCGCAAAAACCGGATAGCCATCGATTTTTTGGACTGCCCAATGCGAGGCGCCCAGGACGAAATGTGCATCCGTCAGGGCCGCACGATAAAACGCCTCTTTTTTGTCGCGCCGATCCAACGGCGTTACTCCTACGAAAACGCCGCAGCAAAGGCCGACCAGGCGCGGATCATGAATGAACTGGAAGTGGCGCGGGTCCCTCGGCAGGACCTCCATCGGGACCTTTGGTCCAAGCGCCACCGCGATTTTTGCGGCTTGGGCCCAATCCGGCGCGACGACAAAGGCTTTGCCGGAAAACGCATCGGCAGGGACCGCTTGCCGCACGGCGGTCCAGTCGAGGCTCTGCCAGTCCATGTCGAAAGTCGGGGAGCGCTTGAAGAAGGGGCGCGTGAACATCGCGGTATGGAGCTGGATGACGAATGCGACCGCCAGGACGGATACGAGCGTCGCGGCGACGCCGAAATCGACATGGAGCCGGCGACGATTGGCTTGAAAACGCATGGCGGACCATTTGCCGACGAGGGGGAAGGCAAACAAAAAGCCGGACATCGGCCAGTGAGGCAGGGAATTTCGCGTGAAAAGCGCGACGATGTCGAAGAACGCAATGGGAAGAAATGCAAGCAGGCCGAAGAAACGGTCCGCCGGCCCGGCAGCGCGCCTCAGGCTTCGCCAAAGCATGAACATCGCGGCCAACCACGTTGTCGGCCAGACATAAGCCGCTTGGCCGGCAAGCGTCACAATGAGATTGCCGGGATGAAACAACCGGCCGCCATCGGTCAGCGCACGGCCGGACTGGAAGGCGAAGGACGCCCAATGATGCTCCGCGTTCCAAACGAGGATGGGCACTGCTCCGAGCGACGCCAAGGCGATCGCCGCCCATGGTCCCAGCCTTGCAAGGTTCTTTCTTCCGGCGGGCGTGGTGACGAGGAACACAAAGGCGGCGGCCGCGAACAGAACCGCCTGGTATTTGGACAGGAGCGCCAGGCCGAGCGCGGCGCCCGCCAACAGCCACCGCCAAAGCGCAATCTCCCCGTCTTCCAGGAAGACATCTGGCGTTAGAGCCCAAACACACAATAACAGCCCGAAATTGAGGGGGCCGTCCGGCAGCACGAAATGCCCGGCGGCGATGAAGAAGAACGGGGCGATCGAATACCAGGCCGCAGCCCAAAAGCCTGCAATTTCCCCGTAAACGCGCCGCGTGATATCGAAAAGCAGAACCGCTGAGAGGGTCCCCAGGATGACATAGGGCATCCGGACGATGATGCGGGATTCCGTTCCGAACAGGTCGGCCATCATGCGGCCGAGCGCAAAGCCGAGCGGCGGGTGATCGAAATAGGACAGGGAATGCCAGCGCGACGCCGCGATCGCGTAGGATTCATCGACTGTGAGAGGAATGAGCCCCGACAAAGCGAGTCTGGCGACAAGCAAGGCCGCCAGCAAGGTGAAAAGCTTTGCTCTTGTATCCATGGCGCCTTCTATTTTCGAAAGCACCGCAGGTGAATATACAAATATTTATAGTTTCCGTGCGCCTCGCCGAAATCTCGCGCGCCGATTGTTCCCTCCGGATTGAGGAAGGAACAGAAATTGATCGGCGTCCGCTTTTATCTGATTTTCGCATTCAGCGTGGCGCTTGCGCTCGGCGCCGTCGCCGAACGAAGCTTCTCGACAAACGCCCCAACGATCGCCTTCCAATTTTGAGACGCCCAATTTTGCAATCCGTCACAGAATGCTTGTCACCAGCCGATCGAACCTCGTTCCTTCGCGATAGAGAAGCCAGACGACGATCGCCGAGATGACGCCCGTGCATGCGCCGCCAAGGACGTCGGTAACGTAATGCGTTCCCACATAGACCCGCGACCAGCAGACCACGAACGCCAGGAGAAACAGCGCCATGGTGCGGCGCGGCAGGCGCTGTAGCGCGAAGGCCGCGACGATGGATATCGACGCCGTGGCGTGGTCCGACGGAAAGGACCAGTCGGCGCTCGGCGCGATGATCAGATGCGAAATGCCGGCGTCATATGGCCGGATGCGATGAATGAACAGCAGAATGGCCTGGTTGATCGCCAATCCGAAGAGAAATGACAATCCCGATGCGAGCGCTGCGTGGCGCACATGCGGACGATCTTCCTTGCTCCACCACTGGAGCATCACAACGAGCACCATCAGCGGCACGCCGAGTTGCGTGAAGCCGACAAGGATGGTGTCGAGGACCGGGTGAAATCCCGCCGGCCCGTTGATCCAGCGCGTCAGCGCAACGTCCATCGTTCACCTCACATTTCCATGGAAGAAGGCTTCGATCGATGGACGAACGCGGTATCCACCGGGCCTTCAGATCAGTGACGCTTTAGAGCCTTTCATGGTTAGACGGAAACGGTTCTGTTTCCTCGATGGCGCGGCGATCCGCGCGGAGGACGGTGCAGGTCGTACCGCGGTACGGCCAAATCCGCCCGACAAAGCGGGCGCCCGCCAGCGGGAAACCCTTCGGGCCG
>Ga0187809_10000885_pt1 | contig 14824 bp, 17 predicted proteins | sample NC_wetland_sal_i_8_FD_132415 | JGI IMG/M metagenome (GOLD analysis project Ga0187809, IMG submission 132415) | Wetland sediment microbial communities from Neuse River Estuary, North Carolina, USA - ASW_4 | ecosystem: Environmental > Aquatic > Freshwater > Wetlands > Sediment | place: USA: North... | reverse complement strand
TTGGCCAAGGGCGGCACGGTTTATGTGTTGGGCGGGTCGAAGGCGGTGCCCGACTCCGTGGCCAAGCAGATCTCCGATTTGGGTTATCAGGTGACCCGGTATGCCGGCGCGGACCGGTATGGCACGGCGGTCGCGGTGGCCGGCGCGTTGGGCGATCCGAGCACGGTGTTGTTGGCGACCGGCGCGAACTTCCCCGACGCGCTGGCCGCGGGGCCGGCGGCTTCGCATGTCCAAGGCGCGGTCCTTTTGACGGACGGCGGGAGGTTGCCGGCGGCGACCAGCGCGTACTTGTCGGCGCACCCGGGCGCGGTTTACGCGGTCGGCGGCCCGGCGGCGAAGGCCGACCCGGCGGCCACCGGCATCGTGGGCGCGGACCGGTATGCGACCGCGGCCGATGTGGCGGCCCAGTTGTTCGCCGGCCCGAGCCTGGTCGGGGTCGCCACCGGCGTCAGTTTCCCTGACGCGTTGTCTGGTGGGGCGCAACTCGCGCGCGCCGGCGGGCCGCTGCTGCTGGCCACCCCGACCGGGGTGCCGGCGGCGACCAGCGGCTACCTCGCCAGCGTCAAAACCGGGCTGACCGCCGTCCACCTGTTCGGCGGACCCAACGCGCTCACCGACAACGTCACCACCCAACTCAAAAACGCCCTGTAGCTTGGACGCATGCCGTCGCAGAGCTTCCGCAACATGGCGTTGCGCCCGTGGATCGCCCCCGCGCTAGGGGCAGGGCTGCTGCTGGCCGGTCTCGCGATGGTGCTTGGCATGTCGGCTGTTTACGGGCCGATCGTCGCGACGGTCACCGCAGCGGTTGTCTTGTCGATCGGTCACTGGCGGACGACGCGAGCGGGCGACGCTCACGCACGCAAGCCCGCGAGCTGACGACACCGACGCGCAGCGCGTCAGCGGTCGCGCAACGATCGCAAGAGCGCGAGGTCTTCGCGATGCTCCGGTTCTTTCCCTGGCGTCTCTAGCACCACGGGCACACCCCGCGTCGCCGGGTGACGGAACAACTCCGCGAACGGCTCAACGCCGATACGCCCACGTCCGACCCGCTCGTGGTTGTCGCGGTTAGATCCCAAAGCGTCCTTGGAATCGTTGGCATGTATGAGTTTCAGCCGACCGCGACCGACCGCTCGTACCAACGCGTTCAAGGTGGCGCGCACTCCTCCCGGTGTCGCCAGATCATGTCCGGCCGCAAACGCGTGACACGTGTCCAAGCAAACGCCGACCCGTGGATGCGCGTCCAACGCTTCGAGATAGGCGCCCATGTCTTCAACCGTGGCCGCCAAAGATTGACCAGCACCAGCGGTGGGTTCGATCAGCAGATCTGGCCCGTCCTCCGGCAACGCGTCCAGCAGTGGCAGCAACGCCGTCCGCATTTGGTTTAGCGCGGTTTCGCGCGACGACGCCGTGACTGCCGATCCGGCGTGCACCACCACGCCGCGAGCTCCGATCGCGCAGCCACGAGACAACGCGTGCGAAATGGAGAGCACTGAGTTATCCAACGTCGCGGGCGTCGGAGAACCGAGGTTCACCAGGTACGGCGCGTGCACGAACGTCGGCATCTTCGCTTTCGCGCACCCCGAGCGAAAATCGTCGTCTTGCTTGGGATCTCCGGCCGACCGCGCCCATCCGCGCGGATTCGACAAGAACACTTGCACGGCCTCGGCGCCGACATCGCGCGCGTATGCGAGCCCACCCGAAGCCAGCCCACCCGCCACCGGCACGTGCACGCCAATCGGGGACGGTTTTCGAGGTGGCATCAGCTGGCGTTGATCGTGACGACGGTGCCCTTGGGCTTCATCGACCCGCCCTTCGGGTCTTGACTCGTCACCACGCCGAACCGGCCCTTCTTGCCGACCTTCACCTTGAAGCCCGCGTCGGTGAGGATCTTCTCCGCCTGCGAGATGCTGGTCCAGCTCAACGGGTCGGCCAGGTTGCTGGTGACGTCCGGCACCTTGAACAGCTCCGGACCCTTCGACACGTCGAGCGTGATGGTCTGATTCTTCACACCGTTGCCGCTGTTGGGATCCTGCGAGATCACCTTGCCCTCAGGCACGGTGTCGCTGAAGTCCTGCTTCGTCGCCACCTGGAAGCCGGCTTGGGTCAACGCGTCCGCGGCAGCCTTGGCGTCCTGACCGGTGTAGTCGGTGATGGCGATCGGCTGCGGTCCTTGACTGACGGTGACCGTGACGGCTTTCCCATAATCGACAATGGTTCCGGGCCCCGGATCGACGGAGATGACGCCGTTGGCGGGGACGCTGTCGTTGTAGGCCATCACCGGCGGCGCAAGCTTGAAACCCGCCTGCTGCAACGCGTTCTTGTAGTCGTCGTACGACGTGTTCTGATCGAACGCCGGCACGGTCGCGGTGTGCTTGCCCTTCGACACGTGAACGGTCACGGTGGCGCCGCGCTTCACCTGACGATTCGGTTGCACGCTCTGATCGATGATGTCGCCAGGAGAGACAGTGCTGCTCCATTGCTGGTCAGGGCTCACGGACAGCTTCACGTGCGCGTGCGCCGCCTTCGTTTGCGCCGCCGACACCGACAACTGCATCAGACTCGGCATCGTCGTGTATTGGCCGACGCCGAACCACCAACCCGCGCCGCCCGCGCCTGCGGCAAGCAGCAACACGATCAACAGCGCGATGAGGCCACGGCGGCGACGGCGCGGCCGCGGTTTGCCGTCGTCCGACTTGATCGGCGCGCCAGGGCTCGGCGGCCCGCCGTCGATCGACGGCGGCAACTCCACGACGAGGGTCTGGTGGCCTCGCGGCGTCACGGTGGTCGCGCTGCCTGCGTCCGCTTCCAAGGCGGGCAAGCCGCGGCGCACCCGCGCCACCTCGGCTAAGAACGCCGCCGCGTCGGCGGGACGACGGTCCGGGTCGCGCGCGGTCGCGTGGGTCACCAACGCGTCGACCGCGGGTGGCAGGTCAGAGATCTCGGACGACGGGGGCGGCACCGTCTCGTTCGCGTGCCGATACGCAACTGAGATCGGCGTCTCGCCGTCGAAGGGTGGATGCCCGGTGAGCATCTCGAAGAGCACGATGCCGGCCGCGTAGACGTCGCTGCGCGGGTCGGCGACGCCGCGGGTGACCTGCTCCGGCGCGAGATAGGCGACCGTGCCGATCAAGGTGGTCGCGCTGGTCGCGGTGCGACCGGCCACCGCTCGAGCCAATCCGAAGTCCGCGACCTTCACCCGGCCGTCGTCCGAGAGCAGCACGTTCTCCGGCTTCACGTCGCGGTGCACCAGCCCCGCCGCGTGCGCCGCAGACAACGCCGAGAGCACCGGCGCCAACAACGACAGCGCCTCCTGCGGCGACAGCCGACCGCGCTCGCGCAAGAGATCCCGCAACGTGCGGCCAGGCACGTACTCCATGGCCAGAAAGACATGCCCGTTGTCGTCGCCTTGGTCGAAGACGGCGACGACGTTGGGGTGCGACAGCCGGGCGGCCGATTTGGCCTCGCGGATGAACCTGGCGACGAACTCGTCGTCGTCCGCGTAGAGCTGGTGCATCACCTTGATCGCGACGAGCCGATCAAGCCGGGTGTCGAGCGCGCGGTAGACGGTGGCCATGCCGCCCTTGGCGATGCGTGACTCAACCTTGTACCGGCCGTCGAGCAGCTGGCCGACCAGGGAGTCGGAGACCGTCGCGTCCACGATGGTCGAGTCTACGTGCGGCGGGCCGGTGGGCCGGTCAGGCGCGTGCCGCGGGTCACCTCCGGATCGCTCGCCAGCGATCTTCCGAAAGGATGGGCGGCATGCCACCTCGCGTCGTCCTGTTCGACCTCGACGGCACCCTCACCGAGTCCGCCCCGGGCATCATGAACTCGGTCGCCCACGCCCTCGACGCGGTCGGCGCGCCTGCGCTCACCCGAGACGCGCTGCTGCGCTTCATCGGCCCGCCGCTGATCGGCTCGCTGCGCGACATCGCAGGCTTGGACGACGGGCAGCTCGACGCCGCGCTGATCGCCTACCGCGACTACTTCAATCGCCGGGGGATGTTCGAGAACTCGGTCTACGACGGCATCCCGACGCTGCTCCAATCGCTTGTCGACGACGGACGTCGGCTCGCCGTCACCACCGCGAAACCGCTGACCGCGGCCGCGCCCATCGTCGATCACTTCGATCTGAGCCGGTATTTCGAGGCGGTCTGCGGCCCGGAGACCGACGGCGAGCACGAGACGAAGGCCGCGGTGATCGCCGACGCGCTCTCACAGCTGCGGATCCCGCCCTCGGACGACGTCGTGCTGGTCGGCGACCGCGAGCACGACATCGAAGCGGCGCGCCAGGCCGGGGTCGCCTGCGTCGGCGCGTTGTGGGGGTACGGCTCGCGCGAGGAGTTGTCAGGCGCCGACGCGCTGGCCGCCGACGTTCACGAGCTGGCGACGCTGCTCGGCGTGAGCCCTTCGGTGGGCGAAGAGGCGCGCGCGTAGCGGCGCACCGGAATGCGACCTGCGCGGGCGGCCATCCGCCCGGCCTCGACCGCTTTTCGCATCGCGGCCGCCATCAGCTCCGGATGCTGCGCGCGGGTGACGGCTGACGCGAGCAAGACCGCGTCACAGCCCAACTCCATGGCCAACGCGGCGTCGCTTGCGGTGCCGATGCCGGCGTCGAGGATCACCGGAACGCCGGACTGCTCGACGATCAACTCGATGTTGTGCGGATTGCGGATGCCAAGACCTGAGCCGATCGGCGCCCCCAGCGGCATGACCGCCGCGCAGCCCACTTGTTCGAGCCGGCGCGCCAGCACGGGATCGTCGTTCGTGTAAGGCAAAACCACGAAGCCCTCGTCGACCAGCCGCTCGGCGGCGTCGAGCAGCTCAATCGGGTCGGGGAGCAACGTGTGCTCGTCGGCGATCACCTCGACCTTGACCCAGTTGGTCTCCAACGCCTCGCGCGCGAGTTGTGCGGTGAGCACCGCGTCGCGCGCGGTGTAGCAGCCAGCGGTGTTCGGCAAAACCCGAACGCCGCGCCGCGCCAACACGTCGAGAATCGAACCGCGTGCGGCGGGGTCGACCCGTCGCATCGCCACCGTCGTGAGCTCGGTCCCGGACGACGCGAGGGCGGCGTCTAGCACCTCAAGACTCGGCACGCCGCCGGTGCCCATGATCAAGCGCGAGCTGAACACCTCGCCGGCAAGCACGAATGGGTCGTCCATCGGTCAGCCTCCTTGCACGGCGGTCAGCACTTCGACGCTGTCGTCGTCCCTCAGCGTCGTGCCGCTCCAGGAGCCGCGCGGCACGACGACGCCGTTCACCGCGACCGCGACCCCGCTGGGAGCGACGGTCAGTGTCGTGACGACGTCGGCCAGCGTCACGTCGTCCGGCATCTCTTGCGGTGCGCCGTTGATGATCAGTTTCATGCTCCTGCCTTTGCGAACCTGCGCGGGTCGAAAGCTTTGTGTTCGCTCGGGATTTCGCCGCTGACGAGGAAATCGGCGATCACGTCGGCGGTGACCGGCGCGAGCAGGATGCCGTTGCGGTAGTGCCCGGTCGCCATCGCCAGACCAGGCAACGCCGTCGGTCCAAGGATCGGGGCGTTGTCGGGGGAGCCAGGCCGCAGGCCGGCCGATGTCTCGACGAGCGCCAACTCGGAAACGCCAGGCAGCAACTCGCGGGCGTCCGACAGCAACTCCGACGTCGCGCCGACGGTCACGGTCTGGTCGAAGCCGAGCTCCTCCATCGTCGCGCCGAGCACGACCTCGCCGTTTTCCCTTGGCACCAGGTAGATCGGTCGGCCGCGCACGACTGCCCGGACGTTTCGACTGATCAGCGGATGCGACACGTCGTCGCGAAGCCGCAGGATCTGGCCTTTCACCGGACGCACCGGCGGCAGCGCGTCGGGCGGCAGACCTTTCAGGTCACCGCTCCAGCAACCCGCGGCCAGCACGGTGGTGGTGGCCCGGAGTTGGTCCACGCCGACGACGGCGTCGGACTCGACGACGATCTCTCCCGCGGCCGCCCGCGCGAAAGCGACGCCAGCCCGCTCGCCGGCCACCAGCAACGCGTCAACCACTCGGCGGTTGTCGACCTGATGGTCGCCGTTGACCAGCAGGCCGCCGCGCACGCTAGGAGCGAGCAGCGGTTCGAGAGCGCGGCACTCGCGCGAGGTCAACGGCTGTGATGACAGACCGAGCGACGCCTGGTACTCGTGCAGGTCGTTGAGGGCGGCCTTGTCGTCGGCGTCGAAAGCGATCGCCAGGGTGCCGCATTCGCGATAGCCCACCGTCGTCCCTGACGCTTCTTCAAGCTCCGCGACGAACGACGGGTAGCGGCGCGCTGACACGAGATTCAACGCCAGCAGCGACTCCTCGCCGTAGTGCACCTCGGTGACCGGCGCCAGCATGCCCGCTGCGTAATGCGAGGCCCCGCCGCCGGGTGCCGGGTCGACCACGGTGACCGACAACCCGCGCTGCGCCGCCTGCCAGGCAATGGACAAGCCGATGACGCCGCCACCGACGACGAGCACGTCGGACGTCGTTCTCTCGTGCACCGCGACCTCCCTTCGCCGGCATGACCCGGAGCAGGTTCGACGGTCGGCGGCCGCGTCAGCCGCCCTCTCAGCCCGGTCGCGCCGGACTCCCGTGTGTCACCCAGCCTAGACGGCTACCCTGCGCTGGGGATGTGGGTGTTCGCGAGCAGGATCAAGGCGGCGACCCCCTGCAAGAGGGCGAACACTGAAATCAGCACCGCGGAGCCGCCGAGAAGCTGCGGTGTGCGCCGATCTTCGTCGGGCAGGCTCGTCGTGCCCCGCAGGGCGATGGTGGCGATCAAGGTGGTGATCAGCGCGACAACGAGCTGCGTCACCGCGAACGCACGAGGGACGTACAGCTCCTGACCGCGGTGCGACTCCGACAGCGCGGTCGTGACGACGTAGCCAGAGAACGGCAACAGCACGTTGGACGCCGCGATCACGAGCGAGGCGATCGCGAGCGCTCCGGGCGCCAGCACCAAGCCGAGCGCCCGCCGAACCGTGCCAGGTTCGTCGGCGAACCCGTCGTCGTACTCGTAATCGTCGATCTGGTCGGCTCGGAAATCATCCCCGTCGCGGAACGGCTCGGCGTCCCCCAAGACCTCGCTCATGACCGCAGAGGTTAGCGTGACAGGCTTGTCCGGTGGCCGAAGTTGACCAACTCATCACCGACTGGCTCACCGTCCCCGACGTCGCCGAACGACTCGGCGCGGACGTCGCGAAGGTTCGGCAGTTGCTGCGCGAGCGAAAGCTGCTGGCGGTGCGCGCCGAGGGCGTGCTGAGAGTGCCAGCCGCCTTCATCCAACACGGCGCGGTGCTCAAAGGGCTGTCCGGCACCCTCACCGTGCTCGCCGACGCCGGTTTCTCGGACGACGAGGCGCTGCGCTGGCTGTTCACGCCCGACGAATCGCTGCCGGGGTCGCCGGTGCAGGCACTGACGGAGAACCGCGGCACGGAGGTGAAGCGCCGTGCCCAAGCCCTCGCTTTCTGACGCGCGCTTGTACCTGTGCGTCGACGCGCGAGAGCGGCAGGGCGACCTGCCTGACTTCCTCGACGCTGTGCTGTCGAACGGCGTCGGCATCGTGCAGTTGCGGCAAAAGGGCATTGAGGCAAGACAAGAGCTTGCGGCGCTCAAGGTCTTCGCAGCGGCCTGTGAGCGGCACGGCAAGCTGCTCGCCGTGAACGACCGCGCCGACGTCGCCTGGGCTGCGCGCTCGCAGGTGCTGCATCTCGGGCAAGACGACCTCCCGGTGCCCGTCGCCCGCGCGATCGTCGACGACGGCGTGCTGATCGGCCGGTCCACGCACGATGTGGCGCAGGTTGACGCGGCGGCTGCGGAGGAAGGTGTCGACTACTTCTGCGTCGGACCGTGCTGGCCGACGCCGACTAAGCCCGGTCGGCCGGCGCCGGGCCTCGAGCTCGTGCGGCACGCCGCGGCACTGCACACTGATCGACCGTGGTTCGCGATCGGCGGCATCGATTTGTCGAACCTTGACGACGTGATCGACGCCGGGGCTCGCCGGGTCGTCGTCGTGCGGGCGATTACCGACGCCGCTGATCCGGGCGCCGCCGCTATGGAGTTCGTCACCCGTTTGCGCGCCGCGGCACCGGTACCCTAAACGCATGTCGTTGGGCCGCGCGTCAGTGCTGAGCGATCGCGCGAGCACGATCAAAGAGCTGCTCGCCAAGGGTGGCCACTCGTTCTCGTTCGAGTTCTTCCCCCCGAAAACCGAGGCGGGCGAGCGTTCGCTGTTCCAGGCGCTGCGCGAACTCGAGCAGCTCCGCCCGACGTTCGTCTCCGTCACATACGGCGCGGGCGGCTCGACGCGAGACACCACCGTCCGCATCACCGAGCGCATCGCGACCGAGACGACGCTGACTCCTGTCGGCCATCTCACCGCGGTGAATCAGTCGATCGCCGACTTGCGCCGGGTGGTCGGCCAGTACGCCGACGCGGGCGTGCGCAACATGTTGGCCTTACGTGGCGACCCACCCGGCGATGTCAACGGGGAGTGGGTCGCGCATCCCGAGGGGGTCGCGTACGCCGAGGAACTGGTGCGACTCATCAAGGCCTCCGGCGACTTTTGCGTTGGCGTGGCGGCGTTTCCCCGCCTGCACCCGCGGTCGCCCTCGGTCGACGAAGACACCTCACACTTTGTGCGCAAATGCGAAGCGGGCGCTGATTTCGCCATCACCCAGATGTTTTTCTCGGCCGCCGACTACCTGGCCTTGCGCGACCGCATCATGGCAGCCGGCTGCGACGTTCCGATCATTCCGGGCATCATGCCGCTCACCTCGATCGCGCAGATCGACCGGTTCGCGGTGTTGTCGGGCGACGACTTCCCGGCCGCTCTCGCCGCGCGGTTGACGGCGGTCGCCGACGACCCTGACGCCGTGCGCAAGGTGGGCATCGAAGCGGCGAGCCGGCTGTGCGACGAACTGCTCGCCGCCGAGGCTCCCGGGTTGCACTTCTACACGCTGAACAAGTCGCCAGCGACCCGCGACATCTACCGAAACCTCGGGCTCGCCGACCGCGGCTGAGTCACCCGGGACTTCTCTGGAACCGGACGCGGTTCCGGTTGCGTCCAACCGGCGTTCCCAGTCGCCGGAGGCCGCCATGAACGTCACCGTTCCACTTCGTCCGCTCGTCGTCGGCGCGGCGGCCGCTGTCGTCATCGTCGGGGCATACGCGCTAGGCAACGCCGGACGGTCCGCGTCGGCCGCGCCACCGTCCAGCCCGGCCGCCGACACCACACCTGCTGCGAACTCCGCAAGCAACGGCATCAGCGTCAGCGGTGTCGGACGGGTCACCGGCACGCCGAACTTGCTGCGATTGCAGACTTCCGTCAACGTCGTCCGGCCGAGCGTCAACGACGCGCTGCAAGAGGCCAACACGACCATGGCAAACGTGCAGGCCAAATTGAAGGCGGACGGCGTCGCGGCGAAAGACCTGCAGACGTCGGGGCTTTCGGTGCAACCGCATTACAACTACAACGGTGGCACGTCGAAGCTCGACGGATATGAGGTCAGCGAAAACCTGTCGGTCGTGTTGCGCGATCTGCCCAAGGCCGGTTCCGTCATCTCGGACGCCGCGCAGGTCGGCGGCGACGAACTGCAGCTCGGTGGTGCGACGCTCGATTTGGACGAGGACGACGCGCTCATCGCGCAAGCCCGCCAGAAGGCGTTCGCTGACGCCAAAGCCAAGGCGGCCGCCTACGCGGACGCGGCCGGGCGGTCGCTCGGCGCGGTCATGAGCATCTCCGAGTCGACCGACACCCAACCGCAGCCGTACAAGTACCTGACACCCATGGCGGCGGCCAGTGGCGCGGCCGCGCCGGTGCCGGTCGAGGCGGGTTCGCAAGACGTCACGGTGACCGTCTCGGTGGTGTGGGCGATGAGCTGACGCCGGGCCCGGGCGGCCGCTCGGCCGACCGGCGCGCACCCGGTCCAGGTGTGCGACACTGACCTCGCACAGCAACGCGCGCTCCGGGGTCGGTGCAAGTCCGAACCGGCGGTTACAGTCCGCGACCCGGGTGGCCAGGCGACCAGCCCAGCCTTCCGGTGGAGCCGGTGAAATTCCGGCACCGACGGTGAAAGTCCGGATGGGAGGCAGCGCGCGGGCGGCCCGTGCGCGTGCGCGCCACGGGCGCGTTCGCCATTGCCTCCCCGACAAGCTCCGGTTCGCGCCCGACGCGAGGAGACCGGATGTCGGCCGCCACCGAGCGCGAGATCGCGGCAATGCGCCACGCGATCGCGCTCGCCGAGCGCGGGTTCGGCTTGACCAGCCCCAACCCAGTCGTGGGTTGCGTGATTTTGGACGACGCGCGGCGTGTCGTCGGTGAGGGGTTTCACCAGCACGCCGGGGGTCCGCACGCCGAGGTCGCCGCCCTCGCGGCCGCCGGCCCGCTGGCCCGCGGGGGCACCGCCGTCGTGAGCCTCGAACCCTGTCGCCACACCGGGCGCACCGGCCCGTGCACCAAGGCCTTGATTGACGCCGGCGTCACTCGCGTCGTGTACGCGACGTCGGATCCGTCGCCGAAGGCGGGTGGCGGCGCCGACGAACTGCGCGCGGCGGGAGTGGAAGTCGTTGGCGGCGTCCTCGCCGACGAGGCTGCCCGGTCGAACGAAGCGTGGCTGCATTTCGCCCGTGCCGGCAGGCCCTTCGTCACCTGGAAGTTCGCCGCGACCCTCGACGGCCGCACCGCAGCGGCCGACGGCACCAGCCGTTGGATCACCAGCGAAGCGGCGAGGGCCGACGTGCACCGGCTTCGCGCCAGGCATGACGCGGTCATGGTCGGCACCGGCACCGCGCTGACCGACGACCCCGCTCTCACCGTGCGGGGCGGTGTCTCGATATCGAGACAGCCGCTCAGAGTCGTCGTCGGACGACGCGGCCTCCCGTCGTCCGCGAAGGTTTTCGATGACGCCGCGCCGACGTTGATTGTCAAGGAGCATGACCCCGATCTCGTGCTGAAGACGCTCGCCGACCGCGACGTGGTGAGCGTGCTGCTTGAGGGCGGGGCGAGGTTGGCCGCCGCGTTCATGGCCGCCGGCCGGGTCGACAAGGTCGTCGGCTATGTCGCGCCGGCGTTTCTCGGCGCCGGCGCCCCGGCGCTGGCCGCGGTTGGAGTCAGCACCATCGGCGACATCTTGCGATGGCATGTCGACGACGCCGAGATCGTCGGCGGCGACCTGCGAATCATCGCCCGACCGAAGAGGGCAGGGGAGTAGCGCGTGTTCACCGGCATTGTCGAGGAGTTGGGCACGATCACCGCCGTCACGCCTACCGGCACTGGCAGCGACGTCGCGGCCCGACTGGAAATCGCGGGCGCGCTCGTCACGAGTGACGTCGCCACTGGCGACTCGATTGCGGTGTCGGGCGTGTGTCTCACCGTCGTCGACGCGGCCGACGGCCACTTCACCACCGACGTGATGCGCGAGACGCTCAACCGCACTACGCTCGGCGCCGCAACCCCTGGAACAACCGTGAACCTTGAGCGGGCGGTCACGCTGCAGACCAGGCTCGGCGGTCACCTCGTGCAAGGCCACGTAGACGGCACCGGTCGAATTGCCGCGCGCGAGCACACGCCGCAGTGGGACGTCGTCCGCGTGGAAACGCCGGCCACGCTCGCGAAATACCTGGTGGAGAAGGGGTCGATCGCCGTTGACGGCGTCTCCCTCACCGTCGTCGAAGCGGACGACGAGGGGTTCACCGTCAGCCTCATTCCCACCACGTTGCAGCGCACCACATTGGGCGTGAAAGCAGTCGGTGACGAGGTCAACCTCGAGGTCGATGTGATGGCAAAATACGCCGAGCGATTGTTGGCCGCACAGGGCGTCGAAACAGCTGGCGGTGTCGCATGAACTGGCTGTATCACGCCCACTTGACGATCGCCGGCCACGCCATCACGTACCGGGAAATCCTCGGCAACATCCTCGGCTTGATCTCGGCGATCGGAGGAATGCGCCGACGAGTGTGGGCGTGGCCGATCGGGATCGTCGGCAATGTCTTCTTGTTCACCGTGTTCATGGGCAACGCGTTCGGCAGCACATCGCAGGCGCCGTTGCTGGGCCAGGCTGGTCGACAGATCTTCTTCATCATCACAAGCGTCTACGGGTGGCAGCGCTGGGCGAGCACCCGGCGCTCGACGCCGAACGCGGTCGCCGTGTCACCACGATGGGCCACCAGGATGGAGCGCGTCGGATACCTCGTCAGCGCCGCGATCGGCGTCGCGGTGTGTTACCTGGTCTTTCGCGAGATCGGGGCCGGATTCCCCGTGCAGTGGTGGTACTACCTCGCCGACTCGTGGATATTCGTCGGTTCGATGGTCGCCACCTTTGCGATGGCGCGCGGCTGGGTCGACTTCTGGCTGTGTTGGATCGCGGTTGACGTGGTCGGTGTTCCTGAGCTGATTCACTTCGCGTATTACCCGTCGGCCACGCTCTACGCGATTTACGCGGGCTTTGTCGTCTGGGGCTTTGTCGTCTGGCGTCGAGTCGCTCGCGCCGAAGGGCCGGCGGCGCTCACGCCGCTGCAGGAGGCGGTGGGCTGATGTTCGACTCCATCGAGCGCGCGGTCGCCGACATCGCGGCGGGCAAGGCGGTCGTCGTCGTCGACGACGCGGATCGCGAGAACGAGGGCGACCTCATTGCCGCCGCCTCCAAAGCGACCCCCGAACTCATCGCCTTTATGGTGCGGCACACCAGCGGGGTGATCTGCGTGCCGATGGAGGGCAAGACCCTCGACCGGCTCGGATTGCCGCCGATGACCGTGCGCAATGAAGACAGAAAGCAGACCGCCTACACCGTCTCCGTCGACGCCAGAAACGGTGTCACCACCGGCATTTCGGCGGCCGACCGAGCGCACACCGTGCGCGCGCTCGCCGACTCCGCGACCGAGCCGTACGAGCTGACCCGGCCCGGGCACGTCTTTCCGCTGCGTGCGGTCGACGGCGGGGTGCTGCGCCGCACCGGCCACACGGAGGCCGCCGTCGACCTTGCGCGACTTGCCGGTTTGACGCCGGCGGGCGTCATCAGCGAGCTCGTCAACGACGACGGCTCGATGGCGCGCGTGCCGGAGCTGCAGAGATTCGCCACGGACCACGGGTTGGCGATGATCTCGATCGCCGACCTAGTGGCCTACCGGCGCAGACACGAGTCCACCATCGAGCGCGTGGTCGCGGCACGGCTGCCGACGCCACACGGGGAATGGCGGGCGGTCGGCTATCGCAGCACGCTCGACGGCACCGAACTGGTCGCGCTGGTGATGGGTGATCTCGGCGACGGCGAGGGCGTTCTCGTGCGGGCGCACTCTGAGTGCCTGACCGGCGACGTCTTCGGCTCCTTGCGTTGCGACTGCGGCCCACAACTCGACGCCGCGATGTCGATAATCGGCGCCGAAGGGCGGGGTGTCGTGCTCTACATACGCGGTCACGAAGGCCGCGGAATCGGCTTGCTCAGCAAGCTTTTCGCCTACCGCCTTCAAGACGCGGGCGCTGACACCATCGACGCGAATCTCGAACTGGGGTTGCCCGCCGACGCGCGCGACTACGGCACCGGGGCGCAGGTGCTCGTCGACCTCGGTGTGAAGTCGATGCGGCTGCTGACCAACAACCCCGCAAAACGCGCCGGTCTCGAGGGCTGGGGGCTCCAGGTGGTCGGACGTGTTCCGCTGCCGACCCACGCGACTCCGGATAACCTGCGTTATCTGATGACCAAGCGCGACCGCATGGGCCACGACCTGCAGCTGCCGCTCGACGTCCCAAAGGTCGACGACCAGACCGGAGGCCTGTCATGAGCGGCGATGGCAAACCAGATCTCGCCACGGTCGACGCGTCGGGGTTGAGCCTTGGCATCGTGGCGACCCGGTGGAACACCCACGTTGTGGAGGCGTTGCTCGAACGCGCGGTCGCGGCGGCGTCGGCGTGTGGCGTCACGCAGCCTCGCGTCGTCCGCGTCGTCGGGGCGCTCGAGCTGCCGGTCGTCGCCCAGCAGCTTGCCGTCGAGCACGACGCCGTCGTCTGCCTCGGCTGTGTCATTCGCGGGGGGACACCGCACTTCGAGTACGTCTGCGACGCGGTCACCGCAGGCTTGAGTCGGGTCGGGCTCGACGCCGCGACCCCGATCGGCAATGGCGTCTTGACCTGTGAAAGCCTTGGCCAGGCACTCGACCGCTGCGGGCTTCCCGACAGCGCCGAAGACAAGGGATGGGAGGCGACGGTGGCCGCGCTCGACACCGCGCTCGTGCTGCGCGAGCTGCGACATCGCCAGCCAACCGTCGGCACCGGCTTCAGCCGGCCCGCGATGAGCTGACCCCGTCGTCCCAAGTCTTGAAAGGTTCTTCCATGCTCTCCCTCGTCCTGCCGAAGGGCTCGCTCGAGCGCGCCACGCTCGAGCTTTTTGAGGCCGCCGACCTGTCTGTCAGCCGCGGATCCGAACGCGACTACCACGCGTCGATCGACGATCCCCGCATCGGAACCGTGCGTTTCCTTCGCCCGCAAGAAATTCCGACGTACGTCGAAGAGGGTTTGTTCGACCTCGGCATCACCGGCCGTGACTGGATCACCGAGACCAACGCCGACGTCGTCTCTCTCGGCGAGCTTGAGTACTCGAAGGCGACCAGCAACCCGGTGCGGATCGTGCTCGCCGTCGTCAACGAAAACCCGGCCGACAAGGGCGCCGACCTGCCCAACGGCGTGCGAGTTTCGACCGAGTTTCCCGAGCTGACCAGACGCTACTTCGACCAGATCGGGGTCAAGGCGACCATCGTGCCGAGCTACGGCGCGACCGAGGCGAAGGTGCCCGACATCGTCGACGCGATCGTCGACCTGACCGAGACCGGCACCAGCCTGA
>Ga0187809_10000884_pt1 | contig 14830 bp, 12 predicted proteins | sample NC_wetland_sal_i_8_FD_132415 | JGI IMG/M metagenome (GOLD analysis project Ga0187809, IMG submission 132415) | Wetland sediment microbial communities from Neuse River Estuary, North Carolina, USA - ASW_4 | ecosystem: Environmental > Aquatic > Freshwater > Wetlands > Sediment | place: USA: North... | reverse complement strand
TGCAGGGCGCTTCTCTGTCCCGGATTTCTGTCTCATCTTCGCTCCTTGAATGGCTACGATGAACCAGAAATCCTCCCCTCTCAGTTAAGCCGATTTTGTCTCATTGGTGCTGACGCCGGACAGTCGCTATTTGCCATAGCTGCCTGCATTCGGCATATGGCGAGCTATGGCCAGTGTTTTTCCTTGCGTTTCATGATGAAAAGCGGGTCAGGCAGCATACCGCCCCGCCGTGTCCCCGCAAGATCGCAGCACCGTAGCAGCCTTCATGCCTTTCAGCCTCCAGGTTCCCCCCGAGGGCGCAGGAGAAGACGATGTTGTAGCAGGAGTTTCCGGTAATCGGAGAAAATCGTTCGAAGCGATTGCGCCCGAGTTTGCCGGCTGGATCGATTTCTTCCTGCGGCTCGGCTTGACAATGGAGCAATCGGCCGCGCTCGCGCGCCGCGCCAAAGCGCAGCGGACGCCGATTCTGCGGGAATTGGTCGTCTCAGGCCTCTTGCCGGAGGCGCGGATCTACCGTGAATTGGCGGATGCGCTCGGACTACCATTTGAAGAACACGTCGACCCCGAGCAACTGATCCTCCGCGGGCGGGACATGGATGTTCTCCTTCGCCAGGGCGGCAACAAATCGCTCGTCGTCAAGATGAAAGCCGCAGCCAGCACCATGGTCGTTCTGTGTGCGCCCGTAACGGTGGACCTTGCGGCGATGAGGGAGCGGGTTCGCCGCAGCCCGTCGCTTGCTTCGCGCATCCGCATCGTCGCTCCGGGAAGCCTGCGGCAGGCGCTGGCGACGCGTGCGGAACGCCGCTTGATGAGACGTGCGGAAGAAGAGCTCTTTCGTGAATTTTCCAGCTGCTCGGCGCGTACCGTCGCGAACGGTTGGCAAGGCGTGCTGACCGGCGCGCTTCTGGTCGGCTTCCCCGTGGCAATTGCAGCGGCTCCATTTGCAGTGGAACTCATTGTCCATCTTTTCTTCTCCTCCTTCTTCTTCCTGTGCGTGGCGTTGCGCCTTTGGGCGGCGGCCTGTTTCGAGCCGCAGTCTTTCCCGGAAATCAAGACTCATCATCCGGACCAGTTTCCGACCTATTCGGTTCTCGTGGCGCTCTACAGGGAGGAAGAAATCATCCCCGACCTGTTCGTTGCGCTCGGCCGCATCGTCTGGCCGCGCAGCAAGCTCGAGATCAAGCTTGTCTGCGAAGCCGACGACACTGAAACCTTACGTGCTATCGAAGCGCATGGCCTCAGGCCGTTCGCGGAACTCATCCGCGTTCCACCCGGCGCGTTGAGAACGAAGCCGAGGGCGCTGGCTTATGCGGTTGCCATGACGAGCGGCGAATTCATTGCCCTCTATGACGCGGAGGACCGGCCGCATCCCCTTCAACTCGTCGAGGCGTGGCAAAAATTTGCTGCAGCTGATCAGGCGCTTGCCTGTGTTCAGGCGCCGCTCGTCGTTTCCAATTATCGTCGCGGCAACATTGCGCGGATGTTCGCCTTTGAATATGCGGCGCTTTTCCGTGCCCTGCTCCCTTTCCTGGCAAAGCGAAGACTGGTTCTCCCTCTTGGCGGAACCTCCAATCATTTTCGCCGCTCGGCGTTGGAGGCGGTCGGCGGATGGGATCCGTATAATGTGACGGAGGATGCCGATCTCGGCCTGCGCCTCATACGGTTCGGCTATCGCACGGAAATGATATCCCGTCCGACTTTCGAAGACGCGCCCGAAGCAATCGGCACATGGTTGCCGCAGCGCACCCGATGGTTCAAAGGATGGATACAGTCCTACCTTGTCCACATGCGGGCGCCCTTGGCGCTTTGGCGCGAACTCGGGCCGGCTTCCTTTCTGACCTGCCAGATTCTCTTCGCGGGGATGATCCTTTCGGCAATCGGCCATCCGATCTTTTTGGGAACGATCGCCTACATCCTGACGCGGATAGGAGAAGGCGCAGACTTGGACGGCTGGCAAGCCTTCCTGCTCGCCTTCGATTGCTGCAATATCTTGTTGGGCTATGCCGCCTTTCTGGTGCTTGGATGGCAAGTGCTCGGAGAGAAGGAAAGGCGGGCTTTCTGGAAGACGATCCTGCTCACGCCATTCTACTGGCTCCTGATGTCCGTCGCCGCTTTCCGGGCTGTCTGGAAGCTCTATTCGGCGCCGCATCAGTGGGAGAAGACGCCTCACTTCAGGCGGGAAGGCGCGGTCGATCCGTCCAGCCCGCCGAAGCCGAAGAGATCGAATGTCGGCGGTTCGTCAGGAAATCCGGTCTCTCGCCAAATGCTGGACTCCTCGTCGCCTATGGCCGAAAGATCCCGATCCGCATAGGGAAACGAAAGCAGGACGTGGCGGATTACCGCCGGCCTTGCGCGCGGCTACCTGCTTTCAGATTTCCCCTATCGTGCTACAAGCAAAGCGCTTGCGGTATGTCTCTAGATCATGCGGGAAATCAAGACTTGCTGATGAAGGCTCCTTTGTTCCCAGGCCTCTTCGCTGGGCTTGCTTCTATGCACATGTCCCGCGCCCGCGCCACACCGGACGAATAGTCTCATGAACGGACGCGGCGGGGCGGAAAAGCGGCGGTGGACGGCGCCCTTTACGGAGCGCCTGACGGCGGACCGTTGGATGCTCCTCATGGTAGCGCTGGCCCTGCTCCTCGCGACATGGTTGGCCCTTTCCGCCGGAATCGCGGTGTTTGTCGTAATTTGCGTGGCGGGCTTGCTGATCCCGCTCGGACGCAAGCGAGCCACTCCCATTGAAGCATCGTCCGCCGCGCCGGCTCTCGAAAACGTTCAAGCGCTTGATCTCGCTGCCGCTATCCCCGATCCGATCGTCTTTTTCGACCGAGGCGGCGCTGTTGTCCACGTCAACGCTGCGGCCTCGGACGCATTCGGCCCCTTGAGGCCGGGTTCGCCGGTACGCCTGACATTCCGTACGCCGGAGATGCAGGATCTGATTTCCCGTGTGGTGGAAGCGGGTGCGGGGGGCGACGGGGTTGATTTCGCGGAAAGGATTCCGATCGAGCGATTGTTTCGCGTCACGGCGGCCCCCGTCGGCCAGGTAGCCGGAGGTCTCTTCGTTCTCGTCTTCAAGGACCAGAGCGAGGCGCGTCGAATCGACCGGATGCGCGCGGATTTCATCGCCAATGCAAGTCACGAACTCCGGACGCCACTCGCTTCGATCTCCGGCTTCATAGAGACGCTCCGCGGACCGGCGAAGGACGATGTGAAGGCGCGCGCGCATTTCCTCGAAATCATGGAGGCGCAGACCAGCCGCATGGCGCGCCTGATAAATGATCTTTTGTCGCTGTCGCGTCTCGAAATGAAAACCTACTCGCGCCCCGGCGAGACGGTGGACGTCGCCGCCACCCTCGAACGTGTTGTGGATGCGCTGAAGCCTCTGGCGAACGAGTTGGGACTGGTTATGGAGGAGGAAACCGACGACGGCCCGTTGATGGTCCGGGGCGACCGGGACGAGCTTTTCCAGGTTTTTGAGAATCTGGTCGAGAACGCCTGCAAATATGGCCAGAGCGGCAAGCGGGTCGTCGTTTCCGCAACCCGGAGGCAGGGAGGCATCATCGCGGCGGTAAGGGATTTCGGACCGGGTATTCCGAAGGAGCATATCCCCCGGATCACCGAGCGCTTTTATCGCGTCGATGTCGAGAACAGCCGGGCGCAGAAGGGAACGGGCTTGGGTCTCGCCATCGTCAAACACATACTGACGCGTCACAACGCCCGACTCGAAATCTGGTCGGAATTGGGCGAGGGCGCTCGTTTCAGCGTCCACTTTCCTCCGGATTGATTTCAGGTGAGGAAACAGCCTGTGCGAAACTTTTCTCTCGCACGCGGACGCGTTGCGGCGTTAATTGTCACAATAAATTCAGGGAAGAATAAGAAGCTGAACGGAATCAGCGTTATCCAGGTGACGGCCAATTCGGCAGGACTGGTAGATGAGCATGCACACGCAACACGCCTTCGATGAGGACCTGAAATTCCTGACGAACCGGATCGCCTCCATGGCCGGCCACGCCGAACGCATGGTCGAGCAGTCCGTGAGGGCGCTTGTAGGATCGGACAGCGGCCTGGCGAAGAAGGTCATCGAGGATGACCTGCTCCTCGACACGGCACAGCGCGAGATCGATGACAAGGCGATCTCGATCATCGCGCGGCGTCAGCCCATGGCCGACGATTTGCGAGAAGTCATCGGCGCGATCCGCATCTCCGCCGATCTCGAAAGGGTCGGCGATCTCGGCAAGAATATCGCGAAGCGGGTCGTCGCCGCGACCGCAACGCGACAGCCGATAAGCCTTTTCCGCGGCATAGAGGCGCTGGCGGAATTGGCGCTGATGCAATTGAAGGACGTCCTCGACGCCTATGCGTCGCGTTCGGTCGAGCGCATCGGCATGGTCCGCAATCGCGACGACCAGATCGACGCCATGTACACGTCGCTCTTCCGCGAACTCCTGACCTATATGATGGAGGACCCGCGCAGCATCACCCCGTGCACCCATCTTCTCTTCTGCGCCAAGAACATCGAGCGCATTGGCGACCATGCCACCAACATCGCGGAGACGCTTTATTACATCATCACGGGCGAGCAGATGCCGGTCGATCGGCCGAAGGAGGATGAGAGCCACAAGGTGGTGGCAAGCGTCGAGGGGCCTTCGAATTCCTAGCGCTGTGAGCCATTCGTACCGGGGTGACCCTTCAAGGCTTCGCTTCGCGGAGCACCCCCAGGTGAGGACCGCTGTCGCTCACGATACCCATCCTGAGGCGCGAGCCTGAAGGTCGAGCCTCGAAGGACGCAAAGAGCCTGAGCCTGCTTTATCGGCTGCGCCGCCGATCCGCAGGTGGCTGGAAGGCGATGCGTGCATGATAGGAGCAATAGGGGCTGTTTTCCTTGGAGTCGTTGCCGCAGAAGCTGAAATCCTCGGTAAGGGGATCGCCGCTCGGCCATTTGCAGGTCCGCTCCGTCAACTCCACCAGCTTGAGTTCCTGTGACGCCGGCATCGCTACATTCTCGATCACGCGAGGCATCAGCCTTGCGACGGGCTCGGCTTCGAACTGTACCTGCAGCGCGGTCGCGCCCACTGTCGCTGCGACCGTGCGCATATGGGTGACGCGTGCCGCTGCTTTCGCTCCGCTCGTGGATTGGGTCGATTTCTTCTGCCGCGCCGGCGCCGCGGCGCGGCCCCGGTTGGAGAGCTTCAGGCGATGCACTTTGCCGATCACGGCGTTCCTGCTGACGCCACCCATCTGCGCCGCGATCTGGCTGGCGCTCAAGCCCTCCAGCCAGAGCTTCCGCAGAAGTTCGACACGCTCTTCGGTCCAGTTCATCGAACAGGCTCCCACATTGCCTGCGGAATCCGAATCCCTCCACCCGCCCAGCATTGCGCCAGGGTGACAACTACATCTATCGGGTTTGTAGGTTCGCCGCACGAAATCTAGTTCGGTTGCAAATTACCGTATGGGTTGACTCCGTGACAAGAGTCCGGCGGCGGCTGTGAATCGCTTTTTGGGGTTTTCCCCAACTTGCCCGTTGGTTGTGCGGAATTCTTTTCAGCCAGTGTGATTCTTATGCAACGTGTGGCCGACGGCGACGGAAACATCTCTCATCTGTATCCGTATTCTTGATGGCCGGTTGCGAAGACGGCATAGAGCTTCGCATTGACAGAACCGGCGAAAAAACGGATACAGGGCACACAGGCCGTCCTCGGGGGCGGCTTTTTTGGTTTTTGCGGCCGGTCTCCGGACCGGATTTCTGCTTCTTGCAGACGCAGACGGTCTGTCGGGAGATGATGCTGATGAGCGATACGGCGATTTACGGGACATTCGCACGCGCCCCTCTGGCTTTCGAGCGCGGAGAGGGCACCTGGCTCTACACGGCCGACGGCGAGCGATATCTCGATTTCGCCGGCGGCATCGCCGTCAATTCGCTCGGCCATAGCCACCCCCATCTCGTCGCCGCGCTCACCGAGCAGGCTGGCAAGCTATGGCACGTGTCGAACCTCTACGAGATTCCGGACCAGGAAAGGCTCGCCCGGAGACTTGTCGAAAACAGCTTCGCGGACAGGGTCTTTTTCACCAATTCGGGCGCCGAGGCGCTGGAATGCGCCATCAAGACCGCGCGCCGCTACCACTATGTCAATGGCCGCCCGGAGAAGTTTAGGATACTGACCTTCGAGGGTGCGTTCCATGGCCGCACGCTGGCCACGATCGCGGCCGGCGGCCAGAAGAAATATCTCGAAGGTTTCGGCCCCAAGGTCGAGGGCTTCGATCAGGTGCCTTTCGACGACATCGAAGCGGCGAAGAAGGCGGTCGGGCCGGAAACGGCGGCCATTTTGATCGAGCCGATCCAAGGCGAGGGCGGCATCCGCCCGGCGCCGGCACAATTCCTGCGCGATCTGCGCAAGCTTTGCGACAATAACAATCTGCTTCTCATCTTTGATGAGGTCCAATGCGGCATCGGCCGCACCGGCAAGCTCTTCGCCTATGAATGGTCGGGTGCGAAGCCGGACATCATGGCGATCGCCAAGGGGATCGGTGGCGGCTTCCCCGTCGGCGCTTGCCTGGCGACGGAAGAAGCGGCTTCGGGCATGACCGCGGGCGTGCATGGCACGACGTTCGGAGGTAATCCGCTTGCCATGGCCGTTGGCAATGCGGTGCTCGATGTCGTTCTTGAGGATGGTTTTCTGGAGGATGTCGCGCGCAAGGGGCTGGCGCTCAAGCAATCGCTTGCGGCGGTGGTCGACGAATATCCGGCGGTGTTCGAGGCGATCAGGGGACTTGGGCTGATGCTCGGCCTCAAATGCCGCATGACGAACACCGCGATCAACCAGAAATTCCGTGACTCTCATTTCCTCGCCGTCACCGCCGGCGAGAATGTCATCCGGCTGCTCCCTCCTCTCACCGTGACGGATGAGGAGATAAGGCTGGCGGCCGACCGGATTCACGAAAGCGCGTCCGAGCTTGCCGGAAAAAAGGGCGGCCACGGATGACCGTCTCAACCGGCAAGTCTGGCGTTCCGCGCCATTTCACCGATCTCTCGACGGTGTCCGCCGGAGATTTGCGCGCAATCCTCGACGATGCCGGCCGGCGCAAGGCCATGATCAAGGCGGGCGAGAGGGAAGCGCCTTTCGCCGGCAAGGTGTTGGCGATGATCTTCGACAAGCCGTCGACGCGCACGCGCGTGTCCTTCGACGTGGCCATGCGCCAGCTTGGCGGCGAGACGATCATGCTGACCGGCGCCGAGATGCAGCTTGGCCGCAGCGAGACCATCGCCGATACCGCAAAGGTTCTGTCGCGTTATGTCGATATCATCATGATGCGCACGACCTCGCATGACCGTCTTCTTGAAATGAGCGAATATGCGACGGTCCCCGTGATCAACGGGCTGACGGACGACACGCATCCCTGCCAGATTATGGCCGACGTCATGACCTATGAGGAGCATCGCGGCAGCGTAAAGGACAGGCTTTTTGCCTGGTCCGGCGACGGCAACAATGTGCTCCATTCCCTGCTGGAGGCTTCGGCGCGATTCGGCTTCCGGTTGAACGTCGCCGTGCCGGAGGGCAGTGAGCCGAGTCCCCGCTATGTGGACTGGTCCAAGGCGAATGGCGGCCGCATCGAGATCATGCGCTCGCCGGAGGATGCCGTGGCCGGCGCGGATTGCGTCGTCACCGACACATGGGTTTCGATGGGCCAGGAACATCGGGCGCGCGGCCACAACATCTTCATGCCCTACCAGGTGAACGAGCGCCTGATGAAGCACGCGGCATCCGACGCTCTTTTCATGCATTGCCTGCCGGCCCATCGCGGCGAGGAGGTGACGGACGAGGTCATCGACGGACCGCATTCGGTGGTTTTCGATGAAGCCGAGAACCGGCTCCACGCGCAGAAGGCGGTGCTGGCCTGGTGCCTCGGCGCTTGATCGCCCGGTTTCGCCTTCTTATCTACTGGCTATCACCTTCATCTTTTCAGGAAATGCGCGTCCGCCTGAACGCGGACGCTGCGAAAGGATTGCGTCATGGCTGAACAGGAAAGAAAGCTTGGCGAATTCGGCCATGCGGGCGACGACCACGTCGTCCCTTTTGAGGTGGGGCCGCTCGATATACGCGGTCGCGCCGTGCAACTCGGCGCCGCGCTTGACCAGATTCTGAACCGTCACGACTACCCCGAGCCGGTGGCGCGGCTTCTCGCCGAAGCCGCGGTGCTGACGGTGCTGATCGGTACATCACTGAAGTTCGATGGAAAATTCATCCTGCAGACGCGCTCCGACGGGCCGGTGGACATGCTGGTGGCCGATTTTTCGACGCCGCAGTCGCTGCGCGCCTATGCACGTTTCGACCGTGGCCGCCTTGAAGAGGCGGTTGCGGCCGGTAGTGCGACCCCCGCCGATCTTCTCGGCAAGGGCGTTCTGGCGCTGACGATCGATCAGGGTGAATACACCCAGCGCTACCAGGGCATTGTGCAGCTTGACAGGACCTCGCTCGAAGATGCGGCGCGCGTCTATTTCCGCCAGTCCGAGCAGATCCCGACGGAGGTGCGACTGGCGGTCGGACGGATGATCTCGCGCGGGGAAAGCGGCGCCGAGGAACGCTGGCGCGCCGGCGGCGTGCTGGCGCAGTTCCTGCCGGCGGCCTCGGAGCGGCAACGCCTTCCCGATCTTCCCGGCGGTGACGATCCGGCTTCCGCCATCGAGGTCGAGGACCGGACCGATGCCGCCTGGAAGGAGACGCAGGCCCTCATGGCGACTGTCGAGGCATCGGAACTGGTCGATCCCACGGTCGGCGCGGAGCGGTTGCTCTTCCGATTGTTCCACGAGCACGGTGTCCGTGTCTATGAGGGCGTGCCGGTACTCGACGACTGCTCCTGTTCGCGCGAGAAGATCCGCGCGATCCTGGATGGATTTTCGGCCGAGGAGGTGGAGGAAAGCGTCGAGAACGGCGCCATTCGCGTCAATTGCGAGTTCTGTTCGAAGGAATATGAATTCGACCCCGACGAATTCCTCGCCAAAAGCTGATCTGTTTCATCAGGCGGGGCGCCTCAGTTGACCGTGCGCGCCTCGCCAGGAATATCGAGGGAGAAGGCCGGTATGGCGACTTCGAAGAGACGCCCGTCCGCCTGCCTCAGCGTATAATGTCCGACCATGATGCCTGACGGCGTCGAAAGCGGGCAGCCAGAGGTGTACTGGAAGCTGTCGCCCGGATTGAGTTCCGGCTGTTCCCCGACTACGCCCGGTCCGCGCACCTCCTCCACATTTCCGACGCCGTCCGTGATGTGCCAATAGCGCGACATCAGCTGGACGAAGCTATCGGAATTGTTGGAGATCGTGATCCGGTACGACCAGACATAATGATTGTCTTCCGGCTCGGACCGGTCGGACATGTAGAACGGTTCGACCTGAACCTCGATCCCCTCCGTCGTAGCGCGATACATGGCGCGGCTTCCTTTCGCTTGGGGAAGATTCGCGCAGCCGCGCCCTTCGGTCAATATTCGCAATCGGCCGGAGCCGCCTATGCGGCGGCCCTCAGCGCATTTTCGATATCGTTCATCAGATCGTCCGCGTCCTCGAGGCCGACGGAAAGCCTGAGCGTGCCGGGGTTGATGCCGAGCTGCGCCCGCGTCTCGTCCGTCAGGTTCTTGTGCGTCGTGGTGCCCGGATGGGTGATCAGGCTTTTGGCGTCGCCCAGATTGTTCGAGATACGGACGATCCTCAGCGCGTTCTGGAAGGCGAAGGCCGCCTTTTTCCCCTCCTTGAGGTCGAGACAGATCATTGTCGATCCGCCCTTCATCTGCTTTCCGATGATATCGGCTTGCGGGTGGTCGGCGCGTCCCGGATAGATGACGCGGGAGATGGCGCTCTTGCCGGCGAGAAAGTCAGCGATCCTGCCCGCGCTTTCGGTCTGCTGGCGCACGCGAACAGGAAGCGTCTCCAGGCCTTTCAAGAGCGTCCAGGCGTTGAAGGGCGACATGCCTGGGCCGGTATGGCGGAAATAATCGTGCAGATGCTCGCTGATCCACGCCTTGTCGGAAAGCACGATGCCGCCAAGGCAACGCCCCTGGCCGTCTATATGCTTCGTGGCGGAGTAGACGACGACATGCGCGCCGAGTTCGAGCGGCTTCTGGAAAAGCGGCGTCGCAAAGACATTATCGACGACGAGGCGCGCGCCGATTGAATTGGCCAGCGCGGCGACGGCCTTGATGTCGGCGACTTCCAGCGTCGGATTGGTCGGGCTTTCGAGGAAGAAGAGCTTGGTGTTCGGCCGAACCGCCTTTTCCCATTCTTCCATTTTTCTGCCGTCCACAAGCGTGGACTCGATGCCGTATTTCGGCATCAGAGTCTCGATGATCCAGCGGCACGAGCCGAACAGCGCGCGCGCGGCGACCACATGGTCGCCCTTTTTCAGCGAGCAGAGGAGGGCGGTGGCGACGGCCGCCATCCCGGATGCGGTCGAGCGTGCGTCTTCCGCGCCCTCTATGGCGCACATGCGCTTCTCGAACATGTCGACGGTGGGATTGGCGTAGCGCGAATAGATGAAGCCGGGTTCCTCGCCCTTGAAGCGGGCTTCGGCGGCTTCCGCCGTGTCATAGACGAAGCCTTGCGTGAGATAGATTGCTTCGGAAGTTTCCCCGAATGCCGATCTAAGCGTGCCCGCATGCACCGCTGCGGTCCGGGGTTTCCAGTTCTGTGTCGTCATCTTCGTCGCCTCTGTCCAACAAAAAGCCAATAAAAAAACCGGCCGCGAAGCCAAATCGCGTACCGGTCCCTCAGTGGCCCCTTAGCGACTTGTTTAACGTGGCTGCAAGCCGACCGGCCAAATCACCACGGGATAAAACCTGCTTTAGTCCTCGCATCGGCTTGCGTCAATCGCGGACTTCGCTAAACGATGAGGCTTGGTTTGAGTGAGCGCGTAGGTCAAGAGCGTGCGTCAGTCGGGAATCTTGCCGGATCGGGAAATCGCCGCGCTTTTTGCGGGCGGCAGCCTTTCCGCGCCCCGCGCGCTCGATGCGGACCAGATCCAGCCGGCAAGCCTCGATTTGAGGCTTGGCGCGAAAGCCTGGCGCGTCAGGGCAAGCTTCCTGCCTGGCCCGGAAAGCACGGTCGCGGAGAAGCTCGACCGGCTGAAACTGCACGAGATCGATCTTACCGCCGGCGCCGTCCTCGAAACGGGGTGCGTCTATGTCGCACCGCTGCTCGAGGCGCTGGACCTGCCGCACGACGTTGCCGCGTCCGCCAACCCGAAGAGTTCGACGGGGCGGCTCGACATCTTCACCCGCGTGATGAGCGACCGCGGGCAGGAGTTCGACAAGATTCCCGCCGGCTATTCGGGCCCGCTCTATATTGAGATAAGCCCGCGCACTTTCCCGATCATCGTGCGGACGGGATCGCGCCTGTCGCAGATCCGCTTCCGCAAAGGAAGCGCGACGCTGTCCGGAACCGAGCTTGCCGCCTTGCATGCGAAGGAGAAACTCGTTGCGGCGGACGCCGCGAACATAACTGGCGGCGGCATAGCACTCTCCATCGATCTTTCCGGCGATCGTCGCGGATTGGTTGGTTATCGCGGTAAGCACCATACCGGTCTGGTCGACGTGGATCGTCGCGCCGCCAATGACGTTCTCGATTTCTGGGAGCCGCTGCACGCGCGCGGCGCACGCGAACTGATCCTCGATCCGGACGAATTCTACATCCTCGTCAGCCAGGAAGCGGTGCACGTACCCCCCGGCTATGCGGCGGAGATGACGCCATTCGACCCGCTGGTAGGCGAATTCCGCGTCCATTATGCCGGTTTCTTTGATCCGGGCTTCGGCCATTCCGCGGCGGGCGGGACAGGCAGCCGCGCGGTGCTCGAAGTGAGGAGCCATGAAGTGCCCTTCATTCTGGAGCACGGGCAGATTGTTGGCCGGCTTGTCTATGAGCACATGCTGGCCAGCCCGGAGACGCTTTACGGAAGCGGACTCGGCTCCAACTATCAGGCTCAGGGCCTGAAGCTTTCCAAGCATTTCCGCTAGGCGGCGAAGGCACGTTGCCGATTTGCCGGTGCGCTTGGCAAACCGGCTACTCCCACTGGCGGATTGCTCGCCCGCGCATGCAATGGATCGAATGCGCCCCAGAAACGTTCGGCCTTCGAACGCGAGGGAACAGGGATGATACAGCGTGTCAGAAAGGGGCGTACACAAGGGGGAATCGACGCGGAGCGTGCGCGCCAGACGGGCCGCGGCCGGGAGGCGGAAACACCTTCCCAAATCCCCCCTCGCGGCCTGCTCGATGTGGGGTGGCGGCTCTGGACCCAGATCGGCGAGGATCGCATTCTCCTGGTAGCGGCGGGAACCACGTTTTATGTGCTCCTCGCGGTCTTTCCGGCGCTTGCTGCATTCGTCTCGCTCTATGGCTTCATCGCCGATCCGAAGACCATCGAGCAGCACATCGCGTTTCTTGGCGAAGTGCTGCCTGCCGACGGTTTCGATCTGATCCGCAATCAGCTTCACGCACTTTCCAGCCAGGCGAACGGAGCGCTCAGCGTTGGATTTGTTGTCGGCCTCCTGATTGCTCTCTGGAGCGCCGATGGCGGGGTCAAGGGTCTTTTCGAGGGTCTAAACGTTGCCTATGGCGAAATGGAGAAACGGAGCTTCATCAGGCTCACCCTCGTCTCCTTCGCCTTTACCTTCGGCGGCATTCTCGTCGGCATCTGTTTCATTCTTGTCATCGGCGTCATTCCCGCTGTCCTGTCGTTTTTGCAGCTGGATCCGAAGGAAAAGATGCTGGTCGACCTGCTCCGCTGGGTGCCCGCACTTCTCTTGGCTGTTGTGGCGATCATTCTTCTTTATCGCTACGGCCCGAGCCGCGAGCGGGCGAAATGGCGCTGGGTCAGTTGGGGCGCCGCCTTCGCGACGGTTGCCTGGCTCATCGCTTCTTGGGCATTTTCGTTCTATCTCGCCCACTTTGCCAATTACAACGCGACCTATGGAACGTTGGGCGCAGCGATTGGCTTTCTGATGTGGATATGGATTTCGGCGATCATCATGCTTCTTGGTGCGGAACTGAACGCCGAACTCGAGCACCAGACGGCACGCGATTCCACGACCGGCGAGCCGCTGCCTATGGGGCAGCGTGGCGCGACAATGGCAGACACCGTCGGCAAAGCCTCGGACGAGTCCGCCGGGTAGAAATAGCGCATTCTTCGCTTGACAGGAGCAGCACGGCTCATGGATTAATGACGCCGCCGCGGGTGTAGTTCAATGGTAGAACAGCAGCTTCCCAAGCTGCATACGAGGGTTCGATTCCCTTCACCCGCTCCAACTGGTCATCCGCTGCCACTGCGCCTTCGTCTTCTCGCGATGCGACCCGAGCTACGCTGACTCTGTCTGAGGGGAGCCCACAGACGAGCGGAATTCCGGCACCAGAACGAAAACTTCCTCAATCAGCTTCTCATAGGGCCGCCAGCCGGTCAAAACCCTTTCGGAGCCGCCCGGCCGCTTGATAATGAGCGTGGGAAAGCGGCCGATCCCTCTCAGATGCGCATCGGCTACGTCCTTTTGGAAGGCGCGCTTTGCCTCATCGCCGCGCATGGCGCGCTCCCACCGCGCAGCGTCGAATCGTCCGTCCGAGAGGGAAGCGCATTCGGCGGCGATCTCCGAGAGAATTTCGCGGCGCGCGATGTTGCGGCTCTCCACAAAGAGCTTATGTCGCATGCGCTTCAAATAGAGGTCTCCGGCGAAGGGAGATTGCAACTCCGCCGCCTTGAAAGCCAGGCAGGCCGGCCATGACGAATCCGGCGGGTCCTCTGTCCACACGCGGTTCTCGATCCGCACGCCCGTTTGCCGTTCGGCTTGCATCCAGAGCGGCCCCATCTGCGCCGGCCTGTGGATGGCGTTGAGCGGGTCATCAAAGCGATCCCAACGCTTTATCATCCCGCCCATGCGCTGACGCCACGCCATGCGGCCGACAAGGGCGCGGCGCAGGCGCGACCATTCCGGCTCCAGGGCCCACGACCAGCAGCACAGCGGATCGGTATAATAGGTGACATGCAAAGGGGCGGCGGGTGTTGGCCCCGCCGCTCCCTGTTGCATCATTGCCGCCGATTGGTCGCTCACTTTTGTTGAATGCTCGGCGGGCTCATCAGATCCTCCTGCGGATAGGAAGACCATTGCGCGCCTTTGCCCTTGCTCTTGGTCGTGCTCTTCACTTCCTCGCTGCGCAGCTTCGACAATTGCTTGTCCAGTTCCTTAACATCCGCTTCGCTCTGCAGCACCCCGACGGGCTCATGCTCGATCTCGCCCATCGTGTCGACGACATGCTGGTATGGATCGTCGATATATTCCCATTCCTCTCCGTCGCCCCAGGGCCCCTGGCCTTCGTTCCAGGGACCGCGCGCGTCAGCGCCGTTGGACATGTTGAAATAGGCATGCGTGAAGCGCGGATCGCCTTGCAGCACGCCGGGAGGGAAGTTCGGCTCGATCGTGTCGAGCGCCGCCGAGAACATCTGGAAATGCGCGATCTCGCGCGTCATAAGGAAGCGGAGCGTCTCGTGCACATACGGATCGTCGGTGAATTTCAAGAGATATTCGTAGACGATCTTGGCTCGGCTTTCCGCAGCGATATCCGACCTCAGATCGACCGTGAGGTCGCCGTTGGCGTTGACGTAGGCGCCTGACCAAGGCGTACCCTGACTGTCGGTGACTGTCGGTCCGCCGCCGGAAAGAACAAGAAACTGCGGATTTGTCAGCGCCTCGTGGATCAGGCTTTCCTTGGCGCTCTTCCCATTGAGGCTGGTGATCGGATTGGCTGCGGCGGCGTCCTTCAATTCGCCATTGATGCCCTCGAGCAGCATGGTGATGGTCGCGCCGA
>Ga0187809_10000883_pt1 | contig 14835 bp, 17 predicted proteins | sample NC_wetland_sal_i_8_FD_132415 | JGI IMG/M metagenome (GOLD analysis project Ga0187809, IMG submission 132415) | Wetland sediment microbial communities from Neuse River Estuary, North Carolina, USA - ASW_4 | ecosystem: Environmental > Aquatic > Freshwater > Wetlands > Sediment | place: USA: North... | reverse complement strand
TGATGTAGTCGCCGGGGCGCTTAGAATATAGCGCTAATACTCTGGCAACGGCTTGCGGCCGAATGCCCGGGCAATATACTCCAACCACACCAAAACATACGTCGCATAGTACAAAAATACCGCACCTAACCAACCGAAAACCCACCGCCGGTTATCATGGGTCTGGAGCGTCTTGGGCCATAGCATAAGATTCCCCATGAGCTCCCTGTGGTTTGCACGTACTCGCCGGAAATGTATGCCCACAAGATCGGCCGCATGATAGTTGATGAGGTAGCCCAATCGATGCAGATGAATTGATAAGTCCAAGTCCTCGTGGATGTCCGTACGAATGCAGACGTCGCCATGCACCGCTTGCCACATTTTCTTGGGAATCGCCATATTTGACCCGAACAAGATGTAGTGTCCGAGCAGCAGCCGATTGAAGCGATAGGCGATTTGCGCCTGGAACCATGCATTGGTCCGCGGCAAACGAATGTTATAGCAGGTCGCTCCGCCAGTGTAAGCATGGCGCTCGAAGTGTGATGCGTTATCATAGAATCGCTCGACTCGTTCTACCCAATCCGGTGGCAGGATCGTATCGGCGTCAATGCGCCCGATAATATCGCTTTTTACCGCATCGAATCCACGATTACGCGCATATACGATGCCTTGCTCTTTCTCATGCAACACCGTGACAAAAGGGAACTTTCGGATAATATCAGTGGTCTTGTCAGTCGAATTATTATCGACGACGATCACTTCGTCAGGCTTGACCGTCTGGGCGGCAATCGCCTCCAGACACGCGCCGATATGGCGCTCTTCGTTGAAGGCTGGTATAACTATGGATAAGCTTTTTCGCATTACTTATAACCAATTCTATGCCAAAACACACGCCATTGTACAACGCCAAACCGGTAAACGGCCTGAAAGCCGTGCCACGTTGGTACAAGCAATATTGGCGCAGGAACTGGTTCCACAAAGTCGTCGTCGTATTGCTTGTCGTCGTTGCACTCTCTGTCGGCACGATGTACGGCATCGCGCGCTGGTACATGTGGACACAGCGAAACACGCCGTACACCATGGGCGTGTCATTCATTCCGGAATACGCCCAAAGCCTCGGGGTCGACCCGCAGCAGACGTTACATGCGATCCTGTATGATTTGGGCGTCAAGAATTTGCGGTTCGTTAGTTATTGGAATGACATCGAACCGACCAAAGGGCATTATGATTTTTCGACACTCGACTGGGAGTTCGCCCAAGCTGACGCCGCACACGCGAAAGTGACATTAAGCATCGGCTTGCGGCAACCGCGCTGGCCGGAATGCCATCCGCCATCTTGGGTTGATACCAGCCAACCTGACAGCCAATGGACACCTGAGCTTGAGCAATACATGCAAGCCGTCATCGAACGTTACAAGAACAATCCCGCGCTCGACAGCTACCAGCTCGAAAACGAATACTTCCTGAGTACGTTCGGACAGTGCCAGAACTTCGACCGCTCGCGACTTGTCAGCGAATTTAAATTCGTGAAGCAGCTTGACTCGAAGCACCCGATTATCATCGCACGCAGCAATAATGCGCTTGGCACGCCGATTTATGCGCCGACTCCTGACGAATTCGGCGTCAGCGTTTATAAACGGGTTTGGGACCAGACCATCACGCACCGCTACGTGGAATATCCGTTCCCGGCGTGGTTCTACGGCTTCCTGGCAGGCACCGAAAAAATCGTGCATGGCAAAAACACTATCATCCACGAGCTGCAGGCAGAGCCCTGGCCGCCATACGGCGAAACACTCACTAACACTTCCATAGCTGTACAAAACGAGTCACTCAGCCCCGAACGACTCAAGGGCCGGTTTACCTATGGCGAAGCGACCGGTATCCGCACCATGTACCTGTGGGGCGCCGAATTTTGGTACTACCGTATGGTCAAGCAGCACGACCCGGATCTTTGGAATACCGCAAAGCAGCAATACACCGCCGCTAACGCCCACAACGCGAATCTCGCCCAAAAGCAGCACTAAGCCGCGTTGCGCTCAAGTCGCTGAGCGTCGAGCATCATCAACGCATGCGCGACGACGTTGTCGCCAGTGGTGTGCTTGTGAGCGCCAGCTCCGGAGTATTCACGGATATCTGCGGCGGCTTGCGGCACTCGTTCCAGTTGCACCATCCGGCTGTCGACTACGCGCCCCAGTTTAATAATTGCTTCGGGGAATTGTGCGCGGGCTTCCAAAAGCAACGCGCCGAAATCAACACGTGCCATACCCTCTGCTAAAGCCTTGTTCACCGGACGCAAACCTACCATCGATAGCAAACTCGCCGTACCGAATCGGGCATAGTCAAATGCGAGGCGCCGTGTTTTCAACGCTTCGGACAGTGCAGGCACACGCGCATCAGCGATAGCCGCCCGTTGTTCGCCCCAGCCGCCCGATGTCATGAAGTCCTTGTTTAACGCCTTCGGTTCACGGCCGCCAGTCGGAGCCTCATCGGCATTCACACTCACGACCGCAAGTCTTTCGGAACAAACCTTTGCCAACCCGATAGCCGTCAGTGCGCCCATGGAATAGCCCGATAACATGACCTTGCCTTCAACACCAAGCGCCTCAAGCACACGTGCTTGGTGTTCAAAAAGCGGCGTGAGGTTGCCCGAGCTAAGCTGCCCTAGTTCCGGCCGTTCAAAGTGATAATACGTATCCGTAACACTGTTGTTCGGCAAAATCACCATGCGAGATTCAGGCGCTACTGCCTGCTGAGCGTACGCGGCTCGGATAAACATCGACGGCTTCCAGGCCTGCTGGAACGGCGTAGCGAGCACTGTGGTAGTACCATCCCAATCACCCTCCGGTTCAAGCACGACAGCTCGGCCATATTCGGTAGCAGTGGGTTCAGGCATAGCCTTATGCACATCACGTAAAGTCCAATCTTGCCAGTCTTCTTGAGCCGCTTGCACGGTAGGGTCGTCAAGCAAATCGGTCAGCTCATCAGGGACAATCGGGCCTTGTTCAAACGAGTTCATAATAGGTATAATTAATACCACAATTATATAGATTTGTCTATGTAGCGAACACCCGCTACAATATCCCTATTATGGCTAAGAAAAAGCCCAACCAGGCGAAGCTTATTACCAATCGGCGAGCTCGGTTCGATTACGAACTCGGCGATAGTTTGGTGGTGGGCTTGGCTTTGAGCGGCGCGGAAACGAAGTCCCTGCGCATGGGTCACGGACAACTGCGCGGCGCATATGTGACAGTGAAAGAAGGCGAATTGTGGTTGATTAATGCCACGATTAACGGCACTAGCGGCATCCCAATTGAAGAAAGTGACCAGACGCGGGCACGTAAGCTGCTGGCCAAGAAGCGCGAAATCGCTGCGCTCATCGAAGCCAAGCAGCAGGGCCGCACCATCGTCCCTCTGGAAATGCTCACACAAGGCCGATACATCAAACTCCGCATCGCCATCGGCAAAGGTAAAAAGCGCTACGACAAGCGCGAGACCATCAAAAAACGCGAAGAATCCCGGCGCATCAATACTGCCTTAAAAGGCAACCGATAAGCGTTGCGGTAGAGCATATCATGCTCTACCATAAGCTCCATGGCCGACAAACGCACATACAGTGGCAGAAAAGAGTACCTTAAAGCAGCAGTAATTAGACGTCGACGTATCGTCAAAGAGAGGGCTGTCGCTTTGCTTGGCGGCGCCTGCATCATCTGCGGCTATGATAGACATCCTGGCATGCTGGATTTCCATCATATTGATCCGAAGACAAAATCGTTCGGCATCAGCAGCGGCGGGCTATCGCGCTCCTGGGGCAGCATCTCACAAGAGCTTGAGAGGTGCGTGCTTGTCTGCGCCAAATGCCACCGCGAGATCGAACTCGGCCTTGTTACGCTCGACAACTATTTACAGCCCAGGGAAAAGCGGGTAGAATAGTGTCTGTATTTCAAACAAATATGCACCTAATATTCCGGGGTAGCTCAGCGGTAGAGCGGGTGGCTGTGAATACGCAGCCTATTTCGGTAACGAAGTAGTGAAAACGGGGTGAATTGCGGGAAGTCTACGTCGCTAACTAAGCGATATGGTAATCCGCAGCCAAGCCGAGGTTAGGTTAAGAGACTTCGGAAGGTTCAGAGACTAGAAGGTGAGCCTAACAATAATCCTTCTTCGAGCGCCCCGCATCCCGATAGGGATGATGAGATAGTCCACGCCTTTGCGAAAGCAAGAGATAAGTGTAACCACTAGGTCGCTGGTTCGAATCCAGTCCCCGGAGCCAAGCATTGCGTCAAAGGTGATTTAATTGTACAATATATCTTTCACCGATGTTGTTTATAGAAAATAGGTTGCCTACAAGTTAGGCACCCTATTTTTATTTAAGGCAAGTATGTATCTGTTAGACTGGTTATAGATCGTAATAGACTTAGGGAGGGCTGCTATGGAAACAGATGACTTCGTAAATGATTCGGTAAGACTTATAAAAACCGTGCTGCTGCCAAAGGCAAAGCAATACTCTGACACAATCGACAAAGAAGAGCGAAAGTCAGAAGATGACGCAGGCTACTTTGGATACTTAAAGTTCTTTTTAATCGATTGTGGTTGTCTCTGCGATGACATAATCGCTGCGGCTCGAAATGATGCTGTGCTACTAGCATTCGTGGGTGCAAGAACACTAGTGGAAGACAATATCAATGCCAACTACTTGGATTTCAAAGGCACACTTGAAGAGAGGATGAAGATCGCCAAGGACTGGTATCGGGTATCTAATGATCCGGCCGCCATCAAGAACCAGCTTGACGGCAAGTCAGTAAAAGATCGAGCTATGGTGGACGATGGCGGTAAGCAGTCATACGAAGGTGAGTATGCGATGCTATGTAGCTACACGCATGGCAACGCTCAGAGATCACTATTGAACGTGGCATCACACAGGGAATTAGGCCAGAAGAAAGTAATGCTGGCCAGCATAAAGGCCTACGCCAACATCATAGCCAACGTCGCCTCCATTATTGGTGAGCCTGCACCCACCGATGCGCTCGATGAAATCAAAGCCTACTTAGATAAATATAAAGAATCCGTTACTGAGAAAACCTTGCCCATAGACCTTGAAGAGATTAAGGCACAGGAGGCTTAGCAACTACTTACTACTCGATTATGTAACGTGAGCCAAGTAGATAGTACAACGATACAACTCCTTTGATAGGAGTTGTATTTTTATGCAAGGTGGATGGGGAAATCAAACTTTAATCTGAGCTTTTTGCAATTACGATACGTTTTTGCGACTGATTTGCAATAACGTTCACGTATCAAGCAAAATGTGGTAGTGAAAACATTCCAAAATCTACCCGAACTCTGGCAAAAGTATTTCACCAGCCCGGCTCAAATAGCTGGTAGTGATGTCTGGACAATCGTCTTTATTGCTCAAGACGGCCAAGAAATCTTGGTTTCGCTGGCCAACCCCTTTGCCGAAGAGCACGAGGAAGTCTTTGTCTCAAATGTCAGTGATAGCGATTTACAAAAGTTCACGCATCACTACAAGGAACGCCTCCAGGGACAGTTACAATCGCGCTTCGGCTTTTTCCGCCCCGGTGTTGACAGAGTACTTACCGAATACCCAGACTGGCAGACGTTCTATAGGGCGTGGCTTAACGACGAACCAGGCTTAATGCAAGGCAACATGCCTTTGCTCTTCGACTATCCCAGTGAACAGGAGTATCGGGCCATGAAGCTGAAAGGTGCTGATTACGCAGGCTACCGGCGGTTGCTCGTGGTCATTTACCAGTACCGAAAGCAGCAATTCCACAGAATATTTATTAACGGCGTCAGCGATGCGACGCATAACGATATCCAGCAGCAGATTACGCGTTTGTATCAGCATGCGATGCCGCAGCTGATATGGACGGAGAACTAGACGTGCCGAGGCTTGGGGCAGAAGCCGTTCTTGATGACCAAGATGCTTTGGCGAATCAAGATATTCCGCCAAATGGAGCTGAGATACCGGCTGAGCAGTCAGCGGAGCAAGCTACACCGGTTGGACAATGCTGCACCGATCCAAATCATCACCATGCCGAAGCCGAGCATATCGATCAGGGCCCAGTGTCTGAAACTCCAGCTACAGAAGTACAACGTGGGCCTAAAGCAGCTCAAAATGATGGCACCCACGGGCATAATCATCCTGAAGCCCGGGAGCACCGCCAGGAGAATGGCGCAGCTCGAGCCAAGGTGCCGGAACCGGAATCCGGACACGATCACGCTGCTCACCGCAAACACGCTGAGACGCACGACGACCATAAGGAGCATGGCGGACACCCTCCGGGGCACCGCTGTGAAGAACACGGCTGTACGGAAGTCGGGCAGAGTAATTATATAGAAGGCCACAAGCATAAGCATAACCCGGACGGCAGTTGCTGCGACAAACTCTCCGGGGAGGCCAAAGCTGACATTGACACCCGTGCCTCCCACCACAAAGTCCATACCAAGGCCGACCCTAAGCACACCGCAGCAAAGCACGTCGACCACGAAAATCATCGCCATAAGGCCGGGGAACATTCCGGAAGTGGCCACTGCGCTGGCTGCACCCCTGCCGAGGCAAAGCAACACATCGAAACCGGCGACTGTGCGTCCGGTAATTGCGGGCACGAGCACCACAGCAAAGTCGGCCCAACCGTAGACCGGGAACGTCAACACGATAATAACCGTATCCTCAAAGAGCAGATACCTAAGCCTCGTGACCATAAGGCCCCTACCCAGGAACTTGCCAATCACGACGGGCCTCATCGGCCTGATCGTTCTGCTACCGTAGTGCCGCAGTCAGAGGACATGTCACGTCACGCCACACGCGAACCTGAGGCAGATCAAGCCCGCCGGCACGAGGCGGAAACGGTGCGACAGCAAGCCGATCTACACGCTGAAGCAGTACAGGAACAGATAGCACGGGCGGCTGAGACAGAGCGACGTTTAGCGTCTGACGTTATTGAGCCTGAACCTGTGGTACGAGCGGAAGTCGTGGAGGCTGCCGTGCTCGAAGAACAACACCAGCACCAAGCCATAGAAATGGTAGAAGCAGCAGCTAGTGTCGCCACAGACCCTATTGAGCGAGTTATAGTGCAAGTGCCAGATGAGGCAGCTGCCGCTGCCGCACGGCAGGAACTAGTACAACCTCTTGCCGCCGAGGAGAGCGACGAAGCAACCCTGGCGCCAGTAGAAGTAGCCACCGTTGCCGGCACGGAACTGGAAGTCGACACAACCGAGCTGCTAGACGATATACAAGAGACACACGAGGTGTCAGCTGTAGACGAGGAACTGGTGGAGCTAGTAGAAACATACAGTGAACCGACCCTAGGAACAGAAATGATCGTTGCTGCACCTGAGTTAGTGGCTGCGGATACCGTGGAGGCCAAGCCGGCCATGCCCGATCTGGCCGAGGTTGAGGACGTAGAAGCACCCAACTTTATTGCTGATGGGCTAGTTGTGGAGACAGATTCCATTGAAGGAGCACCAGAGGTAGAGCCCAGCATTGCTATTAACCTAGAACAAGAATTGCCCGCTACACGAGAGGCGGCAACTATCAAAACATCTGAGCAGACATTAAGTAAAACGGAGACAGAAATCACTAAAGAAATACCTGGGTTTGCGGCGATAGAGGAGCAGTTTAAGGCGCTCGAAGAAGTTGCTGGCGACCGTAAACCGGAAGTACTGAGTGAACTGCACAAGTCTATCGCCAATCTGCACGCGGTACTACATGACAGTACTGGTGAGATAAACACCGAAAAGATGTTCCAGGAGTTTTTGCGGCTGCTAACACTTCTCGGGTTCGAGCGCCCAGGCGAAACCCTACAAATGTACATGCAGCGTTACGGTATAAGTATGATGGACGACATGCTGGCACGCCTATTTGAACTACTCCGTCAGTCACGATCTATGGAAGCAATCACGCCGACCATGCCATCATTTACGGCTCTGCCATCCGACCCACAAGGAACACAGACAATTGGCAGGGCAGTGCTGGCATTGCTTACGAAATTGCACGGGGTACAGCGGCAAGAATTGGCGTTAGCGGCGTAAGGAACAACTCGTCTTGTGTTTCTACAAAAATTTATCCATGCCACAAACCTCGCCATCTTCACTGATAAGGCTACGTATTTCCTTGACGTCTGTCTCGTTTTCTTTCGCAATGGTTATATTCCAAAAGGAAATGGCGAGCCAGATAGAACGCAAGCGCTCTTCAAGCTCATTACTACCCCTTTTATCGGGGTCGTTTCTGGTCGAAAAGAACTATACATCCCTTACTCAATTGCTTTTGCGATGAAGCTAAAAGTTTTATTATTATGGGAGCAATGATTTCACTCACACATTTAGCGCCAGTTGTTACTTTTGCTCATGCTTTTGGAAAGCGGTACGAACTACCCATCCCGCTCAACCTGTTCGTGCTTGGCGGGGCATCGATTGTCTTTCTATCATTTCTGCTCATACTACCGACAAAAGTAGCGCCGCAGAAAAAGAGTGAGCTCAAAGCTCAAGACCATACCCACTTACGTCCTGTAAGCTACACCTGGGCAGCAATCAGTTTTGTGATTTTAGCAAGTCTCGCCGCTTGTGGCCTGCTCGGTAGTCAGGAAGTCCCCGAAAACATCCTGCCGACGCTGTTTTGGCTGGTGCTATGGATTGCCGTACCGCTATCTTGTGGTGTACTTGGGGACTGGACGCAGCCGTTGAACTCTTTCGCTAACATCGCGGGACTAACTAACTCCACAAAGCTACGACGCATTATTCTTGCAGGGGAACAGCCACTCGCGTGGCCCTCGTGGCTTGGCTGGTGGCCCGCAGCCGTACTCTTCTTCGTAATTGCCTGCGGCGAACTCATATACAATCAGACCGCGACAAAACCTGCCGTAACTGCTACGGCACTGCTCATCTACTTCTTTATTAGTGGATTTGCCGGACTTATCTTTGGCGATATGTGGCTGAAACGCGGTGAGGTGTTTTCAGTTCTGTTCTCGACGTGGGGGCGTCTGGGGTTCTTCCGCTTCGGTGCAGAGGGTAAACGTGGATTTGCTGGCGGGCTTGTGTCGCCGTTCGAAGCAAGCCCAAGCCGAGTAGCCTTTACGCTGCTTCTGCTTGTCAGTGTCAGTTTTGACGGGCTGCTATCCACGCCGCTCTGGAATAGGTTTGAGCATCAACTGCCCGCTTCATTCATCGTCGGTTCACTAAAGTACCAGCTACTGGCAACGGCAATCTTTATGGGGTTAGCCCTGGTTATCTGGTTATTGTTTATGGGGTTTGCTGCAGCCGTACGCCAAGTCGGCGGACATAGCGGCAGCCAGACAACAGCACTTGCCGGCCTGCTTCCATCACTATTGCCAATATCCTTCGGTTATCTGCTTGCGCACAACATTGAATACCTGGTCGTGAATGGGCAACTCCTATTCCCACTCATTGGCAATCCAACTGGCTTAGATAGCTGGCCACTCCACTTGCCGTATCCATTCACCGACGAGTTTGAACCTCATATTCACCTTCTGCCGAGCGCATTTTATTGGTACTTTTCTGTGGCAGTCATTATTGCCGTGCACGTTTTAGCGGTCGTATTGGCTCATCGCCACTTAGGGAGTGTGACAAAGCTTAAGCTACAAGCACGACGCTCTGAATACCCATGGATCGCAGCGATGGTACTGTACACTATGCTCAGTTTGTGGCTACTCGCTCAACCACTCATTAAAGAAAAAACTGCGGCTTACGCGCCGCCCCGAGTTCAGTTAACAACAGTGGCACTAAAGAGTTCGACCAGTAAAAGGTTATGAGGCTGCAACGCCAGAAGGTATTTTTGTTAACCGCGAGCGGACTCGCGGTTATAGGCGTTGCGACACTTGGAAAGACGACGATTCCTTTGTATGACGGCGTTGGTTTCCCGGATGAGCTATACAGATATGCAGACCAATCTCATAAACCAAAGACAAAACCCCCGGACTCACCAAGCCTGCCGTTTGACCCTCAGACTGCCCAGCAGCAAGGCCTCACGCTTATAAGCAGCGAGCAAGGACCGCAACTAAACGTCTACATATACCCATCATCCATAGAACTCTCCCAAAACGTACTCTATGGTACGTTCAGTGCAAAGGCACTTGCACCAACAACAGAACCATCCGACGGTACTATCGATGGGAATGTATATCGATTGAGCGGCTCTGTTAATACCGGCACGTTCACGATAATGAAGGCAGCTGATGTAGGGTCGTATAACAGCATTGAACTCCGCTTGCCACAGGGATTTCCAGCGGACCCAACCATGGAATACAAGCCGTCGAAAGACGGAACGTGGCATCAGCTTAGCACGTACAAAGTCGGTAATGACATCTACGAATCACCTGATCTCAATAATTTCGGGGATTACGCACTCGTGACCTTGAAGAAGTCCGAGGCAACACACGGATCTAATGTGGCAAAATATCGTGACCCGCCGTATGTAGCCATTTCCATGAGCGTACTGGTGATTGCTATGGCCGCAATCGTCACAATGATTCGCCTTAAGCAACGAACACACCAGTGACTATCAGCCTGAAAAAGAAAAGTAACCTTGTGCTCACTTTGCTATTGCTCTTGGGATTCAGCATTTCAGTATGGCTGCGGGTCGTAATCGGCAGCCCTGACGTTTCACACTCAGCCACAGCTGGGCTCATATTTGCAGTTTGTTTGATTTTATTAACGCTCGTTAGCGGCACTGGAGTGTCGATAGATCGAAAGGTAATGTATATCGGCCTACTTGGTGGCGCATTCCTATGCTTGCCGGCGGTTATCATGCGTGCGATGGGCGGAAGTAGCCATACTCCGGAAGGGAATTATTTTGTATGGTCCCTAATTGTCTCTGTCGTGGCGTTAGCCGAGGAAGCTTTTTTGCGGGGGGCGTTTTACGATGCGGCTACACGGGTAAGTAACCAGGAGACCGCTATTATCGTGGCCGCGATAGCGTTCGCGGTTTTACACCTGCCACTCTACGGCTGGCACGCCGTACCGCTCGACTTTGCCGTCGGGCTTTGGCTGGGAGCGCTACGATACACAGCTGGTAGCTTCGTCGCGCCTGGCATCGCACATGCCCTGGCTGACTTGGCTGCTTGGTGGGTATAAGATTTATGATTCCGATTGCCGATGCATAGGCCGGGTGCCTACCACACGTGCAAATACATAAATCCCGAAGCTGATAGCGGTCACGAATATGCTAGGCTTGACGGTACCGCTGATAAGGCTTGCCAGTATGCCGCCGACGCTGGCAATAATGGCGAATACCACCGACAACAAGGTAATCGTAACTGGCCGGGTGGCTAGTCGCTGGGCCGCCGCTGCTGGCGTGATGGCCAGGCTCAGCACCAGAAGAGTCCCGACGATTTGCGCGGCAGACGTTACGGTCAGCGCCAGGATGAACAGGAACACAATATTCAACAAACGAACCGGCACGCCTTTGGCTTCAGCTATATCCGGGTCAACCGAAGCGAACAACAGCGGCCGAAAAATAATGGCCATAGCAATAAGCACCGCCACACTTACCGTGACGAGCAACAAAAGCTGGTCGCTGCTCACGCCAAAGATATTGCCGAAGAGTATATTGGTCGCCTGTGTCGCGAAGCCGCGGTAATAACTCAGGAACAGCACACCGATACCAAGCCCGAAGGCCAACACCACACCGATGTTTGAGTCACGCTCACGTTCCCGCGTACCAAGCGTGCCAAGGATGGAAGCAACGATTACAGCCCCTACATAAGCGCCGGCTATGGGATTATTCGCGACCAGTAAACCGCCCGCAGCACCGGTAAACGCCAACTCACTGGTTCCATGTACCGCAAACGCCATACCCCGGCTGATGACAAACGTCCCAATCAGGCCGCAGATAACCGCCACTAGACTGGCGGCTAGCAGCGCGTGCTGCGCGAAGGCCTGCGACAAATAAAAGGACAGACTCATACGTGCGCCTCCTCATGATGCGCGCCGGGACTGGCCAGCGCCGCATCTTCGGCACCGACCACCAGAACCCGGCCCTTTATACGCAAGACTTCTATGGATGTACCGTACAACTTGCTGAGCATTTTCGATTGCAGCACTCGCTCCGGCGTATCGATTACCCAGTGACCATTGGCGATATATAATACCTTGTCCACGTAGGGCAGGACGGGATTGATCTCGTGCGTCACAAAGATGATGGCCGCGCCAGTGGACTTACGGTAGTTATCAAGGAGCGTGGTAATAGTTTGCTGCGATGCCAGGTCCAGAGAAAGCAATGGTTCATCACAGAGCACTATCCGGGGTTGACCGACCAGCGCTTGAGCGATACGCAAGCGCTGTTGTTCGCCGCCGGATAGCAATCCTATCGGCATCGAAGCGTAGACGGACGCGCCGACACTTTCAATGGCCCCATCGACCAGAGCAGCAGTATTTTGAACCCGGCTCACCCCGAAACGATGGCCGCTGATACCAAGCGCGACAAGATCACGTCCACGAACCGGCAGCATCGGATCGAAGTTCTTCTGTTGGGGGATATAGCCGATATGGCGATTACCGCGCTCAGGCTGTTTCCCATTAATATACGCCTCGCCGTTCGTCAAGGAGACAAGCCCCAGCAATACTTTAAGGAGACTGGTTTTGCCGGCACCATTCGGCCCGAGTACAGCAACAAACTCACCGGCCTTGATTGCCGCATTAATGTTCGACCACAGCGTACGGCCGCCGCGCTTTAGAGTAGCATCCGTAAACCGTACGACAGCATCAGCCATATTTTTAGCGCCCTCCTAAAGCCTGCAGCAACTGATTAAGTTGATCGGCCTGCCAAGCCTGGTACGTCTTTTCATTAGCTGGCAAGGTTTCGGTCACGCCGATAACCGGTATACCGGCCTGTTTTGCCAGATCCTTGACATGCTCCGTCACTGGACTGGTTGCTTGAGCGTTGTAAAGCAACACCCTGATGGACTTACTCGTCACGAGATCGTCCATAGCGTTCGTGTCAGCTGGGCTAGGGTCGTCACCGTCTTCTATGGATTTCGCGAACCCCTCAGGCGTCTTAACGGCTAGTCCAGCATTGTTCAGTAAATAACCTGGCACCGGCTCTGTATAGGCGACCGGCGTACCACCATATTGCTGCTTTATATGGTTGATTGTTTGAATCAGTGACTGCAATGATTGGTCAAAGACGGTCAGATTATGTTGGTAGTCAGTCTTATGTGAGGGATCTTTGGCGATATAACTATCGGTGATTTTGCTGGCCATTTGGCTAACCCTAGGTATGTCGTACCACAAGTGTTGGTTTGAGCCTTCACGAGCGTTTAGTACCTGGGCGGCGGTAATGACCTGACGGTTACTGTTCTTGGAGGCGTCGAGCAGTTTGCCCATGAAGTCATCGTAGCCGAGGCCGTTCACTATTACCACGTCAGCCGATGAGACAGCGGCGGCATTCTGCGCGTTAGATTCATACAAATGCGGGTCGGCATTCGGATCGGTAATGATCGAGGTGATGTGCACGTGATCACCGCCAAGCTGACTGGCGATATTACCCCAGAAGTTTTCTGCCGCCACGACATTTACCTTACCTTGACTAGAGGTATTCTGGCCGTTGGGCCGGGCTAGTAAGAAAATACCGATTACGATTACGAGCAGTAGGGGTGCGCCAAAAATAAGACGCCACGGTAGCTTGCGCTTCGTTTGTGAATAGTTTGTCATGGATTTCTCCGTTAAGTTTCTACGGATTAATATTAATTTCAGTAGTAACTTATTTGCAAATCAGTTGCAAATAATGCTAATATTGCAAACATGCCGCAAAGAGAGACGGATATTGCAACAGTCCTGCGAGAGAACGGTCTGAGCGTCACGAAACAGCGTTTGCTAATTTTTGAGACCCTTGAAGACCGTGAGCCGCTCTCTATGTATGAACTTTATGAACTCGTAAAGGGACAGCTTGATCGCGCTAGTTTGTACCGCACCATAACAACCTTCGAGAAGCTTGGCATTGTATCCCGCATAAACATAGGCTGGAAGTATAAAGTTGAGCTAAGCGACCAATTCGCCGGGCACCATCACCATCTTTCTTGTTTAGGGTGCGGCCAAGTAATCCCCATCAATGAAAACGAGCTGGAAAGCTTCATTGAATCCCTTGCGAAGTCACATAAATTCAAACCTGTTGAGCACCAGATAGAATTACAAGGATATTGCGATACCTGCACAAACAGATCAGCTTAACGCATAAGCCGTATTCTATAGATACTTATCAGTCAACCCCAATAAAGCGTGTCATCTGCCATGCTAATTGCTCCGACTCAGTCCTGCGCATAATCTCAGGGCTCCGGTTCTGAGAGAGAATATTGAGTGAACCTTCGTAGAGGATAGGTCTGTCGATGATGGCCAGTTTCCTGTGATGCCCGTGCGTGTACATGACCCGGGAACCATTTTGCTGCAATAATGCTGCTGTAGGGTACGCTTCTTCGCGGCGTTCCTCATCAAGCTCAATTGGATCTTTGGTGTTGATGACGATTCGTACCATACGAGTCTTTAATATCTTTAAGGTTGGTAGTAAGTGCGGCAACCGTCCTCTTGTTATGAACGGAGATTCAATGATTAATTCGCTACCACAATTGTTTAGATCTTTGATTAAAGCAGGGCAGAACGTCTTATCGTCGTACAGTTTTGAACTAAGCAGGTCAGGGGGAAACACTCGAAGGTCATCTGGAGAGTTGAGTTAGCATACTTGTTCCTCCTGTTTTCATCCCCATCAAGTAAATCGCGTATCTCCTTGACGTCGGCCTCCTTTTCTTTTGCAATGCTTTATATTCCAGAAGGAAACGGCGAGCCAAGGTTAGAGCCAAAATTAACAGAGGTAAATTGCCTCTGTTTTTC
>Ga0187809_10000882_pt1 | contig 14848 bp, 19 predicted proteins | sample NC_wetland_sal_i_8_FD_132415 | JGI IMG/M metagenome (GOLD analysis project Ga0187809, IMG submission 132415) | Wetland sediment microbial communities from Neuse River Estuary, North Carolina, USA - ASW_4 | ecosystem: Environmental > Aquatic > Freshwater > Wetlands > Sediment | place: USA: North... | reverse complement strand
TCCTGGCGTGAATCTGACCGCACGGAGGGACAGGGATATGGCAATTAGCAAGGCATGGCGGCTCGGCGGTTTCATCGCCGCACTCGGCGCCTCGGGGGCACTCATCGCGTCCGCGACCGGCGCCACCGGCGCGTACTTCACCGACAGCCACCCCGGCACCATTCAGGCAACGTCGGGTCACCTCCGGCTGGATCTCACCGGCGGGAGCACGACGCTCAACTTCACCGGCCTGATGCCCGGCGAAGACCAGACCCGGCAGATCAGCTACAGCACCAACTTGAGCAACGGCACGGAAGATGTGTGGTTGGTGCTCCCCGACAATACGGCCTACGGCCAGTTCACTGGGGGCAAGAACTATTCGGAATGGCCAGCCGGGGGCCTTGGCCGGTTTGGCCACTTCGCCGTCGCCGACAGCAACGGCGGAACCGCGTTCCAGTCGTACAACCTGGCAAACCAGCCGGTCGGCGACACGAGCACCACCGATTACTGCACGGTCGACGGCAATGGCCGCGGCGGCAGTACGCAGAAGCCGACGAGCGAAACTGACACACCCCCGTACTGCGGCGTTCCGCACTACATTTTGCTCGCGTCGAACCTTTCCACGGGCGCAACCGGCACCATCACCATCACCTTTGGCCTGACCGGTAAGCAAACCGCGCAGAACCAGACCGAGTTCGTACCAGATCCCGTCCAGTACCAGATCGTCGGCACTCAGCACGGTGTCCGGCCCGACGCGGGCAACTTCTAGAGTCTCGCCAGTCGCCGGTGGTGAGCCATTGCGCTCACCACCGGCGCTAGCCCAGGTTTGCATGCTGAGGAGGTTTTGTGGCCGCCATGACAACTGAAGTCGGCGACGCGACACGTCCTCGTCACCGCCGTCTCTTGGGTCGAATGGCCCTCGTTGTCTTCGTGCTCGTCATCACGGCCGCGGGCGGCGTTGCGGGCGTCGCATGGCACCAGGGCTACCGCATCTACGTCGTCCACACCGGGTCGATGATGCCGACCTTGAATCCCGGCGATGCCGTGCTCGACCGGCCTGCGCCGACGTCGGTGAGCCCCGGCGAGATCGTGACGTTCGGCGTTCACTCGGGCCCTGACTCCGTCGTCACCCACCGGGTCAGCTCCGTGAGCGACGGGAACATCAAGACCAAAGGGGACGCCAACCGCAGCGTCGACCCATGGACCGTGCGCGCGTCCGACGTCGTCGGCAGCAAGCTGCTGACCCTGCCGTACGGGGGATACCTGCTCGTCTACCTGCAGCATCCAGAGGGGATCGCGTCGGTTCTTACCGCGGTCGTCGCCCTCATCTTGCTGTGGCAGCTGTTCTTTCCGGCCGAACCGCCAGCTGGCGACCCCGGTGATAAGCCCGGTTCCGACCGGCCACGGCACAAGCGCGATCTCGCACGAACGACGCTCAACGAGGCGCCGGTCACAATGATTTTGCCGTCAGCCCGCTGGCTCGACGTCTCTCGCACTCAGCCGGCTCTTCTGCGCGGCGGCCTCGGGCCCTTGGGACGTTCGTCAGATCCACGTAGTTATTTCGACTGAGCCCGATCGGATGAATTTTCTTTAACCACAAGGCTCCTACCCAATCTTGACGATGCGTGGCCGCGCCGCGACCCGGAGTCTCTGGCTAGCGACGGTCGCCGGGCGATCCGGCCACTAATGAGCCGTCGCGGGGAGGAGAACTTCATGAATAGCAAGCTCATCAAGGCCGGGCTCGCGGGCGTTGCGGCGCTCGCGCTGGCCGCCGGGGGCGGTACCTTCGCGGCTTGGTCCGACTTCGGAAACGTGACCGGCAACCACGTCGGCGCCGGATTCCTCAAGCTCGACCTGAACGGCCAGACCGGCGACACCGCCATCACACCGATCGACTGGGGCAAGCTCGCGCCAGGCCTGGTCGCCGTCCGCACCGTGTGGTTGGCGAGCAACGACGGTGAGTCGGTGCCCAACGCGACGTTGAGCGCCACCTTCAGCAACCTGGACGACCAGGAGAACGGCTGCAGCAGCAACTCGGAGAAGGCGGCCGACCCAACCTGCTCTGACAACGCGCCGAACAGCGGTGAACTGTCACACATCCTGAACTTCCAGGCGCAGTACTACCCGACGTTGACCCAGCAGCAGTGCGCGACCTGGCCGGGCAGCAACCCGCCGCCCGACAACACCTACAACGCGTTCTTCGCCAGCAACCAGGGTGACCTGTTCAACGTCGCCGAGGGCGCCGGCCACACGTACACGCTGATGGACAAGACCGGGACCAACCCGCTCGTTCTCAAGCCTGGTGACGGCATCTGCATCGGCTTCAACGCCTACTGGCCGCATGACCCGAGCAACCAGGTGAGCGCGCCGTACAACGACGACAACGTCGCGCAAGGCGACTCGTTCTCGTTCGACGTCAAGTTCACCCTGTCGCAGGTCTGACAGTCGCAAGTCGAAGTGAAATCCGTTGACTGGGAAGCCGAACCTCCAGCGGCTTCCCAGTCCAACGGCATCCCAATCAGGGGGTTGATGGCATGGCGGCGCTGATGAACTCGCACCGGCTGCGACAAGTCGCTCGTTGGCTTGCCCGACTCGTGATGACCGCGGTGGTCGCTGCCCTCGTAGCGGCGGCGGCGATCGTCACTGTCCTGCCGCGGGCCACGCATGGCGCAGCACTGACCGTGCTGTCGGGGAGCATGACGCCCAAACTCCCGGTCGGGTCAGCCGTGCTCATCCGGCCGGTCGATCCGGGCACACTGCACGTCGGCGACATCGCGACCTATCAGAAGGAGCCGGGCAAGGCCGAATACGTCACGCACCGCATCGTGGCCATCGACACCAGCACGACGCCGACCACCTTCACCTTCAAGGGCGACGCCAACCGCGGTGCTGACATCAACCCAGTGCCGGCGACCGCAATCAGAGGCAAGGTCTGGTTCTCGGTGCCGTATCTCGGCGCCGTGCGCGACGCGGTGCACACCAAGGGCATGCTCTTCCTCATTGGCATCGCCGCGCTGGTCGGCTACGCGTTGTTCCAGCTCACGAGCGCGCTACGCGACCGCCGACGCAAACAAGGCCCCGCGGCGCCGTCGTCCGATGTCGCAAACCCGGTCACGCCGAGTCTGGACGACGTCAGCACCCAGCCGCCGTCGACAGACGGCCACGTTGCGGCGGATCGTCGGCAAGTTCTGCTGTTGACATTTCGCGCCGGACGGCCCGGCCGCCTCGCACCAGAGCCGGTCGCCTGGGCGCTCGGAGGCACCTTGCTCCACCAGGCGGCGGACGCGTTCTCGGTCGTCGTGGTCGAGGCCGCAGACCGTCTGCCGATGACCCTCGCTTTGCTGGAAACCCTTGAACCACTGCGAATTCAACGCTTCGAACTGGTCAGCGACGAGCTCGTCCCAGAACTGTCCGCGCAACCCGTGGTCGATCTCGGCGCGGTCCCGGCTCTCGCCTCGGTGTCAGAAGGGCGCGTCGAATCGCCGTGAAGAAGACGGTCTTGGCGCTGGGAGGCGCGGCGTTCTTCGCCCTAGGAGTCGTCGCTGAGTCCGCGACCGGCGGCACCTACGCCTCCTTCTCTGATTCGGTGACGCTCGCCGGGAACCAGGCGAGCGCGACAACCTGGGGTCCGGACGTCGCCATCCCCGCGGAGTGCGGCCCGCTCTCGAACTACGCCGGAGTGGTGTACGGCACCAGCGGCAACGACAACCTGTCCGGCGGAAACGCGCCACAGATCATCTTCGGCCTCGGCGGCGACGACACGATCCGCGGCGGCAACAGCGGCGACTGCGTCGTCGGTGGCGACGGAAACGACACGCTCTACGGCGGAAACGGCAAGGACATCCTCATCGGCGGCGACGGCGACGACCTCCTGATCGGTGGAAACGGGAAGGACCTGCTCGACGGCGCGCAAGGAGCCGATGTCTGTGACGGAGGCAACGGCCACGACACATTGATCGACTGCGAGGCCGCCCCGTGAGACGCGCATTCGCAACCGCGGCCGCGTGCGCGCTCGCAGCGGCGATAGTGCCGCTGGCGCTGTCAACGACGGCCGCCGCGTCGTCCGGTCAACTGCTCATCGACGTCGTCGGCGACAACCACGAATGGGTGCACGACTCCTCTCAGCCACTCTTTCATTTCGACAAGCTCGCGCCGGGCAGCTCGACGTCGGCGACGTTGCGATTGAAGAACGACTCGTCGTCGCGCGCAACGCTGTCCGTGAAGGCGATCCACGTGCACGATGACGACAACGGCTGCCTGCCGCAGGAGCGTGCGGCGGGAGACACCACCTGCGGCCGAGGCGGTGGTGAGTTAGGCAAGACGGTGCGGTTCGCCGTTGTGTGTCCCGCCGTCAGTGCCAGCCGACCGCTGTGGAGCGGCACAATCTCGGACGTCGAAAAGGGCGTCACGCTTCCCCAATCGCTCGGCCCCATGGCCGTGATCGAACTCCACGTGACTGCGGAACTGCCGCATTCAGCAGGCAATGAGACGATGACGGATCGGCTCGGATTCGACCTGGCCTGGACGTTGTCCGGCACGCAATCGAAGAGCACCGCGATCGTCAGAGGTGTGCCGTTCGTCGGAGGCGACGCCCATCCCCCGTACGGAAAACTGGCGGCGATCCCCTCGCTTGTCGGGGCGCTTGGCTTGGCCGCCGGCTGGCGACGGCGCGTCCGCGGTGTGGGTCTGCACCGCCGTTAGACCCTGCGCGTACGCGTGCGCGTCAGCCGGTGAAGTCGCCCGCGTCTCGGCGCAGCCGGGTGAGCCCGGCGACCACGTCGTCCCGCGATTTTTCGCCGAGGCACTCAAGCCCAAAGTCGGCCGCCATCAGATCTGACGTCGCGGCCTCCACGACAGCGAGACCTGACTCGGTGATGGCCGCCAGGGTGCCACGGCCGTCGCGCGGATTCGGCCGGCGCTCGACGAAACCGGCCCGCTCGAGCCGGTCGATCGAGTTCGTGACGCTCGTCGGATGCACCATGAGCCGTTCGCCGATGCGCCCAAGCGGCAGCGCGCCGTAGCGGCTGAACCGCAACAACACCAAGACCTCGTAACGGGCGAACGTCAGCCCATGCGGCTTCAACAGCTCGTCGTACCGGGCCAGCAAGATCTGCTGCGCACGCATGATCGACGTGGCGACTCGCATCGCAGACGCCGAACCCCAGGTCTGCTCCCACCGTTGCGCCGCCCGCTCGATCGGATCGAACGGCAAGTTCAGCGGTTTCGGCACATCCCCAAGGTACCCGTCGCCTAGGCTTTCCCCGTGGACTGGAGCCTGCGCGCCTGCGGGCGCAAAGGTCATGTCACCTTCGCGCCGTCCGAGCCGGAGCTGCGCGACCGCTTGCACACGAAGACCCCGGTCGGCGAGGCGTGGCGTTGCCTGCGGTGTGGCACGTTCGTGCTCGGCGAGCCGAAGGGCAGCGGCCCGGCCGAAGACGCCCCGATCGTGCTGCGCGGCCGCGCCTTGCGCGACGCCTTCGTGTTGCGACTGCTCGCCGCCGAGCGACTCTTGCGGGGCGTCGCGATGGGGCTCGGCAGCTGGGCGGTGCTGCGCTACGCGCACAGCGAGAACGCGTTGCGCACGTTGTTCGAGAAGGACCTGCCAGCAGCCAGACCGCTGGCGAACGTCTTCGGGTACGACCTCGACCACTCCTCGATCGTGCGTGAGATCCGCAAGCTGCTGCTGGTGAAACAGTCCACGCTGCACCTTGTCGCGGTGGCGTTGGCCATTTACGCGGCCATCGAGCTCGGCGAGGCGATTGGGCTGTGGCTGCTGAAACGATGGGGTGAGTACTTCGCCGCCGTCGCGACCGCGATTTTCCTGCCCTACGAGCTGTACGAGCTCGTCGACAAGGTGACCGTCATCAGAGTCGGCGCCTTCATCATCAACATCGCCGCGGTTGTCTACCTGCTGTTGACCAAGCGGTTGTTCGGCCTGCGCGGCGGACACGCGGCGTACGAAGCCGAGCGGCATGAGGCGTCGCTGCTCGAAGTGGAAGAAGCCGCCGAAACCTCGCAAGCCTCCACGTCGTCCGACTCGACAATCGACCCGGCGCCGTCGACCGCCTGAGTCACCGCAGGTGACAAGCTCATTACCAAAGCCGCCCGAGCCTTGCCTGAGTAGTCACCCGGTGTGAGGCTTGCCCCATATAGGTGATTCGAGCGTGAGGTCCCGATGATCTCGGTTGGTCCGCCTCGAGTCTCGACGGGGTCGCCTCGCCCAGCGGTGCGAACACTGGCGCGGACGGCAAGCCGGGACCCTGACGTCACTGACGCGGCAGCGTCGCGCCCTCACGCCACGGTGAGGAGGAAACGTGAGTCACATTGGCGTCCCTGAAGGTAAGACGTCGGTCCCTGCCGCGGATACCGCCCCGAGCATGCCGCAGCCGCAAATCGGCGACCCAGGTCCACTCGGCCTCGCCGCATTCGCGATGACCACCTTCGTCTTGAGCGTGTTCAACGCGAACATGATCAGCGACACGGTGTCGGCCGCGGTGCTGCCGCTCGCGCTGTTCTACGGCGGACTGGCGCAACTGCTCGCCGGCATGTGGGAGTTCCGCAAGGGCAACACATTCGGCGGCGTCGCGTTCACGTCATACGGCGCGTTCTGGCTTTCGTTCGCGGCGTACGTCAAGTTTGTGGCCCCAGGTCTCGACGCCGCGAACGCCGGTGACGCCACCGGACTGTTCCTGCTGGCGTGGGGAGTCTTCACGCTCTACATGACCGTCGCCGCCATGCGCACCAACGGCGCCGTGCTGGCCGTGTTCGTGGCCTTGACCATCACCTACTTCGTCTTGTGCATCGGCGCGTTTGAGACCAGCCCGAACTGGACGAAGGCCGGTGGCGCACTCGGCATCATCACCGCGGTGCTCGCGTGGTACGCGTCCTTCGCCGCCGTCACCAACGGCACGTGGGGGCGCACCGTGCTGCCAACCTGGCCGTTGTCCGACAGCCGCCCGTTGACGTCATACCGCAACAACCTGATGGCAGAGCGCACCCGACCGACGGTCGCCCGGTAACCCGCGCCCACCTGGCCGGCCGCTCGCCCCGAGTGGCCGGCCAGTTCAACGCCTGCCGGCCGTCGCCGTCACCGCCGCGGTCATCACGTCGAGTTGGCCGGCGAGCACCCGACCGGCGAGCTCGCGCAGCGCGGGATCATCGGCGCGCAGCCCAAGTCGCTCGGTGAGCATGGCTAACGCCAACGCACGAATTTCGGTCGCCACCCGGGCGATTCGCCGCCGCTCTCCCTCACCGGACGACGCGAGCCAGTCGCGGTGCTTGCCGATCGCCTCGACCAACCCCGCGACACCGCCCTCCGCGGTCGCGACCGCGCCCACCACGGGCGGTCGCCACTCCCCCGGCTGGCGGTCGGTCACGTAGGTCAGCATGTGGCGGAGGTCGCGCAGCGCGTCGTCCGCCCCCTCGCGATCGGCCTTGTTGACAACGAGCACGTCGGCGACCTCGAGCAACCCCGCCTTCGCCGCCTGGACGCCGTCACCCATGCCGGGCGCCACGAGGACGACGGTGGTGTCGGCGGTGGCGGCGATCTCGACCTCGGCCTGTCCGACGCCGACCGTCTCGATCAGCACGATGTCGAAACCGGCCGACTCGAGCGCGCGCACGGCCTGTGGTGTGGCGGCGGCCAGACCGCCGAGGTGACCGCGCGACGCCATCGATCGGATGAAGACGCCGCCGTCGGTGGCGTGCGTCTGCATGCGCACCCGGTCGCCAAGCAACGCGCCGCCGGTGAACGGCGAACTCGGGTCTACCGCGAGCACCGCGACGCGCGCGTCAACGCTTCGCCAATGCGCGATGAGCGCCGATGTGGTGGTCGACTTGCCAACGCCTGGAGCCCCGGTAATGCCTACCACGTATGGGTTTTTCGTGGACCGAGGTAACTCGCGAAGCAGCTCGGGGACGCGCGGGTCGGCGTCCTCGATCAGCGAGATGAGCCTGGCGAGCGAACGGGTGTCGTCGGCCATCGAGGGGTCAGCTATTGACGCGGACGACGAGAGCGTCGCCCTGACCCCCGCCACCGCACAATCCGGCGGCGCCAATGCCGCCGCCGCGGCGACGCAACTCGTGCACAAGATGGACGACGAGACGCGCGCCCGACATCCCGATCGGGTGACCCAACGCGATCGCGCCGCCGTTGACGTTCACCTTGTCGGGGTCGACCTTGAGCTCCCGCATCGACTCGATGGCCACCGCGGCGAAAGCCTCGTTGATTTCGACCAGGTCGACGTCGTCGATCGTGAGACCGTCTCGCTGCAGCGACTTCGAGATGGCCCGGGCAGGCTGCGAATGCAGGGAATTATCAGGGCCGGCCACCACGCCGTGCGCGCCGATCTCGGCGAGCACCGGCCAACCGCGCCGATCGGCGTTGTCGCGGCTCGTCACCAGAACGGCGGCCGCGCCGTCCGAGATTTGCGACGCGCTGCCGGCCGTGATGGTGCCGTCTTTGCCAAACGCGGGCGGCAGTTTGGCGAGCGACTCGACCGTGGTCTCGGGGCGGATGCCCTCGTCTTCGCTGACCGTCAGCGGGTCGCCGCGGCGTTGCGGCACCTGCACAGGAACGATTTCGGCGTCGAAGAAGCCGTCTTTGCGGGCCTGCGCGGCGCGTTGATGGGAACGGGCGGAGTAGGCGTCTTGCTCCTCGCGGGTGATGGCCAGCTTCGCGTTGTGCCGCTCGGTCGACTCGCCCATCGCGAGGTGGTCGAACGCGTCGGTCAGGCCGTCGTAGGCCATCGCGTCGAGCAGTTGCGCCGAGCCGAATTTGAAGCCCTGCCTGGAATTTGGCAGCAGGTGCGGCGCGTTTGTCATCGACTCCATGCCACCGGCGACGACGGTCTCGAACTCGCCGGCGCGAATGAGTTGGTCGGCGAGCGCAATGGCGTCGAGCCCTGACAGGCAGACTTTGTTGACGGTGAGCGCGGGCACCGTCAACGGGATGCCGGCCGCGACTGCCGCTTGCCGCGCCGGGATCTGGCCGGCGCCAGCGAGCAAGACCTGGCCCATGATGACGTAGTCGACGTCCGCGGGACTGGCGCCCGCCCGCTCGAGCGCGGCCTTGATGGCGACGCCGCCGAGGTCGCTGCCCTTGAGGTCGCGCAGCCCGCCGAGCAGCCGCCCGATCGGCGTCCGCGCCGCGGAGACGATGACCGCGCCGTTACCGAGTGCCATGATCCGCTCCCTGCCGCTCGAGGTTGTTCCCAGGTTATGACCAAGGGGCGCGCACCGCCGCGCCCCTCACCCCTGCCGACCCTCTCGCGTCCGAGTGTGTTCGGTTTCTCGGACTCGAACCCGACCCCAACTGCGCACTCGGCGAGGACGGCGGCCTGGCGCCCGTAGGGTGGGCTGATGCTCACCCGCATCGACCACGTCGGCATCGCGGTCGTCAGCTTGGACGCCGCGCTCGAGCGCTACCGAGAGACGTTCGGTCTCAACGTGGTCGCGATCGAGACAAACGCCGAGCAAGGCGTGCGCGAGGCGATGCTCCAGCTCGACGGCGGTGACGCCACAACAAGCGCGTCGTACATCCAGCTGCTGGAGCCCTTAGCCGACGACACGCCCGTCGGACGGTTTTTAGCCCGCCGCGGCGAGGGCCTCCATCACGTCGGATACGCCGTCGCGGATGTCGCCTCGGAGCTGGAAACCCTTGCCCAGCAAGGGATTGAGCTGATCGATCAGCGTCCGAGGCATGGCTCGATGGGCGCGTCGATCGCGTTCTTGCACCCGCGCGGGCTGCACGGGGTGTTGACGGAACTCGTCCAGGCCGCCCGCGGCTGACATCATCGGGGCATGCATCCGATGCTCTCAGCCGCGCACGAGGTGGCGGCCAAGTTGCCGCAGCCAACGGCGAAAGTCACTGTGCCGATCATCGTCGTTTTCGCCCTGCTCGCCCTGCTCGCGCTGGTGCGCAAGTTGGTGGCGCTCGCGTTGATCGCCATCATCGTGGCCGGCGGGTTCGTCGCCTACCAGTCGGGCGCGTTCGACAAGTGGGTCGACAAAGGAAAGTCAGTCATCAACCAGCAGAAGTAGCTAGCGCCACCCGACGAACTTCGACAACGCGGCGGCGAACGCGTCCGGCGTCTCAATCGCGGCCAGATGGCCGGCCGCCGGCAGCGACACCAGCGTCGCGTTCGGCAGCGCGTCGACCATCGCAGCAGCCTGCTCCGGCGACGCCAACGAATCCTCCTCGCCCACAACGACCAGCGCCGGGACGTCCGTCGCGCGCAGCGTGTCGAACGAGTCCGGCCGTCCGGCCATCGCCCGTTGCCATGCGGCCGCGGACGACGGCGGCGTCGCCGACACCAGGTCGGCCACGAACTTCAGCACCGCAGGCCGGTCCCGCTTCGTCGTCTCGCCGATCAACGTCGGCAACACCTCCTGCAGCAGAGCCCGGTCGCTCTGCTCGTCGTCCAAGGTTTGTGCGATCCGCAGCCGGTTGGCGCGTGCCTCGTCGGAGTCGGCGGTCGCCTTGGTGTCGGCCAACACGATCGCGGCCGCGCGCGAGCGATGCCGGCGCAGGAGCGCCATCGTGAGGTAGCCGCCCATCGAGACGCCGCCGATGATGGCCCGCTCAACACCCGCGGCGTCGAGCGTCGCGGCGAGGTCGTCGGCCAGAGCGTCAAGATCGGACGACGGCGGGTAGTCGGGCGTGATCACCTCGATGGTGGGTGGAAGCGCCGCACGCAGCGGCTCGAACATCCGGCTCGACAGGGGAAACGCGTGCAACAGCACGACCGGTAGCGGCATGCGCTCACGCTACCCACCCCACTTGGGGTTACATGGACCCATGAGCACAGGCGCAGAACCGATCCCCGCCCGCGAACTCGCCACCACGAGTTACGACGCCGACGTCTCCCCCGCGCTAACCGCGTTCATGCGCGAGGGATGGGCGGAGCCCGCGCCCCCGAAGCTCGAGCCGACGGAGGTGGCGCCGTACACCGCGAAGCGGCGAGCCGCGCTGTCGGCCGCCTTCCGCGACCGCGCGATCGTCGTGCCTGCGGGTCAGCCGAAGGTGCGCAACAACGACGTCTCGTATCCGTTCCGTGCGAGCAGCGACTTCATCTGGCTCACCGGAGCTGGCGAGCCCGACTCGGTGCTGGTGATGGTCCCGGACGGCGACGGCCACGGCGCCACTCTCTTCGCCCGCCGCCCGGCGCCGCGCTCCGAAAGCGAGGAGTTTTATCGCGACCGGGTCTACGGCACGTTGTGGACCGGCCCGCGCCCAAGCCTCGACGAGATCGCCGCGACGTTGGCGATCAACACCCGTCCGCTCGACGAGTTGGACGACGCGCTGCGCGGTGTCGACCCGCTCACCCTGGACGACGCCGAACTGCGCACCACGCTCGCCGATCTGCGGCTGGTCAAAGACGAGTGGGAGATCGGCCAACTCGCCGCCGCGTGCGACGCGAGCGCCCGCGGTTTTGCCGACGTGGTAAGGGAATTGGCGGCCGCCAAGGAGACCAGCGAGCGCTGGATCGAGGGCACGTTCTGGCGGCGCGCTCGCGTCGAAGGCAACGACGTCGGCTACGGCAGCATCGCGGCTTCGGGCGCCCACGCCTGCGTGCTGCACTGGACTCGCGACGACGGCCCCGTGCGCGACGGCGACCTGCTGTTGCTCGACGCGGGCGTCGAAGGGTCGTCCTTCTACACCGCCGACGTGACCCGAACGCTGCCGGTCAGCGGCCGGTTCACCGCAGCGCAGCGCAAGGTCTACGACCTGGTGTTCGAGGCGCAATCCGCAGGGCTTGCCGCGGTTCGGCCCGGTGCGATGTTCCGCGACTACTGGCGCGCCGCGCAGGCAGTGCTGGCGAAAGGCCTGGTCGACTGGGGAATTCTCCCGCCGTCGGCCGCCGACCTTCACGGGCCGGACGGCGATCTGCACCGCCGCTACACGCTGCACGGCACCGGCCACATGCTCGGGCTCGACGTCCACGACTGCGCCACGGCACGCAAGGAGAACTACGCGGAAGGCGTTTTGCGGCCTGGTTACGCGCTCACCGTCGAGCCCGGTTTGTACTTTCAGACCGACGACCTGACGGTGCCTGAGGAGTTGCGCGGCATCGGCGTGCGCATCGAGGACGACGTCGTGGTCACCAACGAGGGTTGCCGCAACCTGACCGCCGCGTTGCCTCGAGCCGCCGACGACGTCGAAGCGTGGATGGCCGGGCTGCTCGGCTAGCGGCCGCGGGCAGAGCGGCGGTCGCGGGCGTTCCAGCATGGCGTGTGCCAGTGCCGGCGCTGGTCGATCGCCAGGCTCGGCCACGCGACGACATGCGGTGTCGCCGGCCGGATTTCCTGGTCGCAGCCCGGGCAGCGGTACACCTTGGTCGACGTCGAGCCGGTGATTCGCCGGACGATCCACTCCTCGCCGTCGCGGTCGACCTCGACGCTTTGCACGCCGCCCATCAGCGGTTCTTCGTCGGCCGACGCGTCAGCCGCCCGCCGCGCAGGCTTGTTGCGGCGAGGACTCACCCGGTGACCCGATCGCCGACCCGCGCCGCGCCGGTGTAGACGTTCATCGAAGCGCCACGCAAGAATCCGACCAGCGTCATCCCGACTGATTCGGCGAACTCCACCGCCAGTGTCGACGGCGCGGAGACGGCCGCGAGTATCGGAATGCCTGCCAGGTAAGCCTTTTGCACCAACTCGAATGACGCGCGGCCGCTCACCATCAACACCGAACCCGCCAACGGCAGCCGGTTCTCGCGCAGTGCCCACCCCACGACCTTGTCAACGGCGTTGTGCCGGCCGACGTCCTCGCGCAACGCAAGCAACTGACCGGCGGAGTCAAACAGCCCCGCCGCGTGCAAGCCTCCGGTGGAGTCGAAAACCTTCTGCGCCGACCGCAAACGCTCTGGCAGAACGGCGAGCAACCCGGGCCCGACCACCACGTCGTCCAAGCTCAGATCGAACGACGAGTTCACCCGCACCGCGTCGATGCTGGCCTTGCCGCACACGCCGCACGAGCTGGTGGTGTAGAAGTTGCGGCTCACCGACCGCGCCGGTCGCGCGGCGTCGTCCGACAACACAATGTCGACGACGTTGTACGTGTTGACCCCCTCGGCGGTCGCGCCCGCGCAATATCGAAGGGCCGCGAGCTCGGCCGGCCGGGAGACGAGCCCCTCGCTCAAGGCGAATCCAGCGACCAGGTCAAAGTCGTCGCCGGGGGTGCGCATGGTGACGGCGATCGCCTCGCCGTCGATCCGAATCTCCAGCGGCTCCTCGGCGGCTAAGGTCTCGACGCGCTCAAGCTGCCGCTCGCCGTCGATGTGCCGCACTTTGCGCCGACCGGTGATCCTGCCCACAATCGCACCCTAAGCCTGCCAGCCGGTGCGCGCGCGAAGGTGTCGGCGGGCCGCCGCGGTGGCATGAGAAAGCGAAGATCTTCGATTCCGAGCAAGGGCAGACGATGAGCGAACTCGATTCCTGGGTGACGATGGTGTGCGGCGAGCTGGGCATCACCCTGGCCGGTGCACCGGCTGAGGTGCTCGACGTGGCCCGCGACGTCGCGCACGGCGTTAACCGGCCGGCCGCGCCGATGACCACCTTCCTGCTCGGCCGGGCGGTCGAAAGCGGCGTTCCGCTCGAGGAGGCGGCGAAGCGGATCCGCGCGCTGGCCGCCAACTGGGACTACGACGACTCGACGCCCGAGGAGCCGCTCCCGAGTTGACCTCCGGCCGCCGCGCGGGCCCGCTCCACGTCGTCCGGGGTGTCGCAGTCGAGCGCTTCGTCGGCGGCCGCGGGAACCTCCGCGACCGCGAACGGCTCGACCAAGGCCCGGACGGCTCGGTTCGCCCATGGTTGGTCGTCGGCGCGGTCTCGCAGCGCACGGGTTCGGTACGCGGCGAGCAGCGGCTGGCGGCTCCCGGCGGCGTCGACGATCATCGCGGCGTCGTGCCCAGGCAGCGCGGCGAGCAGCCGCGGGACCGCCGCGGCGGCGAACGGCACGTCGACCGCGAGCACCACGACGACGTCGGTGGTCGCGAAGCGGACGGCGTGGGCAATCGCGGCGGCCGGCCCGGCGCCAGGCGGGTCTTCTCGGGTGAACAGCACGCCGGCGTCGATCGGTCGTGACGGCCCGACGACGATGATCCGGCCGGCGTCGCGCACCGCGGCGACCGCGCGATCGAGCAGCCGATCGGCGCCGACGACGACCAGCGCCTTGTCTGCGCCGCCGAGGCGGCGACCCGCCCCTCCGGCGAGGATGATCGCGTCGTAGGTGGACGTGGGCGGAGCCGAGTCGGCGGGCACGAGTGCAATCTACGTCCGCTACGGTGTCGGGCGTGCGGTTGGTGATAGCGCGATGCAGCGTCGACTACATCGGGCGGCTGACCGCCCATCTGCCGAGCGCGCACCGGTTGATTTTGGTGAAGGCCGACGGGTCGGTCTCCGTCCACGCCGACGACCGCGCCTACAAGCCGCTGAACTGGATGAGCCCGCCGTGCACTCTGCAAGAGGCGCCGGGAGTCTGGACGGTCACGAACAAGGCTGGCGAGCAGTTGCGGGTCACCCTTGAGGAGGTGTTCCACGACTCCTCGCACGAACTCGGTGTTGACCCCGGATTGGTGAAGGACGGCGTCGAGGCGCACCTGCAGGCGCTCCTGGCCGAGCAGCCACACACGCTCGGCCCTGGGTTCTCGTTGGTGCGCAGGGAGTATCCGACCGCGATCGGGCCGGTCGACTTGCTCTGCCGCGACTCGGACGGTCGGTCGGTGGCCGTCGAGGTCAAACGCCGCGGCGAGATCGACGGCGTCGAGCAGCTGACTCGCTATCTCGAACTGCTGAACCGCGACCCGCTGCTCGCACCCGTGCGCGGCGTTTTCGCGGCACAAGAGATCAAGCCGCAGGCCCGCGTGCT
>Ga0187809_10000881_pt1 | contig 14873 bp, 13 predicted proteins | sample NC_wetland_sal_i_8_FD_132415 | JGI IMG/M metagenome (GOLD analysis project Ga0187809, IMG submission 132415) | Wetland sediment microbial communities from Neuse River Estuary, North Carolina, USA - ASW_4 | ecosystem: Environmental > Aquatic > Freshwater > Wetlands > Sediment | place: USA: North... | reverse complement strand
TTCATCCCGCTGGTCGCCGACGGCGTCGTGGTCGGCAAGTTCATGACCTACTACCCGCAGCCGCGCCGGTTCGCGCAGCACGAGATCGAGCTCGCCGTCACCATCGCGCGCCAGGTCGGCTTCAGCCTCGAGCGCATGCGCGCCGACGCCGCGCGGCGCGCGGCCGAAGCCGAATTGCGCGAGTCCGAAGAGCGCTTCCGCCTGATGTCCGAGCACGCGCCGGTGATGATCTGGATGAGCGACGCGCAGGGCGGCTGCCTGCATCTGAATCGCATGCTGCGCGAGTTCTGGGGTGTCGAGGAGGATGCGCTTGCTGCCTTCAACTGGCAGGACACGATGCATCCGGAAGACGCCCCCCATATCGGCGCGCAGATCATGGGCGCGTTGCAGGCGCGCACGAGCGTGACGATCGTCGGTCGCTACATCAGCACCGACGGCGAGTACCACGTGCTGGAGACGCATGCGCGGCCGCGCCATTCGGCGGACGGCGAGTTTCTCGGCATGATCGGCGTCAACATCGACGTCAGCGAGCGCCATCGCGCCGACGCGCATCGTGAGCTGCTGCTCGCCGAGCTCAATCACCGCGTCAAGAACACGCTCGCGGTGGTGCAGAGCCTCGCGAACCAGACCTTCCGCAACGTCGACGCGCCGGAAGAGAAGGCGGCGTTCGAGGGGCGGCTGTTCGCGCTCGCCGCCGCGCACAATCTCCTGACGCAGTCGAACTGGGAAAGCGCGGCGGTGCACGACATCGCCCGCGACAGCCTGCAGACGGAGGGCGCCAATGCCGGGCGCGTGCATCTGTCCGGGCCGCGCGTGCTGCTGACGCCGCGTGCGGCGCTCGCGGTGGCGCTGGCGCTGCACGAGCTCGGCACCAACGCGGTCAAATACGGAGCCCTGTCGAACGACAGCGGAACCGTGTCGCTGACCTGGTCGGTCGCAGCGGGCGAACCGCCCATCCTGCGACTCGACTGGCGCGAGGAGGGCGGACCGCCGGTTTCGCCGCCGTCGCGGCGCGGTTTCGGCTCGCTCCTGCTCGAGCGCAGCCTGACGCACGACCTCGACGGCAAGGTCACGATGGATTTCCGCCGGGAGGGGCTGGTCTGCACGATCGAGGCGCCGCTCACGCCGCGGCCGCCGGGATCGTTTCATCCGGCCGGGCCTCGCGCGTAAGGCAGGCGCGGCCGCGCGGCCACGCCCGGCCTTCGCGACCTCGTGCTACTTGGCCGTATTCGTGTGGCCCATGGTCGACGAGTTCATGCCCGATGACGTCGACGGCTTCATGGACGATGACTTGTTCATCGTCGACGAGTTCATCGTGTTGCTGGCGCTGCCGGTGGTGCCGTTCTCGTTGATCATCGCCACGACCTTCCGGTTCGACGGCTCGACGATCAGGATCTGATTGTCCTTGAGCTTGGCGTATTCGTCGTCCTTCACCGACTTGACCTGCGAGGCGACCTTGCTCGGTAGGGGCTTGAGGCTGACCGAGGTCGGAACCTTGGCGCCGATGCTGGCGGTGAAGCCGCCCGGCACCGCCTGGGCGTTCTGGCTCGAAAGCTGGCTCTTGATGGTGTTCTTCTGCGACTGGGTCAGGTTGACCGGGCCGGCGGCGTTGGCCGCGCTGGCGGCGCCGAGGCCGGCGGCAAAGGCGACGGCCAACGTGGTCATGAATACTGTCTTGCGCATGGGCGTCCTCTCGAAGCTGTGCGCCCCCGTGCTCAACGCGTCTGCCGTGGCTGCAGTGACGGCTGCAAATTGCCGCACGGCGCCGGCGCGGCGACGCCCGCGACCCCGGCGCCAGACCCGCGCGACGTTTTGACTTGGCGGGCAAAATCCTCTACCCGCAGCCCGCCATGACCCCCGCAAATGCCCCCCAACATCTCTTCTCCGACATGCTGGCGCGCGTGCGCGCTGCGGCCGCGCCGCTGGCGCCCGGCGCCGACCTCGCGCGTGTCGTCGTCGAGCCGCCGAAGGACCCGACGCACGGTGATATCGCCACCAACGCGGCCATGGTGCTGGCGAAGGACGCGGGCAAGAAGCCGCGCGAGCTGGCCGAGGCGATCGCGGCCGTTCTGCGCAATGACGAGACGGTGGTGAAGGTCGACGTCGCCGGGCCGGGCTTCATCAATCTCACCTTGAAGACCGCCGTCTGGGGCGAGGAACTGCGCACCGTTCTGGCGGCGGGCGCCGACTATGGCCGCAGCGCGCTTGGCGCGGCCGAGAAGGTCAATGTCGAATACGTGTCGGCGAACCCGACCGGGCCGATGCATGTCGGCCATTGCCGCGGCGCCGTGTTCGGCGACGCGCTCGCCAACCTGCTCGCCTTCGCCGGCTACGACGTCACCCGCGAGTACTACATCAACGACGCCGGCGCGCAGGTCGACGTGCTCGCGCGCTCCGCCTACCTGCGCTACCGCGAGGCGCTCGGGGAGGAGATCGGCGACATCCCGGAGGGCCTCTATCCGGGCGACTACCTCAAGCCGGTCGGCGCGCAGCTCGCGGCCGACCACGGCGCGAAGCTGACGACGATGCCGGAGGCGCAATGGCTGCCGGTCGTGCGCGCCACCGCCATCGCCATGATGATGGACATGATCCGCGGCGACCTCGCCGCGCTCAACATCCATTTCGACGTCTATTTCTCCGAGCGCTCGCTGATCGAGGGCACCGACCAGGTCGGCGCCACCATCGAATCGCTGCGCGGCAAGGACGAGGTGTACGAAGGCCGGCTGCCGCCGCCGAAGGGCGGCAACCTCGAGGACTGGGAAGACCGCGAGCAGACGCTGTTCCGCTCGACCGCGTTCGGCGACGACGTCGACCGGCCGCTGAAGAAGTCCGACGGCAGCTACACCTATTTCGCCTCCGACATCGCCTATCACAAGGCGAAGGTGGCGCGCGGCTTCCGCAACCTGATCGACGTCTGGGGCGCCGATCACGGCGGCTACATCAAGCGCATGCAGGCGGCGGTGAAGGCGGTGAGCGAAGGCAAGGCCACGCTCGACGTCAAGCTGGTGCAGCTCGTGCGCCTTCTGCGCAACGGCGAGCCGGTGAAGATGTCCAAGCGGGCCGGCGAGTTCGTGACGTTGCGTGAAGTGGTCGATGAAGTCGGCCGCGACGCCGTGCGATTCGACATGCTCTATCGCAAGAACGACGCGGCGCTCGATTTCGACCTCGCCAAGGTCATCGAGGCCTCGCGCGACAACCCGGTTTTCTATGTGCAGTACGGCCACGCGCGGGGCGCATCGATCTTCCGCAACGCGCGCGAGGAGGTGCCGGAACTGCCCGCGTCCGATTCGGAGCGCCGCGCCTGGCTGGCCAAGGCGCCCGTGGAGCGGCTGGAAGACGCCGGCGAGCTGTCAATTCTGCGGCGGATCGCCCTCTATCCGCGGCTGATCGAGGCGGCGGCGGCCGCGCACGAGCCGCATCGCGTGGCCTTCTACCTTTACGAACTGACCAGTGAGTTCCACGCGCAATGGACGCGCGGAAAGGACTTGCCTCATTTACGCTTCATTATCCAGAATGATCCACAAACGACCGCAGCGCGGCTCGCTCTGGTGCAGGGGATCGTGACAGTTCTTAGCTCCGGGCTCGCGCTGCTGGGGGTCGGGGCGCCCGACGAAATGCGTTAGGCCCCGCCCGCCGTCCTTGTTGGACGCAAGTCGCCGTCTGCCGATCGAGCGGCGCGATCACGAACCGGGAACCGAATGGCCGACGATCACACCCCGCGATCCTACCGATCGAACGAAACCATCGCCCGTTCCGGACAGGCGAGGGGTTCGTCGCAACCTGTTGCCGACCCGCTCGCCGAACTGGCGCGGCTGATCGGCCAGGAAGATCCCTTCGGCGATATCGGACGCGAACCGCCGCGCCGCGCGACGCCGCCGGCGGAGCCGGTGAACAACTGGGCGCCGCCGCCGGCCCAGGCCTACGCGCCGCAGCCGCACTATCGCGACGAGCCCGCGCCCGGCGCCATGCCGGCGCATGCGGCCGCTGCGTCCTATCAGGATCAGCCCGAGATTCCCGCTTACCTCATGCAGCGCGGCGCGCCGCAGACCTATGCGCAGCAGCCGGCTTATGGGCAGGAGGACTACGCGCAGGACGGCTACGCCCAGCAGGGTTATGCGGGCGCGCCGCAACTCGGCCCCGAAGACCACCAGGACGCCTATGACGACCTGCCGCCGCAGCGCCGCCGCGTGGGCGTCGTTGCGATCGCCGCCGTGCTGGCGGTGGCCGTCGTCGGCGGCGCGGGCGCCATCGGCTATCGCGCCGTGTTCGGCAGCGGCACCCGCATGCCGCCGCCGGTGATCAAGGCCGACACCGCGCCGAGCAAGATCGTTCCCGAGAAGACCGCCAAGGACGCGACCAAGGTCATCACCGAACGCGTCAACGGCGCCGGCGAGAAGATGGTCTCGCGCGAAGAGACGCCGATCGACATCCACGACAAGATCGCCACGCCGGTGTTTCCGCCGGCCGGCACACAGGCGTCCGCGGGCATGCCGCAGGGCAGCGGCGTGATCGATACCGAACCGCACAAGGTGCACACGATCGTCATCCGTCCGGACCAGCCGATGGTCGCCGATGCCGGCCCGACCGCGTCCGTGCCGGCAACGCCCGCACCGATGGCCATGCCTGCGTCGCAGCCGGCGAGGGCTTCGCAGCAGGCCGCTCCGCCGCTGGCGCCCGCCCGTGCCGCCGCGCCGCCGCCGCGCGAGACGACCGTGCGCCAGGAGACGCCGCGCCCGCCTGTCCGCAGCGCCAATGCGCCGCTGTCTTTGAATCCCGAGGGTGACGCGGCCCCGGCGCCGCGCGCGCCGACCCGCGTCGCCAATGTGGCGCCGGTGTCGCTGGCGGCCGCGCCGTCGGCCAATCCGGCGCACGGCGGCTACGCCGTGCAGGTGACGTCGCAGCGGAGCGAGGCGGAGGCCGAGTCGGCCTATCGCGCCCTGCAGGGCAAATACGGCAGCGTGCTCGGCGGCCGCAGCATGTTCGTGCACAAGGTCGAACTCGGCGCCAAGGGCACGTACTACCGGGCCATGGTCGGCCCGTTCACCGCCCAGGCGGAAGCCGCGCACCTCTGCTCCAGCCTGAAATCCGCCGGCGGCAGCTGCCTCGTCCAGAGGAATTAACGGCCCGCGCCTTGACCCTGCCGTTCGGCGCGGGCTAATCCGCGCCGATGGCGGTGCGCGCATTCATTACCGGGCTGGCCGGACGCGAGATTTCGGCCAATGAGCGCGCTTTTTTGCGGGAGGCCGAGCCGTGGGGCCTCATCATCTTCAAGCGGAACATTGATACGCCGGCGCAAGTCTCTGCGCTGGTGCAGTCTTTTCGCGATATTCTCAACCGCGAGGCGCCGGTTCTGGTCGATCAGGAGGGCGGCCGCGTACAGCGGCTGGGGCCGCCGCACTGGCCGGCCTATCCGCCGGGGGCGGTGTACAGCGCGCTTTACGACCGGGACCGGGCCTCAGGCCTCACCGCAGCCCGCCTGGGCGCCCATCTGATCGCGTCCGACCTGCGGGCGCTGGGGATCGACACGGACTGCCTGCCGCTCGCCGACGTACCGGTACCGGGCAGCGACAATGTCATCGGTGACCGCGCCTATGGTACCGACCCCGGGAAGGTTGCGGCGATCGCCGGCGCGGTGTCCGATGGGTTGCTGGCAGGCGGCGTCCTGCCGGTAGTCAAGCACCTGCCGGGACACGGCCGGGCCACCGCGGACAGCCATCTCAGGCTGCCGGTGGTCGATACCGACCGGGAAACGCTGGAAAAGACCGATTTCGCGGCCTTTCGGCCGCTGGCCGGCCTGCCGCTCGGCATGACCGCACATGTTGTGTTTAGCGCCATCGACCCGGTCCAACCGGCGACAACTTCCGTCACAATAGTGGACCAGGTGATTCGCGGCTTCATTGGGTTCCGGGGCCTTTTGATGAGCGACGACGTTTCGATGGGCGCCCTTGCGGGCACGATCGCCGAGCGCAGTCGTGCCGCGCTCGCCGCCGGCTGCGACGTCGTGCTCCACTGCAACGGCGACCTCGGCGAGATGATGCAGGTGGCGGCCGCGTCGCCGGCGCTTGCCGGCGAGGCCGCCAAACGCGCCGATGCGGCGCTGGCGCTGCGCGCGGCACCGGAAGAGTTCGACGTCGCCGAGGCGCGACGGATGTTCACCGCGCTGACCGGTTCGCCGGCGGCGCAAGCGATGGCGAGATCATGAGCGAAGCGTTCGACAATTCACTCGAAGCCGATCGCGCCTCGACCGAGCCGGCGATGATCGTCGACGTCGAGGGCTTCGAAGGCCCGCTCGACCTGCTGCTGATGCTGGCGCGGCAGCAGAAGGTCGACCTCGCCAAGATCTCCATTCTCGCGCTCGCCGACCAGTATCTCGGCTTCATCGAGGAGGCGCGCAAACTGCGCCTCGAACTCGCCGCCGACTACCTCGTGATGGCGGCCTGGCTCGCATATCTCAAATCGCGCCTGCTGCTGCCGGAAGCCGCGCCGGCGGAAGGGCCGTCGGCCGAGGACATGGCGCTGGCGCTCGCCAACCGGCTGCGCCGGCTGGAGGCGATCCGCGAGGCGGCGTCCAAGCTTATGGACCGGCCGCAGTTCGGCCGCGACGTGTTTGGCCGTGGCGACCCGGAGCCGATCGCCGAGATCAAGCGCCCGGAATGGACCGCGACGCTTTACGACCTGCTCACCGCCTATTCGCAGCAGCGCCAGCGCACCGCCTTGTCGCGCGTGCGCTTCAAGAAGCGCACCGTATGGTCGCTCGCCGAGGCGCGCGCCACGCTGGAGCGGCTGATCGGCTCCTCGAGCGACTGGTCGCGCATCGACCAGTTTCTCATTCAGTATGTCGTCGAGCCGGCCCAGGCGACGACGGTGTTCGCGTCCTCGTTCGCATCGGCGCTTGAGCTGGTGCGCGAGGGCGTCGCCGAAATCCACCAGAAGGACTCGTTTGCGCCGATCTTCATGCGCAAGCGCGTCAACGCGACGGCGGGCGCGCCCCACGATGCGCGCCAGCGCGGATAAAAAACGGACAAGGAGACGAGATCGATGCCGAGCGTGGCCCCCAAGTTCGAGGTCGTCAGCAATGACGAGCCGGCGCCGATGAACGACGACCAGACCCTGGAGCCGGCGGCCCGTCCGGACGAGTTGCGGCTTCTCGAAGCGATGCTGTTCGCCGCGTCCGAGCCGCTCGATGAGGCGACGCTCGCGCGGCCGCTACCGGACGGCGTCGATATCAAGCAGGCTCTGGCGCTGCTGCGCGCCGAATACGCCTCGCGCGGCGTCAATCTGATGCGCGTCGGCAAGAAGTGGACCTTCCGAACCGCGCCCGACCTCGCCTGGCTCCTGACCAAGGAGACGACCGAGACGCGCAAGCTGTCGCGCGCCGCGATCGAGACGCTGGCCATCATCGCCTATCACCAGCCGGTGACGCGCGCCGAGATCGAGGAGATACGCGGCGTTCAGACGGCGGCCGGCACGCTCGACGTGCTGCTCAAGACCGGCTGGATCCGCCCGCGCGGCCGCCGCAAGGCGCCGGGCCGGCCGATCACTTACGGCACGACGGAAGCGTTCCTGTCGAACTTCGGCCTGGAGGAGGTCGGCGATCTGCCGGGGCTGGAGGAACTCAAGGGCGCCGGCCTCATCGAAGGCAGCCTGCCGACCGGCTTCGCCGTGCCGGTGCCGTCCGACGACACCACGCTGCGCGACGACGAGGATCCGCTCGATCCGGGCGACCTCGACCTGGCGCTGGCGCCCGCGGCGGAACCGGAGGCCGCGGCCGAGCCCGAAGCGGCCGCGCCGGAAGCCGCCGAAGGCGATAAAGACGCCGGCTAACCGTCTCTGCGCAAAGGTTAACTTGCCGAACGGCGAACGGGGCACGTGCCGCGATGCCGCGCCCGAAGTCCTTGTTTTTGCCGTTTCCGGAGCCTAGCTTGCGTGGGAAACACAGGCGGGAAAAGCGCGTGCTTGATACCCGTCGCTGCAGAGGATTTGCCCGATGGGTTCGTTGAGCATTTGGCACTGGCTGATCGTCATCGTCGTGGTGATGCTGCTGTTCGGGCGGGGCAAGATCTCCGACCTGATGGGCGACGTCGCCGGCGGCATCAAGGCCTTCAAGAAGGGCATGGCCGAGGACGATACGCCGCCTGCCAAGACCGAGGCGCCGAAGAGCATCGAGGCCTCGGCCGCGCCGAAGGCGGAAGCCGAGCACCGCGCCGAGAGCGTCCGCTCCTGATAGGCTGCGCCGCGGGGTAGACGACGGCCGGCCAGGTGCACGGCGGGCCGGCGTCGGGGAGTTGGTTCACCCATGTTCGATATTGGCGGGGGCGAGCTCGTCGTCATCGGCATCGTTGCGCTGGTCGCGATCGGGCCCAAGGAGTTGCCAACCGTGCTGCGCACGGTCGGCCGTTACATGGGCAAGATCAAGCGCATGTCGGCCGAATTCCAGGGCCAGTTCCAGGAGGCCCTGCGCGAGGCTGAGCTCGCCGACCTGACCAAGCACGCCGAAGACCTCAAGAGCACGGTCAGCGACTTCACCAGTTTCGATCCAATGGCCGAGACGCCGACGCATACGCCGGCCGTGGACGGCGCGACCGCCGAGGCGGTCGCCAGCGCCGCCGCGGCCGACACGACGGCGGTCGAAACGGCGACGGCCGAGCCGGCACTGGTCGGGGCGGGCGAGCCCGCTTTGGCTGAGGCGGCCGCGGCGCCCACCGAATCCGCGACATCCACGTCCATCGACCTGCCGATGCCGGAGCCGCTGCCGCCGGTCACCAACGCCGATTTCGCCCCGCCTGCACCGGCGCCTGTCGCCGCGCCGGCGCCCGCCGCCGCCGAGCCGCCCGCCGCGCAAGCGCCGAAGCGGGCCGGGGACGGCGCATGAGCCACGAGGACATCGAGGCCACAAAGGCGCCGCTGCTCGACCACCTGATCGAACTGCGCTCGCGCCTGATCAAGGCGCTGCTCGCCTTCGGCGTGATGTTCGCGATCTGCTTCGTGTTCGCGAAGGACATCTACAACGTGCTGGTCTGGCCGTTCGTCTGGGTGGCGGGGCCGGAGAATTCCAAATTCATCTACACGGCGCTGCTGGAATACTTCATCACCCAGATCAAGCTGGCGATGTTCGGCGCCGCCTTCCTGTCGTTCCCGGTGATCGCCAGCCAGCTCTACATGTTCGTCGCGCCGGGCCTCTACAAGCACGAGCGCAAGGCCTTCCTTCCGTATCTGGTCGCGACGCCGGTGTTCTTCACGCTCGGCGCGCTGGTCGTCTATTTCCTCGTTCTGCCGATGCTCATCCGCTTCTCGCTGCACATGCAGCAGCCGGGCACGGCGGACGAAGCCTCGATCGCACTGATGCCGAAGGTCGGCGAGTACCTGTCGCTGATGATGACGCTCGTCCTCGCCTTCGGCGCCGCCTTCCAGCTGCCGGTGGTGCTGACGCTGCTCGGGCGCATCGGGCTGATCACCTCGGCGCAGCTCAAGGCGAAGCGGCGCTATTTCATGGTCGGCGCCTTCGTGCTCGCCGCGGTGCTGACGCCGCCCGACATCATCAGCCAGATGTCGCTGGCCGTGCCGCTCTTGCTGCTGTTCGAGGGCTCGATCTGGTCGGTGCGCATGGTCGAGCGCCGCGCCGCGCGCGAGGCGGCGGAGAAGGCTGCTGCTGCAGCGGCTGCCGGTGGCGGCAGCGAGGCCAATCCGGCGGAATAAATCCGGCCGCTATTGACTCCGTCATGCCCGGCTTTATGCCGGGCATCCACGTCTTGAGGCGCATTCCGAAAGACAGGCGTGGATGGCCGGGACAAGCCCGGCCATGACGACGGGACAGGCCATGTACGACATCAAATGGATCCGCGAGAACCCGGACGCCTTCGACCGCGCCCTGACCCGGCGCGGGCTGGCGCCGTTCTCCGCGAGCCTGCTGGCGCTCGACGAGAAGCGCCGCGCCGCGATCACTGCGTTCGAGCAGGCGCAGGCGCGCCGCAACGCGGCGTCGAAGGAGATCGGCGAGGCCAAGAAGGCGAAGGACGAGGCGCGCGCCAGCGCGCTGATGTCAGAGGTCAACGAGCTCAAGGGCAGCCTCACCGCGCTCGAAGCCGACGCGAAATCGCTCGCCGACGAGTTGACCGCCGCGCTGGCGCAGATCCCGAACGCACCGCTCGACGAGGTGCCGGACGGCCGCGACGAGCACGACAATGTCGAGTACCGGCGGTCCGGCGCGAAACGTGATTACGCCTTCAAGCCGAAGGAGCATTTCGATCTCGGCGCAGCGCTCGGCCAGATGGATTTCGAGCTGGCGGCGAAGCTTTCGGGCGCGCGCTTCGTCGTGCTGCAGAAGGGCCTGGCGCGGCTCGAGCGCGCGCTCGGGCAGTTCTTCCTCGACACGCACACGAGCGAGCACGGCTACACGGAAGTCAGCCCGCCGTTGATGGTGCGTGACGACGTGATGTTCGGCACGGCGCAGTTGCCGAAGTTCGAGGACGATCAATTCTGGGCGATCGGCGGCGAGGTCTTCAAGGCCAATGCGGCGGCCGAGGAGATGAAGACCGGCCGTCTCGGCCTCATTCCCACCGCCGAAGTGCCGCTCACCAATCTCGTGCGCGAGTCGATCGTCTCAGAAGACGAGCTGCCGCTGCGGCTGACCGCCTGTACGCCGTGCTTCCGCGCCGAGGCGGGCGCTGCCGGCAAGGACACGCGCGGCATGATCCGCCAGCACCAGTTCACCAAGGTCGAACTGGTCTCGATCACCACGCCCGACAAATCGCGCGACGAGCACGAGCGCATGCTCGCCTGCGCCGAGGCGGTGCTGAAGAAGCTCGATCTGCACTACCGCGTCGTCACGCTGTGCACCGGCGACATGGGCTTCGCCTCGCAGAAGACCTACGACATCGAGGTCTGGCTGCCGGGCCAGAACATGTACCGCGAGATTTCGTCGTGCTCGGTGTGCGGTGACTTCCAGGCGCGGCGCATGAACGCGCGCTTCCGCGGCAAGGACGGCAAGCCGCAATTCGTGCACACGCTCAACGGCTCCGGCGTCGCCGTCGGGCGAGCGCTGATCGCGGTGATGGAGACCTATCAGGACGAGGCCGGCGCCATCGCGGTGCCGGACGCGCTCAAGCCGTATATGGGCGGCGTGACGAAGATCGAGAAAGTGAAGTGATGATTTTTGGAACGCGCGCCCCGCTCTCTTCTCCCTCCCCCCTTGTGGGGGAGGGTTGGGGAGGGGGGTGGTTGCTTTATTCGATGGTGGCGCCACATCGACGGACCCCCACCCCTAACCCCTCCCCACAAGGGGGAGGGGAACAGGCCGCGGTGTGGGGTGAAGTCTGATGCGTATCCTCGTCACCAACGACGACGGCATCCATGCGCCGGGACTCGAAGCCTGCGTCGAGATCGCCGAGGCGCTCGGCGGCGAGGTGTGGGTGATCGCGCCGGAGATCGACCAGTCCGGCGTGTCGCATTCGCTGTCGCTCAACGATCCGTTGCGCCTGCGCGAGGCAGGCCCGCGCCGCTTCGCCGTCAAGGGCACGCCGACCGACTGCGTCATCATGGGCGTGCGGCACGTGCTGCCCGAGAAACCGGACCTCGTGCTCTCGGGCGTCAACCGCGGCCGTCACTGCGCCGAGGACGTCACGTATTCCGGCACCATCGCGGGCGCCATGGAAGGCACGGTGCTCGGCATTCCATCGTTCGCACTGTCGCAGGCCTATTCGTTCTCGACCAAGCGGACGCCGCCGTGGCCGACGGCGATCGCGCACGCGCCCGGCATCGTCCGGCGCATCCTCGACACCGGCATGCCGAAAGACGTGCTGGTGAATATCAATTTCCCGGACTGCGCGCCGGAGGAGGTCGCCGGTGTATCGGTGGCGGTGCAGGGCAAGCGCGATCAGGAGCTGCTGCGCATCGATGCGCGTCACGACGGCCGCGGCAATCCGTATTTCTGGATCGCCTTCGGCCGTGGCGGCGTCGCCGGTGCCGCGCCGGGCAGCGACCTCGCCGCGCTCAACGAGAACCGCATCTCGGTGACGCCGCTCAGGCTCGATCTCACCGACGAGCCGTTCATGACGAAGCTGGCGGACGTGTTTGATTAGCCGTCATTCCGGGGCGCGAGCGCAGCGAGCGAACCCGGAATCCAGTGTTCAACGTTTCGGAGCATGTGGCTCTGGATTCCGGGTTCGCGCCTTCGGCGCGCCCCGGAATGACGGATGACTCACGCGCTGGGCACGAGCTCGTCGAGCGTGCTCTTGAGGCGGTCGGCCTGGAACGGCTTCTGCAGCGCGGGACGGTCGCGGTAGGTCTCGGGCAGCGAGCCCTCGCCGTAGCCGGTGACGAACACGAAGGGCAGGCCGCGCTTGGCCAGGATTTCGGCGACCGGAAAGATCTGTTCGCCGTCCACATTGACGTCGAGGATCGCCGCGTGGAAGTCGCCGGTGGCGGCGGCCTCACGCGCTTCCGCGATGGTGCCGACCGCCGCGGCGACCCGGTACCCCAGGTCGTCGAGCATGTCTTCCAGCAACATCCGGATCAGGTATTCGTCCTCGACCACCAGAACCCGTGGTGACCCCGCCGAGGATTCCGTCATTGCAGTCTCCCCAAAACTCTCACCACAAGTCGGACACCCGCCGCCCGGTTCCATGGTAGATGCCGCGCCATCTATAATCCATCCCGGTCAAACATGCTAAAAGTGGGGCGCAAGGAGGCTGATGTCGTGGCAACGGGGGTAACCGAGGACGTCGGCCGGATGGAGTTCCTGCTGACGCTGCGCCGCCGCGGCATCGCCGATCAGGCGGTGCTGCGGGCGATGGACGAGGTCCCGCGCGGCGCCTTCGTCGAGAGCGAGTTCGGCGGCGCCGCCTACGAGGACCGGGCGCTGCCGATCGCCTGCGGCCAGACCATCAGCCAGCCTTATGTCGTCGCCTACATGACCGAGCAGCTCGGCGTGGAGAAGCATCATCGCGTGCTCGAGGTCGGCACCGGCTCCGGCTATCAGGCGGCCGTGCTGTCGCGGCTCGCCGCCGAGGTGGTCAGCGTCGAGCGCTTCCGCACGCTCGCTCTGACGGCGAAGATGCGGCTGGCGAAGCTGGGCTACGACAATGTCGAGGTGGTCGTCGGCGACGGCATGGCCGGCTGGCCGGAGCGGGCGCCCTACGACCGCATCATCGTCACGGCCGCGGCCGAGCGCCTGCCCGAAGCGCTCGTCGATCAGCTCGCCGAGAATGGTGTGATGCTGCTTCCGCTCGGACCGCAGGGCGGCACGCAACACATCGTCAAGCTTACCAGGACGTCAACGGGCATCGCGCGCGAGGAACTCATTGCCGTGCGCTTCGTGCCGCTTTTGCCGGGGCAGGCGCACGAATTGTGACGGCGATCCTGCGGCTAACGATCCGGTAGCCTTAAAGTCTTTTTTACCTGCGGCGTGTTTATTCAAACTCCTCGTTTCATGCGTGTGAGTGAGTAAGCCTATGCCGCGTCTCACCGTGTTGCCCCGGTCACGTCACTGGCCGCGCTTCGCCATCCTTGCCGTGGTCGGTGTGACCGCCGCCGGTTGTGCGGATTCCGGCCGGTTTACGACCTCCAGCCGCATGCCGCCGGCCGACGTCACCGGCTCGATCTCGTCGCGCCCGGTCGGGCACGTGCAGGCGCAGACGCTACCGCCGCCGACCCCGGTTCGCCCCTACAGCGTGCCCGCGGGCGTTTCCAGCGGTGCCGGCGGGCTCGCGGCCTACCGTCCGCCCGTCGCGCGCGCACCCGAATACACCGGATCGGTGCCCGTCGCTCAGGAAGCGCCGCGCCAGGCCGGGCACTGGACCTGGAACGGCGGCATGCCGGTCGTGGTCCGCCGCGGCGACACCATCGACAGCGTCTCGCGCCGCTACGGCGTGCCGGCCTGGGCGATCCTGCAGACCAACGGCATCCGCGAAGGCGTTTCGATCCATGCCGGCCAGCGGCTGGTGATCCCGCGCTACGTCGTCGGCGAGGGTGCGACTGAGGGGCCGCGCCGCGAGGTTGCCCGTGCCGAGCCGCCGCGCATTGCGCCGCCGCGGATCGAACCGCAGCGTGCCGAAGCGCCGCGCATGGAGCCGCAGCGCGTCGCCGAAGCGCGCCGCGAGCCCGCCGGCGGCGAGGTCCACGTCGTGCGTCCCGGCGAGAGCCTGATCGGCATTGCGCGTCGGCACAACATGACGCTCGCCGAGCTTGCGCACTTCAACCACATCTCGCCCTTCACCAAGGTCAGCATCGGCGACCGCATCAACGTTCCGGGTCGCGGCCGTGAGCCGCAGCAGCGCGTCGCCGAACGGCCGGCGCCGGTGCAGGCGCAGGCGCAGGCACGTTGGCCCGAGCCGCCGCGCGTGCAGACCGCGCGCGCCGAACGCCCGCGCGCCGCGCCGCCGGTCGAGAACGTCGGCTCGGTGCCGGTCGAGAATGCCCGCGTCGCGACGCCGGAGCCGGTGCACGCCGCCGCGGCCGAGAACCCGGTCAAGAAGGCGGAAACGGTGGCGGCCAACAAGATGCCGCAGTTCCGCTGGCCGGTGACCGGTCACATCATCGAGGCCTTCGGCCAGCGCCCGAACGGCACGACCAATGACGGCATCAACCTCGCGGTGCCGGAAGGCACGCCGATCAAGGCGGCCGAGGACGGCGTCGTCGCCTATGCCGGCAACGAGCTCAAGGGCTACGGCAACCTGGTGCTGATCCGCCACTCGAACGGCTTCGTGTCGGCCTACGCCAATGCCAGCCAGCTCATGGTCAAGCGCGGCGACAGCGTCAAGCGCGGACAGGTCATCGCGCATGCCGGGCAGACCGGCAACGTGACATCGCCGCAATTGCACTTCGAAATCCGCAAGGGCTCGACGCCGGTCGATCCGACCAAATATCTCGGCGGCGCG
>Ga0187809_10000879_pt1 | contig 14878 bp, 11 predicted proteins | sample NC_wetland_sal_i_8_FD_132415 | JGI IMG/M metagenome (GOLD analysis project Ga0187809, IMG submission 132415) | Wetland sediment microbial communities from Neuse River Estuary, North Carolina, USA - ASW_4 | ecosystem: Environmental > Aquatic > Freshwater > Wetlands > Sediment | place: USA: North... | reverse complement strand
GCGCGCGCCGCCGATCAGGGCATCGAAGAACTGCAGCAGTACGTCGATACGCTGATCGTCATCCCGAACCAGAACCTGTTCCGCATGGCCAATGAGCGCACCACCTGGAAGGATGCGTTCAAGATGGCCGACCAGGTTCTCTACATGGGCGTGCGCGGCGTCACCGACCTGATGATGGCGCCCGGCCTGGTGAACCTGGACTTCGCCGATATCCGCACGGTGATGGCGGAGATGGGCAAGGCGATGATGGGCACCGGCGAAGCGGAAGGCGAGAACCGCGCCATCCGCGCAGCGGAGGCGGCGATCAGCAATCCGCTGCTGGAAGACACGTCGATGGCCGGCGCCCGCGGCCTGCTGATCAACATCACCGGCGGCGACGACCTGACGCTGTTCGAAGTGGACCAGGCGGCCAACCGCATCCGCGAGGAAGTGGACGAGGAAGCCAACATCATCTTCGGCTCCGCGGTGGACGAAAGCCTGTCGGGCCGCATCCGCGTGTCGGTCGTCGCCACCGGCATCGACTCGCCGAAAGTGGAGGCGCATCGGCCGAAGTTGGTGGCCGTGGGTGGCGGGGCGATGCCGGCACCGCAGCCGATCCCAATGCCTGCCGCGCAGCCGATGCCCGGCATGCACGCCGCGCCGCAAATGGCGCCCGCACCGATGTCCATGGCGCAGCCGCTGCGCCAGGCGTCGATGCAGCCGCATGCGGATCCGGTGATGGCGGCAATGGAGACGCCGGCACCGGCCGCCCCGCCGGCGGTGGCACCGGTGCATGCCATGCAGCCGCAAGCGGTGCAGCGCGTTGCGCCGCAGGCGGCAGCGCGCGGTCTGTTCGCCGAAGCGCCGAGTCCAACCGCTACGCCTGCCGTACCGCAGCCGACCGCAGAACCGTCGCGCGCGAGCTTGTTCAGCACGGTCACCGGCGCGTTCCGCCGCCGGGCTGGCGGTCCGCAATTGGTGGAGGTCGCCCCGGCGCGCCAGGAGCCGATGATGGCCGAACCGCGGCCGGAGCCGGCGCGCGCCTCGGTTCGGCCGGTGACGACCGACGATGCCGCGTTGGATATCCCCGCCTTCCTGCGGCGGCAGTCGTCCTGATCTGAACCGCGCGCCGGGAGAGCAATTCTCACATCGGCCGACGGACGGTTTGGATTCTCGCTCCGCCCCTTGGACGGTGCGAATTCCCTCTCCGCCCTACGGACGGTGCGTATCCCCTCTCTGCCCCTTGGGGCGGAGAGGGTCAGGGTGAGGTGGGGGAACCCTCCACCCAGCCGAATTGTCCCCGGTACGAGAGTCCGGACCACGGTTGTTCGTCATGATTTCGCGTGGCTGGTGTTGGTATCGACGCCCCACCGCACCCTGTCGCCCTCCGCCCCAGCGGGCGGAGAGGGGACCCTCGGGCATCTTTCGGTCGATCAACCACAATGAGAACTACCGGCCCGGCTTGTAGCCGTCCGTCAGCGTGTGCAGAAACGCGATGATGTCGCGCTCATCCTGCTCGCTGATCGCCGGCTTCTCACCCAGCTTGCGGTCGAATGGCGGGTCGGTGACATCGATGTTGCCCCGATAGCGCGCCGGCAGATCGTTGAACGCGGCAACCCGGCCGTCGGCACCGCGCGGATAAACCTTCGCCGGATCGACATCGCGGAACGCATAGAAATCCAGCACCTGCCGCAACGTGTGGAACGCGCCGTTGTGGAAGAACGCGTGCCGCGTCGCGACATTGCGCAGCGTGGGCGTGAGGAACATGCCGCAATACTGCGTCTCCGCCGACAGATCCTGCCGCAGCGGACCGCATAGCCCGAGGTCGAAGTGGCGTGGTTCGCGGTTGAATGTCAGCGCTGGATTGCGCGGCACGCCGAGCGCCTCGAACTGGCTGTCGGTGAAGCGTGGCGGGGTGCCGTCGGGCCGTGGCCGGTCCAGGTGACAGCCGGCACAATTCGCCTTGGCCGGATCGTTGAACAGCCGATAGCCGCGCAGTTCGGCCGGGGTCAGCCGCGCCTTGCCCTCCAGCCAGTCGTCGAACTTGCTGGAGTAGGGATGGAAGCTGGGATCCTCGACCTGGTAGCGCGCCACGGCGAACATCGCTTCGGAGATCAGCAACCGCGGTTGACGCAGGATTGCCGAACCAAACAACTGTGCGAAGCGCTGCGCATAGGGTGCGCCGCGCAGTTTAGCAGCGACGGCATCGGCGTTCGGATTGCCCATCTCCACCGGATTCAGCAGCGGCTGGATCGCCTGCTGCTGCAGCGTATCCACGCGGCCATCCCAGAACAGCCCGCCCTGCGGCACCAGTGCCGCTGCCGATGCCGCCGTGTCGGTGGCGGTCTTCGCCGCGTGCCTATCGGGTGCCTGCAACGCCGCCGTCGCCAGCGACGGCGCGGATTCGTCCTCTTCGTTCTCCGGTCCGATGCTGAAGGCCGGCTGACGCTCCAGATAGGTCAGCGTCGGCACCGCGCGCTCGCCTTGCTGGTTCATCTGAGCTCCACCAAGCATGACGGGACCGGATGCGGGCGGCGGACCGTAATGGTTGGCGGGAACGTGGCAGGACGCGCAGGACATTCGGCCGGAAGCAGACAGGCGCACGTCGAAGAAGATCCGCTTGCCGAGCTGCGCCATCGCCGACAGCGGTGCGGCCGGCGGCCGCACCAAGTGTACCGGGTGCGGGTTCAATCCTGCATCGAGCAGGCGCTGTGCTGCATCTGCCTCGGGTTGCCCCGCCGTCGCCGGTGTCACGACGGCGGCCAGCAGCAGAACGGCCGCCGCCGATGGCAGGCGACGGCCGATTGGCCGCTTGGTCAGTGTGCCTCCGCGGGGGCCTTCAGTAACGCGCCGGTCTGCGGGCTGAGGAACAGCGGTTGGTTGTGGCCGCCTCCGCTGAAGTCGAACAACCCGTCGATGGAGCCTGCGGATGCGTCGAACGAGCCGCCGCCGAGGCGTTCGCCGTGCAGCCAGTTGTCCTCGATGAAACGCACCACGGAGGCCTGCGAGATCAGCGCATGATCGACGTGGTTGGCGCGGGTCCAGGGCGAGATCACCAGGAACGGGATGCGCGTACCGGGGCCGCAGCGGCCGTTCACCGGCTTGCCGCCGACACCTGCCGGTGGGGTGCCGGTGCCGCACTTGCCGGGACCGTCGAGCTGGTCCGCCTGCGGATCGAAGGAGGCATGCACCGGCTTGGTGAAGGCGTGGTCGTACCAGCCATCTGAATCGTCCCAGGTGACGATGATGGCGGTGTCCTTCCACTCCGGCAGCTGCTCGATGAAGTTGATCAGCCGCACGGTGCCTTCCTGCTCGTCCAGCGGGTCGGAGTAGCCGGCATGGCCGTCCTGGAACGCCGGCAGCTTGACGAAGGACACCGATGGGAAGTTGCCCGCCTTCAGCGCGGCGTAGAAATCGTTCAGGCCATACTCGTGGTTCGCCGGATCGGGCGTCTTGCCGTCATGTTCCAGGCTGTAGCCGACCGTGGTGAGGGAGCTTGGCCGGGCGTGTGTCGGGTTGGCCGTGGATTCGTAGTACTGAAACCAGTTGTGGTGCGGGATGTACTCGGTCACCGCCTTGCCGACGACCAGCGACTGCGAGCTGCGCTGGCAGCCTGTGGTGCCGTTGGGATTGCGCGCCTCCAGGTTGAAGCCGCCCATGAATCCGCCCCAGGTGATGCCGGCCGCGTTCAGCAGATCGCCGATATTCTTGCCGGTCATCATCGCCTGGTCGTGCGGCTTGGAGCAGACGTCGTAGCCAGGATCGACGTCGTTGATCATCGTCCAGCCGCCCTGTCCGTCAGCGATGTAGTACGACACCTGCTGCAGCGTGGACGGCTTCCTGGTGGTCTGCACGATCTTCATGCCGCCGGTCTGCCCGGCCACCACTTCCAGAGCGCCGGGCGTCGAGGGGCCGTAGGTGTCGGTATAGGCGTTGTCGCTCATGGCGAAATGCTGTGCGTAGTTCCATAGCGCGGTGACGGTGTTGCCGTCGAAATAGCCCATCACCTGGCCGCGCGTACCGAACGTGCCGGCGCCGCCCGCCGTGCCGCGGCCGGTGAATTTCGGGAACAAATCCGCCTTGCCGCCGTCATAGGCCTGCTGTTCCGCCGTGTAGGCGTGATCCTGGTCGGCGGTGTTGGCCTGCGTGCGGTCCAGCCGGAACGGCAGTGCGGCGTCCGCGCCGTTGGCCGGGTTGGTGTTGGGGTTGTGTTCCAGCAGATTCGCGTTGGCCAGGGTGTTGACCCGCGGCGTGTCCTGCGCCGGAGTGAATACCGGCTCGCCCGGTGGATTGGCCGATTTCGGATACGTCGCGAAGTAGTGGTCGAACGACACGTTCTCATTGAAGATGACCACCACGTGCTTGATCGGGGTGGCGGTTGGAACCGCGTTCTGCGGCTGCGGACCGGATGCTTCCGCCGGCGCCACGGCGCCGGTGCTTGCCGCGGATGCGGGCGGCGCGGCGGAGAGCAACAGCCCGGCCAGCAATCCGGCGACGGAGGACAGCAACACGCGACGGCGCTTCATGAGTTTCCCCAGGGATGCAGAATTTCCGGCCGATGTATGGCGAAAGCTTTCGCTTGTCGCATGAAGCAATTGTGACACAAGGCCGCGGCCGTGGGCAGTCTGCATCAGGATGTGCCGGCGGTGCCTGGCTCGAAGGAGCGGGCGACTTCGACCGTTTCCGGCATGCACCACCACGTGGCCCCGAGCCCCAAGGCGGCCACCAGCGCCAGGGCCGCAAATCCCAGGCTGAAGCCAAATTCCTGGGCGAGGAAGCCGATCGCGGTGGTGCTGACCGTGGCGCCGACGCCGGCGATCATGCTGACGGAGCCGAGTGCGAAATTGTAGCGGCCGCTGCGCGCCGTCGCATCGGCGACGATCAGCGGAGTCAGTATGCCGATGACCGCCGCGGTCACTCCGCCGAGCAGTTGGACGGCCACCAGGTACCATGGGCTGAATGCCACCGCGAACAATGCGGCCCGTGCCAGCAGCGCGGCGAAGGCCAGCAACAGCAGAGGCTTGCGGCCCCACGCGTCGGCCTTGCGGGCGATGAACAGTGCGATGATCGCTGTCACCACTTGCGGCACGACGACCAGGGCGGCGGTGATGATCTCCGATTCATGCTGATGTTCCATTGCAAGACGTTCGCTGGCCAATGGCAGCATGGATGCGTTGGCGAACTGGAACAGGAACAGGCAGGCAGCGAGCGCCAGCAACGGGCGGTTGCTTGCTAGATCGCGCCAGCGTGCGGCCTTTGGTTCGTGCCGGCCCTCGGCCGCGCGGGCGCGGGCGTAGTCGATTTCCTCGCCGCGAATCATCGTCAGTACCAGGAAGGCCGGCAGGCAAAGTCCCGCGGCGGCGAAGAAGGGCGCAGCGGGCGAGACGAGGTACCCCAGCACGCCCATGCCGGCCGCGGTGGCGGCGTTGCCGAAGGCGTCGTAGCGGTGGTTGCGGCCGACACGAATGTGATAGGCGCGATGGCCCACCAACCCCAGTCCGATGGCGGCAAGGGCGGTGCGCACCGCGCCGCCGGTGACACCGTGCATCAACTCGCCGGCCGAGACCGTCCAGTAGTATGGAAATAACCCGATCAGCAGTGACCCGCCGATGATCAGCAGCAGGGAGACGACGATTACGCCCCGCTTGAAGCGCAGCCAGTCCACCAGCGCGCCGGCTGGCGTTTGCGTTGCCAACGCGACCGCGCTGCCGATCGTCAGAACGGAGCCAATGGTGCCCTGGGCCCAGCCGTTGTTGGCGAGATAGACCGAGATGAAGGGACCGAACGCGGTTTCCACGTCGGCGACGAAGAAGTTCAGCCAGTCCAGTCCGCGCTGGCTGGCGGCGGACGGACGCGGTGTGGAGCTTTGGGTCACGGCCCCCCCGAGCGCGCGCGCAACAACACGCTCAGTGCTTCTGGCCGGTTTCCTTCACTTGCACGTTGTCGAAGCGGACTTCGACAGGATCGGCGTAGCGCCGGCCGTTCACCTTGTCGTGACGCGCGAATTGCGGCGGATCGATCCTGACCTTCAGGCTGTAGCCGCCTTTGCCGGGCACCTGCAGATTGCGTCCATAATGGAACAGCCATGGGTGCCACAGGAACGGCAACTCATGTGAATCGACGTGTTGCCCCGCGGCATCCACCAGCGTCGCATGCACCTTCAGCCCGGGTACGAAGCGTCCGTCGTCCGCATCGCGTACAACGACTTCCACGTGAGCGTTTTCCTGCTGCGGCTCGCTCCAGCGCAAGCCGGCGCCGTCCGGGACGTACATGCCCTCGGCCTCTTCCATCGCGTAGCCGATGAGGTAGTCACCGGCGCGCTGCACCCTGCCATGTGAGTCCATTTCGCTCATTGCCTGCAGGGCGCGTCCGAATGCGTCGCCCTGCTCGCGCGCGAGGGCCAGGTGCGAGGCCGAGGCTTCGTCGCTCGGGCGGTTTCGGTCCTGCCTCGGCTGCTCGCTCATCTGATCCTCCTGCAATGGCAAGGCGGTCCTCTGACGGCCGCCGGTTCTGCATGACAACGCTATGGCAGGCTGCGGGATGCGCCGATCCTCCTGATGACTCCGGTGCAGTTGATTGGCCGCGCGCAGCCACGGCCCCATTCGCGCGTTGCAGGCAACAGGAGGGCCGCGATGACACAGGACATCGAACTGGTGCTGGACGCCCATGCGGAAATCGGCGAGTCGCCGACCTGGTCGGTCGCTGAACGCGCGCTGTACTGGATCGATGTGAAGGCGCCGGCGCTGTATCGCTATAATCCGGCCGGGGGCGCCACTCGCACCTGGCCGTTGCCGTCGGAGGTTGGGTGCTTTGCTCTATACGACAATGCGCCCGCCGCCCTGCTGGCGCTGCGTACCGGCCTGTACCGCCTGGATCTGCACACCGATGCGTTGGTCCGCCTGACGGAACCGCCGTACGATCCGGCGCTGCACCGGTTCAACGAAGGCGCCTGCGATGGCAAGGGGCGGTTCTGGCTGGGCACCATGTTCGCACCGCAAGGCGAGGAGGCGGAACCGGAGCCCGGGCCGTTGTTCTGCTACACGCCGCAACAGGGGCTGATGCCGCAGCCGGATGCCAGCCTGACACCGAACGGCATGGCGTGGAGTCCGGACGGCAGGTTCTTCTACTTCGCGCACAGCAAGCAGCACAGGATCTATCGGTTCGACTTCGACCTGGAGGCGGGCCGGATCGGCAGTGGCGGCGTGTTTGCGGAAATCCCCGAGAAGCTCGGCGTGCCGGACGGCAGCGCCGTCGATGCCGAGGGATGCTACTGGGCAGCGATCCACGGCGGCAGCTGCCTGCTGCGATTCACGCCGGACGGCAGGCTGGATCGCGAGGTAAAGCTGCCGGTGAGCCAGCCGACCATGTGTGCGTTTGCTGGGCCGGAGTTGGACGTGATGTACGTGACCTCCGCGGCGTCCGGCCTGGGCATGCTGCACAAGGTCACCGAGCCGCATGCCGGCGGGTTGTTCCGCCTGCGTCCGGGTGTGCGCGGCCTGCCGCGGCACGGATTTGCCGGGTGACGCCGGGCGGCGCCGGACCGCTTTTGATTCGTCCGTGAACCGCACGCGCTTCCGCTGCACGGGGGCGCTCGAATGCGAAGATTCGGTTCTGCACGGCGGCGTAACCATGGGGATACCGCCTTCATGCTTCGCTCCGGCAGCGGTTACTCGGAGGGCAGGCGCGTGGTGGTTGACACGACGGTTGCGGTTTACCTCAGCGTGGGACTATCGGCATGCGCATTGGCGGTCGCGGTCGGTACCTTCCTGTGGCAGCGATCGCGAACGCAGGCGGCGGCGAATGAGAAACTGCTTCGTGCAATTTTCGCCGGGCAGCCGAAAGGATCGGCCACGCCCCAGCCCGCACCGCCGGCGCCGCGCTCGGCACGCCCCGCATCACGACCGAGCATGCCGGAGGTGCGGCGACGGGGGGCGGCCGATGCCGAACTGCCGCAACTCGAGGCGCGCCTGCGCACCGCGATCCTCAGCGCCGACGCGCGGGAACGGCTGGTACGGCATGCGATGCAGTCCACCCGCGGTGATCGCGCGGCGGCCATCCGCCAGGTGCTGCGCGAGTTGAGCGACGAGCACCGGCGCTGGTCCTGACCATCGCCGGAGCCGCCGCGGGAGGCGACGTCAGTTCAGGCGCAGGTCGATGAGGTGCTTCGGGTCCGGCTGCAGCTCGCCGCGCTCCACCCGCTTGACGATGTCGGTCAGTGCGGCGTTGGCGGGGGTGGCGATGCCGACCTCTTCGCCCTTGCGCACGATAAATCCATTCAGGAACTCGATCTCCGTCCGGCGTCCCTTCACCATGTCCTGTCCCATGCTTGGCCGGTGCTCGCCGCCGCCGGCCTTGTTCACCTCGGCCAGGCGGTGCTCGTCGTACTCTCGTACTGAAGCGGGATCGCCTTCGCCGGCTTTGGCGATGATCTCCGGATCGATGTGGTGGACTTCCTCCAGCTCATAGCCGAGCGCCTGGCCGACGCGGATTGCTTCGGAGCCGAGACGCGCACCGAAGCGGCGCAACGCGTCGTTGCGCAGGATGTCCTTGCTGATCAGACCGGTGGAGGCGGACATGCCGTTCGCCATCGCATTGGTCACCAGCTTGGACCAGCGCTCGCCCCACAGGTTGGAGGTGACCAGCGCGGAATCCGCCAGGCCGACCAGCCGGCGGATTTCCTGCACGCGGTCGGTGATGCGGCCGTGCACCTCGCCGGTGCGGAATACCGTGTGTTTGTCGCCGCTTTTTCCGGCGGCGCGCCGCACGTGGCCCGGCTCGCACAGATCGACGGTGATGGAGCTGGCGATGCAGCCGACGACACGGCCCCAGCCGACGACGCCGGCGATGGTCTCCTCGTTCATGCAGTTCTGCAGCGAGACGATGAAGCCCTGCGGCGCCAGGTACTGGCTGATCATTGCGGTGGCCCAGCGCGTGTCGTACGACTTCATGCAGACGAAGGCGATGTCGATCGGCTGTTCCTTGGCGAAGTGCTGCACCTCGGTCAGGTGCAGCGCGCGCACCGGCACGGTGAATTCCGGCACGTCGCGGATATGGGAGATGCGCAGGCCCTTGGCGCGCATGGTCTCCACATTCTCCGGCCAGGGGTCGATGAAGGTGATGTCCTCGCCGGCCTGTGCCATGTGCGCGCCGGCATAACCGCCGACCGCTCCGGTGCCCATCACTGCGATCCTGTAGCCCATTGGATGTCTCCCCCTTTGGCCGTCGCACGCAGTCTCGCCAGGTGCGGCGGAAAGGCAAGCCTGGGACCCTGCGCGGTAGCCGTGCGGTTAGCAGGAAAATTGCACCACAGATGAACACGGATGAACATGGATGTCTTCAGCGGCGTGCAATTTGGCCGACTTCTTCCGTTCAGGCGGGGACACAATAAATTTGCCTTCGGCGGGGACTGTCCACGAACGCTGGTGCGTCACCGCACTATCCGTGTTCATGCGTGGTTCCATTCTTCCAACGCCGCGAGGGTCACCCCTCACGCGTGATGTAACGCTGCAGTGCCGGACTCAGTCCGCGTGCCGGCTTGGCCGGCGGGCGGGCGAAGCTGCCGCTGGAGGGCGGGCGGGGATGCAGGCCGATAACGGCCTCGGCCAGGCGGACTGCGGCGCTGACGCCGTCCAGCACCGGCACCGGAATTTCAGCCGCGGCCTCCCGTGCCAGACCGGCGATCGGGCCGCCGCCGAAGATGATGACCTCGGCTTCGTCCTGTTCCACCGCCTTGCGGCATTCCGCCACCAGCAGGTCGCGGCATTGCTGGCGAGCATTGGTGATGTCCGGAATGGCGATGTCCAGCGCCCGCACGTTGGCCAGCCGTTCGGCCAGCCCGTGCTCCTGCGCCGTCTCGATATACCAGCGGCGCAGGCGCGGTGTCAGGCAGACGATGGCGTAGCGCCGCCCCAGCGTCCAGGCGGTCAGGATCGCCGATTCCTCGATGCCGAACACCGGCAGGTCGAACAGCTCCCGCGCCGCTGCAAGGCCGGGATCGCCGAAGGCGGAGACGATAGCCGCATCGCAGCCGGCGGCCTCACGTGCCAGCACGTCCAGCACCGCATGCCCGGCGATCGCCGCCTCCGCCCGGTTGGCGATATACTCGGTCCCGAAGGCCGCGGTGGCGGCGACGATTTCGGTGCCGGGCGAGGCGAAATGCCGAGCTTCCGTCGCCATCGAGTCGGTCATCGCGGCGGTGATGTTGGGATTGATCAACAGAATGCGCATGCGTCCCCCGGTCATGCATCGTCCCGGCAATCCACCGTAGCGGCACTGCATCGTCCGGATACTGGCGCGGCGGCTCGGACGGAGCACGGGAAAGGGGACGCCTTCCGCGCATCCCCCATGACCGGCTTCAAACCGCGCGCGGTTCCACGTCGAGCCGCACCGCAATGCCCTCCAGGCCCGGCGCCGCCGCGGGATAGCGCGCCAGGACGAGCGGGTCGTGTCCCGGAATGATCGCGTTCGGCGCGCTGGCCAGCTTGCGCATGGTGACATAGCCCTCCAGCGTCGCCTCGTGGTTGTGCACGATGGTGAACGCCCTGCCTTCCTCCATGTTGGCGTAGAAGTGGCTGGCGTCGGAGGCCAGCACCATCCAGCCGCGCTGCGTCCACACCCGCACCACTTGCAGGCCCTTGCTGTGCCCGCCGACCAGGTGCACCGACAGGCCAGGCGCCAGTTCCTCCACACCGTCATGGAACGCCACGCGGCCGGCGTACAGCTTGCGCAGCATGGCGATGACGTCGTCTTCCTCGAAGGGCAGTTTCAGACCGGCATGGCACATGCAGCGGCCGGTGCAGTACGCCATTTCGGTGTCCTGCACGTGGTAGCACGCGTGCGGGAACAGATCGTAATTGCCGCAGTGGTCGTAATGCATGTGCGACAGGATGACGTCCCGCACCTCATGCGGCTCGACGCCGATTGCCTTCAGCCCGACGGAGGGAGAGCGCAGGAACTGCCGCCCGCGTTTCTCCCCCATTGCCGCGTCGAACCCGGTGTCGAACACAAAGCTGCGGTCCGGGCCTTTGATGGCCCAGACGAAGTAGTCCAGCGGCATCGGCCCGTCATGCGGATCGCCGCCAATGAAGTTGTGCGCGCGCGTGGCGTGCGGATTGTGCGCGTAGCGGACCGCGTACACTTCATACGGCGGCAATTCCGTCATGGCCTCATGCCTTCCACTTTGCCTTGGTCACGGCGACGTCGGTCGGGAACACCGTCTGCGGCTTGCCGTCCTGCCACTGCACCATCACCATCTTCGCGCCGACGCGGCGCCCGTTGGCATCGTACTGGAGATGATTGCCGGGGAAGAACTTCGCCGGGCCGGTGGTCATATCGAGCGAGTGGATCGCCGCGTTCACCTTCTCGCGGTTGGCCGCGCCGGCGTGCTCCAGCGCGGTGGCCAGGATCCACACATGCGCATAGGCGAAGATCGAGTCATGGCCGAACCACGGCTCCTTGGTGCGCTCGACGAAGCGCTTCGCCACGTCCTCGACCGACTTGCCGGGCCAGTTCGCCAGGCCGACCAGCATGCCTTCCAGCTCGTCCTTGCCGGCATTCTTCACCAGTTCCGGCACCGCCCAGTGGCCGCCGTTGCCGATCAGCGGCAGCTTGGTCGGCGGCATGCCGAACATGTTGAACGCGTCCAGCAGCAGCTTGTCGTCCGGCACGTTGGTGGAGGTCAGCAGCACGAAATCCGGACGTGCGCTGCGCACCGGCTGCACCAGCGTGGTCGCATCGCTCAGCGGCGGCGTGTAGATTTCGTGGATGACTTCCTTGAGCTTCTGGTCCTTCAGCACATGCCCGTCGATCGGCTTGCGGAAGCTGACGGATGCGGCGGTATTGTCGCCGATCGACGCGACCTTGGTCGGCCGCTTGCCGGTGGCCTTCTCCGCCAGCGCCATCACCATCGGCACGGTGTCCTCCGCCTGCTGTACCGCGGTGGGTGAGGACTGGAAGACGTATTTGTAGCCGCGGCTGGTGATCAGGTCGGAATAGGACAGCGTCAGCCAGGGCAGGTGCGCGCGCTCGGTCACTTCGGTGGCGGCCAGGGTGAAGGTGGACAGCCAGCAGCCGAAGCCGCCGACCAGGTTCGGGTTCTGCGCCAGCATGCGCTGCGCCGCGTCCTTCGCCTTTTCCGCGCTGTCCTGGGTGTCGAATTTCAGCAGCTTCAGCTTGGCGCCGCCGAGTGCCTTGATGCCGCCGGCGTTGTTCACGTCGTCGACGGCCATCTCGGCGCCCATCTGCTCCAGGATGCCCTGGCGCGCCCAGGGCCCGGACAGCGGCACCAGCATGGCGATCTCGACATCTTTTGGCGCGGCGCGCAGCCGGCCTGGCGCCAGTGCGGCTGCACCGGCGGCGAGACCAAGCCCGAGCGTGCCGCGGCGTCCGATGGTTGGCTGTGTCATTCCGTGCGTTCTCCCTCTTGGTGTTTATGCCTCGGTCAATCCGAGATAGGACCGGCGGACGCGATCGTCCGCCAGCAGCGTCTCATAAGGTCCGTCCAGCACCATATGCCCGGTCTCCAGCACGTAGCCGTGGTCGGACAGTTCCAATGCCTCCGCCACGCGCTGTTCCACCAGCAGGATTGTAAGCCCCTGCTCGCGGTGGATTTGCGAGACGCGTTCGAAGATCGTATCGGCGATGGCGGGCGCCAGGCCCATGGACGGTTCATCCAGCATCAGCAGCTTCGGTGCGGAAGCAAGGCCGCGGCCGATCGCCAGCATCTGCTGCTCGCCGCCGGACAGCGTGCCGGCGAGTTGGCGCGCCCGCTCGTGCAGGATGGGAAACAGCGCGTGGATGCGTTCCAGCGTCTGCTCCCACTGCGCCCTGCCGGCCTTGGTATACGCGCCCATCTCCAGGTTCTCGCGAACCGTCAGGGTGCGGAACACCTGGCGGCCTTCCGGGACATGCGCGATCCCCAAATGGGCGCGCGCCGCGGCGGACATGCGCAGCAGGTCCTGGCCGTTGAAGGTGATGCTGCCGCCGGTGGGCAGAACGGTGCCGCAGATGGTCTTGAACAGCGTGGACTTGCCGGCGCCGTTCGGGCCGACGACGGTGACGAACTGGCCATCGCCGACGGTCAGCGACACGTCGGTGAGTGCGCGCAGGCCGCCATAGGCGACGGAGAGGTTGCTGACTTCAAGCATGGGACTGCGCCCGCCGAGTCATGGCCGGGGGGAAAAGGTTACGCATTCTGTCGTGCCAGCCATTTCTTGCCGAGGTAGGCCTCGATCACCGTGCGATCCTAGACGACGTCGCGCGGCAGGCCGCTGGCGAGCACGCGGCCATGGTCCAGCACCACGAAACGGTCCGCCAGCCGCATCATGGCGTGCATCGTGTGCTCGATGATCACGATCGTCATGCCCTCCTCGCGCAGGCGAGCCAGCACATCCAGTACGTCGTTGCATTCGTCACGACCGAGGCCGGCGAGCGTCTCGTCCAGCAGCAGCAGCCGCGGTCGGCCGGCGAGGGCGCGCGCCAGCTCCATCAGGCGCAATTCCTTGTTGGTGAGCTGCCCGGCCTGGGTGTTGGCCTGCCGGTGCAGTCCCACGCGGCCGAGCGCCGCCACGGCGGATTCCTGTGCCTCATGATCGGACAATCCGGCGCCATAAGCGCCGACCACGACGTTGTCGATCAGCGGCAGCCGCGGAAAGCTGCGCACCACCTGGAAGGTGCGGCCGACACCCATGCGGCACACCTGATGCACCTTGCGCCCGAGCATCGGCTGGCCGGCGAGGATCGCTCTGCCGTCGGTTGGCGGCAGGACGCCGTTCAGCACGTTGAACAATGTGGTCTTGCCCGCGCCGTTCGGACCGATGATGCCAAGGATCTCACCGGCATTGACCGAAAAGCTGACCTCGCTGACCGCACGCAACCCGCCAAAGGTCTTCGACAGGTTCTGCACGTCCAGCAGCAATTGTCCCTCTGGCACCGGTTGCGCGACAAGCCGCGCCGGCAGGCTCGTCAGCACCGGCGGCGGCGGTGGCACGGCGCGACGGAAGAAGCGGTCCCGCACCGTCCAGAACAGGCCCTCCGGCGCGGCCAGCATGATGATGATGATCGCCGCGCCGTATACCACGCCCTGAATGCCCGGCAGGATATTCCCCAGCTCCGCATTCAGTGTTTCGGCGAGAGGCACCAGGATGGCGGCGCCGATCACGGGACCCCACAATCCGGCAAGGCCGCCGAACAGAGTCACCACGACGGCCTGTGCGGAAACCAGGATGCCGAACACCGAATCTGGCGTCACCACCAGCAGCACGCAGGCATAGTAGCCGCCCGCGGCGGCGGCGATCACGCCCGACACGACCAGGGCGCGCATTTTCCAGCGCCAGGAGTCGATGCCGGCGGCTTCGGCGGCCAGTTCGTTCTGCCGCACCGCAAGCAGTGCCAGGCCGAAGCGCGAGTTCTCCACCAGCATGCACGCGATCATGCCGAGGACCAGAAGGCCGATCGCAAACCAAGTGTAGAAGCGCGGGTCCTTGAACTGGATGTACAGTATCGGATGCGCGCTTTGCATCGGCAGCGACATTTCCTGGAAGCCCAGGTATTGCAGCACGTACAGGATGGCCAGCGGATAGGCCAGCATCGCCAGTGCGAAATAATGGCCGCGCAGGCGGAAGGTCGGCGTGCCGATCAGAATGGCGAGCACCGCGCCGACCAGCATGCCGAGGGGGATGCCGATCCAGGGTGTCAGTCCCCAGTACACCAGCGCCAGGGTAACCGTGTAGGCGCCGGCGCCGAAGAACGAGGCATGGCCGAACGACAACTGCCCGCCGTAGCCGGACAGGATGTTCCACGAAACGCCGAACACCGAATCCGGCGTCACCACCAGCAGCACGCAGGCATAGTAACCGCCCGCGGCGGCGGCGATCACGCCCGACACGACCAGGGCGCGCAT
>Ga0187809_10000878_pt1 | contig 14883 bp, 9 predicted proteins | sample NC_wetland_sal_i_8_FD_132415 | JGI IMG/M metagenome (GOLD analysis project Ga0187809, IMG submission 132415) | Wetland sediment microbial communities from Neuse River Estuary, North Carolina, USA - ASW_4 | ecosystem: Environmental > Aquatic > Freshwater > Wetlands > Sediment | place: USA: North... | reverse complement strand
TGGGGCGGCGGCTGGTTGGCGCAGCACCACGTGGAGGACTTCGCGGGCGGCACGGTCGTGCACATCAACGCCGGTGTCGCGGGCCTTGCCCTCACCCTCGTGCTGGGCAAGCGAATCGGCTGGCCGAAAGAGCGGATGCGACCGCACAACGTGCCGTTCGTGCTGCTCGGCGCCGGTCTGCTGTGGTTCGGCTGGATCGGGTTCAACGCGGGCAGCGAGCTCGCCGCCGACGCCACTGCCGGCTACGCCCTCATCAACTCGGTGGTCGCGACGGCCGCGGCGATGCTTGGCTGGCTGGTCGTGGAAAAGGTTCGCGACGGGCACTCGACCACGCTGGGCGCGGCGTCCGGACTGGTCGCCGGATTGGTCGCCATCACCCCGGCGTGTGGCTTCATCACCCCGGTGAGCGCGATCTGGCTCGGTCTTGCCGCAGGCGCCATCTGCGCGCTGGCCGTGGGCGTCAAGTTCAAGTTCGGGTTCGACGACTCGCTTGACGTGTTCGCGGTGCACCTGGTCGGTGGCATTGTCGGCGCGCTGTCGATCGGCCTGCTCGGTGACTCGGCCATCGGCGGCAACGACGGGCTCTTCAACGGCGGCGGGTTCACCCAGCTTGGCAGGCAGTTCCTCGGTGTCGGATCGGTCATCGGCTACACGTTCGTCGTCACGTTCATCATCGCGAAAATCATCGACAAGGCGATGGGTCTGCGGGTCAGCCGCGACGTCGAGCTCGAAGGCCTCGACATCAACCTGCACGCCGAATCCGCCTACGACTACGGCACTCCCGCCACCCACGGTGGCGTGAGCCTCGCCGCCGCAACGGCCAGCGCGCAGAAGGTGGACGCATGAAACTCATCACCGCCATCGTCAAACCATTCAAACTGGACGACGTGAAAAGCGCCCTCGAAAGCTTCGGTGTGACTGGCATGACCGTGAGCGAGGCAAGCGGTTACGGCCGACAGCGGGGGCACACCGAGGTCTACCGGGGCGCCGAATACGAGATCGACCTGGTGCCGAAAGTGCGCATGGAGGTCTTGGTCGATGACGACGACGCCGACGATGTCGTCGAAGTCATCGTGAAATCCGCTCAGACTGGAAAGATCGGTGACGGCAAGGTGTGGGTCGTGCCGGTCGACACGGTGATGCGGGTTCGCACCGGCGAGCGCGGGACGGACGCGCTGTGACGGGTCGCCTGTGACGACGCCCGATGAGCGGCTGGTGTCCGCGCGCGCCGTGCGAACGGCGCGCGCGGACGCTTGGTTGACGGAACTGTTGTCGGACGCCGAGGGCGTCGCGCTGGTTGCGGTGGGCGGCTACGGCCGCGGCGAACTGGGCGCCGGCAGCGACCTCGACGTCCTGATGCTGCACGACGGCCGGCCGGACATCGTCGCGGTCGCCGACAAGGTCTGGTACCCGATCTGGGATGCCGGCCAGAAGCTCGACCATTCCGTGCGCACGGTCAAAGAGGCGGTTTCGGTGGCCGGCGCCGACATGAAAGCCGTGCTCGGCATGCTGCACGCGCGGCATGTCGTCGGCGACGCCGACTTGACCGCGCGGCTTCGGCAGCACGTCCTGAGCGAATGGCGGGCCCGCGCGACCAAGCGGCTACCTGAGTTGCGGGAGATGGTTCGCGACCGCGCCGAGCGGCTCGGCGAGGTCGCGTTCTTGCTTGAGCCCGACCTCAAAGACGCGCGCGGCGGCCTGCGCGACGTGCACGCGCTTGAAGCCATCGCCGCCGCCTGGGTCGCGGCGGGGCCCGGCGCGACGACGAAGGCGGCGTATCGCCGGTTGCTCGACATCCGGGACGCGCTGCAAGACGTGACGACGCGGGCGACCAGCCGGCTGGTCGCGCAAGAGCAACCCGCGGTCGCCGAGACGCTGAACCTGCGCGACGCCGACGAGCTGCTGCGGGTCGTCAGCCCAAGCGGCCGGGCCATTGCCTATGCCAGCGATCTGACCTGGCGCAGCGTCGAGGGGGCGTTGCGGCGGCGTCCGAAAGCGGCCAGAAAGCCTTTAGCGGCAGGCATTGTCGAGCACGATGGCGAGGCGGTGCTCGCCCGCGGCGTCGACCCGTCGTCCGACGCGTTGTTGCCGTTGCGCGCGGCCGCCGCGGCGGCGCAGGCCGGTTTGCCGCTCGCCCCGCCGACCGTCGAGCTGCTGGCCACCCGCGCGCCGACGCTGCCTGAACCGTGGATCCCGGCCGCCCGCGACTCGCTCATCTCCTTGCTCGGCGCCGGCGAACCCGCGATCGTCGTGGTTGAGGCTCTCGACCAATCCGGATTGATGACCAGCCTCATTCCCGAATGGGAGAGCGTGCGGCACCTGCGGCAGCGCAATCCGCTGCACCGGTACACCGTCGACCGGCACCTCGTGCAAACCGCGGTCGAGGCGGCCACGCTCACTCGCGAGGTCGCGCGGCCCGACCTGTTGTTGCTCGGCGCGTTGTTCCACGACATCGGCAAGGGCGCCGAAGGCGACCACTCAGACGCGGGTGCGCGCATGGTTCCAACCATCGCGCGTCGCCTTGGTTTGAACGAACGCGACACCGACACGCTTGCCACCGTCGTGCGGCTGCATCTGCTGTTGCCGCAGACGGCGATCCGGCGCGATCTCGACGACCCGGCGACCATCGCGCACGTCGCCGATGCCGTCGGCACAACGCAGACGCTTGAGCTTCTGCACGCGCTCGCCGAGGCCGACGCGCGCGCGACCGCCCCCGGCATGTGGGACGACTGGAAAGCCAGCCTCGTCAACACGCTCGTCGAACGCGTCGCCGCGCTACTCACCGGCGCTGAAATCCCTTCCCCGGACGACGAATTGCCGGCGCCCGTGCTAGAGCTGGCCCGCGGCGGGCAGCTCGCCGTCCTCGCCGAGGCCACCAACGAGGCGAGCCGAATCACCGTGATCGCGCCCGACCGTCCGGGGTTGCTGTGCCGATCCGCCGGCGTCCTCGCGCTGCACAGATTGGGAATTCGGGCGGCCACCGCGACGTCGGTGGGCGACACCGCCGTGACGATGTTCGACGTCGACCCGTCGTTCCTGGCCGAGGTCGACGCCGGCCGGATCCGCGAAGACCTGCGCCGGGCGCTCGAAGGGACACTCGACGTGGGCCAGCGGCTCGCGAAGCGGGCCGCCTCCGCGTCGTCCGCGAAGACCACCTTGCCGGCGCCGCGGGTGCTGCTTGCCACCCACGCGTCGTCGTCCGCGACCGTCTTGGAGGTTCGCGCCCACGACCAGCCGGGCCTGCTGTTCACGGTGACGCAGACGCTCGCCGAGCATGAGCTCGACGTCCGCTCGGCCCGGATCGAGACGCTCGGCGCCGAGGTGGTCGACGCCTTCTATGTGACTGATCAACGCGGCGAGCCGCTGTCACCCGGCCGTGCCGAGACGGTGCGGCGCGCGGTCGAGGAGGCAGTGCGCTGAGGCTGGCCCTCACCCCCCGCGGTGATCATGCAGTTAGGCGCAACGCGGCGCGCCGCGTATTGCGCCTAACTGCATGATCACGGGGCTCGGGGTGACCCCGGTAGGCTGGCCAGCGTGTTCGACACCCTGTCCAACCGGCTTGAGTCGGTCTTCAAGTCCTTGCGCAGCAAGGGCCGGCTTTCCGAGGCCGACATCGACGCCACCGCGCGCGAGATCAGAGTCGCGCTGCTGGAGGCGGACGTCGCGCTGCCAGTCGTCAGGGAGTTCATCGCCGCGATCAAAGAACGGGCTCGCGGCGCGGAGGTCTCGCATGCGCTTAACCCCGCGCAGCAGGTCATCTCGATCGTCAACGATGAGCTGGTCCGCATCCTCGGCGGAGAGACCCGCCGGCTGCGGTTCGCCAAGAACCCGCCGACCGTGATCATGCTCGCCGGTCTGCAGGGCTCCGGTAAGACCACGCTCGCCGGCAAGCTGGCCAAGTGGATGGCCGGCCAAGGTCACGCCCCACTGCTCGTCGCCGCCGACCTGCAACGACCGAACGCGGTGCAGCAGTTGCAGGTGCTGGGGGAGCGGGCGAAGGTTCCGGTGTTCGCGCCTGAGCCCGGCTCCGGCGTCGGTGACCCGGTGGCGGTCTCTCGCGCCGCCATCGACCACGCACGCCGGCAAAACCACGACATCGTCATCGTCGACACCGCCGGACGGCTCGGCATCGACGCCGAGATGATGCAGCAGGCGGCCGACATCCGCGACGCCGTCTCGCCCGACGAGATCCTCTTCGTCGTCGACGCGATGATCGGCCAGGACGCCGTCAACACCGCGCTCGCCTTCGAGGAGGGCGTCGGCTTCGACGGTGTGGTGCTCACCAAGCTGGACGGCGACGCGCGCGGTGGCGCGGCGTTGTCGGTCGCGTCGGTCACCGGCCGGCAGGTGATGTTCGCCAGCACCGGCGAAAAGCTCGAGGACTTCGATGTTTTCCACCCTGAGCGCATGGCGTCGCGCATCCTCGGCATGGGCGACATCCTCACGCTCATCGAGCAAACGCAGGCCGCGTTCGACGCCGATCAAGCCGAGGAGACCGCGCGCAAGCTCACCGAAGGCGAGCTCACGCTCGAGGACTTCCTCGAGCAGATGATGGCGGTCCGCAAGATGGGCCCGATCGGCAACCTGCTCGGCATGCTGCCGGGCATGGGCCAGATGAAAGAGGCCATCTCGCAAATCGACGACAAGGACGTCGACCGGATCGCGGCCATCATCCGGTCGATGACCCCCGCCGAGCGCGATGATCCGAAAATCATCAACGGTTCGCGCCGGGTGCGGATCGCCAACGGCTCAGGTGTGACCGTCGCCGAGGTCAACAATCTGGTCGACCGGTTCTTCGAGGCCCGCAAGATGATGAAGCAGATGGCCGGCATGGGCATGCCGGGCATGCGCCGCGCGACGAAGGCCACGAAGGGCAAGGGCGGCAAGAAAGGCAAGAAGGGCAAGGGCGGCCGGCCCGGCGGTCGTCCGGCGTTGCCGCCCGGCTTCCCGACCGGCATGCCCGGCGGCCTTGGTGGGATGCCCGGCCAGTTGCCACCCGGGATGAAGATGCCCGACCTGTCGAAGTTGAAGTTTCCGCCGTCCGGCGACCGCGAGCAGTGAGTTCCGCCGTGCCGGGCCGTGCGCTGCACGTGCGCGCCGTCGTCCTGCCCGACGGAGAACCGCGAGACCTTTACGTGGTCGACGGCCGACTGACCTTCGACCGACCTGCATATCTCGATGTCGAGACACTCGCGTCCGGCGGCTTCGTCCTGCCGGGCCTTGTCGACGCGCACTGCCACGTTGGGCTGGCGAGCGAAGGCCGCGTTCCGATAGAAGTCGCGCGCGAACAGGCGATCACCGATCGCGACACCGGCGCCCTGTTGCTGCGCGACGCCGGCGTTCCGCAGACCTACTACGAGTTCGACGTCGACCCGGAATTGCCGCGCATCGTGCACGCCGGGCAACATCTCGCGCGCACCAAGCGGTATTTGCGCAACTACGGCGTCGAGATGGAGCCGGAGGAGCTGCCCGCCGCCGCTGAGGCCCAGGCCCGCCGACCTGGTGGTCACAGCACCCCGTGGGTGAAGTTCGTGGGCGACTGGATCGATCGCGAGGTCGGCGATCTCGCGCCATGTTGGCCGGGTGAGGTGCTGAAGGAGGCGGTCGCGAGAGCGCACGCCGCTGGCGCCCGGGTGGCGGTGCACGTCTTTGGCGAGGAGGCGTTGCCTGATCTCATCGCCGCGGGCGTCGACTCCCTCGAGCACGGCACCGGCATCGACGAGTCGACCATCGACAACGTCGCGGCGCGCGGCATCGCCGTCGTGCCGACCCGGATCAACATCGGAAACTTCGAGAAGTTCGCCGATCAGGCCACCAAGTACCCGGTGTACGCCGAGCGCATGCGGCGGCTAGAGCGGAGTTCGGCGCAGCGGCTGCGCGACCTGCACGAGGCCGGCGTGCCGATCTACGTCGGCACCGACTCCGGCGGCCAGTTGCCGCATGGCATCGTCGTCGACGAGATGCTCGCGATGCGCGACGCCGGCCTGCCTGCGCTCGATGTGTTGGCGGCGGGATCGTGGAAGGCGCGCGAGTGGCTCGGCTTGCCGGGCCTGGTGGAGGGCGCGCTGGCCGACTTTGTCCTCTACGAAGCCGATCCGCGGGTTGACCTCAACGTTTTGAGGTCGCCCAAGCGCATCGTCGTCCGCGGAAATGTCGTTCGCTAAGACAACGTCATTTCGGCGCCTTCGACGGCCGCACTGACCGGCACCCGCGCACCGGTCTGAGACTTGACGATGACGTCGATCTCGTCGTCGGTGCGATCGGGGGCGTGGTGGAACAACACCAGTGACTTAGCTCCCGCGGCGACCGCCAGGCCCGCCGCGTATTCGACCGCCGAGTGGCCAAGGTAGGCGACCGCGGGGAACTCGGACGCGGTGAACTGCGCGTCGTGCAGCAAAACGTCGACGCCGGCTGCCAGTTCGAGCGCCGCGCCATGGTAAGCGCCGAGACCGTCGGGTCCGTCGCCTGCGGCCAGCGGGAAGTGGTCGGACAGGTAGGCGATCGTGTGGTTTCCGTCAGTCACTCGAAACCCGAATGTGCGGCCACCCTTGTGCGGTATCTCGCGGACGACGACATCGAACCCTTCGGTAGAAAGCCGGCCCGCGTCGAGAGCGCCGAAGGTCCATCCAGTTCCGAGTTCCGTCGGCGACACCGGGAAGTGCGGCGGCGACAGCCCGCGAGCGAGTGTCGACAGCGGGTCGCCGTCGACAGCGGGCAGCAACACGTCCACGCGGTGGCCGGTGCGGAAGCCGGCGCCGAAGAACGGCAGGCCGTGCACGTGATCCCAGTGCAGATGCCCGAGCAGGATGGTGCCCTGGAATGGGCGGTCCCCGAGCAATGCGGTAACCCGCCGCAGACCCGTGCCGGCGTCGAGAATCAGCGACGGCAACCCGCCGTCGTGGGCTAGCGCCACGCAAGACGTGTGCCCCCCATACCTGACGAACTCGCGCCCGGGCGCCGGCGTCGAGCCGCGCACACCGCAGAAATGCAACCGCACGGTCAGGCGCCGACCGGGTCGACGGCTGGGGGCGCCGGCGGCGGCGCTTGGGTGCGCGCCAACCTGGTACGGGCCACGTTCTGCAGCGAAACGCTGGCCGGCGCGGCCTCGAGCGCGTCGAGGAATTCCGTGCCCTGGATGCGCCACACCACGGCGTCGCCGAGTGTGCTGACCGTCGCGCTGCGGGGCGCGTTGTGCAACAGCCCGAGCTCGCCCACGTAGGCGGGCGCGTGCACTGGCGGGAGGTCGACGTCGACACCGGTCACGCCGTGTGCCCGGATGCCCAACGTGCCGCTGACCAGAACCCACAACGCGTCGGCCTCGTCGCCCTCACGGATCAGCACGGTGTCGGGCGGCAGCTGCTGCTCCTCCAAGCGTTGCGCCAATCGTTCGAGCACGCTGTGTGGCGCCCCGGTGAACAGGTCGAGCTTGCGCAGCAGGTCGACCCGTGGCGCGAGTCGGGCGACGAGCGCAGCCGACGTCCGGTCGGCCTTCAGCAGGGCTGGCAGTCCCAGCAGGCTGATGGCCGGGAAGCCGAAGCCGATGATGAGGAGGGTGGTGTGCAGCCCTTGCCCGGAAAGCAGGGTCGCGCCGACGAAGCTGGCCGCGACGATGAACGCCAGGACGACGGCGTCGAAGACGCCGAGCACGCGGCTCAAGACATCGCGGGGCAGGTCGCGTTGGAGTGCGGTGTACGCCAGGACGTCGACGATGATCATGCCGACGCCGGAGACGACCTGTAGCCCAAAGGCGAGGACCGGCGCATGAACGGTCGCCGTCACCGCATAAGGCAAAGCTTGCAACATGATGCTGCCGAGAATGACCGGCGCCAGCCGAGACGCGCTGCTCAGCTTGTTCGCGAGGCCGGCCGCGATGACGCCGCCGAGGGCCGAGCCGGCGAGCAGGTAGCTGTATCCCGAGCTGCCGGTGCCAAGGTGCTCCGACAGTGGGATGTACAACACCGTGCTCGCGCCGTAGATCGCCGAGTCGAGCGCGCAGAACAGCACGAGCATCATCGCGACGCGTTCGCGGCTCAGCGCCCGAAGGCCAGTCAGCCATTGGGCGAACGCGTTGCCCTCGTCGCCCGCACTGCCTTTTGCCCTGACTCGCAGTCGGACGACGATCGACGCCGCGACGACGAAGCTGGCCGCGTTGATGATGACACCGGTGACCGGCTCGCCTGTCAGCAGGAGCAACCCGCCGAACGCGGGCCCTAGCACGACGGTGAGGCTTTCGAGGGTCGAGAAGAGACTGTTGGCGGCGACGAGATCCTTCTCGCCGACCACATCCGGGGTCAGCGCGCCCGACGCCGGCCGGTAGGGCGAGGCGACGATCGCCGAAATCGCCGAGAGCGCGATCAGGGTCCAGACCGGCCCGTTCGTGCCGACCACAACTGCGATGACCGCCATGACCGTCGCCGACGACAGGGCGGAGATGACCATCACCCGGGTGCGCTCGTACCGGTCGGCGATGACGCCGGCGTAGCTGCCGACCAGCAGGCCCACCACCCAGCGCGAGGTGGCCACCGCGGCGAGCCATTGAGTCGAATGGGTGCGATCGAAGACGTACACCGCGAGGACCACCGAGTACGCCCAGCTGCCGAGGGCGTCGACGACGTAGGCCACGACCAGCAGCCGGAAGTCGCGAACTCGCAGGGCATCGCGAAACCGGCTACGGGTCGACGACGCCGCACCGGGCGTGGACTCCGGCCGTGAGTCGGTTGCCGAGCTGCTCATACGGCGCCTCCACCTGGGACCGCTCCGGCCATTGGGGCCGGTTGCGCGCTGCGGCCCCACCGCGGAGCCTGGCACATCATGGGCTGACCCGTTGGGCCGTTCATGATGTTCGTGGCCGGTCGCGGGCGTACTGTTGCGCCAGCCGGGCCCGAGCGGGGTGTGACGGAGTCTGATGAGCGAACTGACGTGCACCGCCTGCGGCGCCGCGAACCGTGCCGGTGCGAAGTTCTGCAGCGAGTGCGGCGTGCCGACGGCGTTGGTTTGCCCCTCGTGCGGAACGGCGAGCGCCGGTGGTCGATTCTGCAGCGAGTGCGGAGCGCCGCTTGCCGGGAGTGGCCCCGCCGTGCCGAACCAGCAGGGCGCCGACCGGCCCGCAGTCGACCCCGTCTCCGAACGACGCACGGTTTCGCTGCTGTTCGCCGACCTCGTCGGCTTCACGCCGCTGACGGAAGCGCGCGATCCAGAGACCGTGCGAGAGTTCCTCGCTGTCTATTTCGAGCGCGCCCGGGCGGTCATCGAGCGCTACAACGGCACGGTTGAGAAGTTCGTCGGTGACGCGGTCTTCGCCGTGTGGGGAGTGCCCGCGGCCCGCGAAGACGACGCCGAACGCGCGGTCCGGGCCGGCCTTGACCTGGTGGCGATGGTCACCGTGCTCGGTCAGGAGTTCGCGATCGAAGGCCTGTCGATCCGGGTCGGCATCACGACCGGGCAGGTTGCCGTCACCTTGGCCGCGGTCGGGGCCGACGGTCAAGGCATGGTCGCCGGCGACGCGGTGAACACCGCGTCCCGCGTGCAGTCGATCGCCGAACCTGGCCAGGTCTGGGTCGACGACACCACCCGCTCGCTGACGACGGCGTCGCTGGCCTATGTCTCGACCGGCTCGCACGAGATGAAGGGAAAAACCTTTCCCGTTGAGCTTTTCCGGGCGGTGCGCACGACGGCAGCGGTCGGCGGCGCACAGCGAGTCGACGGCCTCGAAGCGCCGTTCGTCGGCCGCGATCGCGAGCTGCGCCTGGTGAAAGAGCTTTTCCACGCCACCGCAGAGGAGCGGCGGGCGCGGCTTGTCCTGGTCGCCGGCGAGCCAGGAATCGGAAAGTCCCGACTGGCATGGGAATTCGAGAAGTACGCCGACGCCATCACTTCCAAGACCTACTGGCTGCGCGGGCGTTGCCTGTCCTACGGGCAGGGCGTTGCCGGCCGCGTTGTCGCCGAGATGGTCCGCTCACTGCTGCGGGTCACTGAAGCGGACGACGACACCACCGTCACCCAGGCGCTCGACGAGCGGCTGCAGCAGCACGTCACCGACGAGTCCGAGCGCGCGGTGCTGCGGCCGCGCCTCACCAGCCTGCTCGGCTTGTCCGACGCCGTTTTTGACCAGGCCGACCTGTTTGCTTGCTGGCGCGCCTTCTTCGAATCGTTGTGCACCGAGCCGTTCTCGCTGACTCTCGTCGTCGAAGACCTCCAATGGGCGGACGACGGTTTTCTCGACTTCCTTGACCACCTGCTCGACGTGAGCCGCGCGCCCATCATGGTGCTGGCGCTCGCGCGGCCTGAGGTGTCGGCACGACGAGCCGGCATCGGAGCAGGGCGTCGGTCGACCACAGTGTTCCTCGAGCCGTTGCCCGACAGCGCGATGGCCAGTTTGCTGGACGGATTGGTCGCCAACCTGCCGGCCAGCTTGCGCACCGAGCTCGTCGCGCGCGCAGAGGGCGTGCCGCTGTACGCGGTCGAGACCGTGCGAGCACTTATCGATCGTGACGTGGTCATCGCGAGCGGCGGCCAGTACGTCGTCGACCCGGTTGCCGCAGAATCACTCGACCTCACGGCGCTGGGTCCGCCTGCAAGTCTTCAGGCGCTGCTGGCGGCGCGGCTCGACGCGCTGCCGGCGGCAGAACGGCGCATCGTCCAAGACGCCAGCGTGCTCGGTCTCAGCTTCACCAAAGCAGGAATCGCCGCGCTCACGCCGTCCGACATCGATCTCGACGGAGCCTTGAACGCGCTGCTGCGTAAGGAGATTCTGATCGTGGACAACGATCCTCGATCTCCCGAACGCGGTCAGTACCGTTTCGTGCAGGCGCTGCTGCGCTCCTGCGCCTACGACACGTTGTCGCGCCGTGACCGGCACTCGCGGCACCTCGCGGTGGCGCAACACCTCGCGAGACTGCCTGACGCCGACACGATCGCCGGCGTGCTCGCGGCTCACTATCTCGACGCGCTCGCCGCGATGCCCGACGCGCCTGACGCGACGCAGTTGCGCGACCAGGCAGCCGCGTTGCTCGAACAGGCGGCCGTGCACGCCGCAGGGGTCGGCGCACCCCGTGACGCGCTCGCGCACTACGACCAGCTTCTTCACATGAGCCTCCCTGACGAGGCGATCGTCCGGCTGACCCAGACCGCCTCGACCCTCGCCGTCGAGGCCGCCGACAACCTGGAACGCGGCCTGCAGTGGATGGACACCGGGTTGGCCGCCGCCAGCAGGATCGGTGACGAGGACGCCTTGTTGAATCTCGAACTCAACCACGCGCGGCTACTCGCCAATAAAGGCGTGATCCCCGATGCCATGCAGATCTCCGGGCGGGTGTTCGATGCGGCGGTCGGGCGCCCTGAGCGCGTCGGACTGCTGGCCGGGGCCGCGCGGCTGCTGGCCGTCGGCTCACAGACGACCGGCGATTACGAGCTCGCCGAACGAGTGGTGATGAGCGCGCTGCCGGTTGTCGAGCGGCACGGCACCGATGCGCACTTCGCCATGCTGATCGACGGCTTGTCCGCGTGGGCGAGCGGCGTCGGCTACCGCCGGTTGTCCATGGTGATCGGCCAAGGCGCGCGGCTTCGGACCGAAGGGCGCGAGTCCGAAGCGATCGTGCGCGATCTCAACAGCGTGTCGTTGCTGGTCGACGACGATCCCGCGGCTGGCATCGCCCTCGCCGCAGCCGCGCTGCAGCGCGCCGAAGAGCTGGGCCTGGTCAGGTCACGACTCGTAGCGATCGCCCACCTGCTGAACGGTTTGTTCTTTGCCGGCCGTTGGCAGGAGGCCGCCGTCCTCCTGGAACGGCACCTCAGCGACGGCCGCACCGACCGGCTCGCATGGGAGGCCTACATCGCGGCCGGGTCGGCCATGCACGCTTACGGGCGTGGCGATCCTGCGCTGCTGCTGCCCGTCGTTGACGCGTCCGGCGACCTCGGTGACGCGCTGGTTGCGGGCTGGACGTTGGCGAACCGAGCCGTTGCCCGTCATCTCGCCGGCGACCGGGCCGCCGGCGCGCGGATCGCGGCCGACGCCGTGATGGAGACGATCTCATTGGGGAAGACGAGTGAGGACCTGCCGCCCCTCTACGCGCTTGCGGTCGACATGCTGCTCGACGTCGACGATCGCGACCGCCTCGAGGAGCTGACTGCTGCGCTCGAGGAAGTCCCGCTCGGTCAGCGTTTCCGGTTGCTGCACGGGCAGCTGCTCCGGGCGCGGGCACATCTCGCGGCGGAGCCGGCGCACGCCGTTCAGGGCCTGCGGGCCGCGATCGAGGTGTTCACCACGATGGGCGCGGCCTATCCGGCGGCGCGCACGCGAGTCGAGCTCGCGGCCCGATTGGCTGACGACGGTGACGTTCGCGCTGCGACGGACCTGCTCGCGAACTCCCGACCGCTACTGGAAAAGATCGGCGCGGTGGCGTCGCTCGCGATCGCCGATCGGGTCGCCCTTGTGCTCGCCCCGGTCGCCTCAGCCTGACGTCGGAATGTCGTCCCTTTACCGCTGGTCAACCCGGGCAGGCGGCGTTTAGGTTCAGCCGCACGACATCGCCCTGAACGGCGTAAGCGTGGCCGGCGATTGAGCTGACCGGGCCCTGAATCCCGTCCCAGTATTCGCGAATCGCCCCGGTCTTCGGGTCGACGCACGAGAGGCCTTCGTCGCCGCCGTTGCGCACCCACAACACCTTGTCGCCGGACCACAGGATCGCGCCAGGACCAAGCTGACTCGAAACCGCGCTCGACCCGATGACGTTCAGCGTCGTGGCGTCGAGATGCTCGATGCGCTTCGAATCTCCCGAGCCATAGCCGCCGACCCACACCTGGTCGCCGACCACCGCGATCGAGCTCTTGCCCACCGGGACCGTCGCGCCGGCCGTCGTCACCCGCTGATTCCGAGTGTCGACGGCGGTGACCGAGGTGCCGCCCAGCCCGTCGCTGCCACCCTCGGCGACCATCGTGCCGACGAGGACCCGATGCCGGGCGGGGTCGGCGACGACGGAGTAGACCGGCGAGTTGACGACGTGCTTGGCCGCCGCCCACTCGGTGGCGCCGGACGGCAGCAGGTAGAGCCCCTCGTTCGCGGCGAGCCACAGGTTGCCGTTGATCGCGGCCGCGCTGAAGAAGTTCAGCCCCGATTCAAAAGTCGCCAACACCTGCAGCGAAGTCGCGTCGTAGAGCTTGACCTGGCCGATGTCTTGCGACCACACCCAGAGCCGGTTGCCGTCGACCGCCAGACCGCTCGGCGTGCCCGCCGTCCCAGGGGCCGTCGCCACGACCCGCGTCCCCGCGGCGTCCAGCTTCGTCACGGTCGTCGTCAAGACATAGAGCCCGGACGGCGTGGCGACGACGTCCATCGGGGCCTGGAATTTGTCGCCGCCGAGGCTGACCGAAGCGCCGACCGAGCCGCGCAGCGGATCGCTACTCACCGCCGACGGGCCGCCGACCTGCGTCTTGTGATGCGCCGGCTGCTGGACCGCCACCGTCGTCCCGACTGCGGCGACCGCCACCACCGCGAGGGCCGCGGCCCCGCCCGCGAGCTGTCGATGGCGGCGCGCCGTCGCGCGCCGCCGGACGCCGTCATAAAAGGACGGCGGCGGGTCGAGCCGGCGGCGAGTGTCGCTGACCGTGTCGCGGAGCAACTCCTCAAGGTCGTTCATCGTCGGGCGTTCTCCTTCTCGACAATCTGGCGAAGTCGGGAAAGTCCCTTCGCCGCTTGGCTTTTCACCGTGCCGCGGCTGCAGCCCAGCACGTCGGCTATATCGGCTTCCGATAGGTCTTCGTAATAACGCAGCACCAGGACCGCGCGCTGCCGGGCTGGCAGCGCGGAGAGCGCGGTCCACATCGCGTCGCGCTCGTCGAGCTCGTGCTCCGGTCGCGCCGCGCCCGCGTCGTCCGGGATGACCGCCTGCGGCTGCTCGCGCCACGGCTTGCGGCGCAGCGCGTTGAGATGGGTGGTGACGATCGCCCGCCGGACGTATCCCTCGGGGTTGTCCTTGCGGCGCACCCGCGGCCAGGCCACCGCGGTCTTGGCGAGGGCGGTCTGGACGACGTCCTCGGCGGTGTGCGGGTCGCCGGTGAGCACGTGGGCGAACCACAGCAGGGACGGCGACCGGGCGCTGACGAACGCCCGGAAGTCAGCCTCGTCGGCCGGCTTCATGACGACGTCCGCCTGTTCATGACCATAAAGACACGGTCTCGCGCGAGCCGGTTGCCCGGCGAGGGAGTGGCCACTGGTTCTGGTGACGTTTCCTACCGGAATCCGGGAGTGAACGTCACGAAGACCAGGCAGCGACCAAGGGAGCGCGCGGCCCGTCGCTGGGCGCCGTGGCGGCGGTGGTCGGGCGGGTCTGGCAGAATGGCGGGCCGTACACCGGAAACACCGGCCGGCGGCGAGCCCCTCTACCTCGCTGCTGCGTCGCGTCCCCGGGTCGCCGGCGTCCGAATCCCCACTCGGGCCAAGGCGCGCCCACCGGTAATTGTGAAGAGCTGGAGTTACCCAACCCGTGGCAGTCAAGATCAAGCTCATGCGCCTGGGCAAGATGCGCGCGCCGTACTACCGCATCGTCGTGGCCGACTCGCGCACCAAGCGCGACGGTCGGGCGATCGAGGAGATCGGCAAGTACCACCCGAAGGAGGAGCCGTCCTTCATCGAGGTGAACTCCGAGCGCGCCGCCTACTGGCTCGGCGTCGGCGCCCAGCCGACCGAGGCGGTCACCGCGATCCTCAAGGTCACCGGTGACTGGCAGAAGTTCAAGGGCGAGGCTGCCCCAGCGCCGATGAAGGTGGCAGCGCCGAAGGCCGACAAGAAGGTCGCGTTCGAGGCGGCCGCCAAGGAAGGCGCGGGCGAGCCGACCACCGAGGCCACGACGCCGAAGAAGAAGGCCCCGGCCAAGAAGACCGCCGACG
>Ga0187809_10000877_pt1 | contig 14893 bp, 11 predicted proteins | sample NC_wetland_sal_i_8_FD_132415 | JGI IMG/M metagenome (GOLD analysis project Ga0187809, IMG submission 132415) | Wetland sediment microbial communities from Neuse River Estuary, North Carolina, USA - ASW_4 | ecosystem: Environmental > Aquatic > Freshwater > Wetlands > Sediment | place: USA: North... | reverse complement strand
GTCAATATCAAGGTCATGCATTTGTTACCAACTGGAACCTGCCTTTGGTTTGAATAATCCAAAATCGTCATACAACACATTTCCGAGTTTGTTTCCTAAGTAATTTACGGTGTGATCTACAGTCCAATCGATTGCTTTGTTCGCTTGATTGCTTATGGCAACACCTGTCGCGAACCCCGATGCGGCCCCTCCCCCGAGCCCTACTCCCATCCCCGGCAGCCCGGCAGGGCTACCACACAAAATTCCTATGGCCCCGCCGATAAGAGTCGAGGCTGTGACGATTGGCCCGTCGGCCACCGCATGTAGTGCGTCCTTCGACAAGTCTTTTGAAACATTTGTGTAAAGTGTGAGTTGATCTTCAGAGGGGTCTCCTTTAAAGTGCTGAAGTTCGTGATACGAATCCACCCCGAAATCTGCAACAAACGTCACCGCAGTAAGCGCGTCAGCTGCAGTGGATAATTTGGAGACCAATCCAGCCTGGGCCTTCTCTCCGTATTCAAGAATCTGCGCTTTACTGCTGGCCTTAATGATCCCGTTTTCTGCACCGTCCTTTAGAATATCCAGGCCGGTTGCAACGATGTTCTGACCGATTTGATAAGGCCCGCTGTCATGGACCGCACTGATCAACGCAAGCGCCTTGTCGACGCTCGAACGGGCACTGGTTCTAGTTTGCGGAACAGTAGGCCGTTGGCTCCCCTCTGCAGCCCGATAGTATTGCATCCAGGCTTTTCGGTATGCGGCATCCTTGGGTCCGGCGGTGAGCTGCCGCCCCTTCAGTTCGGGGTGGGCCCTCCACAGCGCCTCGTTTGCGGCCCGCGCCGCCCGCGCATCGAGTCCTCGCTTTACATGTGCCTGACTGCCGGCAGATCGAGCTGTGTGCGCTGCACGATGATGGGACGGTGACGCGCCGGCGCGTGAATGCGCCTGCGCATTGCTCTCATGATTGCCGCCGTTGCCGCCTCCACTGTGGCTGGCACCTGTGCTATGGGTGCTGCTCGCACCACCACCGCCGCCACCTCCACCGCCAGCACCTCCTCCGCCGCCGCCGGCCGCGGTTTCGCCGATGAGGACGGTCGGAAAGCCAAGTACGATTGTGCCGCCGTGAGCAGTCGTGTCACCCATGCGCGCGGCAGGCATCCCGCCGATGAACACGCCAGTCGAACCTAAGGCAATAAGATCGGGCGGACCGACACATACACCCAAATCAGAGACTCGTGCTGCGGGAAGGCCGCCAACAAGCACCGTAGGACAACCGGGTCCACTGATTGGCCCGCCGACGTGTGGCACGATGCCCGTCACCATCGGGCACACATGCATATCAGTCAGGCGTGCAGCGGGTTTTCCCACAGCGATTCCCGTTCCAAATCCGGAGCCGGCAAGCCGCGCCTTTCAGGCCATCAAGCTACTATCAAAGAAACGTGATATTCACAAGAGGCAGGAGAGTTTGTTTCGTGGATTCCGCGAGAATAACAAGCTTAGAAAATTGCTAGAAAGCAATATATTGGCAATTCACCAGGCGTCACCGTCCGCGCCCTGGCCAAACATGGCCGACGCAGTGGTGGCATGCTCAGGACCTCCCCCGCCCCGCCCGCCTCTCCGCCAGCGTGGTGTGGTGGTCGTTGCGGCGCTCGCCGCCCCACTTGTGGAACCACGGCGCGGAGGGCACGTCCTTGCCGCGGTCCACCGCCTTCTCGATCTTCGGCGCGTAGGTCAGCACCTCGGCCTTCAGGAACGGGCGGATGTTCTGCCGCACGCCGTCGTCCAGGTCCGGGTCCCAGCCGAGCGGTTGCTGCGCCAGCGGCTTCCAGCGCACGAAGATGTCGTAGGGCGTCTCGCCGGTCAGGATCGCCTCCAGCTTCGATTGCAGCACGCGCGCCGCCTCCGCCTTCGGGTCGTCGCCCAGGCGGGTGATCCAGTCGTCGAGCAGCCGAAACGTCAGCCGCTCCAGACTGTCGTGCGTCAGGCGGTGGTAGTGCGCCACTGCGGTGAAGCCGTCGGGGCGGCCGTCGGTGATCCACCACAGGAACGGGCGGTCGTGGAACAGCTTGCCGTGCTGGCGGGCGGCCGGGCCGCGCAGCCAGGTGTCCAGCGTGAGGTCGCGCGGCGGCTTGTCCTTGGCGCGCTCGCAGGCGGCGGTGATCAGCGCGGCCTCGGTCCCCGGCTGCCAGTCTGCCCCCCAGGCGGCGATGCAGAAGGCGCGCAGCCGCTCGGCCAGGCCGCGCTGGCCGAGCGCCGGCGGCAGCGGCAGCAGCCCGTCCGGGTCTGCCTCCGGCAGGGCGGCGGCTGCGGCGATGCGGGCGCGGGCCTCGGGGTCGAGGCGCATCGCGGTGTCGGCTTCCGCCGGCCAGCGATAGCCGGCGAGACGGGCGAGCGCGACATGCAGCTCAGTGCCCGGGATGGCGTGGCGCGGGTGGCCGTGGAACAGCCACTGCGTGGGGTCGTCGGAGTAGGGTTCGGGCAGGCCGTTGGGGTATTTCTCGGCGGCGACTTGCTGCCAGTGGGCGATGTCGAACGGCACTTTGACGAGCGTCGCATTGGTGACGTTTTTCTTGGAGTCGATCCGCCGAACTGCGTCGCTATAGTCCTTCGAACGTATGAATTCCCATATCGCCCCTCTATGATCCTCCGAAAATGGCACGATGGCTGCAATGTTGTTGTCGAAAGCATCTCCTAAATACATCGCGGCCGGCAGGTAGCGCATTTGACCAATTGCAATACCCAGCTTTCCGAACGCAATAAGCCCTTGCTTGCGCGCCAGATTCTCACCGTCCAGGCCCCAACGGATAAGATGCTCCAGGCCCCCAAACGTAACACCGGCTGACGGCGTGCTTGCGCAGTAACGGAACGTATTCGAGATCGGGAGGCATTCCCAGAAACATTGTATCAGCGCGTCGCTATCGCCAGATACAACTCCCTGATATGAAGACGCGAATCGGCTGAGTAAGGTCCCAATCTCACTAGAACTGGTAGATATCCGTGAATCGGGGTTGCTAATCTGGTCTACCTGTTCAATGATCGTGATGCCTTTGGATACCGTCTCTGAATTCTTCTTATCCCGTTCGGGCGTTTTGGTTACGTCAATCACGAAGTGTGCAGAGTCTTCGGAAGGAGCGATCCGAGTGATTGACGTGAGGGTAGCCAATGGGCCTCTTGCTCCGAATGCTTCCCACGCTTCTTCCCCGAGGGCGACAACGAAATCGATAGTTGAACTCCCCATTACCTGCCGTCGGAATTTTGTGTAACTAGAGAGAAAGCACCATTCTTGCTTAGTGACAGAGGAAATACTTCCTCCAACACAGGTCATACGAAGGATGCGTTCTATCATTGCAGTAGATAGGTCATATTTGGAGTGTGGAAATTGATGATCGAGATGAGCAACGAGAGCCGCATCCTGGTTTACTCGACCAAGAAACGGCACGTTTGTAGCCTGCAAAACCCACTTTCTCGCCAGGATTGCTGCTGCATCCGCCATCCCGCGCGCCGCAATCGCGCCCTCCGCCCGCTCCGGCTCCGCGTCGCGCATCCGCTCGACCAGCGCGGCGATGCTGTCCTCGATCCGCGCCACCCGCACCGGATCGACTAGGTCGCCCCCTACGGGCTCGATCAGGCTGCCGAGCAGCGGCGCCTGCACGAACAGGTCGTGCAGCGCCGCCAGCCCGCGCCGCAGCTCCGCGTCGCCATTGGCCAGCGCGACGAACTGCTCCTTCGGTAAGGGCGGCGGCGCGCCGACCCAGGCGACGTTGGGGTTGGGCAGGCTCTGCGGCCCGCCGATGCGCCAGGCGGTCAGCGCCAGAGCAAAGCTGGCGATCTGCACGCAGCGGCCGTCGATCTCCAGCCCGGCGAGGTTGTCGCGCAGCACGGCGGCGACGGCGTTGGCCGGCGTCAGCCCCTCCTCACGCGCCCGCAGCGCCGCCAGGGCGGCCAGCGCCTCGGTCAGGAAGTGGCCGCTGCCGCAGCACGGGTCCAGCACGGTCAGCTCGGCGGCGCGGCGCGGCCAGCCGGGAAAGCTGCCGGCGGCGGGGCGCCAGGTCTCGCCGTCCCGCACGAAGCGCAGGTAGTCCCAGGCGTAGCCAGGCAGGGCGCAGGCGGCGCGCAGCGCGTCCTCGTTCGCGGCGTCGCGCGCCAGCGTCGGGTCGGCGGCCAGCACCTTGCCTGCCCACCAGGCGCCCAGCGTGTTGTGCAGCAGGAAGCGCACCATGTAGGGCTCGGTGAACAACTGTGTCACCGCCGGCAGCTCGGCCGCACCGATCTTCACCTGCGATTCGTTCACCCGCTTCTTCTCGGCCGAGCGCCAGAACTGATAGGTCCAGCCGAGCGAGTCGTCGGCCAGGAACACCGCCGGCGGCAGCTCGCGCAGCTTGTCGCGCAGCGCCTTGGCGTGTTCGGGGGCGAGCGTCAGTGCCTCCGCCGGATCGTCGGGCGGGAACACGCCGGGCAGCATGCGCGCGGTGTGCGCGGCGGCGACGGCCCATTCATCGCCGCCGCCGGAGCGGAAGGCTTCGTCGCGACAGTCGGCCAGGGAGACCAGGTCGTTGTCGGCGTCGCGCAGCAGATTGCGCTCCAGCAGGAAGCGGGCGAACAGCAGGCGGTGCCACTGGATGTAGCCGGCGGCCTCGGTCAGGTGGGTGATGGTGTGGGTGTCGTCTGCGTTGCGCTTGTCGCCCAGGCTGCGGGCGTGGTCGCGCAGGCGGCGGCGCAGCGCGCGGCGGGGTTCGTCCAGATGCGCCGGTGGGGTGGCGTCGGCCACGCCGAGGCGGCGCAGCGCGTCGGCGGCGCAGGCTTCCGCGGCCTCGCGCGCCTCGCGCATGCGGGATTCGAGGGTGCGGCGGAGTTCGCGGGAGAGATCGGGCATGGGCAGTCAAAGCCTTCGGCGTGGGGCGTGTATGCCGGTGTAGCGTGCGGGGGCGCCGGGCGGGAAGACGTTACGCGGCCGGGACCAGGACGGAGTCCGCCAACCGATCTAAACAGCTTCGAGCCACTCCATCACGCTGGAGGGATATGGCAGAATTTCATGAACGTCTGCGAGCGTTTCCGGGCCGGGAGCGGCCGAACTCCGTGGCAACCGGGACAAACTGCGCTGAGATGGTGGGTTCGACGCCTCGATCCTACTGTTCCTGTTAAACGAGAATGCGCCAGCGTCCGCATGGCCACGGTGGAGGGCGCGTCCACCATGCCCGCTGCTCGCCGACCGCGAGCCGGTCGATACGATACGCGAAGACGGAACCCCCAGGCATGCTCGTGTCGCGTCGCTACCTCGATGCGCTCGGTGGCGGCCGGTAAGCCGCCTCGGGTAACCGCCCCGCAACCTGCCGGGCTACTGCTGCGGACCAACTGTTTTCGCCGGCCTGCCAATGCCACGCTCGACCGCCGCCGCCAGGAACCCGAGCTGCGGGTCGGTTAAAAACACGTGTTGCTGCCGCAGTTCCTGAACGAACCGGTGTCCGGAGCCGAATGCCGCCGTGTAGCGCCGCACGGCGTCCGCGGCCAGCGCATCCAGCGTTGCCTGGGAGACCGGCGGACCCGCACCGTTGCCACCTTCGGGTGCGCAAAACACATCGATCGGCCAGCTAATCGGCTTGCATGCCTCGCCGCTCAGCAAGTCCAGACTGCCAAACCGGTCGGCCTTCCATGCGGGTGCCCGCATACCAGCCTTTGATTTTTCACGCACCTCTCCGCCGAGTGCCACAAACTCTCCCGCGGGCGTCTTCACCGAAGCGAATATCCAATACCGGTAATCGGCCGACTTGCCTTCGACTCTGACGCCGCACCGGCTGAGCAATTCCTGTGGGGCCTCCGCGAAGTACGTTTCGTAGAAGCTCGACGGCATCCGCAGCTTGAAGATCGGATCGACCGTCTCCCGCGGCCGGTCGTCTCCGCAGGAGGGCCCGGCGCCCAAGATGAGCGGAGCGCTAATCAGCGCGGCGATACACCACAAAAGCCGGTTTCGCATGGGCGTATTGATGACTTGGCCAAAAATCCCGCTGGACGAAATCGGAGACCCAGTTCTTGCCATCGTAGCCTTCCATGTGACCATCGCCGCCCGCCTTGATGGGCTGGATCACCGCTATGTCGCCGATCTGAGGAATATAGTTTGGCGTGGTGACCGGCGTGAATCCGAGTGCAAGCAAGGTGCCGCCCCATTTGCGGGCAGGAACCGGCCAGGTGACTGGCCGCAATCCCCCAGCCGCCAAGGCGAGCCGCACGTGCTTGGCGCAAGCGCCTTCGCCGTATTGCTCCGGCGAGATGTGGGTATCGAGGTAGTCGGCAAACTTCTGCTTATCGAAGCCTGGCATCGTCCCCCCCAAGTTCCATTCCGGGTGCAGATTATCAGCCGCCCGCTCCGGCCGTCCACTGGCGTCTTGGCAAGGCCAGAGGCCTCATGCCCGACCCGGAGACCTAATTCGCCTTGGCCGCCCGTTGCTGGTCCAACTGCGAACGGAGATCCACCTGACTGCCAATAGAGGGGGAAGGTCGCATGCGCCTCCAGACGCGGGACAATGGCGTCGTTCACTCGGGTGACGGCAGCCGGGCGCGGTGGCGCTCCGGCGACGGACCATTCATCGCCGCCGCCGGAGCGGAAGGCTTCGTCGCGGCAATCGGCAAGGGAGACCAGGTCGTTGTCGATGTCGCGCAGAACATTGCGCTCAGCAGGAAGCGAGCGAACAGCAGGCGGTGCCACTGGATGCAGCCGACGACCTCCGTCAGATGAGTGATGGTGTGGGTGTCGTCTTGGTTGCCCTTGTCGCCCAGGCTGCGGGCGGGGTCGCGCATGCGGGATTCAAGGGTTCGGCGGAGTTCGCGGGAGAGATCTGGCATTGGACCGGAGTCCATCGGGGCGAGGCGTGGATGGCCGGCCTGCGCCGGCCATAACGGTGGGGGTGGCTCGACCGCGATCAGAGGCGTGGCAGGACGGGGCCTCCCTCCAAGGCGGCTTGCAGCGCCTGGCGCAGTTCGGCCAACCAGCGGTCCGCCGCCTCGATCGAATCGATCATGCCTGGGGCGGGCAGCTTCACCGGACGCGCTTTCGGCTCGAACCGGGCTGCCGCTTCGGTCAGCGCGTCCTGCACCTTGCGCTGCAGCGACTTCGTCAGGTCCGCCCAGGCCGACAGGGAGCGGCTCGCCAGCGCCGCCACGATGTCTTCCGGCGTGGCGACGGTGGGGCGCGGCACTTCCAGCAGGCCCATAATGACGCGGATGCTGTGCTTGTCGTCGGGCGCGAGCTTCTGCCAATTGGCGTCCGCTTCCAGGGCGGCATTGGCGTCGGCAAAACCCGCCGCGTAGGCATCCGCGGCGGTGTTCAGACGGTGGCGCAACTCCGCCGCCGCAGCCTGGCGCAGCGGCGGCACCGGGTCGGGTTCCTCCAGCAGCCGGCGTTTGCTGCGCACGTCGTCCAGCGCCGCCTGCTGGCCGTGCGCGCCGAGTTCCACCAGGCGCCGCGTGGTCTCGTACGCGGGGCGCCGGGCGGCGATAGTCTGCGAAGCTGCTTTCCAGGCGGCATAGCCGTCCTGCAACGCCTTCACCCGGCTGGCGGCCTCGATCAGGCGTTCATTGCCGGCGAGTTGGGTGACTGCGTCCAGGTCCGGCGTGGCGGGAACGGCCGGCGCGGGCGCGTCGCCACCGGCGGCCTGGGCCGCATCGCGCAGGCGTTCCAGGATCAGCGGCAATTGCTCCGCTTCCTGCTCCGGCGTGACGGGCACGCCAACGGTCTGACCCAGCTGCCGGATCGCCTTCTTGTGCCCCAGGGTGACGGTGTGGGTCTCCGGTAGGAAGCGGCAGACGCCGATCTTCTGCCGGGGCGCGTTGCGCAGGACGATTTCCTGCCCGGCTTCATCCAGTGTGCGGATGGCGCCAGCATGCGCCAGCACATACAGCGCGCCGTCCACTGCGTCCTGCGACCAGCCGTAGGTCTCACCTTCAAACTTGTCGCGCAGTTCCTTGCCCTTGCGGCCGGCTCCCAGGTAGGCGCGGATCGCCTGGCACACCGGCTCGGTGTCCGGGGAACCGTTGTGGCCGACCGCCTTCAGTGCGTCCGGCTGTCCTTTGCGGGCGTTGGTGACGACGGTTTCCCACCCGGCGTTGTCGGCGATGTCGAAATGCGGGTAGCGCCGCACCGCCGCCGCCTTCGCCGCCGCTTCGACGCGGTCTTTCAGGCTGTTGCCGCTCTGCGGTGCGCCGGCGGACAGCAGCACCTGCGCCCTGCGCACCACCTGCTCGGCGATTTCGGCGACCGCGATTTGTGCCGCGCTTTCCCGCTGCTGCATCGCGCGCTGTGCCTGCTCGCCTTCGTTGGTGCGGGTTGAACCGGGTGGGGGCGCGTCCAGCACCATGCGCGCGGCGATGCGCTGCCGCAGCTTGTCTTCCAGCCGGTCGATCTCGTCGCGGGTCGGCCCGATCACCAGGTGGATTTCCGCCTCGGTATCCGGCCGAGCGGCAATCTCGCCTTCGATCGATTTCAGGTCGTCATCCCAGCCGTCATAGATGCGCAGGGGCAGCTTGTCCTCCGACGCCTTTTCGCCGCGGCGGAGGCGCTGGAGGTAACGCGGCACGCCGCTGCGACCCTGCGGGATCGAGTTCAGGCCCTTCAGCGCGTTCGACAGGGCCTCGTCCAGGGCGGCGCGGCGCTTGGCCGGCACTTCGCCCGGCGTGCCACTGAGGCCGCGTAGCGCGCCGCGGAATGCCTTTTCCCACTCGGCCGAGACCTTGGTCTGAATGCGCCACGCACCGTCGATCGGCATGATGTCGCCGGCTTCGGCCAAGGCGGCGATTGCCTTTGGCACCGCGCCACGCATGTCGCTGCCCGTGGACAGGTCCTCGATCAGCAGGTCGGCGATGGCGTCGTCGGTCGGGCGAACGCCGTGGTAGTCGGCGTCGCCTTGGATCAGGCCCAGCATGTAGATCAGCATCAGCACGCGCGCCTGAAGCTGTTCGGCCGGACCGCCTTCGCGCAGCTTGATGATGCGGGCGCGGGTTTCTTCCGGCAGCTCGCCGGCGGCGAAGGCTTCGTCGGCAAAGCGCGTGTAGAGGAAGTCGGCAGGCACGGCGTGGCCGAGCGGTTGGTCTGCCACCAGGCGGGCCGACTCCAACGCGACCGGCATCTGCGTCCGCAGGTTGCCGAGCAAGCCGGTGTTGTCGAGCGCCCGCAGCACCCGTTCCCAGACGCGGCGGCGGCTCGGCAGCAGCGGCCAGTCCAGCACGGCGTCTTCGTCGTCCTCTGCCCGGTGTGCCACGCGGGCGCCGTGCAGCTGGCGGGCGATTTCTCCGGCGCGCTGGTTGAGTATGTCGCGCACCTTGTCCGCGCCGTCGCCGGTCTTGCGCAGCACGGTCTTGCGGATCACGCCGTCCATGTCCGCTTCGCCCAGGTTGATGCGCACCTGAAAGCGGCCGAGCAGCTTTTGCAGTTGCGGCAGGTCGATCAGGGCCTGTTGGCCGGTGCAGACCAGCAGCAGCTTGCCGTCGAAATCGTCGGCCAGGCGTTCGGCTATGTTCTGCACCGCCAGCACCCGTTCCGGGTCCTTCTTCAGGAACTCCTGCACCTCATCGAGCACCACCACGGTCAGCGGCAGTTCCTTGCGGTTCAGCAGCAGGGCGCGGCGGATGGTGGAGGACAGCTCGGCGGCGGTGAGTTCGCCTTGCGGGAAATCCACCTTGATGCGGTCGGTCAGTTCCTTGCCGCTCGTTGCAAGGGATGGCTTTTCCGACAGCACCGCTTGATGGAAGCCAGTGTCGAGCACGCATCGGGTCAGCCTGGTGCCGAAGGAATCGCCGAGGCGATTGCGCACGCCGTTCAGAATGCCTTCGTCGTCCAGCCAGAAGGCAACGCGGGCGGCGCGGAAATCCATTGGCAGGCCGACCGACGCCAGCACGATGCCAAGCGTCGCCAGCATCGGGTTATCGGATCCGCCACCCAGCGTGCCACCGGCGGCATGCAGCCCGCCCGCACGTTCAGCCGCGGAGCGCAGGAGGCGCAGTTCGGAATCGAGTTCCCTGGGGGGATCGGGCAGCAGGCTGAACGGCGACGCGCCATCCGGAAACGCGGTGTTGGTCCACAGCGCGCACAGCATCTTCGCCAGGTGCGACTTGCCGGAGCCGTAGAAGCCGCTGATCCACACCACCTTCTGCGTGCCCTGGCCGAGGCCGGTGCGGAACGACTCCAGGATGCGCAGCAAGCCGCGGCCGAACTCGCCGTCGGTGATGAAGGTCCGCAGCTCGGCTTCCAGGATTTCGGTTTGCGAGCCTGGCTGCGGCGGGAAGATGATCTTGGCGACGCCATTATTCGGGATGGTGTAGCTGCCGGGATCGGTCAGAAAAACGTCGCGATTGCGTATGGTCATGTACTCGTTCCGGCAGTGTTTCAGGCAGGGATCGGAATGGCGCGATAACTCCAACCATCCCGAGCGTCCAGTAACCGATACGCACCGTCATTGTGGCGGCCGGGAAACAAAACAAGAAGACGGCCACGGATTGATCCGGCAACGTCCTGGACGATCTGGGAAACCCGCAGCAGGCCGAACATCGCGCCGGCGCCGGTCAGCACCAGCAGATCGTTTTGCCCAAGCTGATCCAGCCGCGCCCTGATCTGGCCCGCCACGTGGTCTTCGAACTCCGGCAGGATGGAGGGCAGTTCGTCCGGCTGGTTGACCAGCCCCTCGAACAGCTCGTGGTTGGCAAGCCAGGGCGCCACCAGCGGCGCCAGGCCCATCACCGACCAGCCGTGATCGGCACGACGGGCGGCGTCTTCGAACTCCGGCAGCCGCGCCTGGACGCGGCGATCCAGGACCTTGTCGTAGTGCAGGATCCAGACCCGATATTCCGGCGGCGTGTCGGCGCGCCAGGGTAGGGCCACCTGGCGACGGAAATGGAATAGCAGGTCGTCAACCGTCGCCAATCTCAGGCACTCCCAGTGCTTCGGCCATGGGGCGGCGCACGTTGATCTCGATCACGCCGCCGCCTGCGCGAAGACGTAGAAGACCCGCACCTTCCGCGGAGCGCAACAGGTTGAGCAATTCCGGCTCGGAACGATCCAGCGTGCGCATCCAGGGCGAGGCCAACAGTGCCGGCCCGCCGAACCCGGCCAGCGCGCCCAGCAGGGCGGCGTAGGCGGCGGCTTCCGGCGTCGCGAGCACGGCGGTGCGGCGCTTGTTCACCTTGCCTCTCAGGTGCCTGGACTGAGTCCAGGTGGAGGCGCAGTTCTGGGCGAGCGACTTCAACATCTTGGGCGAGTATCGCCCCCGGTGCTTGCGTTCGAGTTTCGCCGCGATGTCCGGCCAACGGACGGGTGTTCCGGAGGTTTCGGGCAGTACGGCGTCCGCCGAGTCGCGCAGCAGCGGCTCGCGTGCCAGGGCGCACAGCAGCGCCAGTAGCGGGCGGCTGTCCGGGCGCCGCTGCCACAGCTTGCCCAGGACGGCGGCGATCGGGTTGGGCGTCTGGATGCCATACAGCGTGTTGAGCCGCGCCAGGGCGAGCCGCCGGGCGGTGCCAGTCCGCTTGCCCAGGATGTTTGCCTCCAGCACCTGCGCCTGGATATCCGCGGCGCCGGGCGGCGCGGCATGGAGAAGGGTGGCCAGCTCGGCCAGCATCATCGTCTTGGACAGATGGACGCCCCCGGGTTCCATCCGGAAGCCGGCGCGCCTGAGGGTTGCGTTGTCAGGGTGGTGGAACCAGCCCTGGCCTTCGGCGCCATCCAGCTCTCCGGTTAACGCCATGATGTCCCGATTCCCTGCTTGGTCGATTACATCCATGAACGCCGGCCTGACTTTGAAGGGTGCCCGGCTGGATAACACGGCATGGCTTGTCGCCACACCGGGCAGCCGGAAACTCCCGGTCGGTCCAACGTGGTGCCTCGCGACCGAGGGGGGGCTGGGTATTCTCCATCCGCCGCGATATTCCGTCGAGGAAGAGCGGGGAGACGAATGGAGGCCGATCCCGCAGGGTGCCTGGCCAAAGATGGGGGCTTGCGCCCAAAGCCTTGGGCGCGCACCCGAAGGCCATGCCCAAGCCCCTTTAGCCGAAGGCAAGAGCTGCGATTCGGTCTATTGCCGAACCCGCGGCAAATCGCGAGCAGTCGTCAACAACCGAGCAGGTCCCGCTGACGCGGGCACCGAGCGGGGTCAGGCAGCGCGAGAATCTCCTGCGATGCTTGCGCTGGTCCGCGAGTTGGCGCGGCAGGCTGCGAGAGAGGATCTCGCTGCGGCCTTGATCCGCCGTCGCGAACAGGGGGAGCAAGGATCAGCACCACCCCGAAGCGGCAAGCCGCGTCGCGATGCCTGAGTTTTTCCGATAGCTGCATTGCGTTCAGGCGACTTCACATGAGCCGCGCCACTGCGAGGTCGTGGCGCCACCCTGGGCCAGTAACTCATGCGAGGAGCTGGTTCTATGATTGCTGACTGCCAGGCCGGACGCCCCGTCCGGCCGCCCCAGATCGCGGTGGCTGATTGCGCCCCGACTGATCTGCCCGACGAACCGGAAAGTGATTGTGCTGCCAAGCAGGTGGAGGTGGTGGACCGCCCGCGTGACGACGGATATCGCGCCGCGCGTGGCCTGGCGGCGGATGGCTGGGCGTGCTTCCCCTGCCTCGGCAGCAAAGCTCCCGCATGTCCTGGCGGGTTCAAGTCGGCGGTTTCCGACCCGAACCTGATCGCCGACCTGTTCGGGCGCCATCCCGCACCGCTTATCGGGGTCGCAACGGGCGCGGTCTCCGGCGTCGATGTACTCGACCTGGACGGCCGTCACGGCGCCGCTGCGTGGTGGACCGAGATGCGCAACCAGCTGCCGGACACGCGCACGCACCGGACGCGCTCCGGCGGCTTGCACCTGTTCTTCCGGCATGCCCCTGGCCTGCGCAATTCGGCCAGCCGCTTGGCGCCCGGTTGCGACGTGCGCGCGGACGGTGGGTACGTGATCTGGTGGCCGGGGGCTGGCTTGCCGGTGCTGTCGGCTGCGCCTGCTGCCCCCTGGCCCGATCAGCTGCTGCGGCAGCTTCAGCCCGCGCCCCAGCCCGCGCAGATGCCCGCTCTGCCCGCTTCGACGTTGGCCGAGGAACCGGGGCGCCGGTACGCCCTGGCTGCACTGCGGCGGGCTGTGCAGCACGTTGCCACGGCCGATCCTGGCCGCCGCAACAGCACCCTGAATACGGAGTGCTTCGGTCTTTGCCGGTTCGTCGCGGTCATGGCACTCGCCCCCTCAGAGATCGCCTATGCGCTGGCGGAGGCCGCGCGGCACGTCGGGCTGACCAGCACGGAAACGCAGCGCACGATCGCCAACGCGTTGCGCGCCGGAGGTGTGCAATGAGCGCGCCCCGTAGCGTCAAGGCGCTTGCACGCGCCGCCGTCGAGGAAACGTTCAGCACGCCGGAGCCGCAGCCGCTGTTCCGGCTGCCGCGCACAGCGACGCCGTACCCGATCGAGGCGCTGCTTCCCGAGTTGTCCGAAGTAATCCGTGCTGTGCAGCAGATCACGCAGGCGCCGATCGCGTTGTGCGCGCAAACGGTTCTTGCTCCGGTTGCACTCGCCGCGCAGGGCCACGCGGACGTGCAGCTTCCTACGGGCGAAATCACGCCGCTCAGCATCTACCTGATGGCGATCGCCGACAGCGGCGAACGCAAGAGCGCCTGCGACAACCTGGCACAGCGGGGCGTCGTCGCCCGCGAGCGGGTTCTGTCCGAAAGCTACGAGCAGGAAATCGAGGAATGGAGGATCCTCAAGGAAGCATGGGATAAGGCAAGCGCGGAGGCGACCGTTCCCAGGGCAATCGGGTGAAAGAAGGGGTGACAAACCCATCGGTTGCTGATTCGGTACGGTTTCTATCGATTCGCCAGGGAGAAACCCGCCGTGGACAGCGCACCCGATGCCTCTGGTCTCCTCGAGGAGACTGTTGTCTTTCTGAGCCATTTCAAGGAGCTACACGACCCCAGGCAGCGCGGGAAGGTATGCTATCCGCTCGAGGAGATCCTCCTCCTGTGCCTGCTCGCCGTGCTGGCGGGCGCCGAAACCATCACCGATATCGCCGTCTTCGGGGTAAAGAAGCTGGCTCTGCTCCGCCGCTTCCGCCCGTTCCGCGATGGCACGCCCACGCACGATCACCTCGGCGATATCCTGGCCGCGCTGGATGCCGAACAATTCCAGCACTGCTTCGCCGCCTGGGTGGCAGCGAGCATGGGAATACCCGAGGGCGTGATCGCCATCGACGGAAAGACGTCCCGCCGATCGGGGGCCAAACGCCAGGGCAAGGGCGCCATCCACGTGGTGTCCGCCTTCGCCGCGCACCGGCGGCTTGTCCTCGGTCAGGTGAAGGTGGCGGAAAAATCCAATGAAATCACCGCCATTCCGAAGCTGCTCGACCTGCTGTCGATCGAGGGGACGGTGATCACCATCGATGCCATGGGCTGCCAGCGCGAGATCGCCCGCAAGATCGTCGACAAGAAAGCGGATTACGTCCTGGCGCTGAAAGGCAACCAGGGCAGCCTGCGCGAGCACGTCGCGGCCGGATCGAAACGCGCACCGTTACCGTCCTTCACGACCTGGCCTGGCTCAACCTTAGAGCCTGACCCGGAATCATTCCGGAATGAATCGTCGCTTATTGCCGCGATTTGAGGGGTGGCGTGTCTGCGTGGGCTGCCTCGCTCCGTGTTCGTTCGGTTTCGGGGTTGCGTGATTTCAGTTCCTGCGATTCTCTCGGGTTTGCGAAGACACGAGGAGTCACCTGATGAGCTGGACTGAAATCACGCGTGCCAAGTATCGGCGCGAAGGGCAGCGCTATGCAAGCGATACCACCGATGAGGAGTGGGCGGTCATCGAACCGCATCTGCCACGGCCGGCCGGGTGCGGGCGCAAGCGCCACACGCGGCTGCGCGATGTCGTCGATGCCATCTTCTACATCGTCCAGTCGGGCTGCCAAG
>Ga0187809_10000876_pt1 | contig 14919 bp, 15 predicted proteins | sample NC_wetland_sal_i_8_FD_132415 | JGI IMG/M metagenome (GOLD analysis project Ga0187809, IMG submission 132415) | Wetland sediment microbial communities from Neuse River Estuary, North Carolina, USA - ASW_4 | ecosystem: Environmental > Aquatic > Freshwater > Wetlands > Sediment | place: USA: North... | reverse complement strand
GGGAGCGGCGTGCATGAACAGCGTGACCGACGAGCGCAGCTTCAGCGCGTCGACTTCGCCGAAGATCTGCTCCGCGGTGCGGCCGGTCAGGCCGGTGAGGATGGTGGCGCAGACGATCAGCCGCGCGCCGAGCACCGGATGGGCCAGGTAGGCCCGGGCCTCGTCCAGTGAGGTGATCGCGTACAACTGTGCCGCCGGGCTGTATCCCAGGCCGGCGATCTGCGGGAAGATGAACCACATCCAGTGGCTGGTCTTGCGGCCAGCCCGCAGCTCGGCGGCGGCGTGATCGTAGGTGCGGCCGGCGTCCTGGGCCGCCACGAACCGCTGCAGGTGATACGGGTCTTCCGACTCTGGCATAACGCCTACGGTACGACGAACGCCATCCTGGCCGTCCTACGGCTGCTTGGTGCCGTAGTAGCACTCCAGGACGGTGGCGCTCACCTCGAGCGCGGTCGAGAAGGTTGTTCCGCCGGCCACCATGTTGACCGGCCCAGCGCCACTCAGGTTGAGCTCGAAACCCGTGCCGCCGGCCAGGCAATCGGAGAAGAACATTGCTCCGTAGTCCGCCAGCGTGGACAGGCCACCGCCGATGCCCTCCCGTTCCACGATCCACTCGGCGGTATTGCCGATCAGGGTGAGATTCGCGCCCGGCGGGTTGATCGCCTGCGTCGCGTATTCGCTCCTGGTCACGTTGCCGATGCTGGCGGCGCCGGAGGTGCTGCCGGCACAGACGGATACCTCCACGACATCGCCCGGGGTCACGGTGAAACCGTTCAGTCTCGTGTAGCCGTTGTCGAGGTTGCTGTTCCACCACTCGAACCAGACGTAAGGCGTCACGGAGATGACGCCGCTGATCACATTGACATCCGTACCGGTGCCGAGTTGCACCAGGTTCTCTGCTCCGGCGCCGGTGGCCCCGGCGATGCCGACCCAGTGCAGCACGTTGTAGAGACCGTCGTTGTAACCGTGGCCGTTCCAGGCCGACGGGGGCGGGTAGGCGTCCGGCACTATCCACGTGCCCGAGACAGTGGTGAACCCCTTGCCGGCAGGCGGCGTCGCGACCGCCCCGGACCAGTTCGTGGAGGTGCCACCGCCCTGCGGCAGAGGGGAGGGAAGGGGCCGGGCGGGCTGCAGTTCATACTCAGGCAGCACGCGGCGCCAGGGCCGGTCCAGGTTTCGTTCCCATTTGGCCCACAGGTGGGGCTGGGCCTGCCGGTCCGGCTCGGCCGGAAACCCGTAGCGGAGCCGGTCGCTGCTGGAGGCGGCGGCGAAGGTGAACCCCGGCGGGGGAAGTTCGTGGTCGAGCAGTGATTTCCGGGCCGTGTCGGCATCCCAAACGTCTGCCATCGGTCAATTCCCTCCTGCGCTCTCAGGAGTACGGAGAGGGCTTCTGGCCACCAGATACGCAGCAGTCGCGACGAAATCCGCACCCTGGCACCTTGCGCCCTTTGGCCAGTTCCCCTTCGCGGGCGAGCATGGTCCCGTGCTGCACACCAGTCCCGCTGGTCCCATTTGTACGGAGGATCCGGCTTACGCGGAGACTTGTGGCAACTGGGGTTGCCCGGAATTACCGCGAAAGCCGGATTTACCGCCGTAATTTCCGGATGGCGGAATGGGCGGGCCGCCTACCGCCTCGGCAGGGTGGCCGGTGGTACCAGCGCGATGCACGGAACGGGTGCGCTCTGAAAATCCAGGGGACAGGATCTAGCCCGCTGCGGGACCGTCAGGGGTGGGGATCGCGGGGCGGGGCTGGCCGGGGGCGACGGTGCGGGCCAAGATCCCGAGCGTGGCCCGCAGCGCGCTCTCCGGGATCACCGGGAAGATGGCGGCGTCCTTCCAGCTCTGCTCAACGGCTGACCAGTCGTAGTAGGACGTCACCAGCGTGCCCCCCTCGACCGGCTCAAGCCGGTAGCCGTACACGTGGCCGAGGTTCAGCTGGCCGCGGATGGTCCAGGCGATCTCCTGGTCGGGCTCGAACGTGACGATTTCGACGGTGACGTCGTAGAGCCCGAGGGGGTAGTCGTTGAGTGCTTCCCGGTCCATGTGCACAACGAAGGTGTCTCCCACCTTGGCGACCATGTCGCCGCTGGCCTCCATCAGCATGCCGGAGCTGTCGATGGCCACGTGCCCGCGCGGATCGCTGAGCACGGCGAAGATCTCGCCCGCTGATGCGGCCACAGCTCGCTGCACTTCGAATCGTTCGGCCATGTGCCCATTGTCGCGCGGCTGGCGGGGGTCGCACCTCTAATCTGGACCGATAAGAGCCGGCGTGGGGTTACGCGTCGGTGCTGGCAGCCGATGCCGCTGACGGGCGAACCAGGAGGATCTGGCCATGAGTGATCACACACCGGCGCCGGGAGACGCGGACGACGATGAGATCGCCGCCAAGATGGAGGCCGTCATGCGCGCGCAGGAAAAGCACCGGGAAGGCGGGGTGGATCCCGAACTTGAGGCCACCGACGCAGATCCCGGTCCTGACGCCTGAACCGGATTGGTAGGCGCGGGACAGTTCCCAAAGTTGCCTGGGTACAGCCACTGACCGCACACTGGTATCCCATCTGTACACCGATCGTTGCTACCTCAGCCGACCGGCCGACGGACCGGTGAGACCAGCGCAGCGGGTACACGGCGACGCAGAGGAGCGGCAATGACGAGACCGGACGCAGGCTCCGCTCAGTGGACGATGGTGGACGAGGGCTGGGGCCGTAAGGCGGTGGACTTCGCGACGATCAGCGAGCCGAGCAACTGCCGAGAGTACGTAACGATGCACCATCGGCTCGGCGTCGATGCCGGAGACCGGCTGCTCGATGTGGCGTGCGGGTCTGGGCTCGCCGTCGAGCTAGCGCGTCTGCGCGGCGCTTCCTGCTTCGGCATCGACGCCTCGCCCCGGCTGGTCGCGGTGGCCCGGGACCGGAACCCCGGATGCGACATCAGGGTCGGCGATATGCGCGCCCTGCCGTGGGACCCGGCGTCGTTCGACGTCGTCACCAGCTTCCGGGGGATCTGGGGTACCACACCCGGCGTGGCGGCCGAGGTATACCGGGTCCTTCGGCCCGGCGGACGCGTCGGAATAACAGTGTGGGGTCATCTGAAGGTGTCGCCTGGAGCCTGGGCGCTGGCGCCGTTCCGCCTGGCCGCGACGGAGAAGGTCGACAACCAGGCCGAGATGGTGTCGCTGGGCCGACCTGGGGCGGGCGAGCAGCTTCTGGCGTCGCATGGATTTCTCGATATCGAACGCACGAAGGTGCCGTTCGCCTTGGAGTTCGCGGATCCGGAACTGTATGCGCGGGCGCTATCCGCTACCGGGCCGGGGTATGAGGCCATCCAGAACGTCGGCGAGGCTGAGTTCCATCGCGCTGCCGCCGAGGAGGCTCGGGGGCGGCTGCGGGACGGCTTGCCGCTCCGGGCTGAGATCGATGTCGTGGGGTATCTGGCCCGCAAGCCAGAAGGAGAACGCGGATGACCGGCAGCTTTCTCGACGAACCCCCGCTGTCGCCCCAGGTACAGGCGCTCTACGACGAAGACCTGGCCGACGGCGACTACGTGTGGAACGTGTCCCGGCTGTGGGCGCATCAGCCAGACACCATGAAGCGCCTGTTCGAGCTGATGTCCCAGGCGTTCACGCCGAGCGGTCTGACCTTCCGCCAGCGCGGGATCCTGGTGACCGCGGCCGCCTCGGCCCTGGGTGACTCGTACTGCTCGCTGGCGTGGGGCGGGAAGCTGGGCAGAGCCTCGGACGCGGCGGTGGCGGCGGGGGTCCTGAATGGCAGCGACGCCGGGCTGACGGACCAGGAGAAGGCCATGGCCGCGTGGGCCCGGAAGGTCGCCAGGGACCCGAATGCGACAACGCCCGCCGACATCCAGGCGCTCCGCGATGGCGGGCTCGACGACGGGCAGATTTTCGCCATCACCGCCTTCGTCGCTCTTCGCCTCGCGTTTTCTACGATCAACGACTCGCTCGGCGCGCAGCCCGACGCGCAACTCGCCCAATCGCTACCCCCGCAGGTGCGCGAGGCCGTGACGTACGGTCGGCCGGTAGCCCAGGCGCCAGCCGTCTGACCTGGGCTGGACGAAGGGGCCTGGCGATGGGGCTGCCGCAGGGAACGGTGACGTTCCTGTTCACTGACCTCGAGGGGTCGACGCGCCGGTGGGAGGAGCACCCGGCGCAGATGCGGGACGCGCTGGCGCACCATAGCACGCGGAGCACTACGCGGTGTTCGCCGAACGGGCCGGGCTGGAACTGGTCGGCCCCGCACAGCTGGAGTGGCAGCCCCGGATCCAGGCCGAGCGCGACAACCTGCAGGCCGCCGTCACCTGGGCCTTGACCAGCGGCGACGAGGCGCCCGAGCCGTCCGGGGACTGGCGGGCCGACCTTGGGGCCTTTGCCCGCCAAGCTCGTGCCGCGATGCTCAGGCACAGGTGGGCGATGGAGTTCCTGGGCGGCAGGCCGCCGTCCGGGCCGAACGACGCGCGCAATCTGGAGCGCCTGCTCGGCATGCTCGACGGGCTCGGTCTGGATGCCCGTACGACCATGGACCTCCTGGGCACGGTGTTTACCCACGTCATGGGCGCGGTGATACGCGAGGCACAGGAGATCCGCGGCCAACGTGACCAGGAGCCTGGCCGAGGCGGACCTGACGACCGATGAGCTCCAGGCCGAGCGCGAGCGCTTCCAGAAGTGGTTCGAAGACTCGGGCCGGTACCCACGGATCGCGCGCCTGATAGAAGCGGGCATCGACCCCGATGACCCGGAAACCCGGGACGAGCGCTTCGAGTTCGGCCTGGACTGCGTGCTCGACGGCATCGCAGCCCGGCTCCAGGCGAGCCGCGCTTGACCCAGGCCACGACGCGTCCCAGCCCGGCCGCGGAGAAAGGCCAGGCGATGATCGCCCCGGGCTCACGCCGGCGTAGATCCGGCGGCATACTGGGGACATGGGTCGGATCATCGGGACAATCATCGGCGCGATCCTCGCCATATCGTTTGCCTTCACGGCTGCGGGCGGGATCGTGGCCACGTTCAAGACGTTTCTCATCATCGGACTGATCGCGCTGGCCGTCTTCATCGTCGTGTGGCTCGTGGCCAAGCGCCCTCGTCGCGACTAGCGCGGCGCAGCCGCCGCGGCCACCCTAGGCCGACCACTCCGCGGCGTACCCAGCCTGGCCGCGGACTCCGGGCGCTGCCTGCTAGCGCTCGGGCACGCGCAACGAGCGGCGACGAGTCTCGGGAGCAAGACGCCCCGACCCCTTCGGCCGGTAAGAGATCCGCGGGCCCGGCCTCGGTGTCTTCGACCAGACCACGTGCGGTGTCGAGGTCCGTGACGAGAACGTTGACCCAAGCGCCGCGCAGCGCGGCCCCGATGGCCTTGCACTTGCTGGCTCCGCCGGCCACACCGACACGTCGAGGCACCTGCATAAGGTCGGCCGGAGTAATACTCATAACGCGCTCGTCGAGCGATGTCTTTACGGTGACGCCATTAACGTCGAAGAACCGCAGGCAAACATCGCCAACTGCTCCGGCGTTCCGGAGTTGGTCCCGTTCGGCTTCGGTGAGCGCGTTGCCGCTTTGGCGCAACAGCGGTGATGGCTCCAGGCTGCCGATACCGACCAGAGCGAGGTCAAGTTCTTTCCACGACTTCATGACGTCGCCGATCGAAGCGTCCTTAACGAGGGCCCGGCGCAGGGCCGGGCTGCTGACGAGTCCTGGTGCTGGCAGGAACACGGGCCGGGCGCCCGTGACAGCGGCCAGTTCGCCGGTAAGCCGGTTCGCCTGCACCTGCACACTCGGGTCTCCGTGACCTCCGACAATCTGCACGACTCGGTCCAATGGTGAAGTGCTCCTGGCCGGCATGACTTCCGCGGCGGCGAGCAGCGTCGCGCTCCATGACGACACGCCAAGGACCTCTCCGCCCGTGAGCGTCGAGTTGAGGTACTGCGCCGTGGCCGCACCGAGGGCCGGAACCACCTGACCCCTAGCGCCATCTGCGTCGACAATGACGGCGTCCCGGAGGTTGAACTTCTCTTGGAGTTGCTCCTCGAGGTCGGTGTATACGCCAGGCGGCAAGGTGACGACGGTACGGACAACACCGATCTCGCTGGCCTGGCGCAGCAATCGTGACACGCGTGCCTGAGACAGGCTCAGCTCGGTCGCGATCTGCGGTTGCCTGACTCCCCCTTCGTGATACATGCGTGCCACCTTGGCGATAAGCCTGAGCTGGGCGATGTCAATAGGGCGCTTCGTCCTTGACCCGTCGCGCGCCGCCGGCATTGGTCGTAACATCTCCCCGTCTGTCCCGCCTTTGCGCACGCGCGCCACCAAAATCTGCATGGCTGATCGCGACTGCATTTCTATGCGCACTATAGCCCGCCGGCTGGTGGCTGGCAGCTCATGATCGCCTGGCGCGCGATCCGGTTTGCGGCCAGTGCGTCCTGGCGGTCCTGGGCTTGGCGCAGGGCCGCGACGTCGAGCAGATCCAGCGCGCGGTGGATGCTCCGCATCGTCTCGATCCCCGCTCGGGCGGCCTCGACGGAGTCCTCCCTGAAGGGGAACTGGTCGAGCTGCCAGACGCCATCCCAGCCGCACTCGCGGAGCGTGTAGAAAAACTCGAGCGTCTCGACGAGGTGCACCGATCCGACCACGAGGTCGTCGTCCCAGCCTCGGAAGTTGTCGTTGACGTCGATCCCGTAGAGCAGGCCGCGCGAGTGAATGAGGCGGGCGGCTTCGGCCGGCGACTCCCCTCCGTACAGGGAGTGACCGAAGTCAAGGAGGATGCCGACATTGGGCACGTCCATGTCCCCGATCGCCAGCAGCGTCTTGGCCGCCGAGGAGAAGAACATCGATACCCGCGGCTCGCGGGGCTTGTACTCGATGGCGAACTTCATATCCGGATGGGCCCGGGCCAGGGCCCGGAGCCCCGTTACCGCGTAGGACCAGACCTGGCCGTGATCAACCTGGAAGGGGTAGTCGTGCCCGTCCTGTCCGGGCCAGAGCTTGACGTAGTCACACCCGAGCTCTCGTGCGACGCCGACGGCCTCGCTGACCAGGTCGAAGGTCCGCGCTCGTATTACGGGGTCGGGGTTGGTGAACGCGCCCCGGCAGAACTCGCGGGTGTAGACCTCCGGGGTGATGCCGATAGCTCTCAGGCTGTTGCGCTCAAGGGCCTCGGCGACCTGGCTGACCGGCAAGCCGGACGGGTTGAACGGGTAGGTGATGTCGACGACCGCCAGATCGCCGACCTTGCCGGCCAGGTCGATCGCCTCCAACGTCGTGACCGGCGGTCCGTATCCGTCGGTGGCGTAGCGGTCGACGTACTGAGCGAAGTGCCAGAGGCCGGCTCCGTATTGCGGCTCCTGAGTCATGGATCCTCCTTCGGGTCTTCTTGCTGGGGGTGGTAGCGCGTGCGGCGAATCGCAGCACGCCAGGAGGCGAGCTCAGTGTCCCGCCAGTCCGCGCTCGTAGCTGGCGTGAACTCGTCTCGCGGTCGAGGGAGGGCATCCAGGTCCTCTAGGCTCCACAAGCCGGCGGCGAGGCCGGCGAGATGGGCGGCACCGAGCGCCGAAAGATCGGCCGTCATGGGGCGCAGCACCGATGTGCCACTAAGGTCGGCCTGCAACTGCATCAGCGACGAGTTGGCCGCCGCCCCGCCGTCGGCGGAAAGAACGCCGACCTCGCCCGCGGTGCCACGTATCGCGATCAGGAGATCGTTCACCTGAAAAGCAACGGACTCAAGCGCGGCGCGGGCCACGTTCTCCAGCCTCGTCCCCAGAGTCAGGCCTGTCAGGAGCCCCGTGGTGTCTGAGTCCCACCAGGGGGCGCCCAGCCCGTTGAAACCTGGAACGAGGTGAACTCCGTCCGCTTTCGCATTCGCCGCGATCGACGCGAGCCGGGCGGGCGAGGTCGATGTCAGCTGAGCGAGCCAGGCCAGAGTTGCGCCGCTGGCCCGGATATTGCCTTCGACGGCTCGCACGGGCTCCGCCCCGATCTGCCAGGCGATCGTCTCACAGAGGCCAGAGGCCTGGTCGGCCCGCCTACTGGAGGCAGCCATGACGGACGACCCCGTCCCGTAGGTGGCCTTAACCAGGCCGTTGCGCCAACCCCCATGGCCGAACAGCGCGGCATGGGAGTCACCCATGACGGCCAGGATCGGCACGCTGGGCGGGAGCAGCGCCTCGTCGTCGCGACGCGGACCGAACGGGCCGACGGAGCTGACGATGTCCGGAAGCGCCTGCGCAGGCACGCCGAACAGATCGAGGAGCTCGGCAGACCACTGGCACGTCTCGATATCCATCAGCTGCGTGCGTGAGGCATTGCCGATCTCGATCTGGTGCTGGCCGGTCAGCCGCTGCACGATCCACGCGTCCACGGTGCCCAGGCATAGGTCGCCGCGCGAAGCCTGAGCACGGTCAGGATCGACATGGTCGAGCAGCCACCGGGCTTTCGTCGCGGAGAACATCGGATCCAGAGGCAGTCCGCTACTGCGCCGGACCGAAGCGGCAACGGGGGCGTACTCGCGGCACAGGGCCGCGGTCCGCTGGTCCTGCCAGCTGACCAAGGGGGATCGGCTCTGTCCGGTCCGGCGGTCCCACAGCAGAAGGGATTCCCGCTGGGTGCTCAGCCCGATACCGACGATCTGGTGAGGGTCTGTGCCCTCAAGGCAGGCCTGAACCGACTTCTGGAGGCTGTGCCAGATCTCGGCCGGGGACTGCTCCACCCAGCCGCGGCGAGGGTGGTGCAGGGGCAGGTCGGCTGCCCCCCGGGCCACTACATCGCCGACCCGGTTGACCAGTGCGGTCTTCGTGGCGCTCGTGCCCTGATCGATGGCCAGGACGAGCGGTTCAGCGTGAGACATGAGCCATGACGTCGTGTGCCGCGGCGGCGATATGTTCGGCAGTCAGGCCGAAGTACTCAAGGAGGAATGCGGTGCTCCCGGTGGGTGCGAAAGAGCGCGGCACGCCGAGAATCCGCAGATGCGTCGGCAGGTGCTGCGCGGTCAGCGTCGCCACCGCCGCTCCCAGACCGCCTGTGGTGGTGGCCTCCTCGGCGGTGACGATCCCGGCGGTCTGGGCGGCCGCGGTCAGAATGGCATCGGTATCGAGCGGCTCGACGAAGATGATATTGAGGACACGTGCCTGGATGTCTTCGTGGCGCAGCAACTCGGCCGCCTGCAGCGCACGCGAGACCATCGTCCCCGCGGCGATGATCGTGACGTCGTTCCCGTCCGTCAGCTGGATGGCCTGGCCAGGCAGGAAGGGCGAGCCGGGCGGCGTAACGTCGGGCACCGGGAACCTGGGAATGCGCAAATAGCTCGGACCGAGGTTAGCCGCGGCCCAGCGGACCGCCTGGACCGTCTGGACGGGGTCCGCGGGTACGACCACCGGGAGGTCGGCGATGGCGCGCAGCCAGGATAGATCTTCGATCGAGTGATGCGTCGGGCCCAGTTCTCCATAGGCCATGCCGGGGCTCTGCCCGCACAGGACAACGTGCGCTTGACTGTAGGCGACGTCAACCTTGATCTGCTCGAGAGCTCGGGCGGTCAGGAAGGGCGCGGCGGCGCTGACGAAGGGGATCAGGCCGCCGTTGGCCAGCCCGGCAGCCACGCCGACCAGGTCCTGTTCGGCAATCCCGACATTGATCATCCGGTCCGGGAACTCAGCCTTGAACATGGTGAGATTGCTTGAACCCACAGAGTCGTTGCACACCGCGACGACTCGCTCGTCTTCGCGGGCCAGCGCGATGAGGGTGTCCGCGAAGGCCCGGCGGCAATCGTGCAGTATGGCGGTCTGCGTCGCCTGGCTCATGCTGACAGCTCCTGGAGGGCGCTCTCGACCTGCTCCGCGCTCGGCACCTTGTGGTGCCACTCGACGCGATCCTCCATGAAGGACACTCCCTTGCCTTTCACGGTGTGCGCGATCACGCAGACCGGGCGCGTTGTCCCTGGTCGCCGGAACGTGTCCAGCAGCTGCGCATGATCATGGCCATCGACTTCGCGGATCTCCCAGCCGAAGCTGGCCCACTTGGCGGCCAGCGGCTCCAGCTGCTTGGTCTCCTCGGTCCGGGCACCCTGTTGAAGCTGGTTCCGGTCGACGACGGCGAGCAACGAACACAGGCCGTAATGGGAGGCCGTCATGGCAGCCTCCCAGTTGCTGCCTTCCTGCAGCTCCCCGTCTCCGAGCACCACGAAGGTACGGCGGAGCGAGGCCTGCAGCCGCGCGGACAACGCCATGCCGACGGCCACCGGGAACCCATGTCCCAGCGGTCCCGTGTTGGTCTCTACTCCCGGCACCTTGGTTCTGTTCGGATGGCCGTTGAGCGCGGATTGTGGCGCAGCGAAGGTGTCCAGTTCGTGCCGGGCGAAGAAACCGCAGTGCGCCAGGGTGGCGTACAGCGCTCCCGCCGTGTGGCCCTTGCTGAGAACTAGCCGGTCACGCCCGGCGAGCAGTGGGCGCATCGGATCGACATTAAGTACGGCTGCGTAAAGGGTTACCAGGATGTCCGCGACCGAGAAGTCGCCGCCGAGGTGACCGAGCCCGGCCCGGTAGACCATGTGCAGGTCGTCACGGCGCACGCTGTTGGCCATCTCGCGCAAGATAGGCGCGGCGTCCGCAGGTACCAGCTGCGCGAGTTGTGCGCGCAGGGCCATGGAGCGGCGAGCAGCTGCCGGATCAGCCGACAGCATGTGAATATCGATTCAGGTCTGATTTTCCATGCACATGTCCGAGCTTGCGCGGGATCTCCTCTGATGTCAAGCCCCGCTGGCGATCGCCAGGGACAGGTACACGAAAGAGGCTCCCCGTTAAGAAAGCGGCGGCCCGGTGGTGTTGCGGACGATCAGCTGAGGCGCGGCGGAGGTGAGAACGGAGCGGCTGCGGCCGTCCATACGCTCGCCCAGGAGCCGGGCGGCCGTCGCGCCCAGATCGTGGGCTGCCTGGTCGACGCTGGTCAGGTTGATCGGCGCGCTGGAGGCGAGGGTGGTGTTGTCATAGCCGACCAGTGAGAGGTCGGCTGGGATTCGCAGGCCGAGTTCATACGCCGCCCGCAGCACACCCAGGGCAGCGATATCGGCCCCGGCGAAGATGGCGGTTGGCCGGTCGGGCCGGTCGAGCAGCTTACGCCCGGCTTGGTAGCCACCCTCCTCGGAGTAGCTCGTACCAGCGATGCTCACGGCCTCATCGAGGCCATGCCGGTGCATAGCCTGCCGGTAGCCTTGGCTGCGGACCTGCTCGGGACGGCGTGTCCACTCGCCTCCTTTGGCCGTGGCGGAGGTGTGGGCGATGCGGCGGTGGCCCAGCGCGACAAGATGATCGACGACGAGTGCGGCGCCCGCCCGGTCGTCATCGACGACGGAGTCATACTCATCGGCGGTGTCGTGGTGAGCGACCACAATGGTCGGGATTATCTTGGCGACGGCAATGACCTGCGAACGCGACATCGAAGGGGCAACCAGGATGAGGCCGTCCATCGCCCGGTCGATCATGGCGTCCGCGAGGCGCGACTGATCCTGGGCGCCGAACCCGGCCGACCCGATCAGGACGTGGAAGTCGGTTTTCGCGAGGGCGTCAGTGACGCCGTCGAGAAAGTCGCCGTAGAAGGGGTTGCGGATGTTGTCGAGCAGCAAGCCGATCGTGAAGCTCCTGCCGCGCATGCCGCGGGCGGCGGCGTGTGGCCGGTACCCCAGCTCGGCCATGGACGACCGGACCCGCTGGCTCATGTCGGCGCTGACACCGTAGGCGTTGCGCAGCACCTTCGACGCCGCGGCCGTCGAGACGCCTGCATGTCTCGCCACATCCGCGATCGTCACCCGCCGGACGGCGTCCTGCGACTTCATCGTGCCCTCCCACTCGATAACGATCTACACACAGGAGTGTAGCCAGCATCTAGATGACACGGAAGTACCGTAGTACCACCAGCCGTGAACACCACCAGGTACCCTCCGAACCTCATTGGTCCACGACTGGACCAGGCTCGTTATGGATTTGTTACCAATTGATGTCTTGACGAGGTCACATCCTCGAGCTTACTTTACTCGAAAGATGTCGTAGAACGTTCTACAAAACTCGCGGCTTGTAACCACCCAAGCAACTCATGATCTCTTAACTCTGGAGGTGGGCTCGTGATCCGACAGGCGTGGCAGACCTGCCGGGGCACGTGGCGGCTGAGCGTCGGGGACGGGGCGGTTCTCTGGCACCGGCCGGGTCGCCTTGGCCAAGGCGTCATGACTGAACTCATCTTCGCGCCAGGGCAACGATCCAAATGCGGCGGGGCCCTTGCTTCCCAGGGATCTGATGCCCACGCTGAGAGTGACCAAGTGCTGCTCCAGACCCCGGCAGCGGCAGAGACTGCTGACTGCGGGGTCAAGTTGAGCGCCGACGCTTCGCATGTAGGGACCGGTATCCGGTCCGCTAGCCGTTCGCATGGCGTCCGCGTACAGTGCGGACGCTATGCCCCTGGCCCGACGGCCCCCATGGCATATGAACCGCACCTCGGGCTGACTACTCCAGGGCACCGGCCATGAATGGCTCGCAACCGGTCCCGGTCGCACCTGCCGGAGAAAATGCTCCCGCCGAGGTGACTCTCGCCCGTATCCAGGCTGAGCGCGACGCTTCCCAGCGCGAGCAAGAACGAATCAACAGGCAAGAACCCATCAAGAAGCCGCGTCGGCGACGCATCCGCAGAAGTGCCGTCGCCCCTGTTCAGGAAGTGACGGCTTCAGATCTCCCGGAAGGGATCTGACATGTTTCATCGAAAGTGGCCAGGAGCCGCCGCGGGCGTCGCCCTCGCGCTCCTGGGGTCGCTGGTGCTCGGCGCCTGTGGCGGCTCGTCCGGCTCTTCGTCTACGCTGACGCTCGGCGTCATCACGCCGGCCACCACCTTCGAGGCCCCGGATATGAACTGGGGGAACGAATCGCCCTACAACCAGGCGGTCTATGACAGCCTGGTGCAGGCCTCGCCCACCGGCGTCATCGAGCCGCATCTGGCCACGGCGTGGTCCTACAACGCCGCCAAGACCATCCTGACCATGACGCTGAGGACCGGCGTCACGTTCACTGACGGGACGCCGTTCAATGCGAGCGTCGCGGTCAAGAACCTGGAAGCCTTTCAGAAGGGCACCTCTAACAACGCCTCGGACCTGGTCAACATGGCGTCGGCCACGGCGGTCAGCCCGACAGTACTGGTGATCAGGCTGAAGCAGCCGGACCCCGCTTTCCTCACCTACCTGGGCGAGGCCGCCGGATCCCAGGAGAGCCCGAAGGCGTGGAGCAGTTCGACGGCGGCGACGGTGCCGGTCGGCTCGGGTCCCTACGTGCTGGACCCCAAGGCCACGGTCGTCGGCAGCTCCTATGTCTTCACGGCGAATCCCAATTACTGGGATAAACCAGAACAGCACTACTCCAAGATCGTCATGAACGTGTACACCAGCGCCACGACCGTGCTGGACGCCATCGAGGGCGGCCAGGTCAACGCGGCGAACACGTTCGACGACACCACCATCCCCCAGATCCAGGACGCGGGCTTCACGGTGTACCCGCTGCAGCTCAACTGGGCGGGCCTGTCGCTATTCGATCGCAACGGAACGATGTCCGGGCCGCTCGGCAACGTGAAGGTGCGCCAGGCGATCAACATGGCGTTCGACCGGGCCGCCCTGCTCAAGGACATGAGTGACGGCTACGGATCGGTGACCACGCAGGTGTTCCCGCCGGATTCGCCGGGTTATGAAAGCTCGCTGGACTCGTACTACAGCTTCGATCCGGCGAAAGCCAAGCAGCTGCTGGCCGAGGCCGGCTACCCCCATGGATTCACCCTGGACATGCCGTCGATTACCGCCGCGTTCGGCGAGGCTACCTACGCACTGATCCAGGCCGAGCTCGCCGACATCGGCATCAAGGTGAACTACACCGACTACCAGGGATCGCAGATATTTACCGCGATCCTCGCCCCGAAGTACCCGGCCACCTACTTCACCCTGGAAGAAGACCCCGTCCCCTGGCAGATGGCCGAGTTCATCCTGACCAAGGACGCCACGTTCAATCCCTTCCACTCGACGAATTCCACGGTCGCCGGCTATCTCACCACCATGCAGACGGGTTCAAGCTCCCAGGCGACGGCCGCGGCCAAGGCACTTAACCAGTATCTGGTCCAGAACGCCTGGTTCGCGCCGTTCTTCCGGCCGCAGTCCAGTTTCGTCGCAGACAGCCACACAAGCGTTACGGTGCAGGCCGGCAACGCGGTGCCTTACCTATGGAACATCAAGCCGAAGTCCTGATCGGCACCGGTGCCGGACCCGGCCGCCTTCGGGCCCAGCACATTTCACCCTCCCACATGAGGAGTCATAAATGCTGACCTTCACGGTGCGGCGCTTGTTGTACGGAGTACTACTGCTCTTCGTCATCGTCACCCTCGCCTACCTGCTGCTGTACGCGGCGGCCGGCAATGTCGGCCGGACGATTCTGGGACCGACCGCGACCCAGGCGACCGTCGCGCTCAAGAATCAGCAGCTGGGCCTGAACAGCCCGCTGCTCTCCCGGTACTTTTCCTGGCTCGGGCACGCCCTGACGGGCAACTTCGGCAGCTCATGGTTCACCAACCAGCCCGTTACCACCGCTATCTTCACCCGGCTGCAGGTCACCCTGACCCTGGTCTTCGGAGCCGTCATCGTGAGCGCCGTGCTATCGGCGGTCCTCGGCGTCTGGTCCGCCCTCCGCGGCGGGTGGGCGGACCGCAGCGTGCAGGTGTTCTCCGTGCTCGGGTTTGCCATCCCCGGGTTCATCATCGCTGTGTTCCTCGTGCGGTACTTGGCGCTGGGAACGCACTGGTTCAAGCCGACCGGTTACGTCCCGATCACCACCTCATTCTCCGGCTGGATAAGGACGGTGACCCTCCCGGTGATCGCCCTGTCGATCGGCCTGATAGCCGGAGTCGCCCAG
>Ga0187809_10000875_pt1 | contig 14924 bp, 12 predicted proteins | sample NC_wetland_sal_i_8_FD_132415 | JGI IMG/M metagenome (GOLD analysis project Ga0187809, IMG submission 132415) | Wetland sediment microbial communities from Neuse River Estuary, North Carolina, USA - ASW_4 | ecosystem: Environmental > Aquatic > Freshwater > Wetlands > Sediment | place: USA: North... | reverse complement strand
CGCGGCGGGCGATGCCGCCTTCGCCGCCTGGCTGAAGCGCAACGTGCGCCCGCACCGCATGCCGGGCTATCGTGTGGTGTTCGTGTCACTGAAGGCGCCCGGGCAAGTTCCCGGGGATTGCACGGCGCAGCAGTTCGAGGCGCTGGCCGACATCTGCGACGCGTACAGCTTCGGGGAATTGCGCTCGACGTACGATCAGAACCTCGTGCTCGCGGACGTGGCGGAGCGGGACCTGCGGCAGGTCTGGCGCAGCCTCGATGCGGTCGCGCTGGCGACGCCCAACATCGGCCTCGTCACCGACATCGTCTGCTGCCCCGGACTCGATCTGTGCGGCCTCGCGAACGCGGGCTCCATCGGGCCGGCGCAGGACATCTACCGGCGGTTCGATACCCTCGAGTCGCAATACGAGATCGGCCCGATCCGGATCACGATCAGCGGCTGCATGAACGGCTGCGGGCACCACAGTGTCGGCCACATCGGGATCCTGGGTGTCGATAAGCACGGAGCGGAGTGGTATCAGGTGACGCTGGGCGGCAGCGCAGGCAATGACGCCGCCGTCGGCGAGCGCATTGGCCGCGCGCTGGCGCGCGATGAGATCGCCGACGGGGTGGAGCGCCTCATCCGCGCCTATCTCGAGCTGCGTTGCGACGAGGACGAAACCTTCATCGAGTGCTACCGGCGGATCGGCATGGCGCCCTTCAAGGCGCGACTGTACGAGAACGAGTCCGAGGCGGCCGCGGCATGACACTGACCATTCTGCGCAACGGCGAGCTGGTGGCGGATCGCTGGACGGTGCTCGAGGAAGGATGCAGTGCCGCCGAGGGCCGCGCCGGCCACGTGATCGTCACCCTCGCCCGGTGGCAAGCCGAGCGCGACACGCTGGCGGGCGCGCACCAGGCCGTCGGGGTGCTGGTGCCGAACACCGAGGACATCGAGGCGGCATACCCGCACATCGCCGATCGGCCGCTGATCGCGCTGCAGTTCCCTGCTTTCACGGATGGCCGCGCGCTGTCCCAGGCGGTGGTGCTGCGCAAGCGGCTCGGCTTCCGGGGAGAGCTGCGGGCCGTCGGCGATGTGATCCGGGATCTGGTGTTCTGGCTCGGGCGCTGCGGATTCGACAGCATCGTGCCGCGGCGGGATCAGAGCCCGGAAGCCTGCCGGGCGGCGCTCACGGAGATCACCGTGGCCTATCAGTCGGCGGCGGATGCGCACACGCCCGTCTGGATCCGCAGGCGGGGTGGAGTTGCGGCCACGTAGAGGCGCACGCTCGCGCGGGACCGCGCCAAAAGCCTCTCCCGGGGGGCGCCGCGGCTACATTCCCGGGCCACATCCCCGCGCTACCTCACCGGGAGCTTGATGTCGGCGAACATCGCGGCGACTTCCTCGGCGCCGGCGGCCCGATGGGCGCGCTCGACCAGGCGGCGGTCCAGGTGCGGGGCGATGAGCTGGGCGAAATCGAGCATGTATTTGCGCAGCAGCGTGCCGCGGCGAAAGCCGAGCCAGGTGGTGTGCGACGGCAACAGGTGCGAGGCGTCGATGACGGCGAGGTCCGGATCGTTCTCGTCCACCGCCATGTGGGCCACGATGCCCACCCCCATTCCCAGACGCACGTAAGTCACGATCACGTCGGAATCCCGCGCGGTGATCGCGACGTTCGGCGTGAGGTTGGCCCTGGCGAAGGCATCGATCAGCGAGGACGGACCCGAGAAGCTGAACGTATAGGTGATGAGCGGGTACGCCGCGAGCGCGCGATAGGTGAGACGGCCGCCGTGGGCCAGGGGATGGTCGCGCGGCACGATGACGACCCGGTTCCAGCGATAGCACGGCAGCAGGGTCAGGTCGGCGAAGAGGTGCTCGGAGCCGGTGTTGATCGCGCAGTCGATTCGGTCCTGGGCGACCATCTCGGCGATCTGCTCCGAGGTCCCCTGGTTCAGGTGCAAGCGCACGTTCGGATAGCGGGCGAGAAACTCCCGCATGACCGCCGGCAGGACATAGCGGGCCTGCGTGTGGGTCGTACCGATCGAGAGACTGCCGCGGCCCTCGTCGCGCAGCTCCGTCGAGAGCGCGCGGATGCTCTGCGCCTCCTGCAGGATGCGCAGTGCGCGGTCGATCACCTGCTGGCCGGCGGGGGTGATGCGCGTCAGGTTGCGGCCCTCGCGCACGAAGATCTGGAAGCCGAGCTCGTCCTCCAGGAGCTTGATCTGCTTGCTCACGACCGGCTGGGAGGTGTGCAGCTTCTGCGCCGCCGCCGTGATGTTGAGACCGCTCTGGGCCACGGCGGCCAGATAGCGGAGCTGATGCAGCTTCATGGCACGGAGGTTAGCGCAACCCTGAGCGCGCGCGCGAGTTTTCGCGCGCCGCGCCGCGGTGAGGCCACAGGCCTGCGCGGGCCGATTATGTGCTCAGAATCAATCCTTCCTTCTGGGCTCGGCGCGGCGTCGATATAGTCCCGCGCATGGGAGAGTTGCTGAATCTCGATCTCGAGCAGAAGGCGGTCGCCGTGCGCGAGCGGCTGCTCGCGGCCCTCGCCACCCACGGGCGGGTGGTCTACTCGAACAGTCTCGGCGCCGAGGCGATGGTGCTCACCGACATCATCTGGACGCACGCGCCGCAGATCGACATGTTCAGCATCGACACCGGCCGCCTGCCGCAGGAGACCTACGATCTGCTCGAGAAGCTCGAGCGCCGTTATCAGCGGCCGCTGCGCCTGATCCACCCCGATGCGCGGGCGCTGGAGCAGCTGGTGGCCGCGCAGGGCGCCAACGGGTTCTATCACAGCCTGGAGGCGCGCCTGGCATGCTGCCGGGTGCGCAAGGTGGAGCCGTTCAGGCGCGCCATCGCGGACTATGCGGCGTGGGTCACGGGCGTGCGCCGCGAGCAATCCGCCGCGCGGGCCCTGACGCAGCCGCAGGAGTGGGACGAGGAGTACGGGCTCTACAAGGTGAGCCCCCTGCTCGACTGGAGCGAGGCGGAGATCTGGCAGTACATCCGGGCGCGCAAGCTGCCGTACAATTCACTGCACGATCGCCAGTTTCCCAGCATCGGCTGCCTGCCCTGCACCCGCGCGATCCAGCCGGGCGAGAGCCGGCGCGCCGGGCGCTGGTGGTGGGAGCAACCCGAGTCCCGCGAATGCGGCTTACATCCCAGAGTGCGCCATGCGGCCGTGCAGGCCTGACGGAGCGCCCGCCCGAGATGGATTACCTGCCGGTCTTCCTGCAACTGCGCGCGGCGCGCGCGGTCATCGTCGGCGGTGGGCGGGTGGCGGCGCGCAAGGCGGATCTGCTGCTGCGGGCCGGCGCACGCGTGATCGTCGTCGCGCCACGGCTGCACGAGGATCTCGATAGCGCTGTCGCGAGCGGCGAGCTGACGCACCTTGCGGAAAGCTTCGCGCCCGCGCATCTGCAGGGCGCGGCGCTCTGCATCGCCGCGACCGATCGCGAAGAAGTCAACATCGCCGTTTCCGAAGCGGCGCGTGCGCAGGGCGTACCGATCAACGTCGTCGATGACGCGTCCCTTTCCACCTTCATCTTCCCCGCCATCATCGACCGCTCCCCGGTCGTGATCGCCGTCGGCTCGGCGGGCCAGGCGCCGGTGCTCGCCCGCTGGGTGCGGGAGCGGATCGAGTCGGTGCTGCCTGCGCGCCTGGGCGCGCTCGCCCGCTTCATGGGCGAGCGCCGCGGCAGCGTGGGGCGGGCGCTCGGCGCGGCGGCGCGCCGCGGCTTCTGGGAGCGCATCGTGCGCGGTCGCGCGGGCGCTCGGGTGCTGGCCGGTGACGAGCCGGCGGCCGAGCGGGCCTTCCAGGCGGAGCTGTTGACTTCCCAGCTCACCACCTGCGCGGCCACCGGCGCCAGCGCGCTCGGCGAGGTCTACCTCATCGGCGCCGGTCCCGGCGATCCGGACCTGCTCACGCTGCGCGCGCTGCAGCTGCTGCAACAGGCCGACGTGGTGCTCTACGACCGTCTGGTGCCGGCGGCGGTGCTGGACCGCGCCCGGCGCGAGGCCCGCCGGATATTCGTCGGCAAGGCGCACGGCGCAGCGGGCGAGCACACGCCGCAGGAGCAGATCCACGCGCTCATGATCCGCTTGGCCCGCCAAGGGCTCAAGGTGGCGCGGCTGAAGGGCGGCGACCCGTTCATCTTCGGACGCGGCGGTGAGGAGATCGAGGAGCTCGCGCGCCACGGCATTCCGCACCTCGTCGTGCCCGGCATCACCGCGGCGCTCGGCGCGGCCGCGAGCGCAGGCATTCCGCTCACGCTGCGCGCCCTCTCCCAGAGCGTGACCTTCGTCACCGCGCACGCCGCGCAGGACGATTCCCTCGACTGGCGCTCGCTCGCGCGGGCGGGACAGACGGTGGTCTTCTACATGGGCGTCGGCAGACTCGAGTCCATCACGCGGCGCCTGTGCGCCGCCGGCGCCGACGACAATCTGCCCGCGGCGCTCATCGAGCGCGCGACCCTGCCCGGGCAGCGGGTCCTGCGCGGTACACTGGCTGACATCGCCATGCGCGGCGGCCAGGCGGGTATCTCCTCGCCCGCCCTGCTCATCGTCGGGGAGGTCGCGGCCATCGCGGCCGCCGGCGACGCGGCCGTCGCCACGGCACGGGCGGCGCTCGAGACGGCCGCCGACCTGAATCAACCGATTTGACCGGGAGAGCTCGAGCATGCGAGACGGCTTCGTCGAGTCCGTCGGCCATACGCCCCTGATCCGGCTGCGCCGCCTCAGCGAGGAGACCGGCTGCGAGGTGTTGGGCAAGGCGGAGTTCATGAACCCCGGCGGCTCCGTGAAGGATCGCGCCGCGCGGGCCATCGTGCTCGCGGCCGAGCGCGACGGGCAGCTCGCTCCGGGCGGCACCGTGGTCGAGGGCACGGCGGGCAATACCGGCATCGGCCTCGCGCACGTGTGCAACGCGCGCGGCTACCGCTGCGTCATCGTCATGCCCGACAACCAGTCGCCGGAAAAATACCAGCTGCTGGAGGCGCTCGGCGCCGAGGTCCACAGGGTGCCCACCGTCCCCTACAGCAATCCCAACCAGTATCAGAAGGTCTCGCAGCGGCTCGCCGCGAGCCTGCCGAACGCCATCTGGGCCAATCAATTCGACAACACCGCCAATCGCCGCGCCCACCTGGAGACCACCGGCCCGGAGATCTGGGAGGCGACCCAGGGACGGGTGGACGCCTTCGTCGCCGCCTCGGGCACGGGCGGCACGTTCGCGGGGGTCTCCGAGTACCTGAAGTCCCGCCGCCAGTCAGTGCGCTGCGTGCTGGCCGACCCCCCCGGCAGCACTCTCTACGAGTACGTCCGCAGCGGCACGCTGAAGGCAACAGGATCGGGCTCGATCACGGAGGGCATCGGAATCGGCCGCGTCACAGCCAACCTCAAGGACGCACCGATCGACGACGCCGTGCACATCGAGGATGCGGAGACGGTGCGCTTCGTCTATCGGCTGTTGCGGGAGGAGGGTCTCTTCCTCGGCAGCACCAGCGGCATCAACGTCGCGGCGGCCGCACGGGTCGCGCGCCAGCTCGGGCGCGGCCATACGGTGGTCACGATTCTCTGCGATGGCGGCGCGAAGTATCAGTCGCGCCTCTTCAATGCCGACTGGCTGCGGCAGCGCGATCTGCTCGACGCGATCGACCGGCCCGCCGCGAGGGCGCCGATCGCCCTCGAGACGATCATGGTGGCCTGAGCCGCGGCGGCTCAGGCCGCCGACTTCTCGGCCTTGCCCTTCTCCTTGCCTTTGCCTTTCTCCTCATCCTTTTCAGACGGACGGGGCGCGGGCTTCGGGCTGTCCGCCGGGGCGGCGAGCGCCACTTCCAGCGCCTCCGAGACCCGCTCCACCCAGACGAGCTCCAGCATGGAGCGGGCGCTCTGCGGGATGTCCTCGAGGTCGCGGCGGTTGCGAGCCGGCAGGATGACCTTGCGGATGCCGGCCCGGGCGGCGGCGATGGTCTTCTCCTTGATGCCGCCGACCGGCAGCACCAGGCCCCGCAGGCTGATCTCACCGGTCATCGCCACGTCCGGTCGCACGGGACGGCGCTTCAGCAGCGAGGCGAGCGAGACGAACATGGCCACTCCCGCGCTCGGGCCGTCCTTGGGGATGGCGCCCGCGGGGACGTGCACGTGGATGTCGCTCTGGTCGAAGAGCTTCGGATCGATGCCGAGCTCGGCGGCCTGCGCCTTCACCAGGCTGAGCGCCGCCTGCGCGGACTCCTTCATGACATCGCCGAGCTGGCCGGTCAGGATCAGCTTGCCGTTGCCCGGCATGCGCGCGCACTCGACGAAGAGGATGTCGCCGCCCACCGGCGTCCAGGCGAGCCCGGTGGCGACGCCGGGGACGGAGGTCCGCTGCGCCACTTCGTTCTCGAAGCGCGTCGGGCCCAGCACCTCGGCGACGTCCTGCGCCTCGAAGCGCACGCTCGTCTCCTTGCCCTCGGCGATGCGCATGGCGGCGCGCCGCAGCAGCGCGCCGATCTGCCGCTCGAGACTGCGGCAGCCCGACTCGCGCGTGTACTCGCGGATCACCCGCGACAGCGCCGCATCCGACAGGCTCGCCTGCGCGGGCTGCAGGCCGTTGGCCTTCAGCTGCCGCGCCACCAGGTAGCGCTTGGCGATCTCGAGCTTCTCCTCCTCGGTGTAGCCGGTGAGCTCGATGATCTCCATCCGATCGCGCAGTGGCCCGGGAATGGTCTCGAGCACGTTGGCCGTGGCGACGAAGAGGACGTGGCTCAGATCGAACGGCAGTCCGAGGTAATTGTCGCGGAAGGTCGAGTTCTGCTCCGGGTCGAGGACCTCGAGCAGCGCCGAGGCCGGATCGCCCTGGAAGCTGGCGCCGAGCTTGTCGATCTCATCGAGCATGAAGACCGGATTGCGGGTGCCGGCCTTGCGCAGCCCCTGGACGATGTTGCCGGGCATCGCGCCGACATAGGTGCGCCGGTGCCCGCGGATTTCCGCCTCATCGTGCACGCCGCCCAAGCTCGCGCGCACGAACTTCAGGCCGAGCGCGCGGGCGACGCTCTGGCCGAGGGAGGTCTTGCCGACGCCGGGGGGCCCGACGAAGCAGAGGATGGGACTTCGGCCCTGCGGATTGAGCTTGCGGACCGCGAGATACTCGAGGATGCGCCGCTTGACCTTCTCCAGGCCGTAGTGGTCCTCGTCGAGCACGCGCCGTGCGCGCTCGATGTCGATGTCCTCGACGTCCGCCCGGCTCCAGGGCAGCGCCACCAGCCATTCCAGGTAGGTGCGCACCATGCCGTGCTCGGGGCTCGCCTCGCTCATCCGCTCCAGCCGCTTCAGCTCCTTGCGCGCGTGCTCGTCGGCCTCGGCGGGCATGTGCGCCTGGCTGATCGCCTCGGCGAGCTCGGCGATGTCGCCGCCCGCCCCCTCCCCTTCACCCAGCTCCTTCTGCAGCTGATGCAGCTGCTCGCGCAGCACCGCCTCGCGCTGGCGCTCGCCGAGCGCCGCCTGGGTCTGCTCGCTGATGTCGCGGGTGATCTTGAGCACCTCCACGCGATGCGCCAGCAGCTTCACGACCTTGTCGAGGCGCTCGCGCAGGTCGAGCGTCTCGAGCAGCTCCTGCTTCTCCTGCGCCTTGACGTCCATGAAGCTCACGATCAGGTCCGCGAGCTGCCCCGGCGAGTCGATGCCGCGAATGGTCCGCGACAGCTCCGCCGGCACCTGCGGCAGCAGCGAGAGCGCCTCCACGGCGCGCTGCTTCAGCAGATCCATCCGCGCCTCGATGTCGGCGCCGCGCGCGGGCGGCTCCTCCAGCGTCTCGATGCGGGCGGCGAGGAACGGGCTCTCGCGCACGACCTCGAGCAGGCGGAAGCGGCTCTCGCCCTGACACACCAGGTGATGCGCGCCGTCGGGCGCGGTCACGTAGCGCACCACGGTCGCGAGCACGCCGAGCGGATAGAGGTCGGCGACCGCCGGTTTCTCCTCGCCTGGATCGCGCTGCAGCAGCAGGCCCACCTTGCGGCCGGTGCGCACGGCCTCCTGCGCGGCGGCGATGCTCTCCTCCCGTCCCAGGGTCACCGGCAGCACGATGCCGGGAAAGAGCACCACGTTGCGCAGCGCCACGATCGGCACGGCGTCCGCCGGCAGCGGCGGCAGCTCGATGCGCGAGGTCGAAGGGTTCTGGTCGGTATCCGCCATGTTGACTCTCTCTTTAGCGGGCGGCCTCGCGGCTGAGGCGAACCTCGAGGCAACCGTTCTCGTACCGGCTGGCCGCCAATCTGAGCGGCACGCCCGCCAGCGGAATGCGCCTGAGGAAGCGTCCGTGCGGGATCTCCAGGCGGCGGATCACCGCGCCGGGAGCGCCGAGCCTGAGCGGGCGCATGGCGCTCAAGGTGAGCTCGGTCGGCTCGATCGTCAGACTGATCTCCTCGGGCACGACGCCGGGCAGCGCGAAGAGCAGGATCAGGCCCTCGGCGGTCTCCTGGATGTCGACCGGCGGCTCCCAGACCGCCGTGTCGGCCCCCGGCCCGAGGTAGCGCAGGAACTGCCGCTGGAGCCGATCGGCCCGGTCCAGGACCTCACAGGCCTCCGCCCACATCCAGCCGTATTGCCGCTCGCTGTTCATGCCCCTGTCCGCGCCGCAAACTCCGCACCCAAGCATTGGAGATGCGGCCGGATGGGGGCAAGTCAAGACAAGTACGTATGAGTGTGCGGCCCGCGGGCCTCGACCCTGGCGAAGTCCGCGCCCACGTCCGGCGGGGAGGGATCGGCCGCGGCCGACGCGTGGCGCCGGGCGCGGCCCTCGAGAGCCGCCGACGCTCGTCGGCAGCCGCGGCCACGGCGGCGGGCGCCGCGATGGCCTCAATCCAGAGGCGCCGCGCCTACCAGGTATTCGGCTCCCAGTTCTGCTCGGTGCCGTCCTTGAGCTCCCCGGCGGAGATGGTGTTGGCGTCCTTGAAGTAATACGGCGGCACCGGCAGGTTCAGCGGCGCGGGCGAGCCGTCCATCACGCGGCCCGAGAGGTCGTAGCGTGAGCCGTGGCAGGGACAGAAGAATCCGCCCGGCCAGCCGGCGGGCAGGTCCGGCGCGTTCACCTGCGGGCGGTACTTCGGAATGCACCCGAGATGGGTGCAGATGCCGACCACCACGAGGTACTTGGGATTGATCGCGCGGGCGATCGGATTCCAGGAAGAGAGGTGAGGCGCCTGCTGGTCCTCCTTCGACAGCGGATCCTTCAGCTGGCCGTTGAGCTTCGGCAACTCCGCGAGCTGCGCCTCGGTGCGGTGCAGCACCCAGACCGGCCGCTGGCGCCACGAGGCGCTCATCATCTGGCCGGGCGCCAGCTTGGAGATATCGATGGTGACGGGAGCGCCGAGCGCGCGGGCCGTCTCGCTCGGCTCCAGTGACTCGATGAACGGCACCGCGGCAAGTGCGACGCCGGCGGCGCCCACGGCTGCCGTGGTGGCAGTGAGCAACCGCCGTCGATCGAAGTCGGGCTCTCCGTCCTCGATCGGCTTGCCGGGCATTGCGGGTGCGTTCTCGGTCATGCTCGAGTCCTCCGCCATCAGCGTGGTGGCAATCCGCTAATGGTAGCGGCCCCGCTCGCCCGCGTCACCTGCCGCTCAGCTGCGCCACCCGGAAAGCCGCTCCGTGAACACCTGCAGGAATCGGTTCGCGCGATTGCCGTCCATCACCCGATGGTCGATGGTCAAGGTGGCATAGCAGCGGGGACGCACCGCGATGAGGTCCTGGCCGCCCTGCTCGACCACCACCGCGCGCTTCTCGAGCTTGCCCAGGCCGAGAATGGCCGATTGCGGCTGCGGGATGATGATGGGAGCCGCCAGCAGACTGCCGCTGACGCCGTGATTCGAGAGCGTGAACGTGCCGCCGCGGACATCGCCGGGCGCGAGCGCGCCGTCGCGTGCGCGGCGCACCAGATCCTCCAGGCGGCGCGCGGTCTCGAGCAGGTCGAGCGACTCGACATGGCGCAGGACCGGCACCACCAGGCCCGCCGCCGCGGCGGTGGCGATCCCGAGATGGATGGCGTCGTAGACCTCGAGGGCGGAATCGGTCCAGCGGCTGTTCGCCTCGGGGACGTCCCGGATGGCGGTAACGGCTGCCAGCGCGAAGTACGCCGTCAGAGTCAACGTCACGCCCTGGCGTGCGAAGTCCTCACGGTGTCGCTGACGATGAGCGAGCACTTCACCCAAGTCGACCTCGAACACCGTCGTAACATGCGGCGCCGTATGAAGCAGGCTCTCGACCATGCGAGCGGCGATCCGCTTGCGGACCGGCGAATGCGGCAGCCGATGCGTCGCCAGGTCATCCACGCCGTCCGCGTCGGCCGAAATCCGCGCGGCGTCCGGTGAGGCGGCCGCCGCCTGTTCGGAGGTTCCATCCGCGCCGCGGATGGGGCGAGAGGGCGTCGAGACCTCCCGAAGCACGTCCGCGACGGTGATCCGCCCTCCCTCGCCCGTGCCCCGCACCGCCGCCGGCTCCAGCGCATGCTCGGCAAGCAGACGGCGCACGGCGGGGCTCAGCTGCCGGGCCGCGGCGCCGGCGCGCGAACCGGTCTCGTCGGTTGCCGCGGTCTCGGGCCTCCGGCGACCGGCGGGAGTGCCCGGGTCCACCACCGCGGCTCGGGACTCGCCCGCGGATGCCACCGCGCCGCCCGTCGCCGCCGGTCGCTGCGCCGCGGCAGCGGCGGGCGCGATCCGGCCGAGAAGATCGCCGGGCGCCACCTCTTCCTGCTCGTGCTTGAGGATCTCGGCCAGCACGCCGGCGCCGGGCGCGGCCACCTCGACGGTGACTTTGTCGGTCTCGAGCTCGACCAGCGGCTCGTGCTCGGCGACCGGCTCGCCGATCGCCTTCAGCCAGCGCAGCACCTGCGAGCGCGTGCCCTCCTCCTGCCCGGCGGGCACCCTGACATCCACACTCGGGACCGTTGCCGACATGACTCAGAGACTCGCGAGGTGCTGAATGGCGCGCGTGATCGATTCCACCCCGGGAACGACCGCATCGAGCAGCCGCGGGCTGTGGGGGCTCGGGATGTCGGGCATGGCCAGTCGCTCGATCGGCGCATCCAGACTGAAGAAGGCCTCCTTCGCCACGCAGGCGGCGATCTCGGCCCCGAAGCCCGCGGTGACATTGTCCTCGTGCACGATCAGACAGCGGCGCGTCTTGCGCACGGAGGCGAGCACGGCCTCCCGGTCCCAGGGAGAGAGCGTGCGCAGATCGAGTACCTCCGCCTCGACGCTCGAGGCGGCGGCCGCCCGCTCGCACCGCTCCACCATGGCGCCCCAGGTGACGACCGTCAGCTCGGTCCCCGCGCGGATGCACCGGGCCACGCCGAAGGGGACGACGTAGTCGTCCCCGGGATACGGGCGCCGCGCCCAGGCGCCATCCAGGAGCGCGCGATGCTCGAAGAAGAGCGTCGGGTCGTTGCCCCGCAGTGCGCTGCGCAGCAGCCCCGTCGCATCCTCCGCGTTCGACGGTACCGCCACGCGCCAGCCGATGGCGTGCACGAACGCCACCTCGTTGGTCTGACTGTGCCACGGGTCGCCGCACTTGAAGAACCCGCCCGGGATGCGCACCACCATCGGCGCGGCGAAGCGGTTGCGGGTCCGCCAGCGCATCGTGCCGCAGTCGTTCAGCTGCTCGGTGGCGGGATCGGCGTATTTGCGGAACTGGATCTCCGGGACCGGCAGCAGGCCCGCGAGCGCGAGCCCGACGGCGCGCCCGATGATGCCCTCCTCCGAGAGGCTGGTGTCGAACACGCGCGCCGCGCCGTGCTTCTCCTGCAGCCCGAGCGTCGCGCCGTGCACGCCGCCCTTCGGTCCGACGTCCTCGCCAAACACCACCATCCTGGGGTTCAGGGCGAGCTCCGCATCGAGCGTGCGCCGGATCGCCGTCAGCATGTTGATGCGGGTGGGCTCCGGGCGGGGGTCGCGCGCGCCGGGCGGCAACACGTGGCGGGCCGCGGCCAGTCCGCCCTGCTCCTGCACCTCCGCTGCACCGTCCGCGGCGGACTCCGAGAACACGTAGCGCGTCACCTGGGCGACGTCCGGGTGCGGCCGTGCCAACGCCCGCTCCAGCGCCGCCTCCACGTCGCGGCGCGCCTCGCTCGCCAGGCGACTCCACTCCTCCTCCGACAGAGTGCGCGGGACGAGGAAGCGCTGCAGCCGATGCAGCGGGTCGCGCGCACGCTCGAGCGAGAGGGTCTCGGCCGTCTTGTACGCCTGGGTATCCTGTCCGGAGTGTCCGCAGAGCCGCGGCACCGTCAGCCGCAGGAGCACCGGGCCGTGACGCTCGCGCACGGCCTGCACCGCTTCGGCCACCAGCTGCGCTGCCTGGGACGGATCGGCCCCGTCGCCCTCGAGCAGGCGAAGGCCGCAGAAGGAGCGCAGGTTGGCGGCGATGTTGCCGCCGGGGGTCTGCAGCTGCGAAGGCACGGAGATCCCGAAGCCGTTGTCCTCGATATAAAAGAGCAGCGGCAGCCGCAGCGTGGTCGCCATCGTGAGCGCCGACCAGAAGCCCCCGGTCGCCACCGAGGCATCTCCGCCGAGCACGACCGCGATGCTGCGCTCGTAACCGGCATCCGCCAGGGTCTCGCGGTGATATCGGATGGCCTGCGCCCAGCCGGCCGCGGGAGTGTACTGGGCACCGACGCCGCCGCACGCGGGCAGCACCGTGGCTGCGCCCCGCGAGGGCTTGTTGAACACCACCCCGATGTCGCGGCCGCCACTGAACGAGCCCGCGCGCGCAAGCGGCCCCGCCAGCGCCTCCTCGAGGTCCACGCCCAGCGCCAGCATGAGCGGGCGCGAGCGGTAGTACACGGTGACCCCGTCGTGGGGATCGGTCAGCTGCAGCCCGAGGAGGATCTGGGCGAAGTCGTGGCCGCGCGCCGAGAACTGGTAGAGGACCTGCCGCTCGGGCAGGAGCCGCGACTCCTCGAGATCATCCAGGGCGCGGGAGGCGTGCAGCAGGTACGCGACCCGCCGCCAGTCCGGCTCCCGATCGGGGGATGGCACGGCCCCGCCCGGGCGGGGGACCGAAGAAGCAGCAGCCGGCATGGGAATCCCGTGGATCGCTGAGCCCGCCGATAGCCTAGGGCCGGCGTCGGGAAATGAGCTTTCGTTCATTGCGTATCGGCAGTGCTATACGGCAATATCCTTGCGCCAACCACCGGATATCGATGCCCATCATGCCGAAGTCGCTCGACCGCCTGGATTGCCGCATTCTCGATGAGCTGCAAGCGGACGCGCGCATCTCCAATCAGGAGCTGGCGCAGCGCGTGGGCCTCTCGCCCGCGCCCTGCTGGCGGCGCCTGCGCCGGCTGGAGGAGGAAGGATTCATCACCGGCTATGCGACCCTGCTGTGCGCGCCGGCCATCGGCCTGCCGATCCAGGCCTACGCCCTGGTGTCGCTCGAGAACCACCATCCGCAGACGGTGCGCCAGTTCGATCAGCTCGTGCACGAGCGGCCGGAGGTGCTCGAGTGCCACTCGATGAGCGGCCCCAACGACTATCTGCTGCGCATCGTCGCGGCGAGCATGGAAGCCTACGAGCAGTTCCTCTCGACCCGCGTGCTGCAGCTGCCGGGCGTGAGGTCGGTCAACACGAGCTTCGTGCTGCGCACGAAGAAGTCCACCACCCGCCTGCCCGTGGCGCCGGCGACCGAGTCCTAGTCGAGCTGATGCATCTCCTCGGGGGACAGGCGTAGCGCCGCGGCGGCGACGTTCTGCTCCAGATGCTCGATGGAGCCCGTTCCGGGGATCGGCAGCATCACGGTCGAGCGCCCGAGAAGCCAGGCGATCGCCGCCTGACCAACCGAGACGCCGTGGCTCGCGGCGATCTTCCCGAGCGCGCCGCCGGCATCCTGCGCATGCCGGCCGGAGCCAAGCGGCGCCCACGGCAGGAAGGCGATGGCCCGGCTCTCGCAATATCCGAGCACATCCTCGGCGTGCCGGTCTTCGAGGTTGTAGCGGTTCTGGACCGAGACGATCGGAGTCAGCCGCTCGCAGCGCTGCAGCTCCGCGAGGCTGACGTTGGAGACGCCGATGTGCCGGATCTTGCCTTCGCTCTTCAGGCGCACGAGCTCGCCGATCGAGTCCTCGAGCGGCACGTTCGGATCCGGCGCGTGCAGCTGATAGAGGTCGATCCGATCGCGACGCAGGCGACGCAGACTCGATTCGCACGCCTTGCGCAGGTGCTCCGGGCGGCCGTCGCGGTCCCAGCGCTCCGGACCGGGGCGCACGAGGCCGCCCTTGGTGGCGATGACCAGGTCGGCGGGATACGGGTGCAGCGCCCGCGCGATCAGGTTCTCACTGACCTCCGGGCCGTAGGCGTCGGCCGTGTCGATGAAGTTCACGCCGAGGCGCGCCGCGCGCTGCAGCACGCGCACCGCGGTGGCCACGTCGGGCGGCTCGCCCCAGACACCCGGGCCGGTGATGCGCATCGCACCGAAGCCGAGGCGGTGAATCGTCAGGTCGGCGCCGAGCACCAGTTGGCCGGCAGCCGAGGCATTCATGTTGGTATTCATCGCAACCTCCACCCGCGGGGCGAGCAAGCCCCATGCCGCCGCCAGCGCATTCCGTGGCTCGGCGCGTCAGGCCCGGCCCGGCTCCTCGGATGAGCGCCGCAGATAGCGCGCCAGCGGCTCCGGCGCCCCCACCTCCAGCCCCTGGACGTAATCGACACCGAGCGCCTCGAGCTGGCGGCGCACGTCCGCATTCTCGACGCACTCGGCGACCGTGGCCAGCCCGAGCGCCTGTCCGAGCGCGTGAATCGCCCTGACCATGGCGCGCGAGACCGAGTCGTAGGCCATGCTGCGAACGAAGGCGCCGTCGATCTTCAGGTAGTCGACCGGCAGCTGCTTCAGGTACATGAAGGAGGACATGCCGCGGCCGAAGTCATCGAGCGCGAAGGCGCAGCCGAGCCGGCGCAGCGAGTTGATGAGCGCCGATGTCTCGG
>Ga0187809_10000874_pt1 | contig 14934 bp, 12 predicted proteins | sample NC_wetland_sal_i_8_FD_132415 | JGI IMG/M metagenome (GOLD analysis project Ga0187809, IMG submission 132415) | Wetland sediment microbial communities from Neuse River Estuary, North Carolina, USA - ASW_4 | ecosystem: Environmental > Aquatic > Freshwater > Wetlands > Sediment | place: USA: North... | reverse complement strand
GGCGTCACTGATCGTCGACGGCGCCCAATGTGGGTCGCGGCCGAGGTAGCGCAGGAGAGCGGCCGCCGCGTCGTCGTCCGGCTGCGGTGAAAGCGCTGCCGCATAGGCAAATCCGCGCAGCGAGTCTGCGGTCGCCTGTGCCGCGGGCGTCAGCTGCTCGGCGAGTTCTGCGGTCAACGGCGAAGGTTGCCGGGTCGCGACCGCGACGTCCCAAGCGTGCACGGCCGCGTCGAGCGCGCAAGCCGCGGCGGCAATGGCCAGCGGCAGCGTCGGCACGGGCGGCAGCGGGGTGGCCACCCACTCACCACCGACCTTCGCCCATGTCACCGTCGCTGCGGAGATCGCCTCGCCGACGATCGCGTCGACGCCTTCGTCCATGTTCCGCGGAGGGTCGAACGGGTTGTACGCAGGCGTCGCGGCGTCGCCCACGGACGCCGCCCACGCGTGCTGGTCGCCGGCGGCGTGAAAGAGCACCTGGGCGACCGTCCACTGTGAGCACGGCGTTGGGTCGTCGAACGCGTCGAGGGATACACCGGCGGCCACGTTGCCCAGCGCGGCAAGGGCGGTGTCGCGCACGGGATACGGCATGGTGGTGTCCTTCCGGTGCGTCGTGGTCGGGTTACTGCGTCTTCTGCTTGCCTCGCGCGGCAGCGTCACGGATGAGTCGGACGGCGTCGGCCGCGCCGCCGCTCCACGCCGGACCGTGGCCGGGCAAAACCCAAGTGGCGTCGACCTTTTCGATGAGATCGAGCGAATGGATCGCTTCGTCGGGCTGCAGGGTGAACGGCGCCGGCTTCGGGCCGGTGGCGCCGGTCAGCACGTTGCGAGTGGTCATCTCGTCACCGACGAACAGCGCGTCGACCATCGGGACATGCACCGAGACGCTGCCCGGCGTGTGGCCAGGGGTGTGGATGATCTGCGGCTTGCCTGGGACGTCGAGCACATCGCCGTCCGACATGGTCTGCAAATGTTCGGCGGGTGGGATGCGCAAGCCGCCGTGGCGGGCGGAGTACCAGAGGAAGCCGAGCAACGGCCCGGCTTTGACCGGCCCCCAACCGGAGTTGGCTTTCTTCACCTTCAGTTGCGCGCGTTCGACGTCGGCGGCGTGCACGTAGGCGGCGACGCCCTTTTCGCGATGCAGCCGCGCGGCGAATCCGATGTGGTCGGTGTCGCCATGAGTGAGCACCAGCGCGCGCACGTTGTCGAGCGTCTTGCCGATCGCGGCGAGCTCGGCGTCGAGCAACTTCCAATACCCAGGCAGGCCGGCGTCGACGATGGTGACGTCGTCACCGTCGACGATGAGGTAGCTGTTGACGACGTCGGAGCCGATGCGGCGCAGGCCACCGGAGATCTGCATGAGAAGGCCCTCCTGTCACCCGAAAAGTCGCCACTGAAGCGTGCCGAGGGCGACGTCGCAGAGCGTACCTTGACTTGATAGGAAACGCACCCTAACGTAGCCGCCATGGCCGTCGCAACGCAGGTCGAAGGCAAGACGCGATCCCGTCGTCCGGCGGCGGAGACGCGCGAGCACATCCTCGCGATCGCCGCCGAACTCTTCTATTGGGAAGGCATTCGGGCCACCGGCGTCGACACCGTCGCGGCTCGCGCCGAAGTCGCGCCCACGACGCTCTATCGACTGTTCGCGTCGAAAGACGACCTCGTCGCGGCCTATGTGGAGCGTTGCAGCAAGACCTATCGAGACCGGCTGACCGCGGTCACATCAGCTGCGGCCGGCGGCGCGCGACAGCGGATCCTCGCCGTCTTTGACGCGTTTACCGACGAGGCGCTGTCGGAGTCATGTCGCGGCTGTCCGTTCATGATGGTGCTCGCCGAGTTCCCCGACCGCCGGCATCCGGCGCACAAGGCGGCCGTCGCCCACAAAACGTGGGTGCGAAAGCTGTTCAAGAAACTCGTCGGCGAACTCGCTCATGAGTCGCCGATGCACGATCCCGACGGCGTCGCCGACCAACTCGCCCTCGTCGCCGACGGCATTTACGGCTCGGTGCAGTCGCTCGGCGCCTCCGGCCCGGCGCAACACGGCCGCGCGTGCGCCGAGATCGTGCTCGAAGCCGCGACGACATCGTGATCGCGCGGATCGCACGTGCGGGGGCAGTGCGATCCGCGCGATTTGCGTCGCAGCCAGCTCGCCCGCATCGTCGCAGAGCTGGGTGGCTGGTGATGCCCCAAGCGTCAAAATCCAATGGATTCCCGCACGAGCAGCACGATGCCGCGACCGGGCTCGGGTTCGGCGTTGAGAATGAGCAGCCGGTTGACGGCACTGGGTTGCCCGTAAGCGTTCATCGCCCGGTCGCTCTCCAGCGGAAGGCAGTGCTCTTCAACGCGACGCAGCGCGGTGCTCAGATCGGGCACCACCTTTTGCGAGCCCACAACCCAAACACAGCGACGCGATCCTCCGGCATAGCCGGGGAGTTGGCTCCCACTAGCCGAGGCGATCACCAGCGACCCCGTTTCGGTGACCGCATGCACGCTGCCCACGATGACATCGGGCGTCGACATCAGCCGCCAGATCTCGGCGAGTTGAGTCGCGCGGTCCATCGCCTGCCCGCGCCGCCTGATCGCGTCGTACCGCCCACTGCCGTTGATGTCTTCGTCGATGCCCGACAGCCGGAGGGTCTCGCTGGCCCCGGTGAACACGCTCGCGCCTTCGGGAACGAGGTCGCGAATGCGCCCGCGTGCCGCGGTCACGTCGTCCAGTATTTCGACGGTGAAACCGTGCGAGGTCAATGCGGCGGCCGCGCGCTCGAGACGCTGCGCGGTCGCGGGTTCGGCGAACGATGTCGTCGGCGTCGTGCCGGTCATAGAGCCCTCCAGGTTGATTTGTCCTGGCAGTTCGACGAAATAGCGCATCGCAAGGTGACGCCGGCACGTCACCTCACACATCGGTTGGCCGTCTTGTCGTAGTGGTGACGGCACAGTGAGCACAGGAGGTCGACGAAACGATGAGCGTGGACAACGCCGGGGTGACGGGGGAGCAGCGTCGGTTGATCAACCTCGCGTACCGGATGCTCGGTTCGTTGAGTGAGGCCGAGGACGTCGCTCAGGAGACCTACGCTCGCTGGTTCGCCATGTCGGACGACGACCGGAAATCGATCGATTCGCCCGCGGCCTGGCTGACGACGGTGGCCAGTCGCATTTGCCTCACCCTGCTGGGCTCCGCCCGAGCACGGCGGGAGCGCTACGTCGGCGAGTGGATCCCCGAGCCGCTCGCTGATCGCGCCGAATGGCGAGATGAGCGGATCGGCGCCCGCCCGATCGACCCGGCTGACCGGGTGACGCTCGACGAGTCGGTCAACTTGGCGTTGCTCGTCGTCCTCGACTCGATGACGCCAGCGGAGCGGGTCGCCTTCATCTTGCACGACGTCTTCCGGTACTCGTTCGCCGAAGTCGCCGAGATCGTCGGCCGGACGCCCGCGGCGTGTCGAAAGCTCGCGTCGTCCGGTCGCCGTCGGGTTTCGGCCGCGCAGGCGCCGGCGCCGCCCAGCGCGAAGCGGGCCGAGATCGTCCGCAAGTTCAAAACGGCGTGGGAGGCGAAGGACATTCACGCTTTGATCGGCTTGCTCGACCCCGACGCCACGGCGACCGCCGACGGCGGCGGTCTTGCGGTCACCTTCCTGCGCCCGATTCACGGCGGCGCGCCGATCGCACACGCCTGGGTCGAAATCGCCAAGCGCGCGACGAGCGACATGAGAGTGCTCGAGCGGACGGTGAACGGCCAGCCCGGTCTGGTGGCTCTGCAAAACGGCGTCACAGTGACCGTGTTCGCCTTCGACATCGCCGGCGACCGGATCAAGAACATCTGGGTGGTGCGCAACCCCGAGAAACTCCGCGGCTGGCCAGCGGCTTGAGGCCGCCGGCCAACCGACGCGAACGAGTCAGGGACGGATCTCGATGATCCGGTTGACCGGGGTGTCGACCGCGCGACGGAATCGGCTGAAGCCGCCCTGCGTCGCCACCGACTGCAGCTGCTCATCGGTCGCCTGGGCCCCCAATGCCCAGCCGCCCTTTTGCGAGCGCGCGGAGGGCGTGCAGATCAGCGTCGACGCCGAATAGAAGAGCCGGCCGACCGGGTTGATGTTCGCCTCGACCGCGTCACCGGCCATCGGCTCGACGAGCAGCCAGGTGCCGTCGGACGCCAACGCGGAGCGGATGTGTCGAGCCGCCCCCACCGGGTCGCCCATGTCGTGCAGCGCGTCGAAGACGCACACCAGCCCGTAGCCGGCGCCGTCGAAGTTCTGCGCCGACGCGACTTCGAACCGCACCCGATCGGCAACCCCCGCCTTCACCGCGGCTGCCCGAGCCGCGTCGATCGACGCGGGGTGGATGTCGAACCCGACGATCGTCGAGTTCGGATACGCCTGCGCGAGCAGGATCGTCGAGGCGCCGTGGCCGCAGCCGACGTCCGCCACCGTGATGCCGACGGTCAGCTTCGCCTCGACGCCGTCCAAGGCCGGGATCCACGTCGAAACCAGGTTCGCCGCGTAGCCAGGCCGGAAGAACCGCTCGACGCCGACGTACAGGTCGTGGTGGTGGTCGCCCCAGCCGACGCCGTCGCCGGCGCGGAACGCCGCGGTCAGCTTCTCCTCGTCCTTGAACAACGAGGCGGCCAAGAACACGCCCGCCGCCAAGAAGGTCGGCGACGCCTCGTCGGCCAGACAGGCGCGCTGTTCCGGCGTGAGGTGGTAGCGGCGGGTGGCCGGGTCGTACTCGCAATACCCCGACGCCGCCTGCGCGTTCAGCCACTCCTGGGTGTAGCGCTCGTCGCAGTCCGCCGCCGCGGCGATCTCCCGCGCGGTGGCCGGCCCGACGTCGCCGACCGCCCGGTACAGCCCGAGCCGGTCGCCCACCGCGACCGTCACGGCGTGGTGGGTCGCGGCCAGGTCGTTGATGAACTTGTGCATGAAATCGCCGAGCGCGGCCTGGTCAAGCTCCTCGAGAACCGTCATGCTCATGTCTGCTCCTTCAGTCGCCTTGGGGTTGGGTCGCCGACCGCAGCCAGCCACGCCGCTGGCGCGCACGGGGCCTTGTCCCGGACGACGTCAGCGGCGGCGCGCGCTCGGCGAGCGCGTCGCGCCGTCCGCGCGTCGTCCAGCAACTCAGATCGGCGAACGGCGGCGCGCTCGGCGATCAACAGTCCGGTGAACATCTGCGGCTCCTGGCTTGGTGTGTGAAGTCGGCGCGTTCGACGCTCCCGGAAGGGCGAGCCGCTGCCATCCGTGCCGACCACGGGACCACCACGTAGCCGGCACGGGTTCACATCCGCGGGTGGGCGAACCGGCCCTCGCACGGCAAGATGAGCCTGGTGACGCACGTGGCGCGGGTGTCTGAGCGCGAGGCCGAGGTGCTGGCCGCGCTCGGCGACCACCTGTCCAACGCGCAGATCGCCTCCCGGCTGACGCTGTCGGTGCGCACGGTCGAGACGCATGTGTCGTCGTTGCTGCGCAAGCTCGGGGTCGCGGATCGCAAGGAGCTTGCCGCGCTCGCACCCACGATGGTCGGCCTGGACGTCCCCGCCCCGGAGGTCGGGCAGGTGCGCGGGCTGCCGCCGACCTGGACGCCGTTCATCGGTCGGGTTCGCGAGCAGGGCGAGCTAGTCTCCGCGTTGAGCAGGTCGCGGTTGGTCACCCTGTTGGGTCCAGGCGGCGCCGGCAAGACGCGCCTTGCCGGTCAGGTGGCGACGCGACTTTCCGACACGTTGCCGCTTGGCGCGACGTTCGTGGGGTTGGTCAGCACCCGACCCGGATTCTTTCTGCAGACCGTGGCGTCGGTGCTCGGAGTGACGGAGCGACCCGGTGAGCCGTTGCGGGAGGCGGTGTTCGCCCGGCTGCGCCCTGGCCGCTCGTTGCTGGTGCTCGACAACTGCGAGCACCTCGTCGAGGAGACCGCCGACTTTTTGACGGCGCTGCTCGGCCACGCGACCGACCTTCTCGTGTTGGCCACCAGCCGCACCCGCATCGGCGTCGCAGGGGAGCGGGTCGTCTCGCTGTCCGGACTGTCGGTGCTGGCGGAGTCGACAGGCGGCGCCGCGGAATCAGAGGCGGTCGCGCTGTTTCTGGATCGCGCGCAGGCGTTGAACCCGCGGTTCGAGGCGGACGCCGCGGCGATCGCCGAATTGTGCGCCGCGTTGGACGGCATGCCGTTGGCGATTGAGTTGGCCACCGCGCGCAGCGCTGCTCTTGGCATCGCGGGATTGCACGCCGGGCTGGCCGACCGACTGCGCTTGCTCAGCGGCGGACGCAGTAGTGACGAACGACATCGGTCGCTGCGGGCGGTGCTCGATTGGAGTTACGACTTGCTGGACGGCGAGGAGCGGACGGCGTTGCGCCGGCTGTCGCGGTTCGCCGGCGACTTCGACGTCGAAGCGGCGAGCATCGTCACCGGGTTGCCACCAGCCGCGATCGCCGACGTCGTGGGCCGGCTCACTGACAAGAGCTTGCTCGTTCATCGGCCCGGCGGGGGCCGGTGGTCGATGCTTGAGACCGTTCGCGCGTACGCACTCGACAAGATGGCGGCGGACGGCGAAACCGCGAGCGTCACCGACCGCTATGTGCGATGGGCGGTCGAAATCGCTTCGTCCATCGAAGGAAAACTCGACCGCGGCGAATCGTGGCGCGCGGCGTTCGACGAGCTGGTCGCAGACTTGCGGGCGGCCGTCGTCCTCGCCGACAAGGAGATCGCGAGTCAATTGGCTCGCTCGTTGGGCCACCTCACCTTCGCCCGCCGTTTCCTGGCCGAGTCGCGCGCGCACTACTTGCGGGCGGCGGAGTGCACGGTCGACGACGTCCAAGCCGTTCTTGACCTTCGGTCGGCCGCTGACGTCGCGCTCGTCGAAAAGCGGGGCCAACTGCTGTACGAATACGCGGTGGCGGCCGCGTCGCGCGCGGAGGCCGCGGGCGACCGGGCCATGCAAGCGGCAGTGCTCGCCGAGGCGGTGTCGGTGGCGTCGCGCTTTCCCGCGCTCTTCGACCGCGACGTCGATCTGGCTGAACTGCAAAAGATGCTGGACGTCGCGCAGAGCGTGCTCCCGGCCGGCGACGAGTCCGCGCGGGCGGAGTTGTTGGCGGCGAAGGCGTGGACGGGAACCAGGACCGCGGAAATCCCAGGGACGGCGGAGTTTGAGGCGGCCCTTGACGCCGCGCGCCGCGCCGCCGACCCGGTGCTTGTCAGTGCGGCGCTCGACGCGCTCGGCGCGGCCAACGTCATGGAAGGGCGGCTGTTGCAAGCGCACCGCATCGGCACCGAACGCCTCGAGCTGCTCGCTGGGCTGCCCGAGCATTCGCCGCGGGCCGGCGCCGAGATACTCGACATCTTGCACATGGCGACGGAAAACGCGATCACCGCGGGGGAATTGTCGTTCGCGCTCGAGACAGCGCATCGCTTCGACGACGACAAGCTTGTCGCGGCGGCGCCGCACATGGCATGGAGCAAGCCGATCGTCCCGCTGGTGCTGCTCGGGCAGTTTGACGAGGCCATCGACTACGGAATTCGCGCGCGGGAGGCGTGGGCGGACGTCGGCCGCCCGGCGGCGCGCTGGCTGGCGCCGAGCATGTACGCCTTGGTGTTGTGCCATGAGCTGCGCGGCGATGACGGCGCGGCGTCCGATTGGCGCTCGTTTGCCAGCGTCGAACTCGCCGGCGAGCAAACGCGGAACGTGCACTTTCAGATCGCCGGCATGGTCACCTTCGTCGAGGCGCGGCTGGCGCTGCACTTTGGCCGGTGGGACGACGCAGCGCGGCTGATCGCGCACCTGCCGACCGAGGACGACGCGTGGTGGAAAGTTCGGCACTGGTATTTCGACGCGTATCCGTGGGCGGTGGCCGCGGAATTGGCAGTGGCGGCAGCGCTTCCAGACGCGGCAGCACGGGTGAGGGCGGCGCGACCGGTGGCGCGGGAGAACCGTTGGGCGGCCGCCTGTCTGGCCAGAGCCGAGGCGCGTCTGACCGGCGACGAGGCTGATGTTGAGAAGGCGCTGGCCGCCTGGGAACAACTCGGCGCGCGCTATGAAGTGGCCTGCACGCTCGCCTTGATGCCGAAGCGCCGCGCCGAGGCGACGGCTGAGTTCGACGCTCTCGACGTGCCGCCGCCACACCGGCGTTAGCCCATATTCGCAGGCGGAGGACCCGTTGCATTGACCAGTTGCGGTATCAGCCAGGGCGCGAGCCAGCGGGCGCCGGCCGAAGTGACGTGCACGCCGTCGTAACGAAGCCGCACGCCGTCGACGTACTCGGTGTAACTCGTGCCGCCGCCGTTCAGCTTCGATCCCAGGTCGACCACGCGCGCCTTGCCGGGGTGCTTGGCCGCGACCGACCGCAGGATCGCGTTGTAGGCGTCGACGCGCGACGGATTGTCTTCGGGCCACATGCCGCCGTCCGGACGCTCGCCGCGGTGGTAGTACGGCGCGGTCAAGAAGACGACAACCGCGCCGGACGAGGAGGCAGCCGCGAAAGCTTGCTCCAACTGCCCGCGCAAGTAGCTGTCGTAGGCGGGATCGCCGATGTGCGTCCACGAGTGGTTCAGCTGCTGGTCCATGACTTCCCATCGACCCACGAGAACCGCGACGACGCTGGGATGCGCGGCTGCGACGTCGGCTCGCCAGGTTGTCGACCAGTGCGCGCATTGCGGCGGCAACGTGTGCACCGCCCCGAAGTATCGATACGGCGAAAGGATCGTCACACCGCAGCCCAGGATGCCGTCGTCGACGATGGTGATGCCCGGTGTCCGTGGCAACCCTTGGCCCAAGGTGAGCGCGACCGAATCACCGAGAATCAGGATCCGCGCCGGCCCGGTCGATCGCGGGGTGGCCGCCGCCGTCGGCGTCGCCGATGCGGGCGGCGTGCCGGCAACCGCCGCGCTTGAGTTGCTGAGTCGCGACGGCGGCGGCGACGACACCGGTGGAATCGAGTCGGACGACGAAGTCATCGCCGTCGCAGTGGTCGTCGAGGAGTTGGCTGACACGCCGGACGTCGCGGTGCAGCCGACGACCACCGCGGAGGCGGAGACAAACGCCGCTGGCAGAGCCAATCGAAGCCGCCGCGGTGTGATCGCGCCGCGAAGGATGGGCTGCTCCAAGCACCGGTAAGAGACTGATGCGATCACCAGCGTGACCGCGGCACGGGACGCGAGCAAGGAGACGCCGAGCAGCCCGGTACGCCCGTGTGTCATCACCTGAAAGATCGGCCAATGCCACAGGTAGACGCCGTAAGAGATTCGGCCAAGCGCAGGCAATGGTGGAACCGCAAGCAGCCGACCGGCGACCGTCTGCGGACGGCACTCGACGCTCGCCAGCAAGACCGCGACCGCGATGGCGAAGGCGGCAAACCCGCCCTGGTAAAGCAGCGCGGTTTCGCTCGTCGCATTCGTGCACGTGACGACGACCACGACAAGAGCGGTGACCCCGGCGACTTGCGGGAGCCACCACCTTGACCGCAGCCGGTCGCGCACGGCGGGTGACGCCAACAACGCGGCTAGCGCCGCGCCGACGAGCAACGCTTGCGCGCGGGTGTCGGTGCCGAAGTACAGCCGGTCGGACGAGGCGCCGCGCCCGAACAGCATCGCCATCCAGATCGCCGATCCGACAGCGATCGCGACCGCGAACCCCGCCACCGCCTTGCGCCGACGCTTCACCACCAACCCGAGCACGACGAGCGGCCATAGCAGGTAGAACTGCTCCTCGATCGCGAGCGACCAGGTGTGCAGCAACAGAGATGGGTCGGCGAACTGCGCGAAATAGCTGGTGCGACTGAAGATGAAGTGCCAGTTGGCGACGTACAGCAGCGTTGCGATCGCGTCACCACGAAGAGCGGTTCGCTGAGCGGGGGCGAGAAACAGCGCGCCGTAAAGCGCGACGGCGGCGAGCATCGCGAACAACGCGGGCAACAGCCGGCGGGCGCGTCGTCCCCAAAAAGCGCGAAGATCGATCCGCCCAGTGCTGGCGAACTCCTTGAGCAGCAACGAGGTGATGAGGTAGCCGCTCAGCACGAAGAAGATGTCGACGCCGAGAAAGCCGCCGGGCAGCCAACCAACGCCGCCGTGGTACAGCAGTACGGCGGTCACGGCGACCGCGCGGACGCCGTCCAGCCATGGCCGTCGCCCGCGCGTCAGGGAAGTCATCCGGCCGGTGGTTCCCGCCGGACGCCTTAGTAACCTCGCTCGTCAGTTGGGCGGAGGGCGAAGTTGATCTAGGCGCGGACGGTTCCGGCGTCCTCGAACGACATCGCCCGCTGGAGCGCGGCCGCGCGCATCTCCTCCGGGATCACGACTGGTCCGCCGATGTTCGCCGCGTTGACGCCCGCCTGCGCCGCTTCCTCGACCACGCCGCCGACCAAGATGGCGAGCTCCGGCGTCCGGTGGAACACCAACACGCCGTGGTTGGCAAGCAGTACCGCTGGCACCCCGGGCTGCACGGCAGCTTTGATGTGTCCGACCGCCTGCTCCGAGCCACGCGGGCCATAGTCGGCGATCGGCACGCCGTTCGGCAGCCCGAACATCGCGAGCGCCTCGATCCAGCAGTCGATCGGGCGGCGCGCGACGGCAAACGCCGTCGCGTACGGCGAATGCGTGTGGATGACGCAGCCGACGTCGCCCCGCTCGGCGTACAACGCGGTGTGCATCGCGACCACCGCGCCTTGGATCGGCGGAAGGTCGCCTTCGCGAAGCGTTCCGTCGAGCCCGACGCGGACGACGGCGGAAGCCGGATGGTCGCGCAGTGACGACCCGGCGGTGAAGTACATCTCGTCGCCGCCGGGTACCCGAAGGCTCACATTTCCATGCCCGTTCGCGGAAATCGCGCCACCCGCGACGACTCGTCGCGCCACGTCAACTACCTGGTCGACCATGTTGCGGTCCACTTTTGCCTCCGTCGCCGGGAGCCGCGCGCGGTCGCGAAGCTGACGCCCTAGGCGCACATCGTGGAGCAGCGGTGACTCGAACACAAGACGTCGGCGGTTGCATTGAGCATCGACGCCCATCACCGCGTTGTAGCCGCACGAGGTCGAGGACTAAGGACCTTCCCGACTAGGGCACCGGCCTCTAGAAGATCCGAATTTGCGGGCTGACCATGGCCGGGCGATTCCGACCGTGGCCGTTTCGACTCGTGGGGAGGCCACCATGAGACGCGCCCTCGCGCTTATCGCGATCACACCGATTCTCACCACAACGCTGACGGTCGCGACGTCGTCCGCGGCGACGACCCCTGCTCAGCTCACGGCGGCACAGCTGTCGAGTTTGCTGCCCCGACACTCGACCGTCGTCGCCGCGATGAAACGCGCGGCCGACTACTACCGACCGACGTATCCCGTGACGACGCTGAAACCGAAGAACGGGTGGTCTTGGGCGACATACGCCCAAGGCGAGTACGCGCTGTACCGATCGGACGGCGACACGCGGTATCTCAACGACGGCCTGTCTTGGGGTAAGTCGAACGGTTGGGGAATCACCACCGCGGAAACCAACCCCGACACGATGAAAGCTGGGCAGACCTACTTCGACTTGAATTCCCTTGATGCCACGGCATCGCTGACGGCAATGGACGCCGCGATGGCACGCGACTTAAACAACCTTCCGATCAGTCAATACGACTGGATCGACGCGTTGTTCATGGGCCTGCCGGACTGGACTCGCTGGGCGGCGCGAAGCGGCAACTCCGCGTACCTCGACAAGATGGACGCGCTGTACGTCTGGACGCGCGACAAGGGCGCGACGAGCACGCGTTGCGGAGGCGTCACGTTGCCGCAGCAGGGTTTGTACGACGCGGCCGAGCGGCTCTGGTACCGCGACTGCACCTACGTCAGCAGGAAGGACGCGAACGGCTCGAAGATCTTCTGGGCCCGTGGAAACGGTTGGGTGATCGCCGCCATGGCGCAGGTGTTGCAGACGCTTCCGCCGGGCGACCCGCGTGGCGCGAAATACGCCGACATGCTCAAGAGCATGGCGTCGCGGCTCGTGCAGCTTCAGGGCAGTGACGGCTTCTGGCGCTCAAGCCTGGTCGACCCCGCGCTCTACACGCAGCCGGAGACCAGCGGAACCGCCCTGATCACCTACGCGCTTGCGTACGGCATTCGGGCTGGCCTGCTCGACCCGTCGACCTACCTGCCGGCGGTCGCGAAGGCATGGCAGGGATTGACCGGCAGCGCGCTTCAATCCAGCGGATTCCTGCGGTACTGCCAGGGGCCCGGTGTCGGGCCGGGGAGCTCATACACCTCGACTGCGCCGCGCAAGGCCCCCACCTCGACATCGGCCGGTACCGTCAACACCGACTCGTCGCCGTATTGCGTCGGCGGCTTCCTCTTGGCAGGCGCCGAGATAGCGCAGCTCACGAGCAGTCCCTCGACCGGCCGGCCTGTGACGTTCACGTCACAGCAAACTGGAAACGAGGCGCGTCGGGTCAACGACGGCGACGTGACGACGCGCTGGTCGGCGTCCAAGTTCCCGCAGACTGTGACCATCGACCTCGGCGCGACGTACGCGCTCACCAACGCGATGGTCGTGCCGTATCTCGATCGCGCGTACCGCTACCGCATTCAATTCTCGACCGACAAGACGCATTGGCGCACCGTCGTGGATCGCACGGCGAACAAGACCAAAGGAACCTTGCTCGATGAGTTCACAGCGGCCAACGCGCGATACGTCCGGCTGACTGTCACTGGGGTCTACGGCGTCAGCACGACCTGGGCGAGCATTCAGGAGTTCGCCGTCTACGACCGGTACCGTCCGCAGCCAGTGACGTAGAGTGCCGCGTTAGTTGGGAAAGACGCAGAACTCGTTGTCGTCGGGATCGGCGAGCACCACCCAGGGCACGTCGCCTTGGCCGATGTCGATTCGCCGTGCGCCGAGGGACAGCAGCCGTTCCACCTCGGCCGCCTGCCCACCGATCGGCGCGGGCGCGAGGTCAAGGTGGAGGCGGTTCTTCCCATGTTTCGCCGGAATCGGCGGGCCTCCCCACGTGATGAGCTGCCCCGCGCCGTCCGGGTCTTTGATCGCGGTCTCTTCGTTTTGGTCCCACACCAGCGGCCACTCCAGCGCCACGCTCCAGAACAATCCGACCTCGCGGGTGCCGTCGCAGGTGATCGAGCCAAACCGGCTGGTGCGCGAGACGAAGCTGTTGCCGGGCTCGAGGACGCAGAACGGGTTGCCGTCGGGATCGGCTAGGACGACGTGGCGCGCGTCGGAACCTTGGCCGATGTCGATCTCGCGAGCGCCAAGGTCGACAAACCGCGCCACTGCGGCGTTTTGGTCTGCCACCGAGGTGCTGCTGAGATCGAGATGGACGCGATTGTGACCAACCCGCTCTTGGGTGGTCGGGCTAAACGACAGCGTGAACGTCGTGCCGTCGGTCGGCAGCACGGTGGCGCCGTCGTCCGAGATTTGCCACTCCAGCGCGGCGGCCCAGAACCGCGCGAGGCGGGCCGGGTCGGTTGAGTCCCAGGTCAGGCTGACCAGTTTGGGCGCCATCGCGACAACATACGGCGCGCACCGCGAGATCGGGGTCCGATTTTTGGTTGGAGCCGGGCCGAAGCGCTTGAAAGACTGACGCATGCGTATCGAAAGACTTGACCATCTGGTCTTAACGGTCGCGGACATCGACGCGACCGTTGGCTTCTACGAGCATGTTCTCGGTATGACACCCGTGACGTTCGGCGCCGGACGTCGCGCGCTCGCGTTCGGCCAGCAGAAGATCAATTTGCATCAGGCGGGCGCCGAGTTCGAACCGAAGGCGCGGCGCCCGACGCCGGGCTCGGCAGACCTCTGCTTCGTCACCAGTGACGAACTTCGCGAGGTCGAGCAGCGTCTGCGCGGCATCGGCGTGGAGATCGAAGAAGGCCCTGTTGGCCGCACGGGCGCGATCGGGCCGATCCGATCTCTTTACTTCCGCGATCCCGACGGCAACTTGATCGAGGTCTCGACGTACGCCGAAGAACCGTAGTCTTGCCCGGCCGTCAGGAGCGGAGCTCCGGCAGCACTGACTTCCCGTACGTGTGAAGCGCCCCGACCGGGTCGGCGCCGGAGACGTTCATGACGGCGACCGTCGTAGCGCCCATCGCACGAATCGCCTTGAGCTTCTTCACATGCGTCGACGGGTCGGACGACACGATGCCCATCATCTTGAACTTCTTGTCAGAGATCTCCTGCCCGGTCGCGTCGACCGCTTCCGGCGTTGTGACGGCGTCGCTGTAGTTGGCGTCGACCAAGGTGGGCTCCCACTCACGCGATCCGTCGAGCGCCGCCTCGTCGTCGTCCGCCCACGAAACCAGCGTTTGCAAGACGATCTCGCCGGGTTCGCGCCCCGCCTCTTCACACGAGCGCCGGTAGGCGGCGATCACTTTCGGCGCCTGCTGAGGGTCGGCGAGGGTCCATAAGCCGTCCGCGTAGCGGCCTGCGATGGCCGCCGCCTCCGGTCCGAAGGCTGACATGTACACCGGCGGCCGCGCGCCGAAGTCGAGAAAGAGCCGGGCGTCCTTGGCCCTGAAGTACTCGCCGTTAAAGGTCACCCGCTCGCCGTCCAGCATGCGGGTGATGATCTGCAATGCCTCCTCGGTGCGCGCGAGTTGCTCCGCAGGTGGCGGCCAGTCCATGCCGGCCATCGCCTCGTTCATGGCCTCACCCGACCCGACGCCGAGGAAGGTGCGGCCCGGGTTCATTTCAGCGAGCGTCGCGATCTGCTGCGCGACGACCACCGGGTTGTAGCGATGCACGATCGCGGTCACCGCGGTGCCGAGCCCGACGCGTCGCGTCGCCTGGCCCGCAGCGCCCAACCAGACCCATGCGTTGCCACACGCCGCGGGCTTCTCCGGGGTAGGCGTCCACCAAGGCGCGAGGTGGTCGCTACAACAGACGGCATCGAAGCCAGCCTCCTCGGCGGCGACCGCCTGCTCGACCAGCTCACTTGGGGCGAACCGCTCGTGCCCCAACGCGACGACG
>Ga0187809_10000873_pt1 | contig 14935 bp, 15 predicted proteins | sample NC_wetland_sal_i_8_FD_132415 | JGI IMG/M metagenome (GOLD analysis project Ga0187809, IMG submission 132415) | Wetland sediment microbial communities from Neuse River Estuary, North Carolina, USA - ASW_4 | ecosystem: Environmental > Aquatic > Freshwater > Wetlands > Sediment | place: USA: North... | reverse complement strand
ATCCTCTACTGCTCTCGCGAACAGCTTCAGCTCATTCCTTACACAAGCGTCTCATACTTCGTGTGTTTAGTTTTCAAGGTACCGTTTTGCACTTGGCTTTCGCTGCTTTCGCCTTCCGGCTTGTTCAGCGGCAACGAGTAGATTACCACATCCGCAACATCTCTGTCACTGGTAATTCTTGCTCATGGCCTTCGCCTCGTGCTCCCGCTTTTGCCTTCCCCCTGCTCTTCGCTGCTTCTTCCATGTCTCAAATTCCTTGATGCTACAGGGTTTCTCAGGCTTTTTCCGGGCCGCCGGTCGCGCGGCGACATCGACTAATATACCATGCTTGCTCAGCGAGATCAACCCGTAATTTTTAATTTTATACAGGGCTCGACAAAAAATTTTTCAAGTCTGGTTGGCTCCATCAATTTTCATTTTCTCTGGGGTTTGATTTGCGTCGAACTTACTGATGAACCGCCGTTTTCGGTACTGGTGCCGGGCACCATTGGGAGACACACGCCATACTATGTTGAAGGACCCCCACAACTGGCGCTTCTGGGATACAGCCTATTAGCCAATGGGGGTCCTTGTCATCGCTGATTCTGCAGAGTCCATAGACCCCGCGTCAGCCTTTCCGTCCGCGTGAAATGCTTCCATCTATGTAACCACCGCCGCGTCTTGCACTTACTTACCCCTAGATGTGCCCTCTACGGCATGGCATTGTTACTCTTCACCGCAAGTGCCATTGACATCAAGCTGATGTTCCCACGCCTCAATTCGGCGTTTGTCTTCTTCACTCAAGTTCAGCCCTGGCAACAGCTCCGGTCGCCGCTTCCACGTCCGATACAGAGATTGGTCATGACGCCACTTTTCAATTTCAGCGTGGTTCCCGGATAACAACACGTCCGGAACGGACATTCCCCGGTATTCTGCGGGACGCGTGTACTGTGGGTGTTCCAGCAGACCCTGGGCGAAGGAATCGTGGCTTGCAGACTCGCAGTTGCCCAAGACGCCCGGGATGAGGCGGGTCACCGCGTCGATGATGGCCATAGCTGGAATTTCCCCGCCAGTCAGCACAAAGTCCCCGAGGGATACTTCGCACGTCGGCAACGCCATGCGGATCCGTTCGTCGAACCCCTCGTAGTGTCCGCAAATGAGGACGATTTCATCCATTGTTGCCCAGCTTTTGGCCATGTCCTGAGAAAAGGGACGCCCCTGTGGCGTGAGCAGCACAACCTCGCGTCGCCCAGTCTCCCGCCCAGGTAGGCTCTCCATGGCTCGAAAAACGGGCTGTGGCTTTAAAACCATCCCAGCCCCTCCGCCAAAAGGGTAGTCATCTACTGTTCTATGGCGATCTGTGGCATAATCGCGAAAGTTGACGAGATGCACTTCAAGCAGGTGGTTGTCGACCGCCCGCTTCAGCATGCTTTCGCCAAGAATCCCCGCAAACATCTCTGGAAACAGAGTCAGTACGTGAATTCTCAATGGTAAATCATTTGCCTGCGCCAATTCAGCCGCCTCCCAAAGCCCCGGCAAACGAATTCTGGGTGCCAGTACTCCCGCGCGCCTTATTGTCTGGAGTTCTCACCGTCATTGTCATCCTCCAGGAGCCCCGGCAGGAGATGCACCGTCATTCTGCCCTCAGCCAGATTTACGTCGAGAATGCAGTCCTTGATGGCAGGTATGAGCACGTCCTTCTCGCCGCCCCGCTGCACCACATATACATCGTTGGCTCCTGGTGTCAACACTTCCTTGAGCGTACCCAGGGTCTCACCGGTATCCGCCACCACCTGCAAACCCACTAGCTGATAGATGTAGTACCCTCCCGCCGCCAATTCCGGCAGTTCCTCTACGGCGATACACAGTTCCTGCCCCTTCAATTTCTCCGCTTCTTCAATACTGGGGACATCGGCAAATTTCAGCAGCCAGAACTGTTTGTTCCGACGAGCCTCCACAATTCGCAGATCCTTCGTCGGCTCTTCTCCCGGCCTTCGAAGTTTCAACACCGAGTTGGCGACAAAGCGAAGGTCCGGCCGTTCCGTTCTGGAGAGTACGCGTACCTCCCCTTTAAGTCCATGGGTATTGACAATAACACCCACCGTTACGAAAGCCAGTTCCATTGAGCATCTTCCCATTCTGTCCGGTCTGACTCACGCCTGTGACACGTGAGTACCATCCGCCTTTATCCTATTGTTCGTCCCCGGGGTCAATCGTGCAATCCGTCACGAATTCATCCCCGTCAGGAATTTGTCTCAGTCAGTAAATCCATCGCCGACGAAACAATAAAAGAGACAGGCGTGCCGAATCCTGTTACAAAATCCGGTGTCCTATCTCCAGTCTTACACCACCTGTGCCGCTGGCCCGCCGTCTTTGCGGTCCGCCTTATTCCTCCGAAAGGGGTGCGCCGCCGCGACGAATTTCATGAACCACGCCGTCTTTGATGACTATCTCGGAACCCTGCAACACCCGATTCCAGTCGTCACCGACTTTTATGTCAACGGTGGTCTCGACCGTCATGTTCTGGACTTCCGTTCCCAGCTCCAGCTGTTGAATCTGTTGAATCTGTTGAATCAACTGCTCCCGCTGCTGAACGCGGTTCTGTTGTTCCTGCTCAATTTGGGCGCGAACCTGTTGAGCCACGTTGCCTCCCTGGGACATGGCCTGCTCCAAGGCTTCCTTCCCCTGCACTTCAATTTGTTCCAGTTCGCTGTTGAGTCGTTCAATCTGCGCACGGGACTGATTGATGATGTCCTGCTTGGTACCTTCCGTCAGAATAAACTTGACCGCAACAGGTTGCCTAATGGTGAGCATTCAGTACCCTTCCTTCTCTTCGGATTAAACAACAGGCTCAGGCGAATCAATATCAATGATGACGCGCTTGTCCAGCCGATAGGCGGCCGCTCCGACAATGCTTCGAATAGACTTGGCGATTCTCCCCTGGCGACCAATGACTTTGCCTACATCGGAGGAATCCACCTTCAGGCGATAGACAATAGTATCGCCCTTTTCCTCCTCCGTCACGACAACTGCATCGGGGTGCTCAACCAGGGATTTTGCCAGGTACTCGACCAGCTCTTTCACCAGCAATGACCTCCTCTATTGCACGTTTGGCAATGAACCCGTCCTTGCTGCCGTTACTTTTGTAGTCTTGCCTCATGGTGTTTCTTCATAATCCCCTGTTGACTGAACAAATACCTGACCTTGTCCGAAGGTTGGGCTCCATTCATCAGCCACTGTAAAGCCTTATCCTCGTTAATCTTTACTTGCACAGGCTCCGTCAGAGGATTGTAGTAGCCAATCTCTTCAATAAACCGTCCATCTCGCGGTGAACGAGAATCTGCCACCACTAGACGATAGAACGGAGCTTTCTTGGAACCCATACGCTTCAAACGAATTTTTACTGCCATTGTTGTCATTCCTCCAAAATCGATTATGGTTTCGATCCCGCTAGCGGGAGCCTCTATGTGTCACCGAGCCATGGACGCGACTGCTGCCATTTTCGGGTAACAACCTTCACCAGTATAAAACAGGTTCTCCGACGTGCTAAAACATCCGGCGCGTCTTCGGTGCTTTGTTCAGCGTTTTGCCTTCGTGGAATCCGTGCCGTGGACACCACGGCGCGTTCGCCGCACTCCGTGCCGCGCTACTTCTTTTTCTTTTTCTTCTTGTTGTGGTGGCGCGGCTGATTCCCAGGAGCTGTAAAGCTGTCCAGTTCCGCACTGGCCATGCTGCCCAGGCCCTCCACATTGTCTGCGCCTGCCAAATCGGGCATTCCGCCCAAGCTGCCCAGTCCGCCCATGGACTTCAGAGCGCCCATCATTCCGCGACGGCCCATCTTTCCGCCCCTACCGCCGGAAAAACGCTTCATCATCTGCTTCATCTGGCTGAACTGGTTCAGTACCTGGTTCACATCTCGCACCGCCACGCCGCTGCCGTTGGCCACGCGCCTACGCCGACTGGCATTCATCACTGTGGGGTTTGCCCGTTCCGCGGGTGTCATGGACGAAATAATGGCTTCAATTCTGGCAAAGCGGCTGTCATCTAGATTTACGTTCTCAATACCCTTCAGTTTATTGGCCCCAGGAAGCATTTTCAGGATTTGATCCATGGGTCCCAGCTTTCGCACTTGCTGCAACTGGTTCCGAAAATCGTCCAGGGTGAAGTCTGCGTTTCGGAGTTTCTTCTCCATCTCCTTGGCCTGTTCCAAATCCACGTTCTGCTGAGCCTTTTCAATCAGCGATAACATGTCTCCCATGCCAAGAATGCGGGATGCTAGGCGACTGGGGTGAAAGACCTCCAAAGGCTCAATCTTTTCCCCGAGGCCAACGAACTTGATGGGGCAACCGGTCACAGCACGAACCGTTAACGCGGCCCCGCCGCGGGTGTCGCCATCCAGCTTCGTCAGCACCACACCGGTGATGTTTAGCCGCTCGTGAAATGTTTCGGCAACGTGGACAGCGTCCTGACCGGTCATGGCGTCTACAACCAACAGAATTTCGGACGGATCCACCGCCTCTTTGACGCGCTCCAACTCTGCCATTAGGTCGTCGTCAATGTGTAAGCGTCCGGCGGTGTCAATAATCACAACATCCGCACCCTGACGAACCGCTTCCTCACGTCCATGGGCAGCAATATCCACAGGATTGGCAGTGGTACCTTCGTCATAGACGGAAACATCAATTTGTTTTCCCAACACCTGCAGCTGCTGAATGGCAGCGGGTCGATAAATATCCGCCGCCACCAGCAATGGGCGGTGACTGTGCTCCAGAAACGAGAGAGCCAGTTTGGCTGCGGCCGTCGTTTTGCCGGCACCTTGCAGCCCGGCCAGCATAATGACGGTGGGAGGCTTTGCGGCCAGGTTGAGCCTGGACTCGGTGCCGCCCATCAACTCCGTCAACTCTTCGTACACAATCTTAACGACCTGCTGGCCAGGTGTCAGGCTCTTTTGCACTTCCTGACCAACGGCTCGATTGCGGACTCTATCCACAAACTCCTTGACAACTTTCACATTGACATCGGCTGCCAACAGGGCCAGCCGCACTTCGCGCATGGCAGACTGGACGTCTTCCGCCGTCAGTTTCCCTTTTGACTTCAGCTTCCCCAAAGCCTTTTGCAGGCTGTTTGACAGTCCTTCGAGCACGCTGTGCTCCTCCTTTATTCTACCTGCTGCTGCAGTTCGTCCATGGCACTGTCCACCGCCGCGGCCACAGCTTCGGGCACAAACGGCTGAGCCTTGGACCACGCGTCGCGAACTGCCACTACCCTGTTCCTGGTCTCTTCTTTCCCGGCCAGGACGCGAAGTTCCCGTTCGTAGCGCTCCAAAAGTTCCTCCGCTCGGCGCAAATTGTCGTAGACCGCCTGACGGCTGACATTGACCGTCTCTGCAACCTCCGACAAGGACCAATCATCAAAATAGTACAATTCCACAACGTTCTGCTGGCGGGCAGTCAGGAGACCGCCGTAGATGTCGTAGAGCAACCCGACTCTCGCGACCTTATCTATCATAGCCAGACCTCCGAGCACTGTCAAGTTATTATCCTTTACAGCTCATTCGCCCCTTAGCCCGTCTGGCAAATGGCTGATGCGTAGGCGGCTGCGTCAAAGGGTTCCAGATCCTCCAGGCCTTCTCCCAGCCCGACCCACTTCACGGGAACCCCAAACTCTCGCACAATGGGCAGAATGACTCCACCTTTGGCGGTGCCGTCCAGTTTCGTGACAACAATGCCCGTAACCTTGGCCACTTCTTGAAAAGCCTTGGTCTGGCTGAGCGCATTTTGCCCCGTCGTGCCGTCGAGAACCAGCAAAACCTCGTGGGGCGATCCCGGCAATTCCCGCGCGGCCACCTTTGTCATCTTGGCCAATTCGGCCATGAGATTGGTCTTGTTGTGGAGACGCCCGGCGGTGTCGCAGAGTATGAGATCCGCTGAGCGGGACTTGCCGGCAACAATGGCATCGTAGACCACGGCTGCGGGATCGGATCCCGACGAGTGACGAATCACATCGCACCCGCTTCGGTCCCCCCACTCCAGCAATTGCTCAATGGCGGCGGCACGGAAGGTATCTCCAGCAGCCAGCAGCACCTTCTTCCCTTGGCGCCTGTAGCGGTACGCCAACTTGCCAATGGACGTGGTTTTCCCAACGCCATTGACGCCTACGAAGAGATAGAAACTAGGTCCGACGTCTGCTTCCTGCATCTCGGCCGCGCAATCCTCCAGGGCCTTTTCCATTGCAGTCTGCAGAAGCCTCGGCAAATCGCCGCCATCGGTCACTTTCTCCGCCCGCGCCAGCCTGCGTACCTCTTCCACCAACCACAGGGAAGTTTCCACGCCGGCATCTGCGGCAATGAGGACTTCCTCCAGTTCTTCAAAGAGTGACTCGTCCAGCTTCTTCCCGGGCAGTGCGTCACCCAGTCGCCCCAGCACGGCGGCCCGGCTTTTGCTCAATCTCTCCTTAAACTTGTCAAGCAAGCCCACACATCAACACACCTTTCCGATGACACCATGGTTCCTGACGGCGTTCAGACTCATGCGCTTTGTGAATCCACTTCCACATCACTCAACTTGACGCCAATGAGAGAAGACACCCCTGACTCCTGCATCGTCACGCCGTACAGAACATCCGCTTCTTCCATGGTTCCCCGCCTGTGAGTGATGGCAATAAATTGTGAGTCGTCACTGAATTTCCGCAGGTACTGCGCAAACCGCGTCACATTGGCGTCGTCCAGCGCGGCCTCAACCTCATCCAGCACGCAGAAAGGAACAGGCCTTACGCGCAGGATGGCGAACAACAGTGCCATGGCAATTAGCACCCGCTCTCCGCCGGACAACAGGTTCAGATTCTGCAGCTTTTTCCCAGGCGGCTGCACCACCACCTCAATGCCCGTGGTCAGCATATCCTCCGGGTGGGTCAGTTGCAAATCTGCCTTGCCGCCATCAAAAAGCTGGCGGAAAACGACCTCAAACTCCTGGCGAATCCGTTGAAACGTCTCGGCGAACCGCTTCGACATTTCCGTCTCGATGTCCTCAATCAGGCCTTGCAACTGGACCCTGGCCGCGTCCAAATCGTCGCGCTCCGCAGTGAGGAAACTCATGCGTTCCGACAGTCTGGCCCACTCTTCCATGGCGCCAAATTGAATGTCGCCCAGGCTTTCCATATGACTCCTTAGCGCACCTGCCCGTTTGCGGACCTCGTCCACGTCCCCCGCGGGCGCAAAGTGCCGGTTGGCCCACTCATAGGTCATCTTATAGTCTTCGCCCATTCGCGTCAGAGCGTGGTGCAATTCCACATCCACCCGTTCCGACTGAACCTGGGCGCGGTGAATCTGCTCCTCCACGCTGTGTACCGCCTGCTGCTCCTGCCTGGCGCGGGCATTAGCTGCCTGCACCTGGGCTTCGGTTTCGAGACGTTCCTGCTTCCTCTGCGCAATATCAGCCTCAACCGTCGCCACCGTGGTGGCAATCTCGTGACTCTGATTTTGCAAGCGCTCTATTTCCTGCTGTGTGGACGAAATACTGTCCCGAAGTTGTGACATCTCAGTTTCCAGCTCCGCAATGCGACTACGCAACCTCTGCATCCGGCGGCGGAAATCTACAACTCTGTCGTTGATGACGTCCCGTTCCTGTCTCAGCGTTGCCACTTCCACACGCAATCCCGTCAAGTGTTCCTGATAGCTGGCAACATGTTGGTCTCGCTCTGCCAATTCCGTTCGGCGCCGGCGGAGCTGTGATTCCACCGTCTCCAGGTCCGAGTCCAGCTTTGCCAGCTCTTCCGTCATTCTCTGCAGACGTTGCTGCCACTGAGCGTCCCCGGATTGCAGTTGATCCTTTTCCCAGCGAATGCTTTGGCACAACTCCTGGGCATTCTGCTGCTGCGTCTTGACTTCCTTCAGCTTCACATTCAGTTCCCCGTTGGCGGCTCTGCCCTCTGCAATCTGCCCCTCCAGGCTCTTTAGCAGGCTCTGCAACTGCAACAGCTGTCGGCGCAACTGTTGCTGTCTGTCCTTTTGCTGTTGAAGTTGGGCAACAGTGTCACCCAGTTCTTGCTCCACCTGGCGCAACTCGCGAGAACGCCCCAATAACCCGGGGCCCTTGCGGGTCTGCCCACCACCCGACATCGTTCCCCCAGGGTTGACTACGTCGCCATCCAATGTCACGATGCGAACGCGATAGTGAAGGATTCGGGCCAATTCGTTGGCCGCCTTCAGGTCTGCCGCAACAATGACACTGCCCAGCAAGTGCTCGACAATCTCTCGATACCTGTGGTCGCTTTCCACCAAATCACCGGCAACACTAACAAAACCCGGTTGTGCGGCAACCAGTTTCAACTCCGATGAAGACAGCCTTCGACTGCGGATGACGTCCAGGGGCATGAAGGTGGCACGGCCAGCCTGACGTTGTTTCAGTAGTGCAATGGCCGCCCTGGCGCTGGCTTCGTCTGAGGAAACGACATTTTGCACAGCACCGCCTAAAGCGGTCTCAATGGCCACTTCATATGTCGGCGGCACACGGATTAACGAAGCCACGGAGCCGTGAATTCCCTGGAGTCGTTCCTTTTGTGCGGCATGCAGGACAAAGCGCACGCCCTGTGCGTAGCCGTCATAGCCAGCCTCCAGGTCCTGCAACAAATCCCGTTTGGACTCCAATCGGGCCAGGGTCGATTCTAACTGCGATATGGCTGCTGCCGCACTATTCTCCTGCGCCGTAACTTCCCGCGCCTGAAGGGTGGTTTCGTTGAGCCGTGCCATGGCTTCGGCCAGTTGACCAGTGATGCTGTCTTGTTCTTCTGCCAGTTGCTGCGCCTGCTGCTCCAACAGCAACACCGCGTTTTCCCGCTGCTGCAACTCTTCATTCAGGCGCTGTCGCCTGCGCTCACCGTCGGCCATGGTCTCACGGGCTTGCTTCAGTTCATTCCTGGCTGTGGCCGCGCTGTGGTGGAGTTCAATCAACTCGTTGTTAAGTTGGTTAATCTCGGCCTCCAAAGCAGCTCTGGCTTCGGGGTTGACTTCGGCTACGGCTGCCTCCAGGTCGATGGACTTCACTTCCAATTCGGCTTCCAGGGTCTGCAGCCTTTGCCGTTCTGCTTCAACCTGCTGATTCAACTCGGCAAATTCGCCGTTGGCAGAGTCAAGTTGCCTGACATGTTCCTCAATAGCCCTTTGGGCGTGGGCAACCCGCTCTTGCAAGAGCTCCATCTGACCCTGGTAGCGTTGCCTCTCCTGCACGGACGTCATCAGGTCCTGCTGCAGCGAATCCAAAGCGCGGGACTGATTCTCCAACTGCCCCCGCGCCTCCTGTGCGGCAGCTTCGCAGTCCGCCAGTGACTGATTCGCAGCTGCGCGGCGGCTCTCCCATTCTTCAATGTCGGCTTGTGCTTGTTCCCAGCGCTGTTGAAGCTGTTGAATATCGCTAATCAGGACGGAAATCTCCAAGCCGGTCAATTCATCCTGGATTTCCTTGTACTGGCATTCTTTCTCTGAAGCCTTCTGCAAAGGCCCTGCCTGGCTTGCCAACTCTGCCAGGATGTCATCCACTCTCACAATGTTGTCCGCAGTCTCATCGAGTTTTCGCTCCGCCTCTCGTTTACGAAACTTGAACTTGACAATTCCTGCAGCGTCCTCGAAGGCACTGCGCCGATCCTCAGGTCGCGTAGACAGAATTTCCTCAATTCGGCCTTGTCCAATAATTGAGTAGGACTCTCTACCCAAACCGGAATCCATGAACAGTTCGGTGATGTCCTTCAAGCGGCACTGCTGCTTGTTAATTCGATATTCGCTCTCGCCGCTTCGATAGACCCGGCGCGTTATGGTGACTTCGTCAAACACCACCGGCAAGTAGCCGTCAGCGTTGTCCAAGGTGAGGGACACTTCACAGTAGTTGATGGAACGACGTCGCTCACTGCCTGCGAAAATCACATCCTCCATCTTCGCTCCGCGAAGGTTCTTGGCGCTTTGTTCGCCAAGAACCCAGCGGATGGCATCGGAGATATTGCTCTTGCCACTTCCGTTGGGTCCCACAACCGCCGTGATTCCCGAAGAGAACTCAATGGATGTTTTGTCCGCGAAGGACTTGAAGCCAACGAGATCCAACCGTTTCAGAAACAACTTCCGTCCCCCTCAAACCGTGGCGTCAGTAGACGGCGGCGTACCGCCCTTCAACTGCGCTAGCGCCACGGACGCGGCCCTTTGTTCCGCTTCTTTTTTCGAGCGACCGGAGCCTTCTCCCAACACCTTCCCACCAACCACAACATTCACAGAGAACTCCCGTGCATGGGCGGGACCCTTTTCTTCAACGACAGAATAGCGGAGGTCTGCTCCCAGGTGCTGTTGAACGTACTCCTGCAACCGGGTTTTGTAGTCAATCAGACTGGGCTCTTCCTGAAAGTATGGGATGACATAGGTAGAGATGAACCACTCGGCGTCCGAAAAACCCCTGTCCAAGTAGAGAGCGCCAATAAACGCCTCGAACACGTCGGCGAGCAGTGCTGGACGGCCTCTGCCGCCGGAACGCTCTTCACCGCGACCGAGACGGATGTACCGTTCAAAGTCCAGCCGTTTCGCATAGTGGACAAGAGACGGTTCGCAGACCATGGCTGCGCGCAGGCGGGTGAGTTCTCCCTCCGGCAACAGTGGATAGGTGCGGTAAAGGTGCTCGCTCACCACGAGTTCAAGCACCGCATCGCCGAGAAACTCCAAGCGTTCGTTGTCCTTAATGTGCAATTTCCGGTGTTCATTGCGGTACGATGCGTGGGTAAATGCCTGCCGAAGCAGCGAGACGTTGTCGAAATGAACATGTAGCTGCTCCTGCAATTCTTCAAACTGTATAAACCACTTAGGCGGCCGTTGTTCCTGCTGCAATTTGTCATCACCAACTGAATGATTTTACGAAATTCTCCCTGCCATGCCCACACTGCAAAGACAACAGACGGCTCCGGAACATGGCAGTATGGGGATTAGAAACTGCCCCCACGAGGTACTGGGGGCAGAAACTTTACCAACAGTTTACGCCAACAACGGTCGTTCGTCTATTCATGACGGATACCGCTTGAGAATGATGGTGGCATTATGGCCACCAAAACCCAGCGAGTTGGACAACACTGTGTCCACATGAGCCCGTCTGGCCTCATTGGGAACGTAATCCAAATCGCAGTCTGGATCCGGTGTCTCATAGTTAATCGTGGGCGGCAATATCTCATCTTGTATTGTCCGCACACTGGCCACGGCCTCCACGCCGCCGGCCGCCCCTAGCATGTGGCCTATCATGGACTTGTTGGAACTGATGGGAACCTTATAGGCGTAGTCTCCAAACACGTGTTTGATGGCCAATGTTTCAAACTTGTCGTTATAATCCGTCGATGTTCCATGGGCATTTATGTAGTCCACCTGGTCGGGAGATATATTGGCATCGCGCAGTGCCCTGCGCATGGACTCCTGTGCCCCGGCACCCTCCGGCGCCGGCGAAGTGATGTGGTAAGCATCACCGGACATTCCGTAACCCACCACCTCCGCATGGATTCGAGCACCTCTCTCAAGGGCGTAATCGAGACTTTCCAAAACCACGATTCCTGCCCCTTCGGACATGACAAACCCGTCCCTGTTCTTGTCAAAAGGCCGGCTGGCGCGTTCAGGCTCATCATTGCAGGTGGACAGTGCCGTCATTCGGCCAAAGCCCGCCAGGGCTAGGTCCACAACTGCCGCCTCAGCGCCGCCGGCAATCATGGCTTTGGCATCGCCCCGCTGAATGATTTTGAAGGCGTCGCCAATGGCATTGGTTCCCGTGGCGCAGGCGGAAATGGGCGAACTATTTGGACCCTTTGCGCCAAGCACAATGGATATCTGCCCGGAAGCAATGTTGGCTATCATCATGGGTACCACAAAGGGGCTGACGCGGCGGGGTCCACGTTGCATCAAGATGCGGTAATTTTCCAAAAGGGTGGAAATGCCGCCAATACCCGATCCAATGTAGACGCCTACATCGGTTGCGTTTTCTTCTGTAATTTGCAGGTTCGCATCGCGCACCGCCTGTATCGTTGCATCAATGGCAAACTGCGCGAAGCGATCGAGCCGCCGCCATTCCTTATTTTCCATATACGGCTCCGGATTGAAGTCGCGCACAAGCCCGGCAATTCGCGTGGTGTACTCGGAGACATCAAAAGTGTCGATATGAGAAATTCCCGATTTCCCCGCGACCAGGTTTGTCCAAAAAGATTCCACATCACAGCCAATGGGTGTGATGACACCCATGCCTGTGATAACAACTCGCCGTGTCACACTGCCACCCCTTTCGTTTCTCTTTGAAAAACAGCATTACGGAAATGAAGCCTATATAAGAGAAAGCCCCGGCCTTGGCGCGGGACTTCCTGAGCGCGAAGACTCCTTCACATATGCTGGTCAATGTATGTAACAACATCTCCAACTGTGTTAATCTTCTCCGCATCTTCATCAGAAATTTCCAAATCAAACTCGTCTTCCAATTCCATAATCAACTCCACGACGTCGAGGGAATCTGCTCCCAAATCGTCCTTGAACGTGGCCTCTTTGGTCACTTGTTCTTCTTTGACCCCAAGGCGATCCACCACGATGTTCTTTACGCGGGTGAACGTATCGGACATGCTCTCACCTCCCCAACAGAGTATACTATAGATTCCCGTTTGTTACACCATGGCGTGCCGCCAACTACATAGCCATGCCGCCATCCACATTTAAAACCTGTCCCGTTATATAGGATGCTTCATCTGATGCCAAAAACGCAACTGTTTTCGCAACATCAGTGGGTAATCCAATTCTGCCAAGAGGAATTTGATTCTGCAAGTACTTTGTTGAGGCCTCGTCCAGCCTTGCCGTCATCTCTGTGTCAATGTATCCAGGTGCAATGGCATTGACCGTAATCTGTCGCGAAGCCAGCTCCCGCGCTACCGCTTTCGTCAGGCCTATGAGACCTGCCTTGGCAGACACATAATTGGCCTGTCCGGCATTGCCCACCAGGCCCACCACCGAGGTGATGTTGATAATGCGGCCGTATCGCTGCTTCATCATGGGCCGCGCAGCCGCCTGAATCATGTGAAAGGCGCCCTTGAGGTTGGTATCCAGCACGGACTCCCAGTCCTCTTCCTTCATTCGCAGAATGAGTCCATCCCTGGTGATTCCGGCGTTGTTGACCACCACGTCAACGTGACCAAAAGAAGCCAGAGCAATCTCCACGAGCCGTTCCGCATCGCCCTTGTTGCGCACGTCGCCTTGTTCCACCACGGCGCGGCCGCCGGCCTCCACGACCAAGTCCGCGGTTTGGCGCGCCTCTTCCTCACGACCGACAAAATTCACGAGCACATTTCCGCCATTGCGTCCCAATTCCACTGCAATTGCGCGTCCAATGCCGCGGGACGCCCCGGTAACAATAGATACGCTGTCGCGCACGGACTCCCCTCCTCAACTCCTGATAGCCGCAAGAGTTTCTTGTAATGTGGATTCATTTTCTACATGAAGCGTGGGAATCCTGCGCTGGATTTTCTTAACCAGTCCCGAAAGCACGGTTCCGGGGCCAAACTCAATGAAGGTCTCAACGCCCATGTCCAGCATGGTACCGATGTCCTGTTCAAACAGGACAGGCAGGTACAACTGCTGCTCCAGGGCCTTTCTGATGTCTGCGGGATAGGTTTTCGGCTGTCCGTCCACATTGGCAACCACCGGGATGCCCACTTGTCCAATGGCGGTCTTCTCCAACTCTGCCTGGAGTTTTGCCGCGGCAGGCCGCATGAGGCTGCAGTGAAACGGCCCGCTGACAACCAGCGGGATGACCCGCCTGGCTCCCTGCTCCCTGGCCATCTCCGACGCCCGCTCTACCCCCGCCTTGGTGCCTGAAATCACGATTTGCACAGGGCAATTGACGTTGGCTACCTCAACCACGCCGACCTCTGCCGTGGCCTGTGCGCAAATCTGTGCAAGCAGTGCATGTTCCATTCCCATGACTGCGGACATAGCCCCCTGTCCGGCAGGCACCGCCTCGTCCATCCACCGGCCCCGAAGGTGCACCAGTCTGACGGCCTCGGTAAAGTCCAATGCACCAATGGCCGTCAGTGCGGAGTACTCCCCCAAGCTGTGGCCTGCCACCACAACGGGCTGTGCTTCCCCGCCTTGCTCGACAAAAACGCGATAGGCAGCCACGCTGGTCACCAAGAGCGCCGGTTGCGTGTGGTATGTAAGCCTCAGCTTGTCCTCCGGACCCTCAAGGATGATTTTCGACAGGGAAAACCCCAGCGCCTCATCGGCTTCTTCAAACAGGCGCCGCGCCGTGGGGTAGGCTTCCGTCAGGTCCTTTCCCATGCCTACGTATTGTGCTCCCTGGCCGGGAAAAAGATAAGCGTACTTCATAGATTTCCTCCTCGTCAGTCAGTGCATCCATTGTCAACATGTATGCTATGGCGATTTCCAGTGTACAACACCGCCCTGCCAAGAGAAACCTACAGTCGTGCGGCGACGGCTCCCCACGTCAGACCGGCCCCAAAGCCCACCATGACCACCAGCTCGCCAGCCTTGGCGCGGCCGGACCTCACCGCCTCGTCCAAGGCAATGGCGATGGATGAAGCTGAAGTATTGCCGTATTTATGAATTGTAACAATTACCTTGTCCTCGTCAATGTCAAACCGCTTTCGGGCTGCGTCAATAATGCGGATGTTGGCCTGATGCGGCACCAGCAAATCAATGTCCTCCCGCGTCAAACCCGCCTGCTCCAGCACTCTCTCTGTGGATGAGGCCATGGCCTTCACGGCAAATTTAAACGTTTCCCGCCCCTCCATGTGCAGATAGTGCTGGCGGGCGCTTTCTGCATATGCCTGCCGGCGGATCGCGCATTCCCGCCAGCGTCGATTCCGTTACGGCTCGCCAGCACTATCTGCACATGGAGGGGCGGGAAACGTTTAAATTTGCCGTGAAGGCCATGGCCTCATCCACAGAGAGAGTGCT